>Ga0055448_10000151_pt1 | contig 16132 bp, 11 predicted proteins | sample China_Galinas_PW_4_FD_57744 | JGI IMG/M metagenome (GOLD analysis project Ga0055448, IMG submission 57744) | Wetland microbial communities from San Francisco Bay, California, USA, that impact long-term carbon sequestration - China_Galinas_PWA_D2 | ecosystem: Environmental > Aquatic > Marine >... | reverse complement strand
CCCGGTCGTCAACTGCTCGAGCTCCGTCGCCGCCGGGCCCGTCCGCCACAGCATCGCCTGCGCGTTCAACGCCGCGATCAGCAGCTCCGCCAGTATCCCCGGTCCCGAGCCGGTCGTCCCGAAGTACGCCATGAAGCCCGGATGATTCCAGTGCGTCGTCGCCCGCGGAATCAGCCGCTCGAAATCGTCGAGCACGCGATCGAACGGCTCCGGTCCCGCCGGCGGCTCCGCCGGAAGCGCCGCCAGCAGCTCACCAGGCCGGACATCAGGCAGAACCCGCCACCGCTCCGGCTGCTCGAGGAACGCCCCGACCCAGTCGATCAACCGGTGCCCGAACCGCCGGAACTCCGCCGGATCCATGTCTATACCGGCCTTTTTCGGCTCCGTTATCCCCTCGATCGCCATTACGGGTTATCTTGTGGCCTGTCTGCGCCGTTACTGGATTGCAGGCCCGGGCTTCGGCCCGAACCAACGTTCGATGCCGCGAAAGCGCCAATATTAGTTGGCGCGCACGCGCGGGGCACGCGCACGAAGTGATAAATGGAGGTCGGGTGGTATCGGGAACGGGCAGGGGCAGCCAACGGCCGCCTCGCGGATGGATGCCGTGTCTGGTTCTGGCTGCGCTGTTCGGCGGTGTCGCCGGCGCCGCCGCTCAGGTGAGTGCCGACGGCGACACGAATACCGCCTCGTCGTCTCTCGAGGCGCACCTCGCCGCAAGACCGATGGCCACCGCCATCAGGATCCGCGCCGCCATCTCCGTCGATGGCCGGCTCGATGAGGAGCAGTGGCGCCGCGCCACACCGGTCACACACTTCACACAGACCGATCCCATCGAAGGTCAATCCGCCAGCGACAGCACCGAGGTCTGGTTCCTCTACGACGACGAAGCCCTCTACGTCGGGGCCCGCTTGTGGGCGCCGGGCGGCGATGTGCGCCAGCGGCTCGGCCGGCGCGATTCGTTTCTCATGGACTCCGACTGGTTCTACCTCGCGCTCGACACGTACCACGACCACGTGACCGCCTACAAGTTCAGTGTGAACCCGGCCGGCGTGAAGCGCGACGAGATCGAGGGCGCCGGTCATCCCGACGCATCGTGGGACGCCGTCTGGGACGCCGCCACGACCACCGACGACCACGGCTGGACCGCCGAGCTGCGCATCCCGTTCAGTCAGTTGCGCTACAGCCGTGCGGCATCCCAGGTCTGGGGCATGCAGGTGTCTCGCCGCACGATCGAAAACCAGGAGACCACGGTCTTCGCGTTCACACCGAAGAGCGAGCGAGGCGGCGTCGCCCGATACGGCCACCTGGTCGGCCTCGAGGGACTGCAGCCCGGTCGCAAGTTCGAGGCGCTGCCCTACGTCGTGTCACGCGCCGAATACCTCGATGCCCAGACCGGCAACCCCTATCGCGATGGCTCGGACATGTTCGCCGGCGCCGGTCTCGACCTCAAGTACCGAGCTACCTCGGCCATGACGCTGGACGCCACCTTCAATCCGGACTTCGGTCAGGTCGAACAGGATCCCGCGGAAGTCAACCTCTCCGCGTTCGAGACGTCATTCGATGAGAAGCGCCCGTTCTTCGTCGAGGGCGCCGACATCTTCCGGTTCAGTGAGCTGCGCCTTTTCTACTCGCGTCGGATCGGCCGCCGGCCGCAGGGCTCGGTGCCCGAGGAAGCTGCCTACTCGAACCGACCTGACAACAGCACGATCCTCGGCGCCGCCAAGCTCAGCGGACGCACGCAGAACGGCTGGAACCTCGGGGTCGTCCAGACACTGACATCGCGCGAAAAGGCCGAGTGGATCGATGGCGCGGGCGCCGGCGGCGAGACCGTCGTCGAGCCGCTCACCAACTACCTGGCCGCCCGCGCCGAGAAGAACCTGCGCGAAGGCCAGACTCAGGTCGGTGGCATCGTGACCGCCGTGAACAGGGACCTGGGCGACGATGCGCTCGCCTCGATCCTGCGATCCTCGGCCTACAGCGGCGGCCTCGACTTCTCTCACGAGATCCTGAACCGCAGTTGGCGTATCAGCGGATACTTCGCTGCCAGCCGCATCAATGGCGGCACCGACGCATTGCTTCGAGCACAGCAGTCGTCCGCCCGCTATTACCAGCGGCCCGACGCCGACTACCTCGCCATCGATTCCGCTGCGACTTCAATGGATGGGTACGCCGGTCGGCTCGCGGTCAACAAGATCGCGGGGCTCCACTGGCGAGGTGATGCCAACATCTCGGTCGTCAGCCCCGGCTTCGAGATCAATGACCTCGGGTTCCAGACCACTGTCGACCGCATTGGCAGTGACCTCAATCTGACGTGGGTCGAAAACCGGCCGGGCCCCGTGTTCCGCAACTACCGCATCAACCTCAGGACGAACGGCGACTGGAATTACGGCGGTGACCGCATCGCCGCCCGATCGACGCTCGGCTTCAACTATCAGCTGGCCAACTACTGGGGCGGGCACCTCAACTACACACGCGGCTTCGCCGCCTACGATGATCGGCTGACCCGCGGCGGTCCCGTCGCCTCCGATCCAGCCGGCAACCGCGCCGAGCTCCAGCTCAACTCGGATTTCCGCAACGCCGTGTCGCTCCGCGGTACCGCCAACTACTCGTGGAGCGACTCCGGCGGCTGGCACACCTCCATCTCCGGCAACGTCAGCGTCAGACCCGCCGACAACTGGTCGTTCAGTGTCGGGCCGCACTACAACAACAGCCTCAACACCGCCCAGTACCTCGGCTACGTCGATGACGCCTCCGCCACCGGGACCTTCGGCCGGCGCTACGTCTTCTCCGAAATCCGCCAGACCACGCTCTCGCTCCAGACCCGGCTCAACGTCAACTTCTCGCCCGACCTCAGCTTCGAGGTCTACGCCGAGCCGTTCGTGTCGACCGGCGACTACTCCGATCCGAAACAGCTCGCCGCCCCCAGGACCTACGACTTCACACCCTACACCGGCAATGACGTCAGCCGCAGCGACTTCACTTCCCGCTCGCTCCGTGGCAACGCCGTCATGCGCTGGGAGTGGCGACCCGGTTCCACCCTCTTCGTCGTCTGGCAGCAGCGTCGCTCCGGTTCCGACGAAACCGGCCTCTTCGACCTCGGCCGCGACTCGCGCGCCATCTTCGACGCCCGCCCCCAGAACGTGTTCCTCATCAAGATGAATTACTGGCTCAACTTCTGACGGCTCCCGGGCGCTCTGGCCAGCGAATCGTTCGCCTCCGAGCTGTGCCGGACATCGACCGCACTGGCGCCGGCACCCGACGATGGAGCCGGTCCCGCATGCGACGGTCCGCCCGGTCGCGCCCAGCCACCCGATCTGTCCAGCCACCATGATCCGCATCTGCACCGAGCGCTGACAGGGCGTGATCCGCGCAGCCCCGCGATCCGCGGCTCTACACCGAGCGCCAACCGGGCATGATCCGTCAACCGCGCCCCGGCTGCTGTCCCGCCGCGCACCGCGATTGTCACATTTTGCCCGGCCCCAGCCGCCGTCCAATCCGCAATCGTCACTGAAGGCATACGGATCGTGCCTCGCAATGCCGCCGGTGTTGCGAACCTCGTCGCTTCGGTGTATCTGCCTGCCATGATCGTTGAATCACCGATCCAGTGCACCGCGGACCGCCAGCCTGCCGGACGCGCACCCTCCCCCGTCGCGGCCCGGATCGCGCCCGCCGCGCCCCGACCTGTGGTCATACGAGCCCGGATCGAGCGCACCGGCCGTCGGCTGACGGTCATGCCCCCCCGGATCCAGCCGACCGCGCGCCGACACAAGCTCCCGGCCCTCGCCGCCCTGCTCCCGGGCCTCGCCACACGGCTGACGGTGCTTGCCTGCCTTGCCACCGCCACCGGCTGCGCTTCGGCGCCGCCCCCCTGGACCGGCGCACCCGGCCTCCGCGCGCCGCCCCGGCTGGCCGAGGTCATTGACTCGGTCGTGTCGTCGCCGGACCTCGCCGCGACCAGCTGGGGCATTGCCGTGCGGGACGCCGCTACCGGGGCCTGGCTGGCCCGGCTGAACGCGCGCAGACACTTCATCCCGGCGTCCAACACCAAGCTGGTCGTGACCGCGGTAGCACTGGGTGTGTTGGGCCCGGACTACCGGTGGGAGACGCCGGTCTACGCGGATGCGGCGCCGGGCGACACGGTCGCGGCCGGGATCGTCGTGATCGGCCGCGGCGATCCGACGTTCTCGAAGCGGTTCCGCGAGACCGACCTGAGCGTCACGGACTCGATCGCGGACCGCATTGCGGTGGCCGGGATCCGGCGCATCCGCGGCGACATCACGATTGATGTCTCGTTCTTCGGTGACCGGCCCGTGCTCGGCGCATGGGAAGTCGGCGACCTCGGCTGGTACTACGCGCCGCCGATCGAGGCGCTCGCGATCGGCGAAGCCACGTTCGGAATCGTGATGCGCGGTGGTGCCGCGCCAGGCGACACAGCCGTCATCGAGACCCTCGAACCACCCGGCCTCCAGCCGCTCGAGGCGGGCGCGGTGACGGACACGGCCGGTGCGCGGGCCAGTCTGGATGTCGACTTCCTCGACCGCACGGACAGGGTGGTCGTGCGTGGCAGCGTCGCGCCCGGCGCCGCGGACACGACTCGCCTGGCGGTGACGTCTCCGGCCAGGTTCGCTGGTCGCGCCCTCGAATGGGCGCTCCGAAACCGTGGCGTCACGGTCGACGGCGATGTCCGCGTTGTCCGGGATTCGACCGAAGCCGCCGCGATCCGGTCCAGGCTGTATGCCGGTCTCACGCGCACGACCGATGTCCAGTCACCGCCGCTCATCGACGTCGTTGCCGGGATACTGCGACCCAGCCAGAACTGGATCGCCGAGATCCTGCTCAAGACGCTGGGCGCCGAACGCCGCGGCTCGGGCGGCTGGGACACGGGCCTCGAAGTCGAAAGGCGGTACCTGATCGACACAGCCGGAATCGACTCGACCGGCTTCTTCCTCAGAGATGCGTCCGGCCTCTCGGCCCAGAATCTCGTGACGCCCGAGACGCTGGTCGCGCTGCTCGACCATGCCCGCGCCCAGCCGTGGGGCGACCGCTTCGTCCGGGCCCTGCCAGAGCCGGGCATGGACGACAGCACGCTCGAGAACCGGCTCCGGCAACTCGATGGCAGGCTGCGCGCCAAGACCGGCTCGATCACGAACGTCAACGCACTCAGCGGGTATCTTACTACGGTCGCCGGACGCGTCCTGACATTCAGCATCCTGACCAACGGGTCCGGCGTCCCATCCGCCGCGGTGCGTCGCGGCATTGACCGGATCGTCCTGGCGATCGCGGAAGGCGGCACCCGATGAACCCGAAGACACGCAACATACTGATCGTCATCGCCATGCTGGTCGTCTCGTTCGGCATTGGCGCGGCATGGCAGTACGCGCAGGCAGATCACGCCCGCCGCGAGCTGGCGACCACTACCACCGAGCTCGAGACCGTGCGCCACGATCTGGCCCTCGAGCGGCTCGAATCGACGCTCGCACTCGCCACCGTGGCTGCACAGCTCGGCAACTTCGAGCGTGCGCGCCAGCTGGCCAGTGACTTCTTCACCGGACTTCAGGACAATGGGGCCGCGTCCTCGGACGCCGAGCGCGCGGCGTTCAGCGAGATGCTGCGCACTCGCGACGAAATCATCACGAGCCTGAGTCGGTCGCAGCCGGAGGCCGGGCTGAACCTCGCGCGGATGCTCGGCACGTACCGCGATGCGCTCGGCCAGACAACGGAGGGATTGGACGCGCCCGGCACGATGCCCGCCGCAGCGTCGCCTGCAACACGCGACACGATGGACTGAGGCCGCCTACCCGACCGACCGCTGCGGCAGAGGCTCGCCGAAACGCTTCTCGAGAATCTCGCGCGTCGCGCGATAGCCTTCATCGAGGAAGAAGTCGGTCGGTCCGAAGTCGAACGTCGAGTAGCCGTCCAGCCGCGGCCGCACGTACAGAAGCTCCGGGCCCTTCCAGCCGAGCAGCCGGTCCCGTTTCCGCGTATAGACCATGATGTCGAAGACACGGTGATGGATGGCGACGAGTCCCTTCGATATCGTGTCCTTCGAATCCATCACCTCGCCGGCGGACAGATCGATCGCGATCACGAGGTCCGCTCCACGTTCCGCCGCCCGCTCGACCGGCAGCGCGTCCCGAACACCGCCATCGACGTACGTCTCGCCGTAGATCTCCGCCGGTGGATAGAACAGCGGCAGCGCGCACGACGCGTAGACCGCCTGCGCCAGCGTGACGTCCGTCCTGCCGTCCACGCCGAACCAGTCCATCCGGCCCGTCTCGAGATGGACTGCGTTGATCGACAGCGGCATGGACAGCTGCTCGAACCGCTCGACCGGCAGCGCCTCCTCGAGGTAGTTCTGCAACGCATTCGACCGGAACACAGCGGACTCGCCGATCCCGTTCAGCAGGAACGCCCACCGGTTCAGCGCAACGATGTCCTGCCGCTTCAATGCCCTAGCCCGCGCCAGCAGCTCCGCCGATGTCTGACCGCCGGCTATGCACGCGCCCACCAGTGAACCGATGCTCGTGCCGACGATCTCCGAGACCGGAATGCCGAACTCCTCGATCGCTCGCCACGCACCCGTGTGCGCCAGTCCCTTCACCCCGCCACCACCCAGCACGAGGATTACACGCTCCGGCATGCCGGCACCCCCACCCGATTTCGCCATGCGTAAGGAATAGCCGTCACGCTGGCCGGACTCAACACCGGCGGGTTGCCGGCCCGACCTCAACGAACCGGGCCGCCGGGTCCACCACGCGAATCCGCCACCTCGCCCAGGGACCAGACGTACCGCGCCACCGCCTCGTACAGGTCACCGTCAAGCGCGACTCTCGGCATAACGCCCGACCGCTCGATCTCGCCGGGCAACAGAGAGAACTCGGCAGCGGGTGAGGCGATCCAGTCCGCAATGCGATTGACGGCCGCCGTCTCCTCCGTCGCTGCGGACCGGTATGCGCCAGCGACCCGGCGCAGTGGAGGCGCTGACGCGGTCGGCGGGTCGATCGAATGACACCGGACACACGCGTTCTCGTACACGACCCGGCCACGGGCCACGGCATCGAAGTCCGTCGAGCCGGATCGGCGGTCCGGCCTGCCGTCTGCGTTCAACGAGCCCCCCGCCGCCGACCCACATCCGGCTGTCGCAGCCGCCAGTATCAATGCAACGGCATGTCCCCATGACATCGGCACCTCCGGGAAGAAGCAGAACCGTCCCCTGAAGATGCCGGATTCGAAAAGGCCCGGGCGTCCGGCAATCCTCGATGGCGCGTCTCGGTTCGCCCTACCGTCTCTCGGCTCAATGCTGCCCCGATGCCCAACATCCCGCCGGACAGGCACGGCAATGCGGACGATGGATGGACACGGCCAGCCGCAGGGCTCCGGCCGGACCGGCTGGCGCCTCCGCATGACAAGCGGCATCCTTCACTGCGCGCGTCGCGCCGGCTGCTCCATATGCGCATGCCGGTATGATGCGCACGAACCGGAGACTCCCCACCATGACCACAATGCGAGCCAATGAACCGGCCGCGACCCGGACGCCGGGGCATCTGCCACTGCTCGTCGTGCTGTTCATCGGCAGCGGCTGTGCCGCCCTGGTCTACGAGATCGTGTGGTTCCAGCAGCTGACGCTCATCATCGGATCATCCGCGATCTCGATGGGCGTGGTGCTGGCGACCTTCATGGGCGGCATGTCGATCGGCAGCCTGGCGTTGCCGCGATACGTCGGCACACGTATCCACCCGCTCCGCGTGTACTCGAGTCTCGAAGCGGGCATTGGCGTGCTCGGCATTGTCATCTACTTCGCGCTGCCATGGGTCGGCGGGCTCTACACCGCGATCGGCGGACCGGGATTCACCGGCCTGCTGTTGCGCGGCCTGATCTGCGCCTTCTTCCTGCTGCCGCCGACGCTGATGATGGGTGCGACACTGCCCGCGATCGCGCGATGGGTCGAGGCGACTCCGACCGGCGTGTCATGGCTCGGCTTCTTCTATGGCGGCAACACCGCCGGCGCGGTCTTCGGCTGCCTGCTCGCCGGTTTCTACCTGCTCCGCGTACACGACATGATGACCGCGACCTTCGCGGCCGCCACGATCAACATGGCCGTCGCCGGTCTCGCATTTGCCTTCTCGAAGGTGACCACGTACGAAGCACCCGCCGAGGAGCCAAGACCCGAGGACAACGCGCTTCCGCCCGGCGCATGGCCCGTGCTGATCACGATCGGGCTCTCCGGGATGACCGCACTCGCAGCCGAAGCCGTCTGGACACGGCTGCTTTCGCTCATGCTCGGCGCCACGACGTACACGTTCTCGCTCATCCTGGCCGCGTTCCTCACGGGCATCGGCCTCGGCAGTGCCGTGGGCTCCTACATCGCGCGGTCCGTGCGCGACCCGCGTGCAGCGCTCGGTTGGTGCCAGGTTCTGCTAATGGTCGCCATCGGTTGGGCCGCATACTGCCTCACGCGCAGTGTGCCGTTCTGGCCCATCAATCCGTACCTCGCCTCGAAGCCGGTATTCGCGTTCCAGATCGACTTCGTGCGCTGCCTCTGGACCGTCACTCCCGCCGCACTGCTCTGGGGCGCCAGCTTCCCGCTCGCACTGGCCGGAGTCGCCTCACGCGAGCAGGACGCCGGTCGCCTCGTCGGCCGTGTCTACTTCGCCAACACGGTCGGCGCGATCATCGGCGCACTCTTCGGGTCGCTGCTCGTGATCGCATGGCTCGGTACTCAGCAGGCGCAGCGGATCCTCGTCGCGCTCGCGGCGCTCGCCGCCCTCAGCGCACTCGTGCCCGTGCTCTCGAAGTCCGGTGAGCTCGTGCTGCGGGCGCGCAGCGTCGTCGCCACCGCGGCCGTCCTCGTCATTGGCGTCTTCATGGCGTGGAGCGTCGCACCCGTGCCGCCCATCCTCGTCGCCTACGGCCGCTATGCGGCGACCTGGATGGACAGCCACGGCGAGTTCATCTACGTCGGCGAAGGCATGAACTCGTCCATGGCCGTATCGCGACTCGCCAATGGCGTGCTCAACTACCACAATGCCGGCAAGGTGCAGGCATCGTCCGAGCCGCAGGACATGCGATTGCAGCGCATGCTCGGACACCTCACGACACTTGTGCCCGTACACCCGGAATTCGTGCTCGTCATCGGCTGCGGTGCGGGCGTCACCGCGGGCGCGGTCAGTGTCGATCCTCAGGTCAGGAACGTGACGATCGCCGAGATCGAGCCGCTCGTGCCGCGCGTCGTGTCGAAATACTTCAGTGCGCACAACTTCTCGGTCGTCGACAACCCGAAGACCACCGTCCGCATTGATGACGCGCGTCACTACCTGCTCACCACGGACCGGAAATTCGACGCCATTACGAGCGATCCGTTCGATCCGTGGGTCAAGGGCGCGGCCACACTGTACACGAAGGAGTTCTTCGAGGTGATGCGCGAGCACCTCAATCCGGGCGGCGTCGTCACTGTGTTCGTGCAGCTCTACGAGGCAGGCACACCGGCCGTGAAGAGCGAGATCGCGACGTTCTTCGATGTCTTCCCGAACGGTGTCGTCTTCGCCAATACCGACAACGGCCAGGGCTATGATGTCGTGTTGCTCGGCCGCAATGACGATGAGCCGATCGATGTGGACCGCATTGAAGCCAGGCTCACCGACCCGGCGAACGCGATCGTCGCACAGTCGCTCGGCGAGATCGGCTTCTACTCGGCCGTCGATCTCTTCTCGACGTATGCCGGCGACAGGACGGACCTCGCGCCATGGCTGGCCGATGCGCAGATCAACCGCGATCGCAATCTCCGGCTCCAGTTCCTTGCCGGTCTCGGTATCAACACGTACGAGCAGGACGACATGTACCGCGCGATGGTCTCGCTGCGCACCTGGCCGGACGATCTCTTCACCGGGTCCGCCGAAGTCATGGCGCCGCTGAGGGCCGCATTGTCGTGGTAGTCACCATTCTCGCCTCACCGATCGTGGCCGCCCGGACGCCGGAAGGGTGACCGAGCGCCGGGCGACGAGCGGTCTCGGAACGTTCGGCGGCGTGTTCACGCCGTCGATCCTGACGATCCTCGGCGTCATCATGTACCTGCGGTTCGGCTGGGTCGTCGGTAATGTCGGCCTGATCGGAGCGCTCGCCATTGTCACGCTCTCGACCTCGATCACGTTCCTGACCGGCCTGTCGATTTCCGAGATCGCGACTGATCGTCGAGTCCGCGTCGGCGGCGCCTACTACATGATCAGCCGCGCACTCGGTATCGAGACCGGCGGCGCGGTCGGCATCCCGCTCTACCTCGCCCAGGCGTTGTCCGTCGCGCTCTACACGGTCGGTTTCGCTGAAAGCCTGACCGACCTGATGCCGCAGCTCGATGAACGCTCGATCGCGGTCGTGGTCACCGCGCTCGTCGCATTGCTCGCAGTACGGTCGGCCAGATTCGCGATACGCGCGCAATACGTGATCATGGCCGCGATCGCGCTGTCATTGCTGTCGCTGCTGTTCGGATCACCGATTGAAGAGACGCACATCGAGCTGTTCGGCATGCCCGCTGCACGGTCCGAAGGCTTCTGGGTCGTGTTCGCCGTGTTCTTCCCGGCCGTCACGGGCATCATGGCCGGCGTCAACATGTCCGGCGACCTGCGCGATCCGGCCCGCTCGATCCCGCGCGGTACGCTCTCCGCCATCGGCGTCGGCTACCTGATCTACATGGTGATGCCGGTCATCCTGGCGTTGCGCGCGGACGCGGCCACACTCGTTGCCGATCGCCTCGTCATGCGCCGAATCGCGTTCTCGGGCGATGCAATCCTGCTCGGTGTGTGGGGCGCGACCCTGTCGAGCGCCGTCGGCAGCATCCTGGCCGCGCCTCGCGTGCTCCAGGCGCTGGCCCGCGATGGCGTGCTGCCCGCCAGACTCGGCTGGCTCGGCAAGGGCAGCGGCCCCGACGACGAGCCGCGCGTCGGCACAGTCGTCACGATGTTCGTGGCACTCGCCGCCGTCATGCTCGGTGACCTCAACATCATTGCGCCGATCCTCACCATGTTCTTCCTGACGACGTACCTGGTGCTCAACATCTCGGCCGGCGTCGAACGATTCCTCGGCAGTCCGTCGTTTCGGCCGTCGTTCCGCGTGCACTGGTCGTTCTCGTTGCTCGGCGCCGCCGGCTGCCTTGCCGTCATGTTCCTGATCAACGCGCTCGCCACCGTGGTCGCGGCCATTGTGATCCTCGCGATCTACGTATGGCTGCAACGGCGGGGATTGCGTGCCGCATGGGGCGATGTGCGGCGCGGCATCTGGCTCAACATGATCCGCGCCGGACTGCTCCGTATCGGCGGTACGCCCGATGCCCGCAACTGGCGGCCGAACCTGCTCGTGCTGTCCGGTGCGCCGACCGCGCGCTGGCACCTGATCGAGCTGGCCAACCAGTTCACCCACGCGCGCGGCATTGTCACAGTGTCGAGCGTCATCCCGGCCGGTTCCCGCGATGCGGCACAGGTCGCGGCGCTCGAACAGACCGTGCGCGAGTACCTCGCCCGTGAGGGCGTGCAGGCGCTCGTCCGCCTGGTCAGTGCCGCCGACACGTTCGAGGGCGCCGTCCGCCTCGTCGAGACCTACGGCCTCGGCGCCGTCGCACCCAATACCGTGCTGCTCGGTGACAGCGAACGGAAGGACCGCCGCGACCGCTACTGCAACATGATCCGCAGTTTCCACGCGGCCCGTCGCAACGTGCTCATACTGCGGGGTGGCCAGGGCGGGTTCGGTGAGAAGCGTCGCATCGATGTCTGGTGGGGCGGGCTCCAGTCGAACGGCGGCCTCATGATGCTGCTCGCTTACCTGCTCGGCACGAGCGCCGGATGGGGGGGCGCCGAGGTCCGCGTCAACCTCGTCGTGCCCACTGGCGCGGGCGCTACCAGAGCCCGTGACAACCTCGAGACCATCATCGACCGGCTCCGCATTGATGCCAACCCCAATGTCATGAGCGCCGACGGCCGTGAATTCACCGAGATCCTGCATTCGACGTCCATGGAAGCCGACCTCGTACTCCTCGGCATGGCTCGCCCCGATGTATCGTTCACTCACTACTACCAGCGCATGCAGACCCTCTCGGACGGAATGGGACCGACCCTGTTCGTACTCGCCGCGGAAGATCTCGAGTTCGGCAACGTCCTGCTCTGATCCCCATGTGACGTTTCCCGCCGGCTCGGAGTCTGTGTGATTGTGGACCTGACCGATGCCGAGCTGGTGCGACGCTCGTGTACGGGTAGCGCCCGTTCGTTCGATCGACTGGTGGACCGGCACTACGCACGCTGTCTGCGCTTCGCCAACCACCAGCTGGGTGACCGCCCGGATGCGGAGGATGCCGTTCAGGAGACCTTCATGCGTGCATGGCGGGGCCTCGCCACCTGTACGCCGGAGAAGTTCGCGCCGTGGCTGACCACGATCCTGATCAACTGCTGCCGTACAGCGGGTGCAAGGCGGCGACGGCGCGGCCTCGATGTTCCGCTCGATTCGGTCGACGGCCACCGTTTCTCCGCACCGGCTCGTCTGCCCGAGCCGGCCATCGAGAACACGGATGTCGGACGCGCGCTCGCCACACTCACACCACGCCTGCGGGAAGCGTTTCTGCTGCGCCACATCGACGAACTCGGCTACGCAGAGATGTCACGGTTGACCGGGGCGGGCGAATCCGCGCTCAAGATGCGCGTCAAACGTGCGGAACAAGCGCTCGCCCGGGCACTCGAGCACCGACATGACGACTGATCCCGATGCGCGCCTGCGCTCCGCAATTGAACGGCTCAGGCAGATGCCCGAGCCGGATCCCGCAGCCCGCAAGCGTCTGAATCGGCAGCTCAGGCTCGGACGTTCCGGTGGCACGTCTATCGTGCTGTCGCGTCGCGCCGCACTCGCCGCCGCGGCGCTCGTCGTTCTCTGTACGAGCGCCGTCTGGATCAGCGCCCTCACTCTGATCGCCGGTCCGCCAGGGGCAGTCACCGCGACAACGACGCCCATCCAGTTCGTGCTCGTCGCGCCCGACGCCGCGTCCGTCAGCCTGGTCGGTGACTTCAATCACTGGGACTCCGCCGCAATGCCGTTGCGCGAAGGTGCCGACGGCGTCTGGTCCGTTGTCGTTCCGCTCGCGCGCGGTGCGTTCACCTACTCTTTCGTGGTCGATGGCGACGAGTGGCGAGCGGATCCGGCTGCGCCCGCCGCACCGGCCGATTTCGGCAGGCCCAGCTCGGTCCTCTACGTCTCACCGGAGTCGACACCATGAGACACGCGTTCCCGACCGTCCGCACCGTTCTGGTCGCCGCAGCTCTCTCAATCGCCCTGCCTGCGCTCTCGCGGGCGCAGGCGGTCGACACGACTCGCCTCGATGTCGCGTCACGCGCCGCGATTGAACGCACGATCAATGCCGCTCGCACTGCGGGCCTGCCCGTCGAACCACTGCGCAACAAGGTCATCGAGGGCCTCAGCAAAGGTGCCGATGGACCTCTGATCGCGAAGGTCGTCGAGCAGTTGCGCGGACGGATCGAACGCGCCGCCACGGCACTCGGTCGCAATACGAGCACGCCTGACCTCGTCGCCGCAGCCGCGGTTCTCGACCTCGGCGTGACCGACGCGCAGCTCCGACGTGTCCGGACAGCCCGGCCCGATGACGCTGTCGCAAGCGCGCTCGTCGGCCTCGCCTTCCTCGTCCAGACCGGCGCGCAGACCGACGGCGCCATCAATGTTGTGTGCGACATGCTGATCGCACGCGTACCTGACGCCGAGTTCGATCGCTTCCGCGAGAGTGTCGCCCGAGATGTGTACGCAGGAGCTTCCGTAACCGGCGCGGCACGGACCCGGGCCGAAGCTGCGATCCTGCGCGTGCAGCGGGGCGGCGGCCGTATCGACGGCATTGCCCCCGGCGCGGCACTCCCGTGACAGCCCGCGCATTCGTTCGAGCCGCCTGGCTGCTGTCCCTCGCGGCCACGGCCTGCGCCTCAGCGCCGGCCGGTTCGCCATGGTTCCCGGGCGGCGGCAACAGAGCGAGTCGGATCCGCCCGCCCGATTTCGAGGCATCGACCGCGGCCGGCGTCGTCGACCGCGCAGCCGAGGTTCGCGTCGATGTCGCGGTCGAATGGCAGCCGACTGTCGATACTACCCTCTCACTGCGACTGGCCGCGGCAACCGTCCACGGGCGGGATGCGTGGAGCGGCCTGCTCGCCGGAGCGCACTGGTCCGCCGGCGCTCGAGTGCGGCCGTGGTTCGAGGTCGGAGGTGGCATCGGCTCCGGCAATGGAGCCAGCCGGGTGCTGCGCGCCGCGGCAGGCGTGAAGACCGGCCACTTCGGCTTCGCCATGAACAACGTCAGGTGGCGGGATGGCCTCGTGCCACGACTGGATTCCGTCATACGGACCGGCGCCGATCAGCTCAACTGGCGCAACTACGGTGAGGCCGAGGTAACGACGGTGTTCCAGAGCGGCCAGTTCCGGTTCGAGGCCGTCGGTGGCGTACGAGTGTTCGGTCGCTCCGGGGAGGACAACCCGTGGGCCAGCGCCATGCTGGCCGCTGGACTCGGTCGCCTCTTCGAGCTCCAGGCCGCGGCAGGCACCAGACCCGCCCGCCCGGAGCTCGGACAGCCAGCCGGTTCCTTCGCGCAGATCGGACTCGCACTGCGCACCAGCAAGCCGGCGCCGCCGGGGTTGCCGCCCGCCCAGCCGCCCGGCCAGCCGCCTGTCGCGCCACCCGCGCTCCACGCCACGCCGACCTCCGGCGGCGGCTGGAATGTCGCGATACGGATCCCGTCCGCTCGCTCTGTCGAGATCAACGGCGACATCACCGGCTGGGCACCGCTCGAGCTGCGTCGCTCGAAACAGGACGCCACCATCTGGATCGTGCGGCTCGATGTCGATGCCGGCGTCTACCTCGTCGCCCTCAGAGTCGACGGAGGCGCATGGAGCGCGCCGCCGGGTCTGCCCGTCGTACCCGACGGATTCGGCGGTCGGGCAGGTCTGCTGACACTCAACTGATCGCTGATGGCATGATCTGGCCCGGGCCGCTTGCGACTCGACGGATCTGATCGCGCAACGTCGTTGCGCGCCATCGTCACTCCTCGCGCAGCACCATTGCCGGGTCACGCCGGCTCGCGCGTCTCGCCGGCAGATAGCTCGCCAGTAGACCGCTGACCGCGGGCACGATGGCCACAGCCAGCAGTGTCCCCGGGTCCGTCGGCGCAATGCCCCACAGCAGTGACTCCATCAGGTGGCCCACCGTGAACGCGCCGGCCACGCCGATCGCGACGCCGGCCACGACCCAGCGGAAGCCGCCCCCGAGAAACTGCCGGAGAATCCGGCCGCGTGTCGCGCCAAGAGCCACGCGAATGCCCACCTCACGGTTGCGTGAGCGCACGACCTGCGATGCGACGCCGTAGACACCCACGCTCGCGAGCGCAAGCGCGCATGCGGCGAGTGCGCCGAACACGGCGAACACGAACCGGTCCCGCGCCAGTGCGGCGTCCCGGATCATTGCCATTGTCCGTACGTCCATCAGCGGTATGCCGGGATCCAGCCCGCGCACTGCCGTGCGGATCGGCGCGACCAGCGACAGTGGCGGAACCTCGGTCCGGACCACCACGCTGAGCGTCAATGGCGTGTCGGCGAAGATGTGCGAGACGACCTCGGGTGCGGGTGCTTCCCGCACATCCAGCCGCTCGTCACCGACCACACCGACGATCTCGTACCAGTACGAGTCCGCCGTCGGCTCCCGGTCGTTCGCCAGATAATGGCCGACCGGCGATGAGTCGGGGAAATATCGCTCGACGAAGGCACGATTCACGACGACCGGAACCTGGCGGTCCGCCGGCGGCACCTCGGCGAACAGCCTGCCCTCCAGGACAGGCACACCCAGTGTCTCGAAATAACCAGGCAGCGCCTCGCGGTGGTGCACCTCCGCACCGAACTGGCCGGCCGGCCAGTCCCGGATCGTGAAGTCGCTCGACCAGCCCGTGCCAGCCAGCGGAAAGCCGCGGCCCACGCCTACCCGCAGCACCCCCGGTATCGCCTCGAGTGCGCGAGTCAGCTCGATCGCGAACCGCGCACGCGCAGCCGCGTCGTATGAACCGCCCGGTGGCGCAAGCCTGAACGTGAGGAGATCCTCCGTCGGTACCGTGCGGGCG
>Ga0055448_10000150_pt1 | contig 16149 bp, 16 predicted proteins | sample China_Galinas_PW_4_FD_57744 | JGI IMG/M metagenome (GOLD analysis project Ga0055448, IMG submission 57744) | Wetland microbial communities from San Francisco Bay, California, USA, that impact long-term carbon sequestration - China_Galinas_PWA_D2 | ecosystem: Environmental > Aquatic > Marine >... | reverse complement strand
GGTGCGGGCGAAGACCGGTACGATCAGCGGGGTCTCGGCTCTTTCGGGTTACGTCACGACGGTCAGTGGCGAGCGGCTTGCGTTCAGCATCATCAACAATGGTGCGAGGAACGCGTTGCGTGCGAAGCAGGCGGAAGACGAGCTTGTCGTACGTCTGGCCGTGTTCGATCGTGCGTCTGCCGGTACAGCCGTCGGGCCGGTCACGCGGCCGGGAGCCTCGACCGGCCGATAGTGTCGTATCGATCACCGTGCGTGCCGACCCCTCCGCCGAACTGCGAGTCGGTCAACCGGTCGGTGCCGGGCCGAGCTGGCGGGACAGTGCGGTGTGCAGGCGACGGCGAAGCTCGAACGTCGACATCGTGCGCAACGTGCGTTCTGCCGTTTCCTCGGTCTGCCACCGCACCTCGGACATGGGAATAATCGGGTCGTCCTGTCCGGCCGGGTGAAACACGAGGTACCAGCGGGTGTGGTGACGGGGCGTGTCCTCTTCCCGTGTGCCGGCCACCCACTGTCGTCCCGATTCGTCCTCGAACTGCATGCTCATCCTTCCTTTATCGAAGAGACATCCAGCAATCGCTGAAGCCCGTCATCATCGAGGCCATCGAGTTCATTGAGGGCATCCTCGAAGCTGGCGGACCGCAGGATGGCCTGGCGGACATCGACGTCGGCGGAGCCGGCCGGCACGAACAGGGCGTAGTTGGCCCCCCACGATTCGCGACCCACGATCACGTCCCACAGCCGTTCCTGGCGATCCGTGAACCGTCTCATCGCGGCGAATGTCGCTACATGCCCATGATGTTGTAACCGGCATCGACGTGCAGGATCTCGCCGGTCACACCCGCGCCGTATTCGCTGAGCAGGAACGAGGCTGCCCGGCCGACTTCATCCTGAGAGACGCCCCTGCGCAGCGGTGAGCGTTCTTCGACTGCGCCGAGCATGCCGCGCAGGCCTTTGACGCCGGCGGCGGCGAGAGTCTTGATGGGACCGGCGCTGATCGCGTTGACCCGGATGCCGCGAGGCCCGAGATCGGACGCGAGGTATCTGACGCTGGCCTCGAGAGCGGCCTTGGCGACGCCCATGACGTTGTAGTTCGGCACGACCTTCTCCGAACCGAAGTAGGAGAGCGTGACGATGCTGCCGTTGCGTGCGGCCAGCAGCGATTCGGCATGACGTGCGAGCAGCACGAGCGAGTAGGCGCTCACGTCCATCGCCTGAAGGAACCCATCGCGGGATGTGTCGACGAATCGACCCTCGAGGTCCTCGCGGCGGGCGAACGCGATCGAGTGGACGAGGATGTCGAGGCCATCCCAGGCTTCGCGGATCCGGTCGAACGCTTCGGAGACCTGCGAGTCGTCGCTGACATCGCACGGCAGGACGAGTGCGGCGTTGACACTTTCGGCGAGCGGTCGCACTCGTCGTTCGAACACCTCACCGGCGAAGGTGAAGGCAAGGTCAGTGCAGCCGCCGGCGATCAGCGCCTGCGCGATACCCCATGCGATGCTTCGGTCATTGGCGACACCGAAGATCGCGGCCCGCTTTCCCTCGAACAGACCCTTTGGCGGCATGGATCCCTTTCCCGAACGGTCGGTGCGTCAGGTCACTCGAACATGTCGAACGCGCTATCGAGGTCCCTGCGCGAGTAAACGCGGAAGGAGACGAGCGTGGTAGTCCGACCGAGGCCCTCGACGCGGGCGAGTTTTTCCGTGACGACTTCCGCGATCTGTTCCCATTCCGGGACGCGCACGATCGCGACGAGGTCCCAGTCGCCTGAAACTGAATAGACTTCCGCCACGCCGTCGATGCCTGCTACCGCCCGCGCGGCGGCGGGAATGTTCTCCCGGTCAGCCCGGATCAACACCACCGCAGCCACCATCATCGACCTCCGGACGCGACAGATTCCATGATCCCGGAGCGTGCGAGCGCGGCGCTCCGGGCGGCGAACGCGAAGGTACCGTCACGTGCGACGGACTCGCAACCCGGTGCACCCGGTGTCCCGTCCGGGCCGTCTTGCGTCGCGCCGGTGCGGCCGGGATCTTGGGCGGTTCATGGAATCGAACAGACCGGCAACGGCAGCGGCGGCAGCGTCCCACCCGTATCGCGCGACCATCGCCCTGCTCATGATGGCGTTGATCTGGGCGCTCAACTTCTCGATCGCCAAGGACGCCCTGGCCCGGATCGCTCCGCTGGCGTTCAACACTCTGCGTTTCCCGCTGGCCGCGCTGGTCGTGACCATCGCGATGTCGCGGCGAACCGGTCTGGGGCTACCCGAGCGCGCGGACCGGGTCCGCCTTGTCGGCCTCGGCCTGCTCGGCAACGTGGTCTACCAGATGTGCTTCATCTTCGGCCTCGATCACACGCGCGCCGGGACGGCCAGTGTCCTGCTGGCGGGAACACCCATCGTGACCGGTCTGTTGTCCGCCGGCATGGGTCACGAACGTATCGAGCCGCGGACCTGGATGGGCGCAGGCGCAACGGTCCTGGGCATCACTCTTGTCGTCCTGTCCGGTGCACCGGTGGCGGGATCGGCGGACAGCACGCTTCACGGTGATCTGCTGATGATCCTCGCCACACTCGCGTGGGCGGCCTACACGGTCAGCAGCCGACCGCTCATCTCGAAATATGGCGCACTGCCGGTGACGGCATGGACGCTCTGGGTAGGGTCGACGGCTCTCGTAGCGATCGGGATCCGGTCAACGCTCGCGCTGGACTTCCACCTGATCGGTCCGCGCGACTGGTTCGCCGTCGTCTATGCCGGCGCATTGAGCATAGGCGTGGCCTATGTTCTGTGGTCGTACGGCATCCGTCACCTTGGCTCAACGAGGACGGCCACATTCTCGAACCTCGTGCCCGTGATCGCGCTGGCGGCCGCGTGGCTGCTGCTGAGCGAGCGGCCGACCGCCGGTCAGTTGACCGGCGCCGCGGTGATCATCGGCGGTGTCACGCTCGTGCAGCTCGGGCGACGGCGCACGGTTCCGTCCGCGCCGCGGATTCCGGCGCCGTAGCCGTTGGCTCGGAAGCCCCGGTTGGCGGTCGGGTGGCAGGCGATCACCGCCTGGAGGCAACGACCGCGGTGGTTCGGGCGGCTGTGCCGGGTACGTTCCGGGCCCGCGTCGCGGTCAGCGGATTCGCAGGATCGTGAACTGCGGAGCCGTCGCCTTCTCGAACGGACCGCCGAGCACGCCTGTGAAGCCGAGCCGGATCGCAGCGCTGCTCGACGGCACGTCGAGCAGCAGGTAGTACTGGCTACCGGCCGGCAGCGTGCCACTCAGCTGGAAATCGTGGAAGCCCACGGCCGGTGGTTGCAGTGGATACCCGCCGGGCAACGCACCGATCACGGTGCGGAGGTCGAAGTTGACGAACGTGCTGGTCGGTGCGACCGGACCGCCGAGTCCGGGCGCTTCGTCGGCCCACAGAGCGGTGACGAACCCGGACAGCACGGTCATCCATGGCTGGCCCGTGGATTCCTCGATGTTGGCGGCGCCGAACTCGGAGCTCGAGGCCAGTCGGCCGAGGAGCGAATTGCCGCCGAAGTGGCCGGCGATGTACTTGACCAGCAGCCACGCGGCCCCGCGCTGCTCGAGGGTGCCCGGAGAATCCTCGGAGACGAGTGACGTCCCGACCGTGTTGCGGAGGTAGAGCTGTGCGCGGGTGTGATTCGACCGTCTGAAGTCCTCCGCGGTCGCGACATCGCCGCGGTCCAGGAACGCTTCACCGACGAGATCCTCGGCGGCATGCGCAAGTCCTTCGGACAACCAGAGAACATCGAGGTGCCCGCCTTTCCGCCCGAAGTTGATCATGTGCTGGAATTCGTGCGCGAGTACGGCCGGCACCGTGCCGAGCACGACATCGCGACTGCGCGGCGCACTGAATCTGCCGGTCGGATCCGGCACCATGCTGTAGAAGATCTCGCCGCGGTTGGTGGCCGAGCAGCGGGATGCGGTCACGAGGTCGCAGCCGTAGAAGTAGCCTGCAATGAAGCTCGTGCCCTGCCCTTCGGTCAGGCCGTTCACGGCCGGAGTGAACAGGACGATGACCGTGCCGTTCGCATCGATGTCGGAGGGTGAACCGAAAACGGAAGTGTCGGTCGTATAGATCGGATCGTCGAACAGCGAGCCGAAATACTCGAGGTCGGCGCTGGTCAGTCCGCCGGGCGGCGCCTGTTCATCAACGTACAGGATGGCGTGGCTGCTGATGGCACGGACGGTCGCGGTGATGCGGCGGGTCGTGCCATCGGGATCGGCAAGTACGTTGAAGTCACGCCGGTCTCCGATCTGCGGAGACGCCAGCACTCCGAGCGCTTTCAACTCAGCGGCATCGGGCCCGGCCACCGGTCCGAGCGAACGCTCCACCGTACGCAGTCGGATCTCGAAATCAAGCGCCGCATCGCGGTGGCCGCCGCCGGTCGCGCTCGTAATCGCGGCCGCCGGTCCCGCATCGGCAATCGCGTCGAGTACGTACCTCATCGGGATGGCGGGCGAACGTGCAGCGTTCCCGGCAATGAGCAGGAATCGTGAATCGGCGGGCACATCGCCGATCGCCAGGCAGGCAAGGCTGGCGGGCTCCGTGATCGAGATCCGTTCACCGGCGTCCAGGTCGAGCGTCGTGACGGCTCCACTGACCGTCCGGATCGAGACCGAATTGCTCGAGAGGCTACCGAGTGTGATGCGGACGTCGGTCGTCCGGTCGAGAACGCATGGTGGCACCCTTGCCGTGATCCTCGTGGGCGTCGCGCTCAATACCGTACCGCTCAGGCCGCCGAACAGGATCCCGTGTTCGGCCGCATTCCCGGAGAAGTCGGTGCCCGTGACCTCGATCGTCTGCCCACCTGTCGCGGTCGTGGGCGACACGGCCGAAATGACCGGCATCCGCACGGCCCGCAGCTCGAACGCGGCCGGTTCGCCAGCGAGCTTCTTCGTGGTGGCCTCGAAGCGATACGTCCCGAGTGCGGAACCCACCCTGGCCTGCACTCCGGCAATGCCGACACCGTCGGTCGAGGCGCTCCCGGGTAACAGCACCGCTCCGCTGCCCCCGGTGACGGTCCACGTGACCTCGATGTCCTTCACCGGCCTTCCAGTGGCGGCGTCGAGTGCCTGCACGCTGAGCGGCAGTGTGGCGGTCTGGCCGGGCAGGACGAACTGCATGCCGCCTTCGGCGACGACGAGGCGGACCGGATTGCTCACGGTACCGGTCGGATCGTTCGAGCAGCCGGATCCGAGCACGAGGCCCGCCAGCAGGATAGTCGCCCACGCACCGGCGAATGCCGACGCATCGGGACGGCGGGCTCCGAACCGGGACGGCGTCGTCGGGCAGCGGCGGCGCCCGGGATCTCGTCGATGCACAGTCCGGTACTCCAGGCGAGTCAGAGCCGCGGCGAAGTTTTCGGGAAACGGCTGCGCCGGCACCGCGGCGCACCCTCGATTGACGAAGAGTAAACGGGATCCGGCGGGACCGTCAACGGGCCACGCGTGTACGTGCAACGCGCTTGCGTGCCCCGAGCGGGTGAATCTACCTTGGCGCGCCTCGCTCCCGTAGCGGGTTCAACCGGTTCCGGACATTCGACGAATGGATTCAACGCATGTGAAGACAGCCGCTTTCTGCGTGGTGGCGGCCGCCGTGCTGTTCTCGCGAGCTTCGGGGCAGAGCATCCCGTCCCCGTACCGGTTCATTGACACGAACCGGGCGGGCAGCGTCTACGCCGGCTATCTCTTCACGGGCAAGGGCAATCTGAATCTCGGCCCCGGAAGCGGGCCGCTCTACGGTGCGCGATTCGACATCCAGCTCAGCGGCCCGTTCGCGATCGAGGCGGATGTCGGATACTTCTCGGCGATGCGTGCGGTCTACGACACGGTCCCGGGTGACACGACGCGTGCGCTGGCGGGTGAGAGTCCGTTCACGACGCTGCTGCTCGGCGGTGCACTGAGATTCAACCTGACGGGGCCGCGCACGTATCATCACGTTCAGCCGTTCGTCCTGTTCGGCGGCGGACTCGCCCTGGATCTCTCGAACGCGAGCGCCGATGATAAGGCGCTGCCGACAAACGTGCGCTTCAACTTCGGCACGAGCTTCACGGGCATGCTTGGCGGTGGTGCGGAGATCCTGCTCGGCGATCGCTCCTCGCTGCGCCTGGATCTGCGCAACCTGCTCTGGAAGCTCGAGACGCCGCAGGCGTTCCTGATCAAGGCCGACCAGGCACTGCTGCTGCCGGGCAAGGAATGGGCGCAGAACTTCAGCCTGAGCGCCGGCCTCTCGTTCCGGTTCTGACGACCTCGACGATTCCCTGAATCCCGCACATCCGGCCGGGAGGCAACGGAACCGGCAGCAATGAACGACTCGACCCGGCCCGGAAGGAAGCAAAGCGCCCGCTCGTTCGGCGAGCGGCTGATCGGTGCGGCCCGGCTCGATCCGCAGATCTACGAGGATGTCGAGGCGGACGCATCCGCCACGAGACAGGCCATCCTGGTCGTCTGCCTTTCGGGTGTGTCGCTCGCGATCGGCCGGGCCGACGCCGGGCTCGAAAGCGTCGTCTCCTCAATGCTCAGGGAGCTGACCGGGTGGCTCCTGCTCTCGACCATTACGTACATTATCGGCAGAAGCATCCTGCGTGGTACGGCAACCTGGGCCGAGTTGGTCCGCACGATCGGATTCGCTCAGGCGCCCGGGCTGCTGGCCGCACTCAGCGCGTTCCAGCCCATTGACGCCCCGGTCCGCTACGGAATCGCCACGTGGAAGCTGTTCACCGCCGTGGTCGCGATCCGCCAGGGCCTCGACTTCGATGAACGCGAATGGGGCACGTTCAAGGCGCTGCTTACAGCGGCGTTGGGCTTCATCGTGTACGTCGGTCTTGCCGTCCTTCAGGCGTGGTTGCTCGGGATGCCGATGCTGCCCGAGTAGCCCGGCTTCCGTCACCCGTCGCACCCCGCGCCGGCGAGCCCTATATTGCCCGCCCGATGAGATTCGTGCCCGTACCCGTGGCGGAAACCTCCTGGCTGCTCGACGTCAACGGCACGCGCATCGCCGAAGGTACGGCGTCGCCCGGCCGGGAGCGCGAGCTGGCGACAGGACTGCTCGTGACGGATGGCTTCATCGACCGGTCCGATGGGCTGCTCGAGCTGGACATTCGTCAGGGCCCGCTGGCCGTCACGCTGCACGCGCGGGTCGAGGAGGCGGTGTTCGACGCCGCCATGGCCGCGAGCCGACATCGCAGCGAACATGGCTGCGGGATGCTTCACTGGATCGCCTGCGATCCGGCCGGCCTTCATCGTCCACGCACAGACCGGATCCCGGAAAACGTCGTGCTGGCCGCCCGGCTCCGCGCACTGTTCGAGGCGTGCAATCGGGCCCAACCGGCTGGTGGCATCCATGCGGCCGCAGTCGTGGACGGTGACGACGTTGACTACACCGCGATCGACGTCAGCCGGCACGCCGCGACGGCGAAGGCCGCGGGTGCGGCGATTCTGGCCGGCATCGATCGTTCCGGTCATGGTCTGGTGCTTACAGCGCGCGTAAGCGGACGCATTGCGCTGACGGCCGCGCGAGCCGGCCTCGGTTGGATCGCGAGCCGCTCGATCCCGACCACGCTCGCGGTAGCAATCGCGGCCAGGGCGGGCCTGCCCATCATCGCGCGCGCCGCGAGCACCGAGCCGCACACGTTCATGCCGCCGCGCGACCCGGACATCGCGTGAGCCCACACACACTGGGCGCGATCATCGCCGGCGGCGCCAGCTCTCGCTTCGGTACGCCCAAGGCCCTGGCCGAGGTGGACGGCCGTCGCATCATCGATCGTGTCGCATCGACGCTGGCGGCTGCCGTCCCGACCTCCGTCCTGATCGCGAACGATCCCGTGATCGCCGACGCGCTTCCGCTCGAATCCCGGCCGGACGTGGTGACGGGTGCGGGCGCGCTCGGCGGCGTCCTGACCGCCGCGTTGTGGGCTCAGGAGACTTCGTTCGACTGGGTGCTCGCTGTCGCGTGCGACATGCCGTTCATCGAAACTGCGCTGCTCGAGCTGTTGGTCGTCCGTACTGCCGAGGCCCGGACGGCCGACTTGATCGTGCCCGCGAGCAACGGCCCGCGTGGCGTAGAGCCGCTCTGTGCGGCGTATCGCACGACCTGCATTGCTCCGATCCGCGCGTCCATCGAGCGCGGCGACACGCGGATGATCGGGTTTCACCGCGAGATCCGTGTGTCGACGATTCCGCTCGACGAGGTCATTGCCATCGGCGATCCCGCGAGCCTGTTCATGAACGTGAACACGCGTGACGATCTGGATCGGGCATCGCGCATGATCGGCAGGGTCCGGTGACCGTGCGCGCTCCGGACTGGCTTCTGATCGAGGACGCACTCGAGCGGATCCTCGCGGTGGTCGAGCCGTGCGGCACGGAGTCCGTCGACCTGGCCGACGCGTTCGGCCGGACGCTCGCCTCCGCGATCTCATCGCCGATCGACCAGCCACCCTGGTCGAACAGCGCAATGGACGGCTACGCGGTGCGTGCGGTCGATGTGCGGGGCGCCAGCAAGGCGACACCGAAGCGACTGCGTGTCATCGAGTCGATTCCCGCCGGCGGCTTTCCAACGCGGGTCATCGACGCCGGACAGGCAGCGCGCATCATGACGGGCGCTCCATTGCCCGAAGGCGCGGACAGCGTGGTCCGGATCGAGCACACACATCAACCGCACGTGTCGGTGGTCGAGATCGTCGACGACGCGGACGCCGGCCGCAACGTCCGGCCGAAGGGTGAGGACCTGCGACGCGGGGTCGAGGTGCTGGAGCGGGGCACGATCCTGCGGGCCGGCGAGATCGGCGTCCTCGCCACGGTCGGCCGGGCGAGCGTGCCGGTCAGCGATCGTCCTCGCGTAGGTCTGCTCGCCACCGGCGACGAGCTGGCCGACCTGCATGAGTACGACGATGTCCTGGCCGGCCGCCGCATCGTCAACTCGAACTCGTACGCACTGTCCGCCGCGGCCATTGCCGTGGGCGCCGAACCGGTCCGGCTCGGCATTGCGAAGGACAATGCGACGAGTCTGCGCCGGCACCTCGAATCGATGGCCGGGCTCGACGCACTCGTCACGACCGCGGGCGCGAGTGTGGGCGACCATGATGTTGTGAAGGACGTGCTCGAGGAGAGCGGCATGCGCACCCTGTTCTGGCGGGTTCGGATCCGGCCGGGCAGTCCGTTCTCGTTCGGAGTCGTGCCGTTCGTCGGCCGAGCCGACCTGCCCGTGTTCGGACTTCCGGGCAACCCGGTTTCGGCGATCGTCACGTTCGAGATCCTGGTCAAGCCGGCGCTGCGCCGCATGCTCGGCCGGCGGCATCTTTACCCGCGCACGATCCGTGTGCGTGCCGCACACGACATTCGCTCGAGCCCCGGCCTCGTGCGCTTCCTCCGCGTCACGCTCGAGCAACGGGACGGTGAGTGGCTGGCGCGACTGACGGGCGGGCAGGGCTCCGGCATCCTCACCTCCGTGGCGCGTGCCGATGCGCTGCTCGTCGTGCCGCTCGAACGGGAGATCATTGAAGAAGGTGAGAGCGCGATCGCGGTCCCGCTGCGCGCGCCCGACGACGCGCAGATGGAAGCCGGATTCCACACCGCGCACCCGTGAACGCCGACCACGTGAACCGGATGACGACATGAGTGACAAGCCCGGATTCGTTCCCGCGACCCATCAACCCGACCTGCCTCTCGACCGACTGATCCTGGTGGAGCAGCCGGATGCGGAAAGCATCGAGATGGATGTCGTGTTCGTGGGCGCCGGTCCTGCCGGCCTTGCCGGTGCCATCGAGCTGGCCGGCCTGGTCCGGAAGGACAACGAGGAAGGCGGCGGCATCGGCGACATCGAGATAGCGGTTCTCGAAAAGGCCGGCTCGCTCGGCGAACACAACCTGTCCGGCGCCGTCGTCAGGCCCGGCGTCTTCCGTGACCTGTTCCCCACCGTCCCGGAATCGGAGCTGCCGCTGCGTGCGAAGGTCGAGAACGAGCGCGTCTACATGCTCACGCAATCGTCGGCGATCCGGATCCCGACGCCGCCGACAATGCGTAACCACGGCAACCGCATTGCCTCGATCTGCGAGATCGTCCGCTGGATGGGCGAGAGAGCGGAATCCATGGGCGTCAACGTGTTCACCGGATTCCCGGCCGCATCGCTGCTGGTCGACGACCGTCGCGTGATCGGCGTGCGAACAACGCCGTCCGGGCTCGACCGTGAAGGCAACGCGGGCGCGGGCGCCATGCCGGCCACGGACATTGTCGCGAAGGTGACCGCACTGGCGGAGGGCACGCGTGGCGCGCTGGCACAGGCGTACTGCGAGTGGCAGAGCATCGGCTCGCAGAACCCGCAGATCTTCGCGCTCGGCGTCAAGGAGATCTGGGAAACGCCCCGGCCTCTCGACGCCGTGGTCCACACGCTTGGCTGGCCACTGCCCGGCAGTGTGTTCGGCGGCAGCTTCATGTACCCGCTCGAGCCGAACGTCATTGCGCTCGGGCTGGTTGCCGGACTCGACTATCCGCAGGCCGGTCTCGACGTCCACGACCTGCTTCAGCGCATGAAGACGCACCCGCTGTTCCGCAGCCAACTCGAAGGCGGGGAGCTGATCGAGTGGGGCGCGAAGACGATCCCCGAGGGCGGCTTCTACTCCATGCCATCCCGTCGCTACGGCGATGGCGTCGTCATTCTCGGCGACTCCGCCGGCTTCGTCGACGTCGCGTCACTCAAGGGGATCCATTACGCCATGCGGTCGGGCATCTTCGCGGCCCGCGCGATCTTCTCCGCACTGAAGAAGGGCACGTCGGCAGCGGACGCACTCGAGAAGTACGATCACCTCGTCGATGAGAGTCACATCCGCTCGGAACTCTACCGCCGCCGCAACATGCGGCTGGCCTTCAAGAGCGGCTTCTTCGCGGGTGGCGTGAAGTCCTCCCTGATGTCCCTCACGGCCGGCACTTTTCCCGGTCGGCGCATAGCGGTCGAGCCGGATGCCGCCGAACCTCGCGGTGCCGGCGGCGCCGAGCGTGTGACTCCGGACGGCAAGCTGACGTTCGGCAAGGTGGACGCGGTCTTCAAGTCGGGCAACACGACGCGCGATGACATCCCGTCTCACCTGATCGTCGGGACCGACGTTTCCGGCGAAGTCGCGGATTTCTACAGTGCGATGTGTCCGGCCGGCGTCTATGAACGTGATGGAGACAGGCTGGTCGTGAACGCGCCCAACTGCATCGACTGCAAGGCGACGGATGTGCTCGGCCCGCGCTGGACGCCGCGTGAAGGCGGTAGCGGTCCCGCCTACCGTCGAATGTAGGTGATCACTCGAACCGGACGCGCGGCAACACGCGGAACAGGCCGAAGGCGGATACAATTGCGATCACGAAACCGAGAGCGCCGAAGGACAGCCGGCCATAGAGCAGATATCCCGTTCCGAACAGCGTCGCATAGACCACCGCACAACCGAGGAACCAGCAGAACATTGCCGCGCCGGGCCCTTCCCCCGCTCCGGTGCCCACATCCACGACCTTCCGCCAGCCTGCACCGAAAGGCCGTATCCGGTCGTAGAACGCTTGCAGTGTCGCGGTCTCGGCAGGTCGCGTCAGCAGCGTCACGCCAATCCAGCCGGCCGTCGTGATCACGACGCCGATCAACAGCGCCGCGGTCGGCGAAACGGGTGCGAATCCCAATCGACCGTGAACGAACTGGAAGTACACGGCCACGAGCGCCGAGATGATCATCCCGGAGATCTCGCTCCACGCGTTGACTCGCCACCAGAACCATCGCAGCAGGAAAATCGATCCGGTGCCGGCGCCGACCTGCAGCAGGATCTCGAACGCCTGGCGTGCATCCCGCAACCAGAGCGCGACGATGGAGGCGAAGACGATCAGCACGAATGTCGACGTGCGGCCGACGCGGACGTAGTGACGTTCGTCACGGTCCGGCCTGACGAAACGGCGATAGAAGTCATCGACGATGTACGACGCGCCCCAGTTCAGGTGTGTGCTGATCGTGGACATGTACGCGGCCGCGAGCGACGCCACGACGAGGCCCATCAGGCCGTGTGGCAGAAAGATCAGCATGGCCGGGTACGCGAGGTCATGGCCGAGGATACCGGGATCGATGCCCGGCACGGCGGCGGCGATCGAGTCGAGCGTCGGATAGACGAGGATCGATGCGAGCGCGACCAGTATCCACGGCCAGGGCCGCAACGCGTAGTGCGCAATGTTGAACCACAGCGTCGCACGCATCGAGTCGCGTTCAGTGCGAGCCGCCAGCATGCGTTGCGCGATATACCCGCCGCCACCGGGCTCGGCGCCCGGATACCACGTGCTCCACCATTGAACGGCGACCGGTATCACGAACAGCGCAGCGGCTGTCTTCCAGTCGGAGAAGTCCGGCAGCAGCGAGATGCGGTCGGCAATGGCCGGGTTGGAGAACAGGCCCGTGAGGCCACCGACCGCCGGTTGCCTCAACGCGAACACGGCGGCCGCCACGGATCCGGTCATTGCGATCACGAAGAGCAGCATGTCCGTGACGACCACACCCCACAGACCGGCGCCCGCCGAATACACGACGGTCACGAGACCGGCCCACAGCACGGTCGCGTACGGTCCAAGCCCGAGCAGCACGCCGGCGATCTTGATCGCGGCCAGGGTCACGGTCGCCATGATCATGACGTTGAGCAGCACGCCCAGGTACAGCGCGCGGAACCCGCGCAGGAACGCGGCTGGCCGACCCGAGTAGCGAAGCTCGTAGAACCCCATGTCCGTGAAGACAGCGGAGCGCCGCCACAACCGGGCATAGAAGAAGACCGTGCACATCCCGGTGATCAGGAACGCCCACCACACCCAGTTCTGGCTGACACCACCCGTCCGCACCAGGTTGGTCACCAGGTTCGGCGTATCGGTCGAGAACGTCGTCGCGACCATCGACGTACCGAGCAGCCACCATGGCAGGCGCCGTCCGGACAGGAAGAACTCCGTCGTACCCTGCCCGGCCCTTCGCGCGAAGTACAGGCCGGCGACCAGTGTGACCGCGGCGTACAACGCCATCACGATCCAGTCCGCCCCACTCAGCTGCATGCGTCGCGATCCCCTTCGCGGGTCAGAAAGGCCGGGCGGCAGTCTGTCATTCTGCGCTACCGTACAATTCACGGAGTTGGCGGACGACCCGGTCACGGTCGGCGGGGTACGTCAGCCCGGTCCAGCGCGATCCTGTCTCGACGGCGCGAACCCGCACGCGGTTATCGGCAATGGCGGGCGCGATCGCGTCCACGATCGTCAGTTCCGCTTCCGCATCCGCTTCATGCATCGACAGGAATGCATCGAATGCCCGGCGCACAGCCACGAAGGCGCCGCGCCGGAAGCCCCAGAGATTCATGCATACCGGTTCGCCGGCATCGAGCACTCGCACCGTGTCGCCTACCCGGCCGACAATTCGGTCGCCGGTCCGCCGCACGTCCGAGTATTCGGCGATACCGGTCAGCAAACCGTTTGCCGTGTGGCACACAGCCCGCACGACACCGCCGTGCTCGGACAACGTGCGATCGAGGCGGAACGTGATCGTGATCGCGTCTGCGACGTCATCCGACTCCAGCCAGGCGGCGACGGTGCGGAGCGGCTCCGGCCCGTAGTAGTCATCCGCGTTCGCGATGCACGCGCCGCCGGTCACGGCGCCTTCGATGGCGAGTAGCGCGTGCGCGGTGCCCCACGGTTTCCAGCTCCCGTCCGCGTGGGCCGTTCTGCGATCCCGCCGCTGGGCAAGCACACATACCGGTACGGGTGGAAGCCGTTTCTCGAAATGAGCAATGAAGCGGGCCGCGGTCTCTTCACGAACCACGAGGATCGCCTGGCCGAAGCCGGCACGCCGCGCGTCTCTGATGGTGAGATCCGCGAAGCACTCACCCTCGGGACCGACCGCATCCAGCTGCTTCAGTCCGCCGTAACGCCGGGCCAGACCGGCCGCCAGCACCACGATCGAGGCCCCGTGATCAGCCGGGTGCCGAGCCGCGACCTCAGGCGCTTCCGAGGGCGTTGATCGCCTGGGTGAGCGCCGGCACGACATCCAGCGCATCGCCGACAATGCCGTAGTCGGCAACCTTGAAGATCGGCGCGTCGGCGTCCTTGTTGATGGCGACGATCGTACCCGAACTGCGCATTCCGGCCAGATGCTGCATGGCGCCGCTGATTGCGACGGCGATGTAGAGGTTGGGTGAAACGGTCTTGCCGGTCTGTCCGACCTGCTCGGCATGCGGTCGCCATCCGGCATCGACGACTGCGCGGGATGCGCCGAGCGCCGCCCCGGATCCGAGAGCGTCACGCAGCGCTTCGAGGACCGGCCAGTTCTCCGGTCCCTTCATGCCGCGGCCGCCACTCACGATGATGCTGGCTTCAGCGACATCGAGCTTGCCGGCCGCGGCCGCGGCAACTTCCGTGACGACGGCGCGACGATCCTCGTCCGTCGCGGTTACCGTCATGGCCGACACGTTGGCGGCAGCAGGCGAATCGGATGCGCGGAACGTATTCGGCCGCAGGGAGACGAGGCGGGTTCCGGCATTGATGCTGATGCGGGCGAAGGCCCTGCCTGCCAGGATCGGACGCGTGATGACGAGTTCGCCATCCTCGACCTCGAGTGCCGTCGCATCCGTCGCGAGCGGCACGTCCAGCCGTGCGGCGACCCGTGGCGCGAGATCCTTGCCCATGGCAGACGCGGGGAAGAAGACGGCCCAGTAGTCCTCACCGCGGACATGATCGGCGAGTGTAGCCGCGAACGCGTCCGGCGAGGGATTCTCGAATCCGGCAGCGGCGGCTACGTGCACGGCCACGGCTCCGGACCGGCCGAGTTCTGACGCCAGTGATTCCGTTCCCGGCGGGCCGAACAGCGCGGCATGCACTTCTCCGCCGATCGACTCGGCAATCGTACGAGCCGCGGTGACGACTTCATGAGATGCGGCCCGGAGCACGCCGCCCCGCTGTTCCGCAACGGCAAGGATTCTGGACATGCATGGACTCCTAGATGACCCTGGCTTCTTCTCTGAGCAGCCGCACGAGCTCGGGCACGGCATCGGCGCCATTGCCGACAATGCGTCCTTCGGGCCGTTCAGGTGGATACGTCAGGCCGAGCAGCCGGATGCGAGACTCGCCGAGTTGAGCATCCTTTTCCTCGAACGGCTTCTTCCTGGCGGCCATGATCCCCTTGAGCGACGCGAGGCGGGGGTCGTACCCGGTCTTCGTGATCGAGACCACGGCCGGCAGCGAAGACTCGACATGCTCGACTCCGCCATCGACCTCGCGATGCGCCTCGATCCGGCCATCGGCCAGATCCAGGCTCGCCACGACGGTAATGCACGGAATGCCGAGCAGTGTGGCGATCATCGGACCGACCTGCTGCTGGTCATCGTCCGTCGCCTTCATGCCGGTGAGCACGAGGTCGGCGCCGATTTCGTTCAGCTCGGCGGCCAGTGCGCGGGCGGTCGCGAGGCCATCCATTCCCGGCTCGCCCTTGAGCAGGATCGCACGGTCCGCGCCCATGGCCAGACCGGCGCGCAACTGCTCCGCGGCGGCAGCTCCCACACTGATCACGACGACCTCACCCTCACCCGCCGCTTCTCTGAGTCGGAGCGCCGTCTCGAGCGCGAACTCGCCGTACGGTCCCACAACGTACTTCACGCCCGTCGGATCGATTGAATTGCCGTCGTCGGCGATCCTGATGCGCGATTCCGTATCGGGCACTCGCTTGATGCACACAGCGATTCTCACGCAGCCTCTCCTGATCTCAGGGTGGAGCCGGCGGCCAATGTAGGATGGGTGCGGAATCGTGTCTAGCGAATCTGCGGCTCCGGCAGCACGCGAGTGCGCCACACCGCCGAGTGGCCGGAATCGGCAATGAAGAGGAATCCACCAGCCGAGGTGGCGACGGCGCCGGGATCGAAGAGTGAGGTCTCGCCCGCGACCAGTCCCGGTCCGGTGAAGTCCCTCGAACCCGTGCCCGCGAACGTTTGAATCAGCCCGGTGCTCAGGAAGACCTCACGGACGCGGTTGTTGCGGGTATCGGCAATGTACAGTGTGAGTCCATCGGCCGAGATCGCGATGCCCTCGGGTTGGTTCAGCTCGGCATCGACGGCCGGGCCCTTGTCGCCGCCGTAGCCCGCGGCGGTTCCGGCGACCGCCG
>Ga0055448_10000148_pt1 | contig 16220 bp, 13 predicted proteins | sample China_Galinas_PW_4_FD_57744 | JGI IMG/M metagenome (GOLD analysis project Ga0055448, IMG submission 57744) | Wetland microbial communities from San Francisco Bay, California, USA, that impact long-term carbon sequestration - China_Galinas_PWA_D2 | ecosystem: Environmental > Aquatic > Marine >... | reverse complement strand
TACCATCCGCCCCACACATCGGTGAGCATATGAGTCAATTATTTCCTTACAAGCCCTAACAGTCGAACGAGACGATCGTGAATCGCGAGAAATCGGGCGCTCTGCCCTTGCTGTTCACCGCTTGGCTCTCGTCGTCATTGGTCCCCGCCGTCGGGCTGGTTCGACCGCCGCGGTCCTTCCGCCGGCGGCACCGGCAGGATAGTCTGCCGGTCTGCGGATTGCGGATACTGTGGTCACACGTGCGGGAGCGGTCAATGCACCGGGACGAGATGCTGCGCCGGATCGCGGCGCGAGCCGACGGCACGGACATCGTCGTGATCGGTGGCGGCGCGAGCGGTATCGGAGTCGCGATCGATGCAGCGGCCAGAGGCTATTCGGTCGTGCTGTTCGAGCAGTCCGACTTCGGAAAGGGCACATCGAGCCGCAGCACCAAGCTCATCCACGGCGGTGTGCGCTACCTCCAGCAGGGCAATGTACCACTTGTCATGGAAGCGCTGAAGGAGCGCGGCATCCTGCGCACTAATGCGCCGCATCTCGTACGCGACCTTCCGTTCGTCGTACCCAACTACCAGTGGTGGGAAGCGCCGTTCTACGGCATCGGCATGCGCGTCTACGACGCCCTGGCGGGCCGGTACGGGTTCGGGCCATCGCGCAACCTGTCGAAGGAGGAGACGATCGAGCGGATCCCGACCATCGAGACCGACGGCCTCCGCGGCGGTGTCATCTATCATGACGGCCAGTTCGATGATGCGCGGTTGCTGATCAACATGGCGGAGACCGCGAGCGAGCAGGGCGCGGCCCTGCTCAACTACGCACCGGTCACAGGCTTCGCGCGTGATGGTGATGGCTACATCACCGGCGTCATTGCACAGGATGCCGAGACCGGCGAGCCGTATCACGTGAACGCCCGCGTCGTGGTCAACTGTACCGGCATCTTTGCGGACGTCGTGCGGCGGATCGATGAACCGACCGCCGCGCCGATCATACGACCGAGCCAGGGCGTGCACATCGTCCTCGATCGCCAGTTCCTGCCCGGTGACTCGGCAATCATGGTGCCGCACACGGATGACGGCCGGGTTCTCTTCGCGATCCCGTGGCACGACCGCGTGCTGATCGGCACGACGGACACGCCCGTCGATGAACCGGCGCTCGAGCCGGTGCCCTTCGACCGTGAAGTCGACTTCATCCTGTCTCACGCCGCCCGCTACCTCACGCGGGATCCGGGCCGCTCCGACGTCCTCGGCATGTTCGCCGGCATCCGGCCACTGGTCGCGCCGGCCGGCTCGACCGGTGACACGGCCGCCATCTCGCGCGAACACACGATCACGGTGTCGAAGTCCGGACTCGTCACACTGGCGGGTGGCAAGTGGACGACGTATCGCAGGATGGCCGAGGACGCCGTCGACCACGCCGCCGTGCTCGGTGGGCTCGACCCACGCGAGTGCATCACGCGCGAACTCGACATCCACGGCATCCACCGTCACGCTTCGCAGTTCGGCGAACTCGAGCACTACGGATCCGATGCGCTCGCCGTTGAAGCGCTGATCTCTTCCACGGATGACCTCGGCGAACTGCTGCACCCGCGGCTCCTGACCAGGACAGGCGAGGTCGTGTGGGCGGTGCGAAACGAGATGGCGCGAACCGTCGACGACTTCCTCGCCCGCCGCACGCGCGCACTGCTGCTGGATGCTCGTGCCGCAGTCGAAGCCTCGCCGCGCGTCGCCTCGATCATGGCGGCGGAACTCGGCCGCGACGAGTCCTGGCGAGATGAACAGGTCGCGACTTTCCGAGCGATCGCGGCACACTACATCCCGGAATGAACATCCCGGAATGGACGTGAAGCGGGACGCCGGCCGCCTGCTTGCAGACGATCGTGTCGCCTCAGCGCGAACCGCTGCGGACCAGCGGATAGACGCGGATGTGCTCGACGTCCAGCTCATCACGCCAGACGCCCGCGACACGGTCCGCGCTCACGTCGGCCGGGACGAACTGCTCCGGTACAGCTACCCTGCCCAGCCAGCGGCCGTCGCTGTCGAACACGTACCAGTTGGCCGGCCGCCGGGGCGGCGGTACGTACTCGGAGACCCAGATCTCGCCAGTCAGTGCGAGCAGGATGCCGCCGAACGCCGGCTGCTGGTCCGGTACGGGCACGTGCTCGAGGAAGCTGCGCCTCCCTGGCTGGTCCGCGGCGGAGACCTCCTCGACCGCCTCGTTGATCGCGCTCTGAACAGCGGCCGGCCGGACCATGAGATCCAGGCCCTCGAGCCGGATCGACCGACGCCTGCCGCTGCCGGCATCGAACACATCGATCGCGAAGGCCGCCTGGTCGCCGGCCACAATGCGTGATCCCGATGCGGCCACCTCACTGTTCCGCGAGAACAATGGCGTATTCATCACGCCCCGCCCGTTTTCGACACTGACCCAGACTTCACGGCCGGGATAGACGGCCACCGTATCGACCGGTCCGCCATCGGCCGGAAGCCGGACGACCGCAGCCGGGTCGCGCGTCATCCCGGTGGTCGGTGCGGTCTTCGGTGGACTGCCCCACAGCTCACGTAGCACGAACTCGCCGTCAGCCAGCCGCGCGATACCCATTGGTGATGACAGTTGCGCGTTGAAGGCGACTGTGCGCACGACTGTACCATCTGCGGACAGGATCGTGAAACGCCGATTGCTGAAGTCATAGACCCAGATCGAATCCGCCGGGCCATTGCCTATGGACGCAATCAGTCTGAACTCGCCGGGCCCATCGCCGGGCCGGCCGGCCTGCCAGCGAACGCTGCCGTCCGCATTGAACGCGCGCACCACTGATGAGCCATCGGCTGTCACGACCCCGCCATCCGGCAGCAGGATGACCCCGGACACATTGTCGAACTCCGTCGCGGCCCGGCCGGCCTCATCGCCGCCCAGATCGAGCAGCGGATCCGCCGTCACTTGCCATGCAGCCGCCTCCGTCCATGAAGGTGTCAGGTTGTCCACTATGGTCACGCCGGCGCTGTCCGTCGTCGTGAACCCGGGACCGGCTGCCTGATTGCCGCACGCCGCGAGCGCGAGCGCCACCCAGAGAGAGCCGAGACCGGCGTTCGGACGGTGAAAGGAGAACACTCCCGATGACTGTGTCATGATTGTGCTCGTCCCGGCGCGACGGAATCGAATGTTGTCCTGTTGAGCGTTCGACCGCTGCGGACTCACTCCTGCGCTCGGCCGGCACATTGGCCGACCGCGCCTGACAGTCGACAACGCTGGCCACGACCGCTCGAATACTCGATGCACCGGGTCATCGGGATCACTGTGCGCTCCGCGCGACACCGCGCAGGCTTCGGACGACCACGCGAGCGGCCGCGCGTTCGTCCAGACCGGCGGCGGACAGTGAAATCCATGTCGAATGGTGTACTGCAAGTGCGAGCATTGCGGCCGGCAGCCGCGCGTTTCGCTTGCCGCCCCGCGGCCGCCACCCGGCTTCGGCCGTCGAGACGACGCGTTCTCGCCACGTCTGCAAGTCGGTCCGCGCACCCGCCAGTCCTGCCACCCGCCCGGCATCCTGCAAGACGTTCGCCAGCACCGGACCGGCCTCGCGGTAGAAGGCGTAGACCTGGCGCAATGTCCGGCGCAGCTGTTTCGCCGGACCTGCGATGTCTGCCCGGATCACCGGATGCGGCAGCGGATGGCGTTGCAGGAACGCTCGCCACGCGGCGGCCGCCAGCATGGCTTCGTTCTCGAAATGTCGGTAGACGGTCAGACGCTGAACATTGGCGCGTCTGGCGACTGCGGATATCGTCACGGCTGCCGGCCCGACCTCCCCCCACAGCGCGAGTGTTGCGTCGATGATCGAATCACGCGTCCTTGCCTGAGATGCGGCCCGCGCCCGTTGCGTGTACCGGCGAGTGGCCGTCATACAGCGCCGCCGCTGCCACCATCACTGTCCGCGGCCGCGGCGATCCGACGCCGCTCGGTGCCTCCCGACCGGCGCCAGTAGCGGGCGAGCCCGAACCAGCTGTCCCGCAGACCGGCGTGCGCAAGAAGCTCGCGCGCGGATTCGTCCATTGCCGCGTCGACCTCGTCCTCGACGGTCTGTGCAAAACGGGCCGCCCGCTCCTCATCCGTGCCCGGCTCGTCGAGTGAGGCGCGCACCGCCGCCGCCCAGCGATCGAGCCGCACCGAGTGCTCCGCGAGGTGCCGCTCGACATCGGATTGCTCGCCGAAATGGGTCAGGAACAGGCGAGTCGGCGCCAGCCGCTTCAGCATCGCCGTTGTCTCGTTCCACGCGTCGAGATCGATGTCCGGCGGCGGCGTGACCGGCATCACGAAGGTCGACGGTGCCAGGCGTTCGCCCGCCGTGTCGCCCACGAACGCCGTGTTCGTCGCCCGGTCGAGATAGATCGCGTGGTGCCGGGCATGTCCCGGCGCGTACTCGACACGCAACGCCCGGCCGCCCGGCTCGATCGTCTCACCGCCACGCACCGCCGTGACCCGGTCCGCCGGTACCGGCACGACATCGCCGAACAGTGTGGCCAGTGAATCGCCGTAGATCCGCTGCGCACTCGCCAGCAGGCTGGCCGGGTCGATCAGGTGTCGCGCGCCACGCTCGTGAACGAACACACGCATTGCCGGATGCTCGCGCGCCAGCACACCTGCCCCGCCCGAGTGATCGAGGTGGATGTGCGTCAGCACGAGCCAGCGGACCTCGTCGATCGAATAACCGGCCGCCCCCAGCCCGCGCACCAGTCCGGGCAGGCTGCTGGCCGGGCCGGGGTCCACGATCGCAAGACCGGCACCCGTCTCGAGAGCGCAGGCCGCAATGCCGTTCGGCCGGCCGAGGTACTCGACGTCGATCCGGTGCATTCCCGCAGCTATCTCCATGACCGGCAATACACCACGAACCCCCGGGTTCCGTCAACAACCCGCCGGGCGCTCCTCGGTTGCGCGAGCGGCGGCCGTCCTTCATGATCCCGGCAGCCGGTGTCCCGGCTTGATCGACTCCTGACGGCAATACGGCCATGCTCGACACGATCCGCAGCTTCTTTCACCGCACCATGCACGCCGCCGGCGTGTCCGACGAACGGACCGAGGCGGACGCCGCGCTCGAGGAGCGGCACAGGCTCCACATCGCCGCGTGCGCGCTTCTGCTCGAGCTGGCTCATGCCGATGACGAATTCTCCGAAGCCGAACGCATTCACCTCGAAGCCGTCGTTCGCAGGCATCTCGATGTCGACCGGGAGACCGCGCAATCGCTGCTCGACCTCGCCGAGCAGGAGCGGATGCAGGCGATCGACCTCTACCAGTTCACGTCCCTGATCCGTGACAGCTACGATCTCGGTCAGAAGACACTGCTCGCCGAGATCATGTGGGGTGTCGTCCTTGCCGATGGCCGCATTGAGCGTCACGAGAGCTACCTGCTCCGCAAGATCGCGAACCTGCTCGACCTGAAACCCGGCTACCTGGCCCAGGCCCGGAAACGCGCGGCCGCGGACTCGGACCCCACCACCTGACTCCGTAGTCGACCCGCACCTGGCCCTGCACAGCAACGATCCCGCCCCCTCACCGGCGAGGCACGGCCGTCGTCGTCGCATTCAGATCTGTTCGCTGCCGGCCGATACCTGAAGTCGTAGCACTGCCATCCGGCGGTCCGGCGCGGGCCGCTCTTCCATCGGGACCGGAGCAAGGTTGATTGACGGGTGCGGATGCCATGCGCGGGCAGGCTCCGGTGACGCCGCTTGTCGGTGAAGTCGCGGTCATCACTGTAGATACATCGGGCCGGATCGTGTTCGCCAATGGGAACGCCGAGACCATGTTCGGCTGGCCCAGGGCCGAGCTGGCCGGCCGGCCGCTCACGGATCTCATGCCGGAGCGCTTCAGGGTCGGCCACGAGCAGGGAATGAAGCGGTTCATCGAGTCCGGCGACCGGAACTTCGACTGGACGCGGACCGAGTTGCCCGCCCTCCGGCGTGATGGCAGTGAGTTCCCGGTCGAGATCACGCTCGACGCATTCGATCTGGATGGTCGGACGTACATCAACGCCACGATCTCGGACGTGGGTGCACGTCGCCGCATGCTGGACAAGGTCCGGGCATCCGAGCAGTACTACCGCCAGTTGTTCGAAAGCAATGTCGCAGGCGTCTATCGCGTCGGGATCGGCGGCCGGGTCCACGACGTGAACCAGGCGATGGCCAGCATGCTCGGCTATACGCGCGATGAGCTTCAGGGCATCAGTGCCGAACGCGTCTACTTCGATGTGACGGACCGGGACGATTGGCTCCACCGCCTGCTCGCCAACGGCTCGGTCACGAACTTCGTGCTGAAGCTGCGCCGCAAGGACGGCTCGCACGTCTGGACGCTCGAGAACTGTTCCGTCGTCACGGACTCACTGACCGGCGAACGCACGATTCTCGGCACCGCCATCGACATCACCGAACGCAAGGCCCTCGAGGAGCGCCTCGAGCGCATGGCCTACCACGACTCGCTCACGGGGCTGCCGAACCGCCGGCTGCTCCAGGAGATGGCGGACAAGGCGATCGCGAGAGCAGGCCGCGAGGGCCACACCGTCGCATTGATGTTCATTGATCTCGTGCGCTTCAAGAGGATCAACGACGTGCTCGGCCATGGCGCCGGTGACCAGGTCCTCCGCGAAGTCGCCCGCCGGTTCAGGACCTTCGTCCGGGCGACGGACACACTGGCCCGCGTCGGTGGTGATGAGTTCGCACTGCTGCTCGTGTCGACCGGTGATGTCGAGTCGGCACTGCTGCCGGCCAAGAAGATCCGGGAAAGCCTGGCCCGCGCCTTCGTCATTGACGGACAGACGTTCCATCTCGATGCACGCATCGGCATTGCCGCGTACCCGCAGCACGCGATCAGCTTCGACGAGCTGCTGTCCCACGCGGACCTCGCGCTGCACCAGCCGACCGTCGCGGATGGCGACATCGCGATATACTGTCCCGTCGAGATCCGTCACAGCCGCGAAGACCTCGTGCTCGAGGAGCGGTTCCGTGAAGCGCTCAACAATGACGAGTTCGAGCTTCACTACCAGCCGATCTTCAGGCTGCCCGAGAGCCGGCCGGTGGGCGTCGAGTGTCTGACGCGTTGGGTCCAGGCCGACGGGCACCGCCTGGCCGCCGACCGGTTCATCTCGATCGCCGAACAGACCGGCCTCATCCGCCAGCTCGACCGCTGGGCGCTGCGATCGGCACTCAGACAGCTGCGTCTGTGGAAGGGCTCCGGCCGCAGTCCCGAATGGGTCGCGCTCAACCTCACGCCTTCGACACTCGATGACGTCGACTTCCCCGCCCTCGTCGAATCCGTGCTCGACGAGGAAGCCGTTGATGGCTGCCTGCTCGCGCTCGAAGTTACCGAACGGCTGACCATGCGTGATCCGGAACGCGCCGTCCGGATCCTGCGCCAGCTGCGCGGCCTCGGCCTCAAGATCGTGATCGACGACTTCGGCCGCGGCCACTCCTCGCTCGAATACCTGAAGGACTTTCCGGTCGATGCGATCAAGGTCGACCGCGCATTCGTCGGGCAGGTCGGCCAGGACAGGACCCATGAGCGTCTGGTCGAAGGCATCATTGCGCTCGCCGCAGGACTCGGCATCGACCTGATCGCCGAGGGCGTCGAGACCTCCGCACAGCTCGAGTGGCTCCAGCGCCACCACTGCGGCTTCGCCCAGGGCTACCACCTGGTCCATCCCGTGCCGGCACACCTCATACCGGAGATCTTCGCCGGCGCCGGAACGACGAACGTCTGATCGTCCGCCCGGGAGTCGGCTCGACGCCCGGGGTCGCCCAGCCCTACATTCATGCAACGGTTCGGGCATCTCGTCATGCAGGGGGCCACATGACGTTCCGGTTGTCATCGCCATCATTCGACAACGACTCCGCCATTCCGATGCGCCACACGTGTGAAGGCGAGGGCATCTCGCCGGCGCTCGAATGGTCGGGTGCTCCGCCGGCTACTCGCACGTTCGCGCTCGTGGTCGACGACCCGGACGCGCCCGACCCGGACGCACCGCAGCGTACGTTCGCGCACTGGCTGCTCTACGACATTCCCGCATCGGCGACCGATCTGCCCGAGGATATTGCGGCTTCCGATCTGCCGGCAGGTACGCGGGAAGGTCTCAACGACCGCAACCGCACCGGCTGGACCGGACCGTGTCCGCCGATCGGCCGCCACAGGTACTTCCACAAGCTGTACGCTCTGGATGCGGAGCTCGGCGATCTCGATCGACCCCGCCGGCAGGACCTGCTGCGTGCCATCGAGAACCATGTGCTCGCCTCCGTCCAGCTCGTGGGCACCTATCAGAAGCGTGGTGACTGAGCGGCCCCGCGGCCACTGCCGCATCCGCCCGCCCGCGACGTGGCGAGCCGACGCACCATGGCGATCGGTCCGCGCGGCTGCACGGTCACCGTTCCTGCTGCTGCTCGGACTGGTCCTCGCACTGGTCGGTGCATGCGACACGTCGTCGACCGGACTCCGCTCGGGCTCCTCGTTGCCGCTCGCGTTCTCGATCAGTCTCGCCGGCGGTGCCGCCAGTGCCTTCGATGCCGCCGACGCGATCGCTGTCACGGTCTCGCGCGACGGCAGGGTCATCCTCGATGAAGTCCAGTCCTTCGTCTCCGGCGGATCCGACGTTCACCTGCGTGTGCCCGTCGATGCCGGCCTCGATGGCGTTCCCCTCGCCGTGGCTGTCGAACTGCGCCGCGGCAAGGACTCGCTGTTCCGCGGCGGCGGCACGGTTCGTCCGTCGAGCCGCGCATCGGAGCCCGCCGAGATCGGCCTCGAACCCGTCGTCGCCGCGATCCGGCCTCCTCCTTCGCCGCGCATCCCGGCAATCGGCGCATCACTCGAGCTGAAGGCGGCCGCCGTCTTCGCTACGGGCGACACGATCGCGAACGTGCCGATCGATTACCAGCTGCTCGATCAGGGCGTGATCCACCTGCTGCCGAACGGCGTGGCCGTCGGTGACCGGGAAGGTACTGCCAGGGTCCGCGCATCAGCGCGCGGCATTACCGTCGAGTTCGATGTCGAAGTCCGGATCGCCGCCGCATCGATCACGGTCAGACCCGACATGGCGCTCATAGGTCTGGGAGCCACCATTGCGCTCGACGCGGCCGTGTTCGACGCCACCGGCCTCCAGCTCGACCGCCAGCCCGTTTGGCAGTCCGCCGATGATGCCATTGCAACCGTCGACGCTTCCGGCCTCGTCACCGGCGTTGCGGCCGGAAGGGTCGCGATCACGGCAAGCGTCGATGACGCGCGCGGCGCCGCGCTGATCGAGGTGTCGGCAACGCCGCCGCCGGCGGCGCCGACCGGTCTTGCGACAAGTGAGAACGGCACGGTGATCAGCCTGTCGTGGCAGGACAATGCAAGCACGGAAACGGCGTACGAGGTGCACCGCGGACCATCGGGAGGCACGCTCACTCGTCTGGTGACGCTGCCGCCGGACTCACGCTCGTACATTGATGGTGGCCTCACCGAGGATCAGCTGTTCGATTACGTCGTCATGGCCTGCAATGGCGCGATCTGCTCGGCATCGGATCGCGTCACCGGACGTACCGTGCCCGCCGCTCCCACGTTCCTCCTGGTCCGCTCCATTGACCAGATCAACAGCGTGTTCCGGCTGACATGGACCGACAACAGCGTCGCCGAGACGCTGTTCAACGTGCAGGTCTTCGACCCGGTCGTTCAGCAGTTCGTCACCCGTGATGACGTGCCCGCCAACACGACCGAATACCAGGGCACGGCGTCGCCATCATCATCCGAACGACTCCGCGTCCGCGCCTGCAACACGGCCGGCTGCTCGGCGCCGACCAATGTCGTCACGGTCGACTTCGGACTGCTGCCGCCACAGGCGACGACACTGCCGTTCGTCACGAACACGGTGCTGAACGGCTTCACGGATGGCCGCGGCGTATCCTACGACTGGTGGTTCGAGTACGCGGTCGACGACCCGTCCTTTGTCGATGCCGGCTCGTCTCCCATCCAGACGACTGTGCAGAGCGGTCCGATGACGTACCCCGCGTTCGATCTGCCGTCCAGCTCGAAGGTCTACTATCGGATTGTTGCGCGGAACTCGGCCGGCGTGACGTTCGGCGCACCGGAAACCATGATGACGCCCGAGCTTGTCGAGGGCTCGCCATCGACGTCGATCGTCTGCAATGCCGGACCATCGTGCTCGGTCAATCCATCGACGATCACGTTCACGGCGACCTCGACCGGACCGGCGGGCATCTACGTCAATCCGTTCCAGTTCGTGAGCTTCGACCTGGCCTTCCCGTCGATCGCGCTGGGCTCCGGCTCGGTCACCGTCAGCGACAACTCGGTCACGGGCGTGCGCACCTACACGTGGACTCTCACCTGGGACCCGTCATCCGCCGGCCTGTCACCCGGTTCGTATTCGGTCATCGTGCGCGGCTACCCATCGAGCGGCAGCGGCAATGTCGTGACCATGGCGATCAATTTCATCATTGACGCCGTCTGATGAGATCCGTCGAGCGGTACCTGCCTGTCCTCCTGCTCGCGGCCGGCTGCGCCGCGCGACGTTCGTCACCACCCGACCCGGCAACGCTCGAGACGCGACTGCGCGATGACCCGTCATCGTACGTGACACGGCTCCAGCTCGCCGCCGCGTACGCCCGGGACGGCAATGCAGCGCGTGGCATCCCGCTGCTCGAGCCGATCGTGCGCGATGACTCGACCGATGCCGTCGCCGCACTCTATCTCGGACTCGGCCTCGAGGCCGCCGAACGCTTCGGTGAAGCACACCGCCTCTACAGTCGCGTCCTCGACAGGCCGGCGCCCGGGCCACTGAAACGCCGCATCCGCCAACGCCTCGACCTGCTGGCCCGTCTCGAGCTCGAGAACGCCGTCCGCGCATCGCTGCGTCAGGAGGATTCGCTCGCCACCGGGCCGACCGGCGCCCGAACCGTGGGCGTGTTCCCGTTCATCGTGTCGGGCGACTCGGCGCTGCGGCCGCTCGGCCGCGCACTCGCCGAACTCCTCACGACCGACCTCGGCCAGACCTCGAGACTGCGCGTCGTCGAGCGAGTACGCGTGCAGCTGCTGCTCGACGAGATGCAGCTCGGCACCAGCCGCTACGCCAACCCCGCGACCGCCGCACGCACAGGCAGGATCGTCGGCGCCGCCAACCTCGTGCAGGGCCGTATCGACGGCAGCGAATCCGATCTGGCCGTTCAGGCCGTCGTGGTGGCGACCGCATCGCCCGAGGCGACGACCGATCCAGCGAACGAACGGGGGCCGATCGGCCGCCTCATCGACATGCAGAAGCAGATCGCGTTCGCGGTCGACGACCGGCTCGGTGTCCAGTTGACCGCGGCCGAACGCCAGCGCGTGAACCGGCGGCCCACCGAGAACGTCCAGGCACTCCTCGCCTTCGGCTTCGGCCTCGAGGCGAGTGACGCCGGCCGCTACGCAGAGGCCGCCCGCTACTTCGATCGCGCCCGGCAACTCGACCCCGGCTTCGAGGAAGCTGGCCGGTACAGTGAGGAAACACGGAACGAAGCCGCCGCCGCAACGGTTACGACGCAACAGCTCGCGCGCCAGATCGAAGACGCGTTCGATACGGGTTTGACCTCGTTTCAACGAGACCGGCTCGGGCTCGAGGTCATACGGACCGCGGTGCCGGCACCGCTCGTCCGCGATGCTTCCGTCGAGGTGGTCGGCGCCGAAGGCGTCGGCCGTGGCACCGTGATCGACATCATCATCCGCCGGCCGGGAGGCTCACAGTGATGCGGGCACGCAAGGTCCCGATGCCGCGGCTCGCGGCAACCATTGCCTGCGCGTCCGTGATCGCCGGCTTCTCGCCACTGGCCGCGCAACGCACTGGTTCGGCACCGGCTGTCCTCGCGGGCGCCACCTTCCAGACATGGCGATTCCGCGATGCCGCCACCGGAATCGACGCCGTCACCCTGCTCACGGCGCCCTTCCAGGCAGCCGTTCGACTCTCGGATCGCATTGCGGTGAGTCTCGCCGGTGCATGGGCAAGGGGCTCGCTCGCGCTCGCCGACGGCGGCCGGTCCACCATTGCCGGTCTCACGGACACGGAGCTCGCGGCGACGCTGTCGGCTGGGCACGATCTCGTCACCTTCACCGCCATTGCACTGCTGCCAACCGGCCAGGCCAGGCTGACGGCCGAGGAAGTCGAGGCGGCGGGTGTCGTGGCCGCTGATGTGCTGCCTTTCCGCATCTCGAACTGGGGATCCGGTGGCGGCTTCGGCGGCAGTGTCGCCATCGCCGCACCGATCGGTGAGTTCGGCGCCGGCCTCGGCCTCGGCTACGTCACGACGCGTGACTTCGAGCCGGTCGAAACCGAGCCGTCGTTCGTCTACCGGCCCGGCAACCAGTTGCACCTCACTGCCGCACTCGACCGTTCCGTCGGCCCGACCGGCAAGCTCAGCCTGCGCGCCAGCCTGTTGAGCTACGACAAGGATCGCGTCAACGACGTGAACCTGTATCGTGCGGGCAACAGGCTCGAGGCCACGGCATCGTACGCGTTCGCCGCGGGCCCCCGATCCAGCGCGGTCATCTGGGCTGGCGGCCACCACCGTGCCGCGGCCTCGCCGGAGAACCCGGCAGCGGGCACACAGGTGTCACCTGCGAGTGACATTCTGTTCGCCGGCGCCGCACTGCGCATGCCGATCGCTACCGGGGTCATCACACCGCGAATCGACGTGCGAGGCGTTGGTGGGAGGAACGGCGCAAATAGTGGGTACACGGCGATGGTCGGTGTGTCGGCCGAGCTGCCGGCTGGCGGTCTCGTGCTGGCCCCGACGTTGCAGGTCGGACTCGGCAGCATCGAGCCGGCCACTGGAACCCGAAGTACCGCCGTCGGCGCCGACATCGGATTCGTCGTTCGCTTCGGCTCACGTTGAATGGCAGAACGCCCGCCGGGCGGAGCCAACCATTGAGGAGGAACCATGGGACGCAGATTGCTGATCTGCCTTGCGCTTCTTTTCGCGACCGGGCCGGCCGCCGCGCTGGCTCAGCAACGGGACTCGCGGCCCGGCGTTGCCGTGTTTCCCTTGACGAACGGCGGCTCGTTCGGGGAATCGAAGGAGGACCTCGAGGCACTGACCGTCGGACTCCAGCAAATGCTGCTGACAGAGCTGGCCCAGAACTCCGGGCTCCGCATCGTCGAACGCAGTACGCTCCGTGACCTGATGATCGAGCAGGACATGGACGCCACAGCCCGCGTCGACGCCGAGACCGCCGCCCACCTCGGCAAGATCGTCGGCGCACGCTACGTCGTGACCGGCGTGTTCATTGACCTGAACGGCGATTTCCGGATGGACGGCCGCGTGATCGATGTCGAGACGACCGAGATCCTGAAGACAGCGCAGGTTCGGGACGACCGCTCGAAGCTCTATTCCATGCTCGTCAAGCTGGCCGCCGGCATCACTGACGGTTTGAAGTTGCCGTCGCTGCCGAAGCCGGTACAGAGTACACGACTCGAACGCAAGATCCCGGACAGGGCGATCACGCTGTACTCGCGCGCCCAGAACTACGAGGACTACGGCCGGAAGAACGAAGCGATCCAGCTGTACCGCCAGATCGCACAGGACTTCCCGGCCATGACGGAGGCGAAGGAGCGGCTCGAGCAGCTTACGAAGGGCTGAGCCCGGACCGCAGCGAAGCTGCGTCGCGAAGAAGTGCATCAACAGCGGCGACCGGAACGCCAATCAGCTGGCGGTTCCGGTCGCCGCTTGCGCCGCCCGTCAGGATCCCGATCACGGCTCCGGTCTCGTCAACGATGGGACTGCCGCTCGCGCCCGCCGCGCCGTAGCCCTGGAACGTGATCGTCACCGAGTCGACGCCGGTGATGATGCCGACGGCACCGAGCGGCCGCGCGATCCGGCCCGAGCCCGGATCCTGCGGCCACGTCTCGCCGCCAAGTGGAAAGCCGATCCACGCGATCGGCGTGCCCGCCTGGAGCGTGTCGATCCGGAGATTCAGCCCGCCGACTGTCGGCACTTCGCCGAGGATGTTCTCGACCCGGATGAGGGCTGCATCCGCGTCCGCGGAAATGCCGAGAATATGGGCGGGCCAGACCTGTCGCGAGTCGGCAAACTGGACGGCAAGCCGGCGAGGCCTGGCCTGCGGCTCGTTACCCGTCAGCACGTGCCGGCTCGTGGCCATCGTGCCATCCGGCCGGACGGCGAATGCCGTGCCGGTGCTGACCGTGCCATCCGGGTTCTCGACCCAGACTACCGCAACGGCGCGGCGGGTACGCTCCTCGATCGCGTTGTAGTCGATCGAAGCGGCCAGCTGCTGCCTGTCGAGCGCTGCCATGGCGGACTGGAGCTGGCGCCTCAGGTCCGCCGTGTTCACCGTGTCGTCGTCCGTGGCACGCTCGAGCTCACTGCGCACTCGCCGGACCTCATCCTGCGCATCACGCAGCGCCAGCGCCAGACCTTCGCGCTCGCCCGTCAGCGTCCGGACCGTCTCATCACCGGCATCGAGCGCACTGTCGACGCGGGACAGCAGCGCTTCCCGCTCGCGTTCCCAGTCGGAACGCTGCCGCGTGAGAGACCAGCCGGTGTAGCCGATCGCGAGTCCGAGCGCCACGGCAAGTACCGCCGCCGTGAACCGCAGGCGGCGATTCGCGTGCACGAGCGCGGTCAGGTGTCCGGTCGTCTCGGTCCTGCCATGCGCGCGCACCAGCTTCGTGCCGGACGCCGAAACGCCGAACCGGACTTCGGGACCACCCGTGCCGAAGCGGATCCGGTCACCGTCCTCGAGATCGGCCTCCCGGACTCGCCTGCCGTTGACGAACGTGCCATTGCGGCTACCGAGGTCGCGTACGATCCAGCGGCCCTCGGTGAACAGGATCGTCGCGTGACGCGCCGAGACGGAAAGGTCCCTGTCAGGATCGAAGCGTAGCCCGAGACCCGGTGCCCGGCCGGCCACGACTTCGCCCGTGATCGTGAGCGACGCGCCCGCCCGCGCTCCCGTCAGGATGTGGAGGTCGGCGATCAACGCGTTCCGTCGGTCGGGAAGACGCGCCGCTCGACGGCATCGCCTTCCTTCGGCTCGCTCAGCCCCTCACCATCCAGCCGCGCCGCTACCACCGTCACGTTGTCGGGCCCGCCCCGCAGGTTCGCCAGGTCAACCAGTTCGTCGCAAAGAACACCCGGAGTGCCGGCTCTGGCCGCGAACTCGGACAGCTCATCGCGTGTCACGACTTTCGAGAGACCATCCGAGCATACGATGACCAGATCACCCCGCCGTATCTCCTGGTACGTCAGGTCCACGTCCACGAAGGGCGATGTGCCGAGCGCCTGGAGAATCATATTGCGGTGGTCGGAACGCTCCGCTTCCTCCTCCGTCAGCGAACCGACATCGACCAGATGCTGGATGTACGACTGGTCGCGCGTCAGCTGAACCGCCTCACCGCCTCTGACCAGGTACGCCCGTGAATCGCCGACCTGCGCCACGAACAGGAACGTGTCCAGGATGCCGACCACGGTCGCCGTTGTGCCCATGCCCCGGTACCGCGCATCCGCGAGACTCGTCTCGTGGATCCTCGAGTTGCTCGCTTCGACCGCTTCCTTCAGTCGAGTCGCGAAATGCTGAGGCGTGCTCACCCGGTCACGCGTCCATTGACGGGTCAGCTCGTCGTGGATGCACGCCACGGCGACGTTGCTCGCCACACCGCCCGCTGCGGCGCCGCCCATGCCGTCCGCAACCAGGCACAGCGCGCCCTTGGGCCCCAGTCTGATCTCGCCCGTGACCGGTACCCCCGTCTCGACGTCGGGCTCGAGAACGAGCGCATCGCCATCGTGGTCCGTCAGGTCGGCAACCAGGAACGCGTCCTGGTTCTCGCGACGCCGCTGTCCAACATCCGTGCGGCCCGCGACCGCGACTCTGATCTCCCGACCGTCGAATCCGTACACGATCTATCCGTCGATGTTGTTGCAGGTCGGAAGTAGCTCGCCCGCCGGGTCGCGCCCAAGCTCCTGCGCCCGCAACAGCCAGCTCCGGCACAGGGCCCGGTTCCGCGTTGCCAGCGCCGCCTCGCCCAGGATGTATGCGGCAAGCGCACTGTCCATGCGCGTGATGCCGGGTACGTTCCAGAGCATCTCGGCCGTGTCCGCGACCGCCCGCGCAACCGCCTGATCCTGCGTCCAACCTCGCTCGTCCGGGTTCTCGGCCAGACGCAGCTCCAGCTCGAACAGCACATCCTGGGCGCGCTCGGCCATCAGTCTCGGGTT
>Ga0055448_10000145_pt1 | contig 16318 bp, 14 predicted proteins | sample China_Galinas_PW_4_FD_57744 | JGI IMG/M metagenome (GOLD analysis project Ga0055448, IMG submission 57744) | Wetland microbial communities from San Francisco Bay, California, USA, that impact long-term carbon sequestration - China_Galinas_PWA_D2 | ecosystem: Environmental > Aquatic > Marine >... | reverse complement strand
CTACGGTGGTCGAGGGTCGGAGCGCCGAAGGCGCGAGAGGCAATCTCCCACCGGCTCGTTTGCTTCAGTCGTTCACGCTGCGGCACGCTCGAGACTGACGACCGGCGGATGTTGGCGGCCGACTGATACAACGCCGACCCACCGTCACACCGGGACGTTGGCCAGAATGCGGGACCAGCTCGGCCGGCCGACCGCAGGTTTCACTTCAACACTGCCCGGAAGTATGTCGAGCGCTTCGACAAGGGCAAGCAGTCAGGCGACCGCAATGGATCGAGAGCATCGACCGAAGCGTAGCACGCCGACTGCCGGGATACTGGAAATCAGGTCGATCCAGCCTCGGGTGAAGAAAGTAGCGGACTCGATTGCGGGCGCGTGTGACGTTGGCCACAGAGTCACCCAGGAAGATGAATGACGTGCAGGTTTGGAGCGCGAGACGGTGGTCACCCGCCACCGGGATGGTGGGAAGAGACGACTTTGTCGCTCGGGCCAACGCCGTAAGGTCACCCGAGGATCCACTTCCCGCGGGTCAATTCACCGCAATCCGGGGTTGTGAGAACCGGGGCCCGCGCCTACACTTCGGCCCGTCGCGACGGCGGCGGGGTCGGGGCTCGCGTCCCTGTTGAGACAGGGGGCGTCCGCGGAGCCGCGCCAGGGAAGTATCCACCGGGCCGGGTCGCCAGTACGGCGGCCCTCGCAGCATCCATCCACCGGAACAGGGAGAGCGCCTTGGCCACGAACTCGAATGGGCCGCGGGACACATGGGGTTCGAACGTCGCATTCATCCTGGCGGCGGCCGGGAGTGCGGTCGGCCTGGGCAACATCTGGGGGTTCCCGACGATGGCGGCCGCGAACGGCGGTGGCGCGTTCCTGCTGGTCTATCTCCTGTGCGTCGTGCTGATCGGTGCGCCGGTGATGCTGGCCGAGCTGACGATCGGCCGTCACACGCAGCGGAACCCCGTGGGCGCGTTCCGGGCACTCGCGCCCGGATCGGCGTGGGTCGTAGTCGGTGCGCTGGGCGTTCTGGCGGGCGTCGTCATCCTGAGCTTCTACTCGGTAATCGCGGGCTGGACGATCGCCTACATCTGGAAGAGCGCGACCGGTGCGTTTCCGCCGGGCGCGGATACGGCCGCCATCTTCAGCGGTGTGGCCGCCAGTCCCCTGAAGGCGATCGGGTTCCACCTGCTGTTCATGGCGATCACGGTCTACGTGGTGGTGGGCGGCGTGCGCGGCGGCATCGAGCGCTGGACGAAGGTGCTCATGCCGGGCCTTCTGATCATGCTACTCCTGCTCGTGGTCCGCGCGGTGACGCTCTCGGGTGGCGGCGCCGGTCTCGAGTTCTACCTGAAGCCGGACTTCTCGCAGCTGAACGGTGGCGTCGTGCTGGCGGCGGCCGGGCAGGCGTTCTTCAGCCTGAGCCTGGGCATGGGCGCCATGATCACGTACGGCTCCTACATGTCGAAGAAGGACAACCTGGTCACGTCGGCGCTGTGGGTGACGGGCTTCGACACGCTGATCGCGTTCCTGGCCGGGCTGCTGATCTTCCCGACGCTGTTCCACGCCGGTCTCGAGGCCGGTACTGGCGGGCCGGGCATGGTCTTCGTCGTGCTGACGTCGCTTCTCAGCACCATTCCGCCGGCGCCGATCGGCGGCGTCATTTTCGGCACGATGTTCTTCCTGCTGCTGTTCGTAGCCGCTCTGACCTCGAGTATCTCGCTGCTGGAGGTCGGGACCGCGTACTTTGTGGATGAGAAGAGGATGCCTCGCCGGAAGGCGGCGATCCTGCTAGGCGTTGTGGCCTTCGTGCTCGGCATTCCGTCAGCGCTCGCGAACGGCGCCGTTCCGTGGCTGAGCTCGCTGCCGGGCATCGGTATGGACTTCCTCTCGTTCCTGTTCACCGTGTTCGGCCAGTACGCGCTCGTGATCGGGGCGTTGCTGATCAGCGTGTTCACGGCGTACGTGTGGGGCGTGAAACGTGCCGGCGATGAGGTGCGCGAATCTCACGGCACGTTCCAGTTCGAGGGATTCTGGGACTTCCTGATCCGCATTCTGTGTCCGATCGGGATCACGCTGATCCTCGCGAATCTGGTCTGGACGCTCGTCCGATCCTGACTCGTCACATTCGACGATCCGGGCGAACCCCCGAGCGCGCGAGCGCCGGGGGTTCGTTTGTCCCGGCAGCGGATGGTCCGGGCGGGCCGGTTTCGAGTGCGGTCTGCGGGCGGGCAGGACATCGTATCGCTAGTCACGTCGGCCGGTGGCTGCCCGGGGGTACCCTCGGGCGGGGGGCAGGACTATCTTCCGCCGCGCCAGAGATCGGGTCACGGCCGCGCACGGGTTTCGAACCACGGATCGATCCATGCGACGGTGGGCCTGACCGGCGCCGGGCGCTGCCGGAAACCGCGTCGCCGATGGCGGGGTTCGTTCGGGAGAATCCGCGCGAAAGAGCGGAGATGACGGGCCGATCGGCTGCACGCGGCCGGGGCGGGCCCTTGCTGAACGCGGCGCTGACAAAGGGAACGGGGAGATGACTGCCGGGGGTATCCTGTCTTGAGAGCGCTCGCCGCATTGCGGGCGGGGCTCGACTTCGTAGGTCGCAGCACCGTCATGGTGTGGCAGATCCTGAAGGTGCTGCCGAAACCCCGGCTCTACGCGACGGCGGCGCTCCAGCAGGCGTACGTCATGGGTGTCGCGTCGTTGCCCCTGGTACTGTTCATGGCGTTCCTCGGCGGCGCGGTGACCTCGCAACAGACCGGCGCGCAGTTCACGGGTGGGCTGCCGCTATGGGTGGTCGGCAGCGTGCTGGCAGCGAGCGTCATCACGGAGTTGGGCCCACTGCTGACGGCGATCGTGATGATGGCGCGGATCGGGGCGGCGATCGCGGCCGAGCTCGCGTCCATGAAGGTGACCGAGCAGATCGATGCGCTCTACGCGATGGGCCGGGAGCCGGTCGCGTTCCTTGTGGCGCCGCGCGTCGTTGCCGGACTGCTCGTGTTTCCACCGTTGACGGTGCTGGCGGACTCGATGGGCCTGTTCGCGGGCTGGGGCGTTGGCCTGCTGGCCGTCGATGGGCTGACGTCGGCCGATGTCGTGTACGGCATGCGCTTCTACTTCAGGCCGTGGACGATGTATTTCTCGGTGATCAAGGGCCTGATCTTCGGTCTGACGATCACGTTCATTGCGTGCTTCGTCGGTCTCGAGGGTAAGGGTGGAGCCGAGGGAGTCGGCCGGGCGACGACCACGGCGGTCGTGCTCACGACGATCGCGATCATGGCGATCGATGTGTTGCTCGTGCCGTTGCTGAAGGCATTCTGACCCGGATGTCCGGATGATCGAATACAGGAATCTGCACAAGAGCTTCGGTCCGCTGCGCGTGCTGAACGGCGTGGATCTGACAGTGCAGGAAGGCGAGACGCTGGCCCTTCTCGGACCTTCGGGTTCCGGCAAGAGTGTGCTGCTGAAGCATGCGATCGGCCTGCTCGAGCCGGACCAGGGCGATGTCGTCGTCGATGACGTCAGCATCTCGACGGCCACGCCGGCGCAGCTGTACAGGGTCCGCCGCAATCTCGGCTACGTCTTCCAGAACGCGGCTCTGTTCGACTCGCTGACGGTCGGGGAGAACCTGATGCTCGCGCAGTGCGACGAGAACAGTACTCGCCGTCTCGAGGACTGCCGGAGCGATGCGCTCGACCTGCTTGCCCGCGTCAATCTCGACCCGGGCGTGCTCGAGAAGTATCCGGCCGAGCTGTCCGGCGGCATGCGCAAGCGCGTCGGCGTTGCCCGCGCGATTGCCAGCCGGCCGCGTTACCTGCTGTGGGACGAGCCGACGACGGGCCTCGACCCGGTCAATGCGGACAACATCGACCAGCTGATCTTCGACCTGGGCCGCAGCCTGGGCGTGACCAGCATTGTGGTGACTCACGACCTGGACACGGCTTTCGATGTAGGGGACCGCATTGCGCTGCTCTACGATGGCCGGATCCGGGCGAACGCGCCGCCCGCACAGATCATGGCGAGCGAAGATCCGGTGGTGAAGCAGTTCGTGCGCCGGACAAAGATCATGGAATCGGCTCTCGACTGAGGGGAGCCCGGAAATCGACATGGACAGGCGCAAGCGCAATATAACGGCTCTCGGACTGTTGGTGGTCGTTGCGGCCGTCGCGTTCGTATGGGGCCTCTACTACCTGCTCGGCAATCCACTCTGGCAGGGCGGCCTCGACCTCGTGATCAGCATGCCGGACGGCGCGGGGCTCAAACGTGGCGACCGCGTGTATGTGAGCGGTGTCGACGTCGGCCTCGTGCAGGAGGTTCGCGTCGCACCTTCCGGCGCGGTCTTTGCCGACATACGAATCAACGGCGATCTCGAGCTGTCGCGTGACTCACATGCGGCGGTCATGGGCGATGTCTTCGGTGCCCACACCGTCGAGTTGCAACCGGGCACCGGGCCGTCGATCCTGATGGATGACGACACCATCTCGGGCAGAGCGGTGCCGGAGATCACGGAGTTGGCGGTGGATCTGAGCGCACGGGCCGGTGCCGTGCTGTCGGCGGTCGATTCGTTGATGTCGCCGCGGATTCTGAGCGATGTGCACGAGACCGCGGCCTTGCTGCCTTCGAGCGCGGTCGAGCTGCGGTCGGCGCTCACGTCACTGCGGACGGCGGCCGAAGCGATCCGCCGCGCGACCGAGGAGTTCGAGGGCGCCCGCACGGGCGAGGCCGTGAGCAACGCCAGTGAAGCGGCGACGAAGACGATGGCCGAGTTCCGGACGAGCGCCGAAGCGATGACGGCAGCCGCCAGTTCAATGGAGCGGTCGCTGGATGCGATCGAGCGGGTGCTCGGCCGGATCGAGCGAGGCGAGGGCACGCTGGGCTAGCTCGTGGCCGATCCGTCGCTCTACGACGAGGTGACACAGACATTGCGCGAGTTCCGCATGCTCGCCACCGATATCCGGGAGCGACCCGGTCGCTACATCAACCTGCGGATCTTCTGAGGAAGCGGAACGGCAAATGACCGTCTGGCTCCGGATCGCACTGCTGCTCATTGCCCTGGCGACGTTCGCCGCGGGCGGGGCGGCGCTCGGCGTGGTCCGGATGCGTCATCTCCACGACGGCTCCACGGACTGGAGCATGGTGTCGGTCGCCGGCGCGCTCACCGTGGTCGGCGCGCTATGCACTTCGGCTGCGACCGGCCTCCTCGGCATCCCGGCCTTCGGCGGCGTCACCGTATGGGCCAGTTACATATTCTCCGCCCAGCGCATGGGCCTGTTCCGGGTGCAGACCGCGACTTTCGAGGAGCCCACCATCGAGGAACCTCGCCACCGGGCCTGAGCGGCGTCGCGTGACTGCGATTTCCCGACAGGGCCGCCCGCTTTCAGTTCAGGTCACGCCTTCAGTTCAGGTCACGCGAGAGAATCAGCTTCAGCGTCGCGTTGTCGGAGCCGTCGGTCAGACCGAAGCCCGCGCCGATCTCGATGTCGGCGAACGAGGTGCCATAGTCGAGGACGGCGAAGATCTGGTGCGCCTGCTCGCGGGATGGAAGGAATTCGCTGAGCGGCCCGAAGTCCGCATACTCCTCGACGGCGAGGGTCAGACGCGGCGAGGCGTTCCACGCGAGGCGGGTCGATGGGACGAACTCGAGGCCGCCGACGCCACCCACCCAGTTGGTGTCCACGATCGGGTTGATGACGACGTCGATGGGCCGGAAGTGCCAGCCGACGATCGGCCGGATCTCCGACGTGAAGCGCTTCGTGTCCCAGTGCTTGCCGTTGTAGCTGTACTCGATGTTGACGCCATAGAAGAACGTGCGCTCATCGGCGTTCGGCACAGCGAACAGTGTGCGCAACTTGAAACCGTTGAGAGTCGCGCCAAGGTCGGTGTCGACGCTGTACAGCGGGAGGTAGAGCCCGGCCTCGAACCAGTCGTTCACGCCATATGCCCATTCCGGAACGCCAACCCAGGCGTGGTTCGAAACCACGGCGCCTGAGAATGCGGGAGTCGTGAGGCCGGAGAGCGTGTAGTTGTTGTGCACGGTGAGATTGAATACGCCGGGCGGAGCGAGGCCGCCGTCGTAGACCTGAATCTCGTCGGCCTGAGCCAGGCCGGGGTCAGGCGACGCGGCCAGAATGACCAGCACCAGGCCGATCCAACCTGCGCTCATTCCCCTCACTGTTCCTCCCGTTCAATGGTGCAATGACGTCCTCGCAGTGGCGGATCGGACCCGCACGGCGGCGAGCAAAGATGCGGGGAACGCGGAGAGATTGCGAGTGCCGAGCATCGGCTGGTCCGGAGTGATGGCGACGTCGCGGTCGAGGCGTGATGGGTGAAGCGGACGAAGCGGGTACGGGCCCTCGACCGCGCAGGGGGTCCGTGCGCCGGTCCGCGAATACTGGAGCATCCCGGTGCGGCCATGCCGTTGCAGGCGGGTTGAGCGCCCGGTACCTTTGCGCTCGCTCCCGACAGGGATGGAACGCACCTCCGATCCGGTCCAATGGCGAACACCGATGACCTGATGGACAAGCTCGTCTCGCTGTGCAAGCGGCGCGGCTACATCTTTCAATCTTCCGAGATCTACGGCGGCACGGGTTCGGTCTGGGACTACGGCCCGCTCGGCGTCGAGCTCCAGCGCAACGTGAAGGACGCGTGGTGGCGCTCGATGGTCCTGATGCGGGACGACGTCGAGGGGCTCGATGCATCGATTCTGATGCACCCGCGCGTGTGGGAAGCGAGCGGACACGTGGCCGGCTTTGCCGATCCACTGGTCGAATGCTCGAGCTGCCACCGCCGGTTCCGCACGGACGCGCCCGGTGTTGACACGAACCAGTGCCCGGTGTGCGGCACGAAGGACAGCTTCTCCGAGCCGCGCATGTTCAACCTGATGTTCCGGACGTTCATGGGTCCGGTCGAAGACGACGCGGCGGTCGTATACCTCCGTCCGGAAACCGCACAGGGCTCGTACGTCAACTTCCTGAACGTGCTCAACTCGGCACGGCAGCGGATCCCGTTCGGCGTTGCGCAGATCGGCAAGGCGTTCCGCAACGAGATCACACCCGGCAACTTCATCTTCCGGACCCGTGAGTTCGAGCAGATGGAGATGCAGTTCTTTGTCGAGCCGGGCACGGACGATGAGTGGTTCGAGTACTGGCGCGATCAGCGCATGCAGTGGGTTCGTGGCCTGGGTGTGAGTGCGAAACGGCTGCGCTTCCACGAGCACGGGCCGGACGAGCTGGCACACTACGCGAAGCGCGCGTTCGACATCCAGTACGAGTTCCCGTTCGGCTGGCAGGAGTTCGAGGGAATCCACAACCGCACGGACTTCGATCTGCGCCGGCACCAGGAGTATTCGGGCAAGAAGCTCGAGTACGTGGATCCGGTCGATCGCGAAAAGCGGTTCGTGCCGTACGTTGTCGAGACGGCTGTGGGTGTCGGCCGCACCATGCTTGCCGTGCTGGTCGACGCGTATCGCGAGGAGGAAGTGGAAGGCGAGAAACGGGTTGTGCTGGCACTTCATCCCGGCCTGGCACCGATCAAGACGGCCGTCCTCCCGCTCGTCCGCAAGGACGGGATGCCGGAAATCGCAATGAAGGTGCACCGCGCGCTCCGCGATGCGGGCATCAACTCGTTTTATGATGATGGCGGCTCGATCGGCCGGCGCTATCGCCGTCAGGATGAGGCGGGCACGCCGTTCGCCCTGACGATCGACGGTCAGACCATCGAGGATGGCACGATCACGGTTCGGGACCGCGACACGCTGAAGCAGGAGCGGATCGCGGCGGACCAGGTCGTATCGCACGTGCGCGATCACATCGGTTGATCCACGGAGGCAGGGTGACGGAACGCGTCGAGCAGTTCTCGAGTCGCTGGGCGATGATGTTCGCGATGCTCGGGATGGCCGTCGGCACGGGCAACATATGGCGATTCCCGCGGGTGGCCGCGAACAACGGTGGCGGCTCGTTCCTCGTTGCGTGGGTCGTGTTCCTGCTGCTGTGGTCCGTGCCGTTGATCCTGGTCGAGTTCGCGATCGGCAAGCACACGAGATACGGTACGGTCGGTTCGTTCGCCCGCATCATGGGCCGGAAGTATGCGTGGCTCGGCGCGTGGGTCGCGTGGGTCGCGATCGCGATCATGTTCTACTACGCGGTGGTCGCCGGCTGGACCATCCGCTACAGCGTGGCTGCTGTGCTCGGCCAGCTGCCCGGTGACCGGCCCGGCGCCGTCTGGGACGGCTTCGCGTACACCTGGCAGTCGGTCGGCTTCCAGGTCATGGCGTTCGCGCTCGGCGTTGCCGTCGTTGCACGCGGCGTCCGCGGTATCGAGTCGGCCACGCGCATCCTGATCCCGTCACTGTTCCTGCTGGTCATCATTCTGGCGATCAGGGCCGTCACACTGCCGGGCGCGGTGGATGGCCTGAACTTCCTCTTTACTCCGCACTGGGCCGACCTGACGCAGCCTCGCATCTGGCTCGAGGCACTGACGCAGAACGCGTGGGACACGGGCGCCGGCTGGGGACTCGTGCTCACGTATGCGATCTACCTGCGGCGGCGGGAGGACAATGTTCTGAACGCGTTCATGCTCGGGTTCGGCAACAACACCGTGTCGCTGCTGGCCGGCATCATGGTGCTGTGCACGGTGTTCGCCGTGGTGCCGCAGCTCGCCACCACACTCGCATCGCAGCCGCAGGCACTAGCCGCGTATCCCGGTCTGGCCGATGCGGCGGCATCCGGCGCGGCGATAACGCCGGATGTGATCCGCGGTGCCATTGTCGGGGCAGGCAATGAAGGTCTGACGTTCATCTGGGTGCCGCAGCTGTTCGCGCGACTGCCCGCCGGCGGCTTCTTCATGGTGCTGTTCTTCCTGGCGCTCTTCTTCGCCGCGTGGACCAGCCTGATCTCGATGATCGAACTCACGGTCCGGGTCCTGGTCGACGGCGGGATGTCGCGTCGAACGGCGATCGTGACCGTCGCAATCGTCGGCACGCTGCTCGGCATTCCGTCCGCGCTCGACCGGTCCACGTTCGCCAACCAGGACTTCGTCTGGGGCGTCGGTCTCATGCTGTCCGGCTTCTTCTTCGCAATGGCGGTGATGCGCTACGGTGTGCGCCGATTCCGCGAGACACTCGTGAACACGGCCGACGCCGACATCCGCGTCGGGCCGTTGTGGGAATGGGCGATCCGACTGGTAGCTATCGAAGCGGTGGCCCTGATTGCGTGGTGGTTCTTCAATGTCAGAGGCGAGGATCCCTGGGCGCCGTTCGGCATCGCGAACATGACGGTCCAGTTCGTTGTTGCGCTCGTGATCCTCTTCGCGCTCAATGGCTGGATGGTGCGGCGAATACAGCCGGACATCGATCGCGCCGGCCCGCCCGAGGGTGAGACGGTCCCGGCGATTCCTTGAGCGCCACTCGACACGCGCTGTGACGGCAGGTCGGCGCGGCCGCGGCCGCAGGAGGTGGCGATGATTGCGCGGCTGACGCCATTCGAGCTCGCATTCGGAGCGGAGCGGTTCGACCGGGAAGCGTTCCCGGCCATCCGGGACGAAGCGACAGAACGAGGTGTCGATACCGACGCGCGCGAAGCCTTTCTGATGCTCGCCAACGCGGGCGAGCTGTTGCGCGAGCTGGGCCCCGAGCCTGATGCCCCGGGCACTGCTGCCACATCGCACGGCCCACCCGACTCGGTGCGGCAGTTCGGCGCACTCCTGTTTCAAGCGTACCGGTTCTGGGCCGATGGCCGGCATCTGCTGACGATCGACTCGCGGCTGCTACGCGACCTGCTTGCCGCCGGACCGATCGGTGAATGGCGATTCGGCACTCCGCACACCTCCGGCTACGTTCAGGTGCCTCGGCATTTGCTGTGGGCGCGAATCGATGACGAGGCACCGGCGGAAGCCGTCGATGGCTTCTTCTGGGTGCACACGGATCGGCCGGCCGGCCGACAGGGGCGCATAGAGTTGCTCGTGGCGCTCGGCATGCATCCGGGCCGACCGGGGTTCAGCGTGATTGACACCGTTGCGCCGCTGCCCGCCGCCTCGCCCGGTCACTGGGGCGACGAGGACGCGCGCACGGGTGCGGCGGACTTCGAGAACATCCTGCCCGGCGGCGAGATGAGAGATCTGCTCGCGGTCGCATCGACCACCGAGCTGCTCAAGCTGGCATCCCGAATATTCCACTACGTCGCGCATACGCCGGCAGCACTGCGACCCGCGGATGCAAGCCAGCGGGACGAGACATCCACTCACGCGTTGCCGCCATCGTCGATACCGGCGATCGCGATCACGCGTCCGGACTGAGAATGGCAAGGAAGCAAGGGCGGCGTCGTCGCGAGACCGTTGCGCAGCGCCGCGAACGTGCTGCCGAGATACTGCAACGCCTCGATGACGAATATCCCGAAGCGAAGACGGCGCTCGACTTCGGCAGCCCCTATGAGCTGCTGGCCGCGACGATTCTCTCGGCACAGTGCACGGACGAACGCGTCAACAAGGTCACACCGGCACTGTTCCGCAGGTTTCCGACGGCGCGCGACCTGGCCGGTGCGAAGCCGTCCGAGATCGAGGACCTGATCCGGTCGACCGGTTTCTTCCGCAACAAGACGAAGAGTCTGCTTGGCATGGCCAACGCCGTCGCCGACCGGCACGATGGCGAGATCCCCGACACGATGGACGAACTCGTGAACCTGCCGGGCGTCGGTCGCAAGACCGCGAACGTCGTTCTCGGCAATGCGTTCGGCAAGGATGAAGGCGTTGTCGTCGACACGCACGTCGGCCGTCTCTCGAGACGTCTGGGACTCACTCGTGAAGACGATCCGGTACGTGTCGAGAGGGACCTCATGAAGCTGTTCCCGCCGGAGTCGTGGACGGGGCTGGCGCACGTGCTCATCTTCCACGGCCGAGCCATCTGCCGCGCGCAGCGCCCGCGTTGCCCGGATTGTGTCCTGTCCGACATCTGTCCGAGCTCGACGGTCTGACATGGATCGATTGTCCCACAGCGAACCGCAATCCAGCCGTGAATGATCCAGGGGTGAACGAACGTGCGGGCCGTCTCTCGAACGAGAAGAGTCCGTTCCTGCGGCATGGCCAAACACAACCGGTCGACTGGAGAACCTGGGGCGAGGCCGCATTCGCCGAGGCGAGGGAACGGGACTGTCCAGTGTTGCTCGACATCGGCGCCGTCTGGTGTCACTGGTGTCACGTCATGGATCGCGAGAGCTACGAGGACGAACAGACCGCAGCGCTGATCAACGAGCTGTACGTTCCGGTCAAGGTCGACCGGGACGAGCGGCCTGATGTCGATGCGCGCTATCAGCGCGCGGTACAGCTTCTGACGGGGCAGGGCGGGTGGCCGCTGACCGCGTTCCTCACGCCGGACGGCGATGCGTTCTACGGCGGCACCTACTTTCCTCCGGTCGATGGACACGGGCGGCCGTCGTTCCGCCGGGTCCTCACCGAAGTCTCACGCGTCTGGCACGAAGACCGGGATCGCGCGGCCGATGCGGTCCGGTCGATCGATGACCGCATCCGGTCGGTCGCAGCGTCGGAAACACAGTCCGGTGAAGTGTCGCCTGCAATCGTGAATGCGACGATCGAAGCGCTCGCCGATTCCTGGGATTTCCGGCATCCGGGTTTCGGTCGTGCGCCGAAGTTTCCGAACCCGGGTGGGCTGGACCTCATTCTCGACCGGTACCTCGACACCGGAGATGACTGGGCGCGCCGAGTCGTGAGCGAGACGCTGACCGCCATGGGCCGTGGCGGCATCTTCGACCAGCTCGGCGGCGGGTTCCACAGATACTCGACCGACGCACGCTGGATCATCCCGCACTTCGAGAAGATGGCGTACGACAATGGTCCACTGCTCTCGACGTGTGCCGCTGCCGCATCCGCGCTGGATGATCGTTCGTTCGCCGAGTTCGCCGACGGCATCATCGCGCACTATCTCGATGTTGCGCCGGACCTCGTCTCGGCCGGCGGGTTCCCGGCATCGCAGGACGCCGATTCAGGGGCGGACGACGATGGAGACTACTGGACGTGGACGGCCGATGAGCTGAGCCAGGCACTCGACGATGAGGTGGCGTTCAACCTGGCCCGGATGGCGTACGGTCTGGCCGACGACGCCAGCCGAATGCCTTTCGATCCCAACCGTCACGTGCTGTTCCGGCCCATGGACAATGCGACACTGGCCGGGCGACTCGGAATGCCGGAAGCCGACGTTCGGTCCGGCCTCGAAACGGTTCGGGCCCGCCTGAAGGCGGTGCGCGACCTGCGTCCTGCACCCTGCGTCGACCGGACTCCGTACGCCGGCTGGGTCGCGCTCGTCGGCGCCGGCCATCTGCGGGCGGCGAGGTATCTCGGGCGCAAGGAGGCCGGCGAAGCCGGACTGAGAGCGATCGAGACCGTCTGGCGAGACGCGTTCGTGCGCGGCCACGGCATCTGCCACCGTGTCGGCGACCCGGATACCGGTCCGGTGCTGGACGACCAGGCGTTCGTCCTCGATGCGCTGATCGACGCGTTCGAACTCACACAGGATCGAGTCTGGCTCGACCGTGCCGCCGACCTTTGCGCCGTACTCGAAAGACGGTTCCTCGACCCGCTGAGCGGCGGGCTCCGTGATCGGCCGGCGGGCGACACGAGCGTGAGGACCATGGATCAGCCACTGTTCCCGATCACGGATTCGCCGACGCCATCCGGCAACGGCGCGGCCGCGCTGGCGTTGTTGCGCCTTGCCACTCTGACGGGCAATGCCGGCGCACGTGCGCTCGCCGACTCGATCCTGCGCGCATTCGCCGGCATCGATGCGCGCCTGCTGGGCGGGGCGGCCACATACGCGAAGGCGGTTGCCATGGCGACGCTGCCCGTCACGACGGTTGCCGTCATCGACTCGGCCGCGACGCCGGGTGAAAGCGAGCTGTTCACGGCCGCCCTGCGGACGTACCGGCCGCGGTCCGTCATCCGGCTGCTCGGACCGGGCGACGCGGCCGACAGCGCGCTGCCTGAGGCGATGCGGGCGATGATGAAGACGGACAGACCGCGCGCATACGCGTGCAGCGGCCGTACGTGTGCGCCGCCGGTCGAATCGGCCGCGCAGCTCGTGGATCTCCTGCGTTCGTTTCCCGCCGGTTGACGGTCGGCGATCGCCATGCTCCAGGCCAGGCTTGTGCGCCCGGGTGAGGTCGAGCTGATCGAGGTGCCGGTTCCGGACCCCGGAACCGACGGCGTTGTGCTTCGCGTCGAGGCAGCACTGACCTGCGGCACAGATGTCAAGACGTGGCGTCGCGGCCATCCGAAGATCCCGCTGCCAACGGCGTTCGGTCACGAGTTTGCGGGTACGGTCGCAGCCGTGGGCCGCGATGTGCGCAACCTGCGTGAAGGTGACCGCGTCGCATGCCCGCCGACGGCGCCGTGTTTCGCCTGTGCTCGATGCCTGCGAGGGTACACGAATCTGTGTGAGACGGCGATCGCCGGAATGGTGGTCGGCGCGTTCGGCGAGTATGTGCGACTGCCGTCGCGCGTAGTGCGCACGAACCTGTTTCTGCGGCCCGACTCGATGTCGGGCATCGAGGCCGCCGCGCTCGAGCCGCTCGCCTGCGTCGTCCACGGAGCCGGCCGTGTCGACCTCCGGAACGCCGAGCGCGTACTGATCCTCGGCGATGGCGCGATCGGTCTGCTGTTCGCGCGGCTCGCCGACCTGCGCGGCGCCGGTAATGTCGTCGTCGTCGGCCACCACGCGAATCGACTCGATGTGGCAGGCAAGTACGGAGCCGCCGTCAGCACGGCATCTCCCGACGCGCTACGCGAGCGGTTCCGCGGTGAGGATGGCGCGGATGTGGTCGTCGAATGTGTCGGTGACCCGGCACTCTGGACCCTGGCGCACGAACTGACTCGGGCCGGCGGTTCCGCGCTGCTGTTCGGCGGCTGCCCGGCCGGCACGGTCGCCGGCTTCGATGCGTTCCGGCTGCACTACTCCGAAGTCGATGCGCGCGGCGCCTTCCACTACAGTCCCGACGATGTCCGGACAGCGTTCGACCTGCTAGCGGCCGGCCGGGTCGATGTCGGGCGGCTGGTGACGCACACCGCACCCTTGCGGGATTTCACCACCGCCTTCGGACACGCACTGGACCGCACCGCCATCAAGGTGGCGATCCTGCCATGAGCAGGGTGCCGGATTGCGGTCGGGAGCTTCCGGATACGATGCGAGTGGCGCGGCTGTACGCCTGGGGTGATGTCCGCGTCGAGACCATGCCGGTGCCGCGGCCCGGTCCCGGCCAGGCCGTGGTCCGTATCGAAGCGTGCGGCATCTGCGGCTCGGATTCGCTCGACTGGTACGTCAACCGGAAAGCGCCCGTCGTGCTCGGCCATGAACCCGCCGGCATTGTCGCAGCCATCGGTGAAGACGTGCAGACCGTCAGAGTCGGCGACCGCGTGTTCGTGCACCACCATGCACCGTGTGGCGACTGTCCCGAGTGCGAGCGACGGCTTTGGTCCAACTGCCGGGTCTGGCGAGCATCCCGCATTGAGCCCGGCGGCCTCGCCGAATACGCACTGGTTCCGGCCGGCATCCTGAAAGCGGACACGCTGCGGTTGCCCGATACAATGGACTTCGACACCGCGACGTTCATTGAACCCGCCGCGTGCTGTCTCCGTGCATTGCAGCGACGCGGCGGACTGCGGACCGGTGAATCGGTGCATGTCGTCGGCCTCGGTGCCATGGGGTTGCTGATGACGCGCATCGCCCGCCTGCTGGGTGCCTCCGTCGTCACCGGTGCGGACTATCTGGGACCTCGACGGGAACTCGCCGCGCGCTACGGCGCGGATGCGGTCGTCGACCCGGCCGCGGACGATGTCGCTGATGTCGTCGCACGGGCAACGCAGGGCCGTGGCGCGGACCTCGTGATCGTCTGTCCCGGCGATCCGCGCGCAGTCCTGGCCGGAGTGGATGCGGCAGCACCGGGCGGCCGGGTCATCTGCTTCACGCCATTGCCTCCCGACGTTCCGCTCACACTGGATCAGTCGGATCTGTACTTCCGGGAGATCACACTGACACAGAGCTACTCGTGCGGACCGGACGAGACCCGTCAGTCGCTCGCCTGGCTCGCCAGCGGCGAGATCGATCCAGTCCCGCTCATCACGAGCGTCGGAGGTCTCGGCGACGTGACCGCCGCACTGGAACGCACACTTGCGAAGCAGGGAATCAAGACCATTATCCGGCCCGGTTCGTGAACCCCGGTTTACAGCGCATTCGCCGAAGGACATCTTTCGCGCCGAATCCCGGTCTGCGGGATGCGTCGGATGGCGGGTACAACCAACGTACACATCAGGAGTGGGCCGCCCGACCGGACCTCCGGCAAGGCGGCATGCGGGAGCCGAGAATGCTATCACGTGAAGGCGCCGTCCGGACGCTCGAGGAATGGGTCGACAACCCGGCACTCAGGGCGCACATGTACGCTGTCGAGGCCGCCGTGCGTTCCTACGCACGGGCGTTCGGCGAAGATGAGGAAGTGTGGGGGCTTGCCGGTCTGCTGCACGATCTCGACTGGGAGAAATTCCCGGACGAACACCCGAAACGCGCCGTCGAACACCTGCGCGAGGCGGGTTGTCCCGAAGTGATCCTGCACGCCATCCTCGCCCATCGCGCCGACTTCACCGGCGTGAATCCCGAGTCTCGTCTCGATCGCGCACTCGTCGCCTGTGATGAGCTGACCGGCCTCATCAATGCAACGGCCCTCGTGCGGCCTGCCGGCATCGATGACCTCAGACCGAAGTCCGTCAGAAAGAAGATGAAGGATGCGACTTTCGCCCGCGGCGTGGACCGAGACGAGATCAGGCATGGTGCTGAACTGCTCGGTGTCGAACTCGATACACACATACAGAACGTGATCGATGCAATGCGGAGCATTGCCGGTGAACTCGGCATCACCGGCGCCCAGGTAAGCCGGTAACGCAGAAACGACGACCCCCGCCGGGGGAGTCGCCGTCCTGATGCCGGCCGCCGGGTCAGTGCGCCGGCGAACCAATCGAGGTTCAGCCGGCCGCGCGTACCACGCGGTCTACCCAGTAGTCCATCCCCGCGACTACCGAGATCATGTCCACCTTGTTTTCCGCGTTCGCGATCTCACCCGCAAACTCGAGCAGGACCGATCGCACCGAGCCGCGGTCGCTTGCCACAGCCGCTGGCCGGCCGCGCCGCGCCACACGCTTCGTGCCCGCCGGCCGTCCACGCTTCGCCGGCCGGCCGCGACGCTTCTTCACCGCAGTCCCCTTCGTGGCCGCCGCGCGCTTCCTGCCCGCCGCCTTCGTTCCGCGACGCACCGTCGTGCGCCTGCCCGCGCCAGTCGCC
>Ga0055448_10000142_pt1 | contig 16418 bp, 9 predicted proteins | sample China_Galinas_PW_4_FD_57744 | JGI IMG/M metagenome (GOLD analysis project Ga0055448, IMG submission 57744) | Wetland microbial communities from San Francisco Bay, California, USA, that impact long-term carbon sequestration - China_Galinas_PWA_D2 | ecosystem: Environmental > Aquatic > Marine >... | reverse complement strand
TCGTGATCGTCATGACGATCTTCGCCGGGAAGAAGGGTGAGGGCCCGAAGGACATTCCCTGGGCCGAGACGTTGAACCCGCCCGCGGAATCCGGCTGGGAGCTGCGGCTCGACCGGATCGGATTGTGGGTCATCGTCGCCATCGTTCTGGTCGCGATCGCGTACGCGCCGTTCGCCATCAGCTACCTGCCGCCCCACCTGGTGTCACCGGGGTTCAGACTCTACTGAACGGACCGGCAGTCGAGGACCCGCCCGATCGGTCACGCGCCGATCGGGCGGGCCGCTCCTCCCGCACGTTCCCGATCGGCCCGGTGCAGTGCGATCCCGCTGGTCGACCGGTTTGAAACCCGGACCTCTGACGTATCGTAGGGGCGACCACGTAATGGAGAGCGACGGCGCCTCCGCACGTCGCAATCGGAAACATGACCGCTGATCACCCGATTCGACGCTTTCACGTACGAAAGGCGTACGGTCCGACCGACCATGCAACCGTTTGATGATGCGAAGTATCCCATCAGACGAACGTCGGAACGGCAGTCGGAACCGCGACAACGTCGGCGCCCCCCGGCCCGGCTCGAATCGATAAGAGGAGGAACACCATGGGATCCGGTATCAATGCAATCGCGCTGTTCGCGGTGATCGGCGTGTCCATGGTCACCTCCCTGGCCCTGATCGTCCGCGTGCTGACCGATGAGTTCGGACACGGCGGTCGAGGTGGGGGCGGCTGACCGCAGCACCACGCGCAGCACGGAGCCCCGGGCCGACACGATCGGACCCGGGGATTTCTGTGTCCGGGTGCGCCGACGCGGCCATGCTGACGGGCACGAACCCGGGATCGCCGGGATCGCCGGGCTTGTACGTTTCACTCGCCCGTCGCATGATGTCCCGATCGTCATGAGTACAATGCCGGCCGGTTCTGCGAAAACGACGATTCTTCTCGTCGATGATGAGCCCTTCGTGCTCGAAGGGCTCAGGCGGCAGCTTGCCCGCCAATTCGACGTCCTGACTGCCGCCGTCGGCCGGGACGCGCTGGCCCTGCTCGCGGAGCACGTCGAGGTGGCCGTGATCCTGTGCGACCTGCGCATGCCGGGCATGTCGGGCGTCGAGGTGCTGGCCGCAGCACGCGACTCCTCGCCGGACACCGTTCGACTGTTGCTGACCGGCAATGCGGATCTGGATGCGGCGCTTGCCGCCGTCAATGAAGGCGAGGTCTTCCGCTTCCTGACCAAGCCGTGCCCGCCTCAGGTGCTGCTGTCGTCGCTCGAGGCCGCAGTCCGGCAGTACCACCTGGTCACTGCCGAGCGAGTGCTGCTCGAGCAGACGTTGCGGGGCAGCATCCAGGCACTGATCGACACCCTGTCCATTGCGAATCCGGTCGCGTTCGGACGGGCATCGCGAATCAAGGAGCGGGCGGCCGCCCTGGCCGGCGCGGCCGGAATCGCCGATCTGTGGCGAGTCGAGGTGGCAGCCATGCTGTCGCAGATCGGGATGATCGCGCTGCCGCCGTCGACCGTCGACAAGCTTGCGGCCGGCGATCCGCTCACGGACTCCGAACAGGCATCGGTGGAACGGTTGCCCGCCGTCGTCGATCAGCTGCTCGGCCAGATCCCCCGGATCGACGAGATCCGCGCGATGATCGCATTCGCGGGCCGGCCGTTCGAGGGACACAGCCGGCACGAAGGCAATCCATCGTTCCGGGCCGGTTCCGTGCTCCGGATCGTACTCGAATACGACTCGCTCGAGAGCCGCGGCATCGCGGTTGGCGAAGCGCTCGAACGGATGCGCGCGGCCGTTGGCTCGTTCGACCCATCACTGCTCGATGTGCTGGCCAGGGTGCTCGAAGTCAGTGGCCCGCAGGGCCTGATCCGGACCATGCCGCTGCATCACGTGAACGCGGGGATGACCTTCGTCGATGAGGTCCGCAACAGGTCCGGTATCCTGCTGATCCCGAAGGGATTCAGAGCCAATGTCGCCCTGCTCGAGAGGATCCGGAACATTCCGGCGGATGCCGTGGCCGGCGATGTCCGTGTCCGGCTCGAACCGCCGAGCGACTGAGAAGGCTCACACCGTGCCGGTCGCCAGGTTGTCCCGTGCTTCCTGGCGCCACGCTTCCAGCTGATCCGCGCAGCCGATGTGCCGGACGAAGTCATCGTCGATTCGCGATCGACGGGGCTCGACGTCGTCGCTCGCAGGCCGGCCCGCCACATCGAGTGCAATGTCGTTGGCAATGTGGACGGCCGCGATGATGTCGAGGTCGGCGCTGGCCGAACGTCCCGGCTCGTGGTGGTGGGCCACGCCCCCGACAATGCTGTCCGGCAGACCCCACATGGCCAGCAGCACCGCGCCCGCCTCGGCGTGTGTCGCGCCGAACAGCGCGCGTTCCGCGACGTGGAGCGGAACGGCATCGCGCAGCGCTACCTCTTTCGCTTCGCGGAATCGGTCGGGCGCCCGCGTCGCGATCAGCAGCTTGCCCAGGTCGTGCAGCATCCCGGCCATGAACGCCTCATCGGCCAGCTGCCTCGGCAGTGGCAGCCGACGTGCGATCGTGGCCGTCAGCAGGGAGTGGTTCTGGTACTGTTCGGCATTGAATCCGGCCGGCATGCCCCGGCCCATCGAATCCGCGATCTCGTGCGACAGCACGAGTGACCGGACAACGCTCAGTCCCAGATAGTTGATCGCCTGCTCGATCTCCGCGATCTCGCGCTTGAGCCCGAAAAATGACGAGTTGCAGAGCTGGAGCAGCTTCGCCGTGATCGCCATGTCCTGCCGGATGATGCCGGCAATGTCGGTGACCCGCGGATTCGGCTTGACAAGCGCCAGCTCGAGGGCCGAATAGACCCGCGGCATGCCCGGCAGTGAGTCGACGCCGCCGACGATCCCGCGCAGCGCATCATCGTCGAGAATCTCGCGCAGGCCGCACGAGCGGTCGATCACCTGACGCAGGACCGCAGAGTCACACGGCTTGGCCAGGAACTGATGGGCGACTCGCACTGTGCGCATCGCCGTTTCCCGGTCGGCCTCACCCGACAGCACGATCCGCACGGTGCCCGGCCATCGCGCCTTGACCGCGGCCAGCAATGCCGCGCCATCGACGCGCGGCATGCGCATGTCGGAAACGACGACGTCGTATTCCATCTTCTCCAGCTCGGCCAGTGCCTCCTGGCCCCCCGACGCGAACGCCACCTCCCAGATCCCGCGCATCGGATACAACAACCGCCGCAATCCGTTCAGAACCAGTTGTTCGTCATCGACGAACAGCACGCGCTTCATGCAGGCACTCCGGTCCCCGCATTCGATCCACCGACAGGAAGCGGTAGCCGAACGACGAACTCCGTGCCTTCGCCCGGCCGCGACTCGAAGTGGATCGAACCGCCGTGCTTGTCGGTGACGATGGCGCGGGCGACCGCGAGACCCTGGCCCGTGCCACGGCCGACCTGCTTGGTCGTGAAGAACGGATTGAACACGCGCGAATGGACGGCCTCGGGAATGCCTGTGCCCGTGTCGAGGACCCGGATCTCCGCATGGGAGGCGGTGTGCCGAGTCGAGACCGTGATCCGGCCGCGGGTCGTCGCTGAACGCTCGTCGCCTGCATCCTCGATCGCGTGAACGGCATTGATCAGCAGATTGAGAACGACCTGTTTGATCTCGGCAGGGATGCACTCGACGTTCGGCAGATCGCGGTCCAGGTCGAGGAACACGTCGGACACGTACTTCCACTCGTTACGGGAAACCGCCACCGTGTTCTCGATCTCGCTATTCAGGTCGACGACCCGTTTCTCGCCGGCGCCGGCTCGGCAGAATGCGCGCACGCCGCGCGCGATCGATGCGATTCGTTCCAGACCTTCCAGCGACTGACGGATCGCTGACGGCACTTCGTCCGCCAGGAACCTCGGATCCACTGCCCGAATCGCATCCGCGGCGACCGTCACGGCCGCAGTATCCGGTACCTGGCCCTCGCTGACCGCGTCCACAATGGTGCCGCATGCTTCGATTGCCACAAGGAGGTCGGCGGCTGCGGTCTCGAGGAACCGGACATTGTCGCTCACATACTGTGTCGGTGTGTTGATTTCATGCGCAATGCCGGCCGCGAGCTGCCCGATGGCCTCGAACTTCTGCGCTTCACGGAGTTGCTGCTCGAGAGTATGACGCGCCGTCACGTCATGGCAGGTCATGACCATTCCGCCCGGCTCACCGTCGGATCGATTCCTCGCCGTGGCCGCGACGATTCGCCACTCGAACTCGGCTCCCTGACCAAACCTGAGCTCGCCGTGGAAGAAACTGCCCGGGAACCGCGCGGTGCGGTCCTCGAGATCGGACAGGACGGCCCGGTCTGCGGGATGCACGAAGTTCGACAACGGCCGCCCCCGCAGGACGAACGGATCCGTTGCGAGAACCCGCTCGAACGACGGGCTCGCGTATTCTATCGTCATGTCCGATCCCGTGATCACCACGGGATCGGTCGCATCCTCGATCAGCCGCAGCAGTAGTTCCGCGGTCAGTCGGGCCGTGGCGCTTGCTTCTTCCATCGTCAGCCTGAGCTGTGTCCGTGTGGCGGTAGTCCATCTTCGGCGGCTTCCCTCCGCGCTTGAGGAGACGCGTCTCAGCCGACGCGAGAGGCGGCCGCTGGATGTGTCGCGCGGCGCCCGACGGACGCCAACTTGCCCGGCCGCACTGGCCCGGCCGGGCATCATGTCGTATTTAGATTGTGGAGGTTCGTCCTCGCGATCCGCCTCCCATCATTGCCTGACTGCTTGCGCCCGGGGTGAGCAATGGCCGAATCGGGACCCGTCCGCGAACGACATCGGGACATCCCGACCGATGTGCTCGACAATCTCCTCGAGGGCTGTCAGGTGATCAGCCCCGAGTTCCGGTACCTCTACGTCAATGACGCGGTCGTCCGGCACGGCCGCCGCTCTCGCGAGCTGCTGCTTGGCCGCACGATGATGGAGGCCTACCCGGGCATCGAGAACACGCCGATGTTCGAGGTCCTGCGCCGATGCATGAACGCCCGCGTGTACGGTGAACTCGAGAACCGGTTCACCTTCCCCGATGGTTCGACCGGCTGGTTCGAGCTCAGGTTCGAGCCGGTCCCCGAAGGCGTCGCCATCCTCTCCGTCGAAGTCACGGACCGGAAGCGCACGGAAGCCGCACTGCGCCGCACCGTGCGCGCGCTCACCACGCTCTCGAGCTGCAACCAGACCCTGGTCCGCGCTGACGACGAGCAGCGGTTCCTCGATGAGTTCTGTTGCATTGTCGTCGATGTCGCCGGCTATGGCATGGCGTGGATCGGATTGCTCGATTCAGGACCGGGCTTGCGGATCCGGGTCGCCGCTGGCGCCGGTGTCAATGCGGACAGGCGCGAACGGATCCAGGCGACACTGCGACAGCCGGACTCGCAGTCGGAACCCGCACGCGCCGCGATCCGGACCGGCCAGCCTGTCGTCGTGCTGTTCGGTGAATCCGACGAGCACTCGGGGACGTGGCATCGCGAGTATGCCGGGCTCGGGCTGCGCTCGTGTATCGGATTGCCGATCCGGGCGAACGATGCGTGTATTGGTGCGCTCGTGATCGGTTCGCCGGACCCTGACGCCTTCGACGCCGACGAGCGCGGCGTCCTCGATGAGGTGGCTCTCGATCTCGGCCATGGCGTTGAGACCCTGCGTGCACGCGCCGAACAGGCCGTGACCGCCAGCGAGCTCGAGGTCGCCAGGGAACAGCTCGCGCTCTCCCAGCGGATCGAAGCCGTGGGCCGCCTCGCCGGCGGTGTCGCCCACGACTTCAACAACCTGCTCAGCGTCATCCTGACCTATGCCGGCTTCGCGATCGAGCGACTCGATCCGTCCGACCCGGTCCGCGCCGACATACAGGAAGTCCATGACGCCGGGCAACGCGCCGCCGAGTTGACCCGACAGCTGCTCGCGTTCAGCCGGAAACAGGTGCTTCAGCCGAGACCACTGAACCTGAACGACCGTGTGGCCGCCATGCAGAGCATGCTCAGCAGGGTGCTCGGTGAGGACATCCGGATCGACGTTCGCACGGCCGCCGACCTCGGCAGCGTCATGGCCGATCCCGGCCAGCTCGACCAGGTCCTCATGAACCTCGCCGTCAATGCGCGTGACGCCATGCCGAACGGCGGCCGACTCCTGCTCGAGACCGCCAATGCGGAGCTCGACGCGGAGTACGCGGCCGAGCACGTCGTCGTCGAACCGGGCTCCTATGTCATGGTCGCCGTAACCGATACCGGCCACGGCATGGACGCCGAAACGCGCAGCCGCATCTTCGAGCCGTTCTTCACCACTCGCGAGGAGGGGAAGGGGACCGGTCTCGGACTCTCAACCGTCTACGGCATCGTCAAACAGTCCGGCGGCTACATCTGGGTCTACAGCGAGATCGGCGTCGGCACGACGTTCCGCGTCTACCTGCCGCGCGTGGATCGACCGGCTGTCGAACACCGCGTCCGCCGGCCCGTCATCATCGCGACCGGCGATGAGACCATCCTCGTCGTCGAGGACGAGGACGCCGTGCGCCGCGCCGCAGAACGCATCCTGCGAACCGCGGGCTACCACGTCCTGAGCGCCGCCAACGGTGATGACGCGCTCCGCCTCTGCGAGGAGCACGAGGGGCCGATCGATCTGCTACTGACCGATGTCGTCATGCCGGGCCTGAGCGGCCGCGATCTCTCGACCCGTGTCCAGGAGCTCAAGCCCGGGCTGAAGGTGATGTTCACATCCGGCTATACCGAAAGCGCCATTGTCGACCACGGTGTGCTCGAACCGGGGATCGCGTTCATCGGCAAGCCGTTCGCCGCGACCGACCTCACTCGCCGCGTCCGCGAAGTCCTGGACGACTGACGGCGCCACGCCGCCCGCATACCGGCGCCCAACCGTCAGCCGTCGCGCAGCGTGCCCTGGTTGTCCGATCCTGCGCGTACCTTCCAACCGGTCAGTCCTCGGCCGGACCGCCGGCCGCCATCAGCACGATGGAGGGCGAGAAACGCGCGATGATCCCGACCAGATCCGACTGGAACGCGAGAACCCGGTGAATGTCCTTGTACGCCTGCGGAGCCTCGTCCAGCCCGGCATCCATCAGCTCGATGCCGCGCCGGGCCAGCCACTCGTCCCGCTCGCGCTTCGGGATCGTGTTCCTCGCCTGCTTCCGGCTCATGTTCCTGCCCGCGCCGTGGGCGGCACTGTTCAGCGAGGCGATGTTGCCCTTCCCCCGAACGACGAACGAGTCATGGCCCTGCGAGCCCGGGATGATGCCGATCGCGCCTTCGTGCGCGGGTGTCGCGCCCTTGCGGTGGACGTAGACCTCGCGGCCGTTCCACACTTCCTTCCACGCGAAGTTGTGGTGGTTCTCGATCCGCGTGATCGGCTTCAGCTTGAGCGATTTCGCGATCGCCCGGTGCAGCGTGTGGTGGTTCGCCGACGCGTAGCGGCCCATCAGGTTCATTGCCAGCCAGTACTGCTGGCCCGGCTCACTCGACAGCTCCAGCCACGCCAGGTGCTGCAGCCCGCCCGGAAGCCGGATCCGCTCGCGGGCCAGCGTCGAGAAATGGTCGGCGATCTGCGCCCCCGTGCCCCGGCTGCCCGAATGGCTCAGGATCGCCAGGTACCGGCCCGGCTCGATGCCCAGCGCGCGGGCGCCGTCCACATCCGCTTCGAGCACGCCGGCATCGACGAAGTGATTGCCTGATCCGGACGTCCCGAGCTGCGTGGCCGCCCTGTCCCTGAGCCGCCGCAACTGTGGCACCTCCTGCCATGCGGGGTCGGCCATGACCTCGTGCTCGCGCAGGTGAGCGCGCTCGAACTTCGCGCCAATGCCGAACCGCGTCTCCGCGCGCAACGTCCGCTTCAACCGGTCGCGCCGGCTCGCGTTGTCCAGCAGGTCGAGGTTCTCCGCCGGATACACGCTCATCATCACGCGGCACGCAATGTCGACCCCCACCATGTACGGCGCCACCGCGTTTTCGAGCGCGACGACACCGCCGATCGGGATGCCATAGCCCACGTGCGCATCCGGCATCAGCGCCCCACCCACCGTCACCGGCAGCCTCATCGCGTTCTCGAGCTGCCGGATAGCCGCCGCATCGATCAGCTCACGCCCCCAGATCGGCGCCTCGAGGGCCTTCTCGCGGACCTGAACCGTCGGACCCGTCGTCGCCCGCCTCTTCCTCCCCATGCCCGGCCTCCCCCAACTCCATCGTCGTTTCGAGGCGACACGGCTGTTCCGTGTTCGCGCGCCCCTCAATCCAGCGAACAATACGCCAGTGCGGCCCGGGACAGCCACGCCACGCCCGCCGTGGGGGCAGCCGTGGGGTTGCGACTCGTGTGAGTCGGGCGCCCCGTCGATCCAGACCGCGCGGCTGTTCGACTGCCGGGCCCGCGCCGCCTGCATTGAGCCCGGCGCTTCAGATGCAGCTCGTCACGGCGTACTGGAAGTACATGCCCCGCAGCACATCTGGCACTGCAAGGAAGCCGGACCTTGACGTGGCGACGGCGGTGTGAGCGACAAGACGAGCAACGAAGACACGTCGTTTTCGTCCTTTTCGACGGCGATGATCAGTTCCGCAGTGACGGCCAGTACTGTCACGCTCGAAGGTAGACCGATGAAGCCGACATACAAACCATCGCGAAAGATGTCGTGTACCCACTTGCGATCCCGGGTGCCTGTGTCGCCGCGTCGAACGATCAAGACGCCCTCCCCCGCCACGAGGCGAGTCACGGCTCGCAGGTGCGAGGGGTATTCGAAGGACACTCGGCTCGGGCGCGTCGCCGACTGCCGCTCGACCTGCCGTTTGAGCTCCTCTGCCAGAAGCCGCGGGCCGCCGTCCGGTGGTTCAAAGGCCTTTCCGCGAGCACAAGCGACCTGGCCCTCGCCTGGCTCCGACAGGCCATACGCAGGCTAGGTGGACGATGCCGTACCGCTGTCCCGTCCTGTAGTAGTATGATGGGCGGTTGTCGGGTGAGGCTCAGCCCCTCCACCGTATCCGTAGGAGGAATAAATGGGATCAAACGTGGGAAGACAGCGAAGCAGGAAACCCCGCACCGGCCACGCAGAGGTTCGGGGGTCAAGTCTTCCCCCCGCGGCCCTTCGGGAAAACTGCAACGAAACTGCAACGGCCCCGGAAAGGGCGTCAGAACGCCAGAATCCGGGGCCGTCCAACTCCCGCGGCAGGACTCGAACCTGCGACCCGACGGTTAACAGCCGTCTGCTCTACCAACTGAGCTACGCGGGATCGGTATTATCGAGCTTGAAAAGCTAGCGGATCGCGCGCGCCGAGGTCAACCGGGTCATTGGTACCGAAAGGTCCGTGCCCCTTGCCGATTCCCGGGCTGTCGAGGCTGGGCGATGTTTCGGGGGAGCCGCTGGCCGAGCGCGGTTCCCGGGCGCTGGCCGGCCGGGCCGAGCTGTGACCGGCGGGATGACCGCGACTGGTGGCGGAAGACCGGCGCGCGGCGTGCCGGCTCCCCGGCAGGCCGGGCTCCGCGTACTTCCCGGCCGGTGGCAGAGGCCGGGATCGGTCCCGGACCGGGGCTGCCGCCCGGCAAATCGCCGCCCGGGGACGGCGTCCCGCAGACCGGCACTCCACGGACCCGCCACCACCCCGGACCGGCGCCGACAACCGATCGGCACGCGGCACCGGTGGCTGCATCCGTACACGGCCTTACCGGAACGCGCCCTTTCGCCTTGACGGTCAGGGTATGATTATCCGGTCAATGCAAGCTCCCACCATGACATCGGAAGAGCCTGGAGTGGAGAATACGGCACCCGCCTCGGCTCACTCCTTCGTCCGCCGGCACATCGGCCCGGGCGAGGACGAGATCCGGGAAATGCTGGACACGCTCGGCTACGAGTCGCTCGATGCGCTGGTCGACACGGCGATCCCCGAGACCATCAGGTTCCGCGGCCGGCTCGAGGTCGGCGAAGGCTGCACGGAGCACGAGGCGCTCCGGGAGCTGGAGGCACTGGCCGCGGCGAACGAGGTGTACCGCTCGTACCTGGGCATGGGCTACAACGCCTGCATCACGCCGGCCGTGATCCAGCGCAAGATCCTCGAGAACCCGGGCTGGTACACGGCGTACACGCCGTACCAGGCGGAGATCTCGCAGGGCCGGCTCGAGGCGCTGCTGAACTTCCAGACCGTGGTCATCGACCTGACCGGCCTGCCGATCGCCAATGCCTCGTTGCTGGATGAAGCCACGGCGGCGGCGGAAGCCATGGCCATGAGTCATGCGGCCCGAGGCGATGATGCTCGCAACGTCTTCTTCGTCTCCGAGCTGTGTCACCCGCAGACGATCGATGTGGTGCGCACGCGTGCTCGCGCACGGGGCTGGGAGACCGTGGTTGGAGATCACCGCACCTTCCGGCCGGGCGCGACCGTGTTCGGCGCACTGCTCCAGTACCCGGCGACGGACGGCGCCGTCCACGACTACCGTGAGTTTGTCGAGGCGGTCCACCAGGCGGGCGGGCTGGTCACGGTGGCCGCGGACCTGCTGGCGCTGACACTGCTCGAGCCGCCGGGCGAGTGGGGCGCCGACGTCGTGGTGGGCAACTCGCAGCGGTTCGGCGTGCCCATGGGCTATGGCGGCCCGCACGCGGCGTTTTTCGCCACCGGCGAGGCGCACAAGCGACAGATCCCGGGCCGCATCATCGGCGTTTCCCACGATTCCAGTGGCCAGCCGGCTCTGCGCATGGCGCTCCAGACGCGCGAGCAGCACATCCGCCGCGAGAAGGCCACCTCGAACGTGTGCACTGCGCAGGTCCTGCTGGCTGTGATCGCCGGGTTCTACGCGGTCTACCACGGGCCCGACGGCCTCAGCCGCATTGCACGGCACGTGCACCGCATGGCGCGGGCATTGCGCGCTGGACTGCGCGGCCTGGGTCACGACACGGGCGATTTGGCGTTCTTCGATACGGTCACCGTGAAGCTGGCCGGCGGCGCGGAGTCGAGGGAAGCGGCGCTGGAGGCGGCCGCGAGTCGTCGCATCAACCTCCGCGCAATCGGCGATGACGCCATCTCGATCGCACTCGATGAGACGGTTTCGGAAGCCGATGTCGCGGACGTGCTGGCCTGCTTCGCGGCGGACGGCCGTTCTACGCCGCCTGTCGCGGAGCTGCTCGATACGGTCGGATCGGAAGGCGACGATGTGGACCCGGGGTTCCGCCGGACCACGGGCTTCATGACGCACCCGGTGTTCCACCGGCACCGGTCCGAGACCGCGATGCTGCGCTACATCCAGCGGCTCGAGTCGCGCGACCTGTCGCTCACGACATCGATGATCCCGCTCGGCTCGTGCACCATGAAGCTGAACGCCGCGGCCGAGATGCTGCCGATCACGTGGCCGGGTTTCGCGCGGCTGCACCCGTTCGCGCCGCGAGCGCAGACGCAGGGTTACACGCATCTGTTCGGGCAGCTCGAGCGCTGGCTGGCGGACATCACGGGGTTCACCGCCGTGTCGCTCCAGCCGAATGCCGGCTCACAGGGTGAAGTGACGGGATTGCTCGTGATCCGCGCGTACCACGAGAGTCGCGGCGAAGCGCACCGCGATGTCTGCCTGATCCCGCAGTCCGCCCACGGCACCAACCCGGCCAGTGCCGTGATGGCCGGACTGCGCGTCGTCGTGGTCCGCTCCGACGAGAACGGCAACATCGACGTCGACGACCTGCGCGCGAAGGCCGCACAGCACGCGGACCACCTGGCCGCGCTCATGGTCACGTACCCGTCGACACACGGCATCTTCGAGGAAGGCATCCGTGCCATCTGCGCCGCCGTGCACGAGAACGGCGGGCTGGTCTACATGGACGGCGCCAACATGAACGCCATGGTCGGGCTGTGCCGGCCGGCCGACATCGGCGCCGACGTATGCCACCTCAACCTGCACAAGACCTTCTGCATCCCGCACGGCGGTGGCGGCCCGGGCATGGGCCCGATCGCGGTCGCCTCACACCTCGCGCCGTTCCTGCCCGGCCACCCGGTCATTCGCACCGGTGGCGAGAGGGCGATCGGCGCGGTCGCCGGCGCGCCGTGGGGCAGCCCGAGCATCCTGCCCATCTCGTGGGCCTACATCCGCATGATGGGCGGCGATGGCCTGGTCCGCGCTACCCAGGTCGCGATTCTGAACGCCAACTACATGGCGCACCGCCTGAAGGATGCCTACCCGGTCCTCTACACGGGCCGTGACGGGACCGTCGCCCACGAGTGCATCATCGACCCGCGCCCGCTCAAGACAAGTGCCGGCGTCGAAGCCACGGACATCGCCAAGCGACTCATGGATTACGGCTTCCACGCGCCGACCGTCTCGTTCCCCGTCGCCGGCACGCTCATGATCGAGCCGACCGAGAGCGAGTCGAAGGACGAGCTGGACCGCTTCTGCGATGCGCTCATCGGCATCCGCGACGAGATCCGCGAGATCGAGGATGGCAGCGCCGACCACGCCGACAACCTGCTCAAGAACGCACCCCACACGCAGCGCGCCGTCATTGCCGACGACTGGAGTCACGCCTACGGCCGCGAGCGCGCCGCGTTCCCCGCGCCCTGGACCCGCGAGCACAAGTTCTGGCCCGCCGTCGGCCTCATCGACAACGCCGCTGGCGACCGCAACCTCGTCTGCGGATGCTGGGGGCTGGAAGAGGCGAAACAGGCCGGCGGGGCGAGCCCGATCGACCCTCTCCGTGAGAATCCGTGGCACTGAGCCCTCGAGGTCGGTGGCAGACCAACCCTGGAAGCGGAGCTGCGGATCGAGGGAGGTGCCGCCGCAACCCCGGGGTCCAGCGTGCGCAAGAGGTTGCGGCGGCGAGGGGGATGAATCGACGAGCCATGAGGGAACCCGCCGCAATCAAGGTCGCGGCGCCGGCGGCTGTGCTCAACCTCGTATACGCGAACGGTTCGTCACTGGGACGAGAGACCGGCTGACAGGGACGACCGTACGCGCCGATACTCTGGATTCCGTAGTTTCACGGAGGCCGGAACCGAATGACTCGATTAGGCTTGCAGTGCTGGTGCGAGGACGGGCCGGTGGGCGTTCGTTGATCCCGGGCCGGGCCGGCGGGCGGGCGGCTCACGTGCCGGCGGCGGCCGACCGAAACTCACGGGTGCGGAACAGTGGGCGGAACAAACTCGCCGTCCGGTGTGTTACGACACCAGCTTCGTACGACCCCGCAGTATTGAATGGCGCGTCGCAGAAGGTTGAGCGGAGCGACGCGATCGATCCCGAAAGAACAGCTGGACGGAAGATGCCGATTGAGTAATCGACCGGTTGTCGGCGTGCTCGACATCACGTCGGGCGGTGCGGGCTTCATCCGCACGAAGGAAGGCAGCTACCTGCCACGCGACGGCGATGTGTACGTCGCGCCGCGCCTGCTGAATCGGCTCGGTCTGCGGACCGGCGACGAGATCGAGGGTGAGGCAGGCCAGCCGCCGGGCCGGGGCAAGAACCCGCCGCTCGTGCGTGTGGATCGGGTGAACGGCGCGGATCCGGCGGAGGCACGTAACCGGCCGACGTTTCACAGGTTGAGCGCAGTCCATCCGAACGAGCAGATCATGCTCGAGTGCGTGTCCGACCGCCAGACCGGTCAGCCGGACATCACGAACCGCGTGATCGACCTGCTCTGCCCGCTCGGCAAGGGTCAGCGCGCGATGATCGTGGCGCCATCCAAGGCCGGCAAGACGACGGTGCTCCAGTCCGTTGCCGAGGGCGTTGTCAAGAACTACCCGGAGAGCGCTCTGTTCATCCTGCTGGTCGACGAGCGGCCCGAGGAAGTGACGGAGATGGAGATGTGCGGTTTCGGTGAAGTCGTCGCATCGAGCTTCGACTTCCCGGCCGAGCGACACGTCGCCCTTGCCGAGATCACCCTCGAGCGTGCTCGCCGCAGGGTCGAGATGGGCCGCGATGTCGTCATCATCCTCGACTCGATCACCCGCCTCGCCCGCGCCTACAACACCGTCGAACGCGGCAGCGGCAAGACGCTGACCGGCGGACTCGACGCCAATTCGCTCGAAAAGCCGAAGCGGTTCCTCGGCAGCGCCCGCAACATCGATCCGTCGCAGGGCGGCGGCTCGATGACCATCATCGCGACGGCGCTCATCGAGACCGGCTCGCGCATGGATGACGTGATCTTCGAGGAGTTCAAGGGCACGGGCAACAGTGAACTCGTGCTCAGCCGAGAACTGGCCGACAAGCGCATCTTCCCCGCCATTGACCTCAACGCCAGCGCGACACGACGCGAAGAACTGCTGCTCTCCGAGACCGCGCTACGCGCCTCACACCTGCTGCGCCGCGAGCTCGCCGGCAAACCCGCCCATGACGCCATGGCCATTCTGGCCACGCGAATGAGGCGCACGGATTCGAACGCGGATCTCGTGAGACAGCTGGTGGACGCCGCATAGCGACTGCGAATCCACGCGACTCAGAGATACCGGATCAGAAGAAGCGCTCCCACGACGACGCGGTACCAGGCGAAGACCACGAAGCTGTGGTCCGAGACGAAGCGGACGAGCGCCTTCACCACCAGCGCGGCCGACAGGAACGATGTCACGAACCCTACCGCAAGGAGGGGCACGACGCCGGGCGCCAGCAGGTTCCGGCTGGACACCAGCTCGAACCCCGTGGCCGCGAACATGATCGGAATCGCGACGAAGAACGAGAACTCGGTCGCGGCTTTCCTCGACAGGCCGATCGCCATCCCGCCCATGATGGTCGCGCCCGACCGCGAAACGCCCGGGAACAACGACAGGATCTGAGCCAGCCCGACGCCGAGAGCCGAGCGCCAGGTCACGGCGTCGACGTCCCCGGTCCTCACTGCCGGGCGATACCGCTCAACCGCCAGGATCCCCACTCCGCCGACCACCAGCGCACCCGCCACCGTGACCGGGCTGAACAGGTAGGCCTTGATCCAGTCATGGATCACGAATCCCACCGCTGCCGCCGGCACGAACGCGATCGCGAGGTTCACGATCAGCCGCCCGGCCACGGGGTCCGTCCGCCAGTGCCGGATCGCGCCGAAGACCTTCGACCGGTACAGCCACACGATCGCCAGTATCGCGCCCAACTGGATGAAGATCTCGAACGTCGCCGCGATGTCCTCGCGGAACGCCAGCCACCGGCCCGCGATGATGAGGTGCCCGGTCGACGACACCGGAATGAACTCGGTCGCGCCCTCGACCAGACCGAGCAGCGCGGCCTTCAGCAGGTCACTCACCTCGGCCCGGCGGGTACCGGTCGGCTGCTCGTCCGCTCACGCGGCGCTCGCAGATTCGCCTCCCGCCTCCGCTGCATCGCCCGGTGAGCGACGGCGTTTCGTGAAATCCGCGAAGAACGACTCGGCCGCGTCGACATCGGCCGGATCGCAGAGGGCGGGCTTCGAGCGGCACACGCCGATCGCGAGGTCGGCAATGATCGAAGCGCGTTGCGCCAGGGTTTCGTCGCGCAGACCGTGGCGAACGGCACGCCGCAGCCACACGGTGTCCGGTCGATCCAGCAGCTCGGCCGCCGTGTGGAGCACGGCATTGTCGAGGATCAACCCCGCGATGAGCATGATGGGCGCGGCATACATTGAAGGTGGTATGGCGTCGATTGACCGGATCTCGAAGTAGCGGCGAGGCCGGACCTCGGGAAACAGCGTCGAGAGGTGATCCGCGAGCTGGCGAGTCGAGGCCCGGCCCGCCTCGATCCAGTGGCGGAACGGGTGGTACTCGCCGGACCCCGGCTGGATGAACATGGCGGGCGCATCGAGCGCGAACGCGGCGTAGTGATCAGCCGGCGCGCCCGCGGCCCATGGCATGCCGGTCCGTGTGCGGTCGAGGACCTGCCAGGTGTGGGACCGGAAGTTGGCGAACCCCGTGTCACGGCCGGCGTAGCGCCGGGAATTGGCGAACATGCCGACCAGGACGGGTGCGAGCGCGTTCAGGACCTGCCACGTGAGTGCGGGTTCGGTCACGGCATCGATGTTCAGCTGGATCGATGCCGTCTGGCGCATCATTCGCGCGCCGGCGGGCCCGAACGTGGCGTAGTAGGCGTCCATCCAGCGGTACCGGTCAGCGCGGACCTGGAGTGATGCGTCCCCGGGTGGGTTGAACGGGTCGATCCCGAGGCCGTACAGGTCGATGCCGGCCCGGCCGAACCGGTTGCTGAGCAGACCGATGACGGAGCGCAGGTTGGCCAGCACGGCGGACGGTGAGGGGAAAGGCGGAGCCGCGTACTCGATCTGGCCGCCGGGCTCGAACGTGAGGCGGCCGCCGCCGGGCACCTCGAATGCCGGTGCGCCTTTCGCCGCCCTCACGATCCGCCAGTCATGGTCCTGGACCAGTGGCAGCAGTACCGGCAGCATGCAGTCCTCGATCGACGGAACGTGCCGGGTTTCGCGGTCGATCGGGATCAGTTCCGCCTCGACTCCGATTCGGAACGTCTCGGCGGGTTC
>Ga0055448_10000140_pt1 | contig 16517 bp, 10 predicted proteins | sample China_Galinas_PW_4_FD_57744 | JGI IMG/M metagenome (GOLD analysis project Ga0055448, IMG submission 57744) | Wetland microbial communities from San Francisco Bay, California, USA, that impact long-term carbon sequestration - China_Galinas_PWA_D2 | ecosystem: Environmental > Aquatic > Marine >... | reverse complement strand
CCGGTTCGACGGCGACCATCCGCAGGCCCGGCTTCCTCGCCTTCAGTACCTCGCCACAGCCGGTGATCGTGCCGCCCGTGCCGACACCCGAGACGATCACGTCGACGCGACCCTCCGTGTCGTTCCAGATCTCCTCGGCAGTCGTGCGCCGGTGGATCTCCGGATTCGCCGGGTTCTCGAACTGCTGCGGTTGAACCGCGTCCGGGATATCGGCCGTCAGACGGTTCGCCTCCTCGAGCGTGCCGTTGATGCCCTTTTCCTTCGGCGTGAGTACCACCTCCGCACCCAGCAGCGTCATCATCCTGCGCCGCTCGATCGACATGGTCTCCGGCATCACCAGGACGCAACGGTACCCCTTCGTCGCGCAGACGAATGCCAGCGCGATTCCCGTGTTGCCGGACGTCGGCTCGACGATCGTCGTGCCCGGCCCGATCCGGCCATCACGTTCCATGGCCTCGATCATGGATATGCCGATCCGGTCCTTCACGCTGGCCAGCGGGTTGAAGAACTCGAGCTTGAGAACGACGTCCGCACGCGCGCCGTGTGCTTCGCTCGTGCGCGGCGCACGGACCAGCGGCGTGTCGCCCATCGTCTCCGCAATGCTGTCGTATATGCGCCCTCTACCGGGTACTCGGGCTTCCCGTGCCATCTCTTCTTCAGCCTCGCCTGTTTGCGGTGATCGGGGGAGGCGAATTGTAGAGTGAATCGATGTGTCGCTGCAATCCGTTCGGCGGCAACCGGGTTCCTGCGCCACCGCTCACAGTGCCAGGAGATCCCGGTTGTCGATGACGCGCGCGCCCGGCCGGTCCTCCCGCGATGCGGCAATCAGGGCGGCGGCGACGGTACTCGCATGGACGGACCGGTAGCTGGCGGGCGCAAGCCTGCCGAGCCATCGGCCGAGCGTCTCCATGGGTCTCGATTCCGTGCGGTCACCGAGCAGGAACGACGGCCGCACGATCGTGACCGCGCGGTAGCCCAGCCCGTTGATCGCGCGCTCGACTTCGCCCTTCGTCCGGCTGTAGAAGAAACGTGACGCGGGATCCGCGCCCATCGAGCTGACCAGCAGGAAGTGCGTGGCTCCGCGTTCGAGCGCCAGGCGCGCGACCCCGAGCGGGTAATCGTAGTCGACACGGCGGAACGCCGGCCGCGATCCCGCCTTCCGGATCGTCGTGCCGAGAGCGCAGAACAGATGATCGACCGCGAATCGGTCCGCCCGGTCCTCGATCCGGTCGAAGTCCGCGACGACGATCTCGACGCCGGCGGGAAACGTCCCGGCCGGTGGTTGCCGACGTACGAGCGCGCGTATGGCGGCAATGCCCGGCTCGATCGCGAGCTGCCGAACGCACTCGCCACCGACCAGCCCGGTTGAGCCGGCCACCAGCACGGTTCTCGATCCGTTCATCCCTTCAGGTAGGGCCGTTCCGGGGGTGCGCGCAACTGGCGCGCCGGGCGGTCCCCCTTTCGGCTTCGCCTGCCGCAGTGAAGAATGTGCCAGCCGAAAGTCCACCAGCCACGTCGAGCATGATGAGAGCTGCAATACGGGGAGCGGCCGCGCTGCTGCTCCCGTTTCTGTCCTGGTCCCGCGCATCGGCGCAGGCGGGCCCGGTCGCGCAATCGCCGGATTCGATCGTGGCGCTGCGCATCGATCCGGCCGAGGGCGAGACGCACCTGGACGGTCTGCTCGCCGAACCGTTCTGGAGCCGCGCTCGTCCGATCTCCGGGTTCAGGCAATGGGAGCCGGTCGAAGGGGCGCCCGCGACCGAACGCACGGAGGTCCGGGTCGCCTACGATGCCGAGACGCTCTACATCGGCATCGAGGCCTTCGATACAGAGCCCGACCGCATTGTCTCCCGGCTGCGCCAGCGCGATCGCGTCATGGGCCGTCACGGCTTCGGCGGCGTCAATTTCGAAGGCGACGACGCCGTAGCCATCATCCTCGACGCGTTTCACGATCACCGCAATGCCGTGTTACTGGCGACCAATCCGAACGGTGCCGAGTACGATGCGCTGATCACTGATGAAGGCAGTGAAGTCAATGCCGACTGGCGCGCGGTCTGGCGAGTCGCCTCCGCAAGGACCGCGCGCGGCTGGAGCACCGAGTTCGCGATCCCATGGCGCACGCTACGGTACCCGGCGGGCGTCGAAGGCCACGTCTGGGGCATGAACGTGACACGCGTCATACAGCGCAAGAAGGAAGAAGTCGTGTGGCGGTCGTGGCAGCGCGAAGGCGGCGGCTTCGCACGTGTCAGTCGAGCCGGCCACCTGGTCGGGCTCTCGGGTCTGCCCTCTCACAGCCTCAACGTCGAAGCCAAGCCGTTCATGCTGACCGGCCGGACCCAGACCCGGAACGACGCAGGCGACCTGCACGGCCGTGGCCAGTTCGATGCCGGCCTCGACCTCAAGAGCGAGCTGCACCCCGGCCTCGTGCTTGACCTGACCATGAACACGGACTTCGCGCAGGTCGAGGTCGACGACGAACAGGTCAACCTCACCCGCTTCGACCTGTTCTTCCCCGAAAAACGCGACTTCTTCCTCGAGAACGCCGGCATCTTCGAGTTCGGCAGGCAGGGCTTCTTCGGGCCGCCACCCTATCTCATGTTCTTCAGCCGCCGCATCGGCATCGGGCCCGATGGCGAGATCCCCATCGTCGGCGGTGCCCGGCTGACCGGTCGAGCCGGCAGCCAGACCCTCGGACTGCTCAGCACCGTGACCGACGCGAGCGAAGGCAGACACAGCGAGATCTTCAACGTCGCACGCGTCAAGCGCGACATCGGATCGTCGCATTACATCGGCGCCATGGTCACCGACCGCCGAGGCGAAGGTCCGTCGAACACCGTGGCGGGAGTGGATGGCAGGTTCTACCTCACGCCCGCCCTGATCCTGGATTCCTTCGCATCACGCAGCTTCACCCAGGGCGATGGCGGCGATGGCCTGGTCTACAGCGCATCGCTCGACTACACGACCGACCTGTTCGGCTTCTTCATCGAACACTTCACCGTCGACCCGGACGCCGTTGCCGGATCCGGCTTCATCACGCGAAAGGATGTGCGACAGTCCTCCGTCAACCTGCGTCGCCGCATCCGCCCCGCCATCGCAGGACTCCGACTCGACGATTTCCGGTTCAGCGGCGAGTACCAGTCGACCGTCGATGGCCGGTTCCAGGACTGGAGTGCCGGCCTGACCTCCTCGACCATATGGAACTCCGGTGACGGCGCGAACCTCAGCGGATCGTTCGGCGAAACACGCGTCGATGAAGCGTTCCCGCTCGCCGATACGTTGCCCGTACCGCCCGGCCGCTACAGCACCAACCAGTGGAGGGCCGCCTTCAGCTCGAGCTCAGCGCGGTCATGGACCGCCGGCGCCGATGTCTCCGGCGGCCAGCTGTTCGGTGGCACCATCGCCGCATGGGGCGCCAATGCATCGGTCGCGCCCGATCCCTCGATCTCGATCGGTACCTCCTTCACGAGGAACCACGTCGAACTCGACAGCGGTTCGTTCACCGCGGACATTACCTCGCTGCGCGGCGTCTGGGCGCTTTCCACGAAGATCACGACCAACGCACTGCTCCAGTACAACAGCCTGAGCGACGAGGTCATCACCAACGTCCGGTTCGACTTCATCCACCGGCCGGGCAGCGACCTGTACGTGGTGTTCACCGAAGGTCACGATCCCCTGGATGGCACAAGGCGGGTAGCGAACCGCGGACTGGTCATCAAGCTCACCTACCTGATGCGGTTCTAGCTGGTCCGCCATCGAGATTGCGAGGGTCTGCGCGCACCGCAGCATCACGCAGAGCAACGTTGCTGCTCGGTCACGCAGCTTCGGGTATGCTCCCTCGTCGCGCCTTGCTCCGCGCGCGCCGGCCCCCTCGGCATTTTCATTGTCTCGGTGACGAGCTACAAGCGCCCGCGCATCGTGAACGACGCGGCCGATCGGGCAGCAGGGTTGGACCCACGCGCAGGGTAGCTACCACCCATTGTGTGTGGGACGACGCCGATCCCGGGTCGGCAGGGCGGGAAGGATCCGACAACCACCGCCCGCCCCGCGACGGCTGACGGATCGTGCCCGGCATGCTGGCAGTATACGTCGCGGGTGACTCCGACCAGGGCACCGGTGAAGGATGGGTCCCGGTATGCGGGAAGAATCCGGATGGCGTTGGCGATCGGGCCACAGTTGCCGGATATTGCCCGGCATGGGCCAGGCGGCCGGACCACCACGAGCAAGTGGCTTCGCGGCCGGTCACCTGTCCGCGCGTGGGGGTCGATCGAGCGCCGCCGGAAACAACGGACAATGGCCCGGCGTCTCGAATGCCCGGCCTGTCCATACCAGGGAAGGGCCCGGCCTCGATGAGGGCGGCGCCTCTGTCAGGGAGCGAGCATGTCGATACGTCCAGTCAGTCGAATCGTCACGGCGCAACCCACGATCGAGGGTGCGGGTGTGCGTCTGCGACGCGCATTCGGGTTCGGCGGAACCGAGGAGTTCGATCCGTTCCTGCTGCTCGACGACTTCCGCAATGAACGTCCCGAGGACTACCTGAAGGGATTCCCCTGGCACCCGCATCGCGGCATTGAGACGATCACGTACGTGCTTTCGGGCACGGTCGATCATGCCGACAGCCTGGGCAACAGCGGATCGATCGCACCGGGTGATGTCCAGTGGATGACGGCCGGCAGCGGCATCATCCACCAGGAGATGCCGCATGGCGATGACGCCGGACGCATGCACGGGTTCCAGCTGTGGGCCAACCTGCCCGCTTCGCTGAAGATGACGCCACCGCGCTACCAGGACATCGGTTCAGGCGACGTACCCGCGGTCACCGATGACGATGGCACCGTCTCGCGCGTCATATGCGGCAGTCTGTGGGGCGTGAAGGGCCCGGTCGACGGCATTGCGGCCGACCCGCACTACATCGACGTGTGGGTGCCGCCGCTGCGGCACAAGCGAATTCCGGTCGAGACGGCGCGCCATGCGTTCGCCTACATCTTCGAGGGGTCCGGCACGTTCTCGAACGCATCGGATCCCCTGGACGTGCCGACTGAGAGCGTGAGTGATCCGGACGTCCCGCTCGACGGCCACGCGGACCGTCCGTCCGCATCAGCCGGTCAGAGCACGCGGGACGCGGGTCCTGGCGTTCGGAATACCGGTCCGGTCGACGCGGCCGCGGGTGAGACCGCAGGCAACCGGTCGCTCGTGCTCTTCGATCGGGGCGATGAGGTCGTTGTACGCGCCGGCGAACAGGGGATCCGCTTCCTGCTCGTGTCCGGCCGGCCCCTTCGCGAGCCGGTCGCATGGTACGGCCCGATCGTGATGAACACGGAAGACCAGCTCAGGCAGGCGTACACCGAGCTCCGTGACGGCACGTTCCTGAAGTGAGCCGCCGACCCGGGCTATCGGGCGGGGAAGGACTCGAGCACGGAAGCCGGCCCCGGCCGTGTCGCGAGCCTAGTCGTAACGGAGAGCGCGCGCCGGTCCCACGCGGGCCGCGCGGACCGCAGGCACGAGGCAGGCAATCGCCGCGACCGCCACGAAGACCGCCGGAACGACAAGGAACGTCGTCGGATCCCGGGGCGCGACGCCGTAGAGCAGGCCCGACATCAGCTTCGACAGCAAGAGTGCCGCACCCGTGCCGGCGGCGATACCGGCGAACGCCATCACCATGCCCTGCCGCACGACCAGCCCGACGACCTGCCCGCCCTTCGCGCCGAGTGCCAGCCGGATCCCGATCTCCTGCGTCCGCTTGCTCACGCCGTACGCCAGAACGCTGTAGATCCCGATCAGCGCCAGCGCGAGCGCGACCGTCGCGAAAGCGCCCAGCAGCACCACGGCAAAACGAGGCTGCGCGACGGATTCCGACAGCACCTGATCGAGCGTCTTCACCTCGGAGATCGCCGCCGAAGGATCGATCGCACGGATCTCCTGCCTCACAGCCGCCAGCCACCGGCCAGGCGACCCGTCCGTCCCGATCATGAGCGTCATGCTTCGCATTGTACCGGTCCAGTCATCGCTGACCTGCTCGATCGGCACGTAATATCGCGTCTTGATGTCCGCCGTCAGCCCGTTGTGACTCACATTGCCCACGACGCCGACCACGGTCGCTGTGTCGAGCGTGCCGCCGGCAACGACGGCCTTGCCGATCGGACTCTCGCGACCCCAGTACCGGCGAGCAGTGACCTCGTTGATCATGACCACCGGCCGGCTGCCGCGACCATCACGCGCGTCGAACGTGCGCCCTTCCAGCAACGGGATCCGCATCGTCTCGATGTAGCCGGGCGTCGCCCACTGCCAGTCTCCCTGAGTCGATTCGTTCGGCGCCGGCTGATAGCCGACAGGCCGGAAGTACGAGTCGCCCATCGTGCTGGCCAGCGGCAGCAACCTCGCCGCGCCCGCACTCCGGACACCGGGAATCTCACGGATCCTGCGGACCACCTCCGAATGGAACCGCGCTATGGACGCGGCATCCGCGTAGGCGCCGCCGGATGCCGAGATCCGAAGCGTCAGAACGTCGTCGCTTCCGAACCCCGGGTCGATCCGCAGCAGACTCACGAACGTCCGCACCATCAGCCCGGAACCCGCCAGCAGGATCACCGCCATCGCCATCTGCAATGCGACCAGCACACCCTGCATCCGGTTCGAGTCAGGTCCTCGCCTGCCCGTTCGCCCGGTCCGCCGCAGACCGGTTCCCGGCGCACGGCTCGACCGGATCGCCGGCACCACGCCGAACAGCATTACCGTCAGCAGTGAAACACCCACCGTGAACAGCACCACCGGCCCGTCGAGCGTGACCGACGAGGCCCGCGGAACCGCACGCGGATCGATCGCGAGCAGCACGCCGACCCCGACGCGCGCAAGAGCGTAGCCGATCAATCCCGCAATCCCTGCAAGGACCACGTTCTCCGTGAGGAACTGTCGCACAATGCGGCCACGACGCGCTCCCAGTGCCACCCGAACCGCAACTTCTCCGGTGCGCAGCTCCGATCGGGAAAACAGCAGGTTCGCGACATTGCTGCACGCGATCAGCAGCACGAAACCGACCGCGCCCAGCAGAATCAGGATCGCCCGCCCGGCCGGGCCCAGAACGTCCGCCTTCGCCGTGAACAGACGCGGCGCGAATCGCCGCTCGGGACTGTACAGCCCGATCGGCTCGACTCCCTTCATGATGCGGCCGAGGTCGGCGCGAGCCGCCTCCAGAGTCGTACCCGCACGCAGCCGGCCCACACCGTAGTAGCCGTGACTTCCACCAGTGCCCAGATCCGGAGCCGGTGATTCCACATCCACGTACTCCGGATAATAGACCGCGGTCGCTACGGCCGATGAATAGTCGACAGGCAGCATGAACCCTTCCGGCAGAACCCCGAGCACCGGCATCCGCCTGCCGTCCAGCTCGACCGTCCGCCCGATAATCGACCGGTCGCCGCCGTATCGCCGCTGCCAGACCTCCCACGACAACAGCACCCCGGGACTGCCGTCCTCCGCCTCCCGCCACGTGAACGCTCGGCCGACCGCAGGTGTCACGCCGAGCACGTCGAACAGGTTCGGCGTCACCAGCGCCAGCTTCACACGCTCCGGACTGTCCGCCGTCGTGAACGTCACGCTCGAGGTCTCGTACAGCGCCAGATCCTCCAGCGTCCTGTTCTCCTGCCGGAACAACTGATACTCCGGGACCGACAGCCACGTCCGATCCGGGAAGTTGTCCCAGCTCGTCCACAACGTGACCACTCCGTCCGGATCGCCCCACGGCAACGGCTTCAGGAGAACGCCGTTCGCTACACTGAAGATCGCCGCCGCCGAACCGATCCCGAGCGCCAGCGTCAGTACCGCCGCCAACGAAAAACCCGGACTCCGACGCAACGAGCGGAACGAAAAACGAAGATCCTGCACCAGCCGACTCACGGTCTCTCCTCCTGATAACTCGCTCACCCAGCGGACAAGCGTGCGACCGACCAGACGCGTGACCGTCCGCCCATCCCGCTCCCCCACTCGCTCGACCGAGATGACGATGATCCGGCTCGCAGTCGCATCCTCCACGCAGAACAGCACACGATCACCAACAGGCACCGCGATCACTTCGCCTTCCCCGCCACCCCGGGTCACCGGCAGCCCCTCCGCCGCCAACCGGTCGATCCGCGCTACCACCGCCGACCGGTCCCCGCGCGACAGCGATCGCAACGAATCCACCGCCGCGTGCGTCAGCTCGACGCGCTTCGCCGTCACACTCACCCGCCCAGCTCGCGCCGGACCTCGTCCCACGACCGCGTCCCGGATGCCTCCACCGCCGCAAGTGCGGCCTCGAAGTCCTTCCTCGCTAGCAGCCCGCGCAGCCGGTCCAGAAGCGTCACCTCCTCCAGCGGCACGATCGCCACCAGCGCCTTGCCGTGTCGCGTCACCACGAACCGCTCCTTGCCGTACGCAGCCCGATTCAGCAGCTCCGCCATCCGCGTCCGCGCTTCCGCCGTCGTTATCCGCTTCATCCCGATGTCGTCTCCTGCCGCTCATGATCCGGCCGTGTGCCGGGCAGTCCGTCCGGCGGCCGCGCCGACCATATTATACGTTTTGTACAAAACATGCAAGAGGCGCGGGGCGGCCCGCACAGGCGAGGAAGGCATCCGAAATGACGACGGGGAGCCGGCCAGCCGCCGGCTCCCCGCTTCACGGGTGACGAGGCGCGGTCCGGCTCAGCGGCGTTCGCGCCACCACTCATCGGGAAGGACCGAGACGCGTCGTTCGGAGGTCTGGCCTCCGGCGTTCATGACGATGCGGTACTCGCCGGTCGCTGCGGGGCTGGTGGCGTAGCGGATGTTGTCCGGGATGCCGCCACGGCCGCCTCTTCCGCCTGCGCGGCCGCCTCTTCCGCCGCCTCTACCGCCGCGTCCGCCGCGAGCCATGATCTGCTGGATCTCCTCTTCACTGCGTTCGATCCGCTTGTTCATGTTCCATTGCACGGCGTGCAGTCCGGCGTCACCTGGCCCGGTGACCTCGGCGATTGCGAAGCTGCCCTGATGGACAGTGAAAGTGACGTCACCGCCCGCACTGTTGCGGAGGTAGTAATAGAGCTGGATGGCGATCGGTTCACTTTCGCCGCGAAAGTTCGAAGAGGAGTTGTTGGCACGATCGTCTGCGATCCAGCGCACCTTCGACTCGGGCTGGAAGAAGAAAGCGTTCTGCGCGAGCACCTGCGGCGTGATCTGCGACAGTGCGCTGATGTCGGCGATGTATAGTCCGCGTCCGTGAGTTGCGACGACGAGGTCGTTCTCGCGTTCGTGGATTCTGATGTCCTGGATGGGATTCGTCGGCATGTCGCCCTTGAAGCTGATCCAGGAGGTTCCGGCGTCGACCGAGGCGAACACCTGGAACTCGGTGCCGACGAAGAGCAGGTCCGGGTTCCGGTAGTGTTCGCGGATCACGTTGACCGGGCCCATGGGCAGGTTGGCGGCGATCGAGGTCCAGGTCTTTCCGTAGTCCGTAGTGCGATAGACGAATGGACGGAAGTCATCGCGGCGGTAGCCGGTGAACGAGACGTAGGCGGTGCCGGGGTCGTGGTGCGATGCCTCCACGCGACTGACCCAGTAGCCGGGATTGCCGGGAATGTTGTCGTTGACGAGGGTCCATGTCTTTCCGCCATCGCGTGTCACCTGGACGTTTCCATCATCGGTGCCGACCCAGATGAGGCCCGGTACGAGAGTCGACTCATCGATCGTCGTGATGGTGGCGTACTGGATGTTCCCATCGCCGCCCTTGCCGGTGCTCAGTGTAGCGGGGTCGGCTTTCGTGAGGTCGGGGCTGATGACGTCCCAGCGCTCGCCGCGGAACGGTGAGCGCAGCAGCTTGTTCGAGCCGTGATAGATGACGTCACAGTCGTGCGGCGATACGAGTATCGGCGCGTTCCAGTTCCAGCGCAGCTCATCGTCGTCATAGCGGACGTTGGCGCGCTCGCCGGTCAGGAGGTCGAGCCGGCCGATCGGGCCGAACTGTGATTCATTGTAGATGTAGCGGTTGGTGCAGGGGTCGAAGACATTGTACATGCCATCGCCGCCACCGACGCGCTGCCACATCTCGAACCAGACCGGTCCACCCGAAGGATTGGTGTTGTAGGACATGTGCGAGCCGTTGTCCTGGAGGCCGCCGGCCACGCGATAGGGGCGCGAGTTGTCGAGGCCGATCGAATAGAACTGTGCGAGCGACTGGAAGTCCGGATGATACCAGTTCTCGCCGCCGTCCCAGGTGATGCCCATGCCGTGGTCGTAGCCGAGCATCATGTGCTTCGAGTTCTGCGGATCGATCCAGAGCGCGTGGTCATCGCCCCCGAATCCGAGCGGGCGTCGGTCCCAGGTCTTTCCGCCGTCGTGCGTGCCCCAGGACGATGCCGAGAGCACGTGCACCACGTCCGGGTCGTTCGGGTCGACAATGATCTGCCCATAGTAGTATGCGGGTCCGCCGCCGATCGACTGATCGTCCGGACTGACCTTGCGCCAGCTTTCGCCGCCGTCATCCGAGCGATAGACCTCGCCATCGATCATGCCCGCGCTCGACTTGTGCTCCATCAACTCACGGTAGCGGTCGTCGTCCGACATCCCCTTCTTGTTCGCATTCTCGACCACCAGATAGACGATGCGCGGATTGCTGTGTGAGATGCCGATCCCGATGCGGCCGAGCATGCCACCGGGCAGTCCGTTCTCCAGCATTGTCCAGTTGTCGCCGCCGTCCGTGCTCCTGTAGACACGGCTGCCCGGTCCGCCGAGGTCGAACGTGAAAGGCAGCCGGACCTTGTCGTACGTCGCCGCAAAGAGCACGTTCGGGTTCGACGGATCCATGGAGACATCGACGACGCCGATGTTCTTTCCGCGCACGACCGGCCCGAGCACCTTCTGCCACGTGCGTCCGCCGTCCTTCGTGCGGTACAATCCGCGTTCGGCGTTGTCCGTGTACAGGTGGCCGAGCGCCGCCACGTAGACGATGTCCGGGTTGGTCGGGTGCACGACGATGCGGCCGATGTGCTGCGACTCGGGCAGCCCGACGTTCGTCCACGTCTTTCCCGCATCCGTCGACCTGTAGACACCATCGCCCCAGTAGCTGCTGCGCGAGTTGTTCCCTTCACCGGTCCCGAGATACAGAATGTCCGGGTCCGATGGCGCGACCGCGACGGCACCCAGCGAGAACACCGCCTCATTGTCGAAGAGAACCTCGAACGAAATGCCGTTGTTCGTCGTCTTCCAGAGATGACCCGATGCCGTTGCGGCGTAGAAAGTGGTCGGCTGCTGGCTCGGTACCGCGAAGTCGACGAACCGGCCGCCCTGCCGCGTCGGCCCGATGCTGCGATACTCGATGGCCGACAGCATGTCCGATGTGACCGACTGTGCCGCGACAGGGCGAGCGGGCGCCGTCGCCGCGACGAGGAGAAGGGCCGCGAGCGTGAGTCCGACCGCGGGATGTCGCCTGTGGACGTTCATGGTCCGGGCTCCGTATCGTTCCGGGTACGATCCGGCGGCCGTTCCGGTGACCGCCGGCAAATGCACGGCAGGGAAACGAAGGTGCGCGGCCGCTTCGGGCAAGGCCGGACCGATCCGGTCGGGGAAAGCGGGCAGCGCCTCACCCGTGTCGGGATCTCGACTACAGAGCCGCCCGCGCCAAGCTGTTATCGTCCGTCCGGTGGCTGACGGTCCCGGACCGGCGTCCGGGTGGCCGTCTTCGAATGCGGATCGTACGTGCAGACCGAGGAGTGGTGGGTCCACGCACGCTGAGCACGCGGGTTGCCTTCCTCGCCGGCTTCCTCACGCTCGGCGGTGCGATCACGCATTCGTACATCCTGATCCGTTCCCAGCGTCGCAGCATTCTCGCCGAAGTCGTGCACGGCTCGGAGAACCTGGCGGAAGCGGTCCGCCTTGCCATCGGTTACGAGATGCTCGCGAACCGGTCCGAAGCCATCCAGGACGCGATCCAGGCTGTTGGCGACCATGCCGGCGTTGCGCGTGTGCGGCTCATCGACAAGAAGGGCCGCATCTCGTACTCGTCGAGGCCATCGGAGATCGGCCACGTCATCGACAAGCGGGCGGATGGCTGCATCCAGTGCCATCGCGCAACCGATCCGTACGAGCGACTCGATCAGCAGGATCGCTCGCGGATCTACGATGATGCCGAGGTCGGTCGGGTCGTGTCGACGATTGCCGTGATCCGCAACGAAGCCGGCTGCGCGGGCGTCGGGTGCCACCAGCCGCCGGCGCAGAAGAGCGTACTCGGCGTGCTCGATGTCACTGTTTCGCTGGCGCCCGTGCAGGCCCGGCTCGCCGCTTCGACCCGCAATGCGGTGCTGCTTTCTCTCGCCGCTGTGCTGATCATCACGGGGTCGCTGTTCTTCCTGATTCAGCAGGTCGTGCGGCAGCCGATCAGCCGACTGATTGCGGCGACCCGTCGTGTGTCTGCCGGTGACTATGCGGTGCACAAGGTCGATTCCGCCGGTTCGGACGAGATCGGGTTCCTCGCGCGCTCGTTCAACGAGATGATCGAGAGCGTACAGACCTCGCAGCAGGATCTCGAGCAGAAGCTCACGCAGAAGGCGGAAGAGCTGCGGTCCGCGCAGTTCCAGGTCGTGCAGGCCGAGAAGCTGTCGTCGGTGGGACTCGTGGCCGCCGGCATTGCGCACGAGCTGAACAGCCCGCTCATGGCGATCGTCACGTTCGCGCACCTCGTGCAGCGCCGGCTGCCGCCCGACTCGCAGGAGAGCGAGGATGTGCGCATGATTCTCCGGGAGGCGGATCGCTGCGCCGCCATCATCCGCACACTGCTCGACTTCTCACGCGACCAGTCGCAGGCGCCCGAAGTCGAGTTGTGCGAAGTGCCGGCCATGGTCGAAGGTGCAGTGAAGATCCTCGGAGTCGAGTTGCGCGGCCACGGCATCGAGATCGAGTCGACCATTGCCGCCGGGATTCCGCTGGTGGACGCCAACGCGGTGCAGATCACGCAGGTGCTCGTCAACCTGCTGATCAACGCAATGCACGCCATGCCGGAAGGTGGCCGCGTGACGATTACGGTGGATGCGGTCCCGAAGACGCTGTACGAAGCCGTCAGGCTGCCGCCATCCTCCAGCGATACCCTGATCCGCGTGCGCATTCGAGACACCGGCACCGGCATTCCTGACGAGAACATCGGCCGGATCTTCGACCCGTTCTTCACGACCAAGCCGGTCGGTCAGGGCTCAGGGCTGGGCCTGTCCGTTTCGCACGCCATCATCGAGCGCCACCGCGGCAGGATCCTGGTGGACAGCGATGGCTCGAGCTGGACCGAATTCACCCTTCTGATACCGGCGGCACAGCAACCACTGGAGATCCGTACGCAATGATGCCGGACACGACATGGACCGAGCCGCCGCGCGTGCTGACTGTCGATGATGAGGCCGTCGTGTGCGAGAGCATACGCCGGGTGCTCACGGAAGAAGGGTACGACGTGTCGATCGCGACTTCCGCGATCGACGGCCTCGACATCATCCGCCGCCAGCCCATCGACCTGCTGCTGCTCGACATCCGCATGCCCGGGATGGACGGCATCGACTTCCTGCGTGAGACCCGCGCCATCTCGCCCGAGACCGAGGTCATCATGGTCACGGGCTATGCCAGCATCCAGACGGCGGTCGAAGCGGTCAAGCTGGGCGCGACCGACTATCTCCAGAAACCCGTGTCGCCCGACAAGCTGGTTGTGGCAGTCGCGCGTGCGCTTGAGCGCAAGCACCTGCTCGGCCTCACCCGCCGGCTGCGCTCCGAGCTCGAAGACCGCTACCGCATTGGCAACGTGATTTGCTCGTCACCCGCAATGCGCAAGGTCGTGCAGCTCGTTTCCAGGGTCGCGCCCGCGAGCAGCACCGTGCTCATTTCCGGCGAGACCGGCACCGGCAAGGAACTCATCGCCCGCGCCATCCACTACAACAGCCCGCGCAAGGATGCGCCGTTCATTGTCGCCGACTGTGCCGCACTCACCGAGTCCCTGCTCGAATCCGAGCTGTTCGGCCACGTGCGCGGCGCGTTCACAGGAGCCGTCAAGGACCGGAAAGGCCTGGTCGAAGCCGCGCGCGGCGGAACGCTCTTCCTCGACGAGATCAGCACCATCTCGCAGTCCGTCCAGGGCAGTCTGCTACGCCTCATTCAGGAACACGAGATCCGACCCGTCGGCTCGGATCGATCCGTGTCCGTCGACGTCCGCCTCGTCGCCGCCAGCAACCGCGACCTCAGGCAGATGTCCGGTGAAGGCGACTTCCGTGACGACCTGTTCTACCGCCTCAGTGTCTTCACCATCGCTCTACCGCCGCTGCGCGAACGCACGGAGGAGATCCCGCTCCTCACGCACCATTTCATCCGCCAGTTCGCCGAACGGCTCGAAAAACCGCTCGCCGGCATCACGCCGCGAGCCATGACCGCGCTCGAAATGCACGACTGGCCCGGCAACGTGCGCGAGCTCCAGAACGTCATCGAACGAGCCTGCCTGCTCGCCGACAACGGCCACATCGACGTCGATGACCTGCCCACCATCATCGGTGAACAGCAGACCGACGAGTGGGATGACGTGCCCACGGACGCCGCCGGCCTGGCAGCCCGCAAGAAGGAACTCCGGGCCGAAGCCGTCGACCGTCTCGAAAAACTGTTCCTCCTCAAGTCGCTGAAGGCCGCGCAGTGGAACGTCTCGCTCGCCGCCCGCAACACTGGAATCCTCCGTCCCAACCTCCACGCCATGATGCGCAAGCACGGGATTACCGTGCCGCACGCAACAGCGGGTGATCCGGAAAACACGGGCGACTCCTGACCCCGCGGACACGCGGATACCAGGTCCCGCCGCTGTCGAGTGCGGTCGAAAACGATCCGACCACGTTGCCGCGGGCGTACACCCCAGGTTCGGCCCGGTTGGAGATACACATTGATCAGGAACTGTCCCCGAACGAGAACATCGGGGCGCATGCGGCAACGTGAACGAGTCATCATTGCTCATTGAGCGCTTCCGGCGAAACGGGATCAACGCTCGAACGAGTCGATTCGGCCATTCCCGCGCCGGGGGTGTGTCCGGACCGCATACACCCAATGATCGTCGTGACGTCCAGGCGTAAGCCGGCGTTCGCGTGCCGGTTACGCGAACACAGTCCCGTTCCGGCCCACATCCCGACTTTCGGAACCGTATGTGGCGAGCATACAGAAGCGTTGTCTGCGGACAGAAACGCTCGTCCGGTGAAGTGTTGCATGAATGTGCGGGGCAATGAGTTACACGATTGCACCCGGAGGACGAAAATCCGGCACGCCGCTTGACTATGAAGTCGGGCGCAGAGCGCGAGCGGGTCGGCTACCACTGCGAACAAGCGGGTGACGATTCCGCGGACGGGAGGTCAGGCCATGAACGAGCGAGTTGCGATAGTGCTCAGCGACACCGGGGCACAGGACCCCGTGGCCGAAGACCTCGCCCGGCACGATGTCAGGGTCGCCTGCTACACGCGTTCGGAAGACCTGTTTGGAGAGAACGACCCGGGCGCGATACCGGTGCTGATCTTCCACATGCGTGAACGGCCGAAGGGTCGGGTGCTCGAGTTGATCGGGCGTCTGGCGATCGAGCATCCGCGAGTCCAGATGATGGCGGTGAGCGAATTGCCGCTGTCAATCGAGATCGCGGAGTACCTTGCCGGCCGTGGCGTCGCGCTGCTGGAGATCCAGCCGGGGCTCGTCGAAGCCGGCGAGCTGACGGACGTCGTGAGGAGAATGCACGAGCGGCGGAACCGGAGTCTGGCAGCCTGCTGAACTCCGGACGCCCCTGTGAAAGGTGGCATACCATGTTGCGCGATGGCCAGGTGATGTTCGTGGATGACGAGGAAGGCGTGCGGGTCAGCTGGGAGCGGTACTTCCGCGATCGCGGCCTGAAGACGACGACTGCACCCGACGGCGCGACTGCAATCGACCGGCTCTCGCAGCATCCCGTAGATGTGGTCGTGGCGGACATGCGGATGCCGGGCAAGAACGGCATCGAGCTGCTCGAATGGTTGCACGTCAGGCAGCCGGACACGCGCTTCATCATGCTGACCGGCTACGGCGACAACCGGCTCGAGTGGCAGGCCCGCCAGCTGGGTGCCGTCGAGTACTTCGAGAAGCCCGTTGCGCCGGACGTGCTGGCGCACGCGATCGACCGGGCACTCGATCCCACACGGATCCAGCCGCCATTTCCGTTCATCGATTTCGAGCCAGCGGCAGGTCCGGAACCGGGCACGCAGCCGACACGGGCGTCGGTCGACGCGCCGGTCGAGACCGCCGCCGATCGCCAGCGTACGAGCTTCGCGGTCGCGAAACTCGTCGCAGCGCCGTTCCTCGGGCTTGCGTTCGTCGTGTTTCTGCCGATAATCGGCATCGGCGCGATGGCGTGGATGGCACTGCGGAAGCTCGGTGTATCATTCGGACGCAAGGCCTGACCGGTGCATCCGGGAGGAGTAATGGCGACGCGCATTGAAGGCCCGCGGGCGGCGATCCGGATCGCCCTCTTCCGGAGCACACCGCACTGTCGGACCA
>Ga0055448_10000139_pt1 | contig 16529 bp, 12 predicted proteins | sample China_Galinas_PW_4_FD_57744 | JGI IMG/M metagenome (GOLD analysis project Ga0055448, IMG submission 57744) | Wetland microbial communities from San Francisco Bay, California, USA, that impact long-term carbon sequestration - China_Galinas_PWA_D2 | ecosystem: Environmental > Aquatic > Marine >... | reverse complement strand
CCAGGGCATAGGATTGGCGCTGCTGCCGTTTTTCATGATTCTACCCGCCTCGATGGGCTCGGCCACGCTCGAACGGCCGGAACCGGCGGCAAGCGAGGTAGCGGCCGCGCGACGCGCCGTGATCGAAGTCGTTGACGCCGTACTGGACCGTGAGCAGGTCACCGTCTTCCTGCGGGTGAGTGGTGAGGATCCGGGCCTCGGCTATTCGCTCTTCGGCGCGACCGTGCACCTCGTGGCAGCCGATGGTGCGTCCATTGACCTCGATGGGATCAGTCGGCCGACATTGCTCAACGTGCCGAACGTGGCTCTCGGTCCGGGCATCGAATGGACGCCGGCCGGTCAGCTGCGCCTGCAGCGCCCGCTGGCCATGGGCATCGATTTCGACCTGACGCCCGAGCAACGAGCCTCACTGGCGGCTGGAATCACGGATGCGCGCATTGATGGCCGGATCGAAGTCCTCGAGCCTGCCACAGGTGTCTCGATCCCGTTCGAAACAGGCGCATCCGGCGGAAGCGACGGACGGCGCATCAGGATCACGGACATCCGGGAAACACGATACGAGACTGTGGCCAGGGTCCTGGTGTCGACAGTCGGAACGGATCGGTTCGAGAGGCACCCGGTCGGTTCGCCGTTGCCCGAATTCCTCCTGGTGGATGTCGCTCGCAGTGAAATCGGCCGGCTGGACGCCCGTTCCGCAACAGGCGCCAACCCCGGCACGGGCATCTCCTATTCGGATCTGGAACTATCCACGCCTCAGCCGCCGCTGGTTGGATCGACCACGCGACCCAGCCACCAGCCATGGTCGCATCGTGCGCAACTCGTGGCGATCGACTGGCCGGCTATCGGCAGCTACCCGGTCTCGTTGACCGTGTCCCCCGGTTCGATCCGGATCGTCGAATAGAGAAGAACGCACCGGAACCCTGGAAAGCGCCCGCATCGCCCCGGCGGAGACCTCCCTTCCGCCGGGGCGATCCTTAGCCGTCTCTCCCGATGGCCTGGCGTTGCGGCCTCTCGACCAATCGGCGAATTCCCACCGCCCCAGAGCCTCCCGGACCCGCTCGAGTACCTCCACAATCACGGCTGCCTCATCGTCGTCGACCATCGATGTGAAGATGCGTCGAACCACCCCCTTGTGGTGTCGCGACGCCTCGGCATGACGTTTCCTGCCGAACGCCGTCAGCACAATCCGCGTGGAGCGCCGGTCGTCCGGATCCGGACGCCGGGCCACATAGCCGTCCGCCTCCATGCGATCCACCAGCGCGGTGAAGTCGCTCTTGCTCAGGACCACGCGCTCTGCCAGGTCGGTCGTGCGCCGGCCACCCTTCCCTTCCGATGCGTGCGGCAACACATCGTCGTACTGAAGTCGCCGGAGCCGACTTCGTGCGTGCTCACCTGAACGCCCGCCGGCGTCGAAGCATCAGCACGCGCTCGTGGGATCGCATGGCGGCGGGATGATCCCGTGAGCCGGGAAGGCGCTGAACTCGAAATGGTAGCTGATGCCGATGTCGAACAGCAGCGCGGTGTCGCTGCCGCCCGATGATGCGCGGGGCACACTGCTGAGATCGAGAGCCGCGTGAAAGCCGAAGCCGGGCAGCGGCAATCCGATCTTCGTCAGCACGGCGGTGCGCACGTTGACGCCGGCCGACAGTCCGAGGCCCGCCTTGACGGGTTGGACGGCGTTGTCGACGACAGGCGCGCCCCCATTCTCGAACGTTGCATCCATCTCGCTGCGTCGCAGCAAGAGTCGAGCGGCGGCCCAGGGTTCGAAATCGACGCCGGGAACCTGGGGCTCGAGTGCGACACCCACGCCGATCGGGACATCGCGTCGCTCGATTCTTCGACCGTCGACATCGACCGTCGTCGTGCCGTATCCCGCATCGATGCTCAGTGACAGCGGTCTTGACGCACCGCGCAGCAGATTGAGCGCGAACGTCCCACCCCATGCGGCATCGGCGGCCGTGCGGTCCGCAAGGAGCACGTTGAGCGTGACATAGGCGAGGTTCAGCTGGGCGCGGGCACCCAACAGTGTGTGGAACGGGTTGTCGCCGCCGGCGAAATCGCCGAACAGCCGGATTCCGGGCTGCGCGCTCGGCGAGAAGGGCATCGGCATGCCGGCCAGCTGGCTGCTTGCGGGTCGCGCCACGATGAACGGCAGCGCGAACGCGAGTGCCACGAGCGGGCGGCGACAGGGCCGCCTCGACGGCCACTTGTGAATCACTCGGCGATCCATGTGATGTCCTTCAGGTTGCGGGCGATGTTCGTGGCCACGACGCCACAGGATCGGGCGGTGTCGTCGAAGCCGTGGTCCGCCAGTCGCTCGATGACTACCGGCGAGCCGCGTCCCTCGATGGCGAGCGCCCCACCACCTTTCCGACGTCTGTCGCGATAGAGTACGAACGCGAAGCCCTTCGCCAGCCGGCAGCGCACGGACGAAACTCGCTTCGAGAACGGCTTGCCGTTGATGAAGATGGCTTCGAAGTCGTCAACGGCCGCACGGTCACCGATGAGGGTGAGCGGTTCACCGGCCAGACCCGGACTGTCGAACAGCTCGATGCGACTGTCGGACAGAGAGTTCACGGACGCATCGGCCGATCCGGGTCCGGTGGAATAGAACTCCTGGAACCGGATCAGGAACTTGTTGTGCGGGCCGCGTCGCGTGAAGTGGTGCGCGCAGTAGACGGCGAGCACGCCGCTCGGACTGACATACACACCGGTTGCCGCATCCATATCGGCGAAGTCGGCGGTGCACTGGAAGTTCTTCGGGCTCGCCACCTGCTGGAACTCGAGTCTGTCACCCGTGCCTCCGACTTCGGCGGGCAGAGTCACGTGATAGAGGATGCCGTGGTGTGGACCTTTCGGCTTCGGCGCGATCTCCGCCTCGTTCTCGAAACCGAGCATGTACAGATCCGTCGCCGAGCCGTTCTCGTCTCTGTCGCGCAGAAAGCAGATCGTCTGGAACTTCGGGATCGCCTCGATCGCCGTGGTGTGGCAGAACGGTCCGTGCCACTGCGCTCCGAGCAGCGAAGTGCTTTCCGAGATGTACAGGTCCATGTGCTTCTCGGGCTTGCGACTCTCGGAATCGCTCCAGACGGCGGCGACGAAGCGGCCATCATCGAGCCGGGTGAGTGCTACGGCGCCGCCCTTGACGCCGGGCCGGTCGATGGCGCAGCCGAGCACGGTCGGCCGGGTCGGCTCGCGGACTTCGATGAACTCGACGCGTGAGCCAGCACCATCGGAGTTCTCGAGCGGGATCGCCAGCACATCGCCGAGCTGAGCCATGCCGCCGGCGTGCCAGAACGTCGAATCGATGTCGAGCCGGGCGACGCAGCGATCCTCGCGTGGCGGGAGCGGACCATCCTTCAGGTTCGAACCCCATATCGCGGATGTGCCGCGCGAACCCATGCGCACGATGAACAGGTTGGACACCGGCTCGTGCGGATCGCCGCCCGTGACCACGCAGTAGCCCGGCGTTCGCAGCCTCTGGAAACCCTGGAAGTGATTGTCGAGGCCGCCGCCGTTGTCACCGGTGTCGGTATAACGGGGCCAGCGCGTGAGCTTTTCGGGCCAGACCGCCAGACACTCGCCGATCTCGGACAGGTCGAAGAACTGGCCCGGCAGGTCCACGACCGCCGACCGGCCGAGTGACACGAGACCCCACTCGGCCGGCGTACACATCGCCAGCGGCTCTCCCGCGGGCAACAGAAACGGCACCTGCAACGCGGGCGAGCCGTGGCTCGTTCCGTGAGATGGGTGGACGGCCATGACGAGACCTCACGTGGCTCCGGGTTTGCATCCAGTGATGGAGCGCCGTCAGGTGGTGCGGAGAATCCGTCCGGTTCAGGTCACGAGGATCACTCCGGACGGAGAGACCGGGCCGGGTCGGTGCGCAGCGCCTGAAGCGCAGGCACCAGACTGGCGAGGATTGTGGCGGAGAGCAACGCCACGACGGCGATCGCGAGCGCCCCGGGATCGAACGGCCGCGTGTGGTAGAGCAGGTCCGCGACGCGCGGCGCGGCGATCGCCGCGACTGCCAGCCCGACCCCCAGACCGGCGCCCGCAAGCACGAGTCCGCGCGCCACGATGTCGCGCAGGATGCCGGCACGCGATGCACCGAGTGCGGACCGTATCGCCAGCTCTCGCCGCCGGCCTTCGACCTCGAACGAAAGCAGGCTGTACAGGCCGAACCCGGCGACGAGCAGCGCAAGAGCGCCGAACAGCGTGAACAGGCTGGCGCCGACTTCCCATGCGTGGGCCAGCGGGTCGATCAGGTCCGGAACGGCGTCGACCTGCGCGAACCGGAGGCGTGGAATAACGCCGACCATCGCTCGGCGTACGGCCGGCGCGACATCTCGTGGATCACCGGCCGTGCGGACGTAGAGCACGTCGGCGCCAATGCCGATAGGATCCTGCGCCGCCGGGAAGTACGCCTGCATGAACGGCGACTCCTCGAGATTGCGCCGGTGCGTGTCTTCGACCACACCCACCACCCGGATGCACGCCGGCGAGTCTTCGCCCGCATCCAGCTGGAAGCACCGGCCCACGGCGTCGCCGCCGGGCCACACGGTTGCGGCCATTGTTCGATTGATGACGGCAACCACCCCTCCACCGGCGATGTCGGTATCCTCGAAGCCACGGCCCGCGATGAGGTCGATACCGAGAGCATCCAGGTAGCCGGGCGACGCGACTGACATGAACACCCAGCGGCTGCCCGTCACTTGATCCTGGCCGACCAGGTCGTTGAATATCTGCGCTGAGAAGGGAGTGGTCCCGCCGGCAGTTGCAACCGCCGTAACGCCGGGGATGGTCGCGATCTGACGCGCGACGTCACTGAAGTAGCGGTCCCTCTCCCCGTTCGAATCCCGGTCATCGTCGAGAATCGGCCGTGCCAGGAGCAACCCGTCCGGTTCGAAGCCGAAGTCCGTCGCCCGCACCTCGTGCAGGCTTCTCAGGAACAGTGTGGCGGCCACGAGCAGCACGAGTGACAGACCGGTCTGGAACACGACCAGTCCGGCACGCGCCCGGCCGCTGCCGGTCACGCGGACTTCACTCGCGCGCAGCAGCCGCCGCACATCGTATCCGCACGAGTACATGGCGGGAAGCAGACCCGCGCCGCAACCGACCAGCAGCGTGAGACCGCCGAGGAACAGGACGAGGCGTCCATCAACCATCGGTCCGCCTACCAGACCATCGGGCAACAGCAGCTTCTGGATGAAGCCGCCCACCCATTCGGCGGCGAGCAGAGCGGCACCGGCGCCGAGCGCCGCCGGAAGCATACCGTCAAGAACGGATTCCGCGATGAGCCGGCCGCGCGAAACGCCGAGCGCCATCCGGATGCCGGTCTCCGCCTGCCGCCGCACGGATCGCACGAGCAGCAGATTGGCCACGTTCGCGCACGCAATAACCAGCACGAGCAGGCTGACGGCGAACAACCAGCGAGCAACTCGTGACTCCCCCGATGCGAGCGGCCCGCGAGCGGCGATGATCGAGGCGAGAATGACTCTCGAATCCGTGGCGACGGAGCCGGCCGCGACCGACTCGCCACGCCGGTATGCGGCCGTCGCGCGGCTGGCCACGGCAACGGCGTCCTGGCCCGGCTCGATGCGGACGACCATCCGGAATATCTGAAACCCCCGGTTGTCCAGGAACATCGGGCTGTTCATCTCGACGTGCAGAGGCACCCATGCGTCCACGGCACCCGGGTCCGCACCGGTGAAGCCCGGCGGCGCGATCCCCACGATCGTGTAGCTTTGACCGCCCAGGTCCATCGCCTGGCCCAGCACATCGCGGCCGCCGAACCGGCCTCGCCACAGCCGGTCCGAGATGACCATGACCGGATCGGCCCCCGCTTCGTCGTCCGCGGCAGCCAGCACACGACCCCGCTCGACGCGCGCGTCCAGGACGTCGAAGTAATCGCCCGTGACCTGAAGCATGTTGATCGATCCGGCCGCCTCGTGCCGTCCCAGTATCGCGCTCGATCCAAGGTAGGCCGCCACGCCGGCGATGCCGGGTACGGCCCGGAGATCCTCCATCACCGGGTACGACGTCGTCGCATCCGGAGCGAGCCGGTTCGTCGACGGCACCCGACGTTCCACCACGACACGCCGGACGCCGTCAGCCCGGCCGATGTGCGCCGGCGGCCGGAGCAGCAGTCGGTCGACCACGCCGAACATCACCGTGTTCGCACCCATGCCGAGCAGGAAGATCGCGACGATGCGGAGGGTGAAGGAGCGGTCACGCACGAGCCGTTGAACGGCGCTCGCGACAACGTGGCGGACGGGCATGGAGGCTCCAACTCGGACTGTTTCCATTTGAGACGAGAACAGACTCGAACCCGGGCAGGTTGCACGCCAGAATCGTTGTCTGTCCTGTAACCTGTTGAATCAAAGTGATATAGAACATCCATCGGGCCGCGGACCCGGCGGTCCGTGTGACCGGATACGGACGGTGCCCGTCCGATTGCGCGACACGCGCCGCCCGGTTCCCTTCCGGCTTTGCGTCCCGCGGCCGACACCGTAACCCGCGCCCGGGAATCGGTCGCTGCCGGGGCGATGTCGAAATCCGGACCGCCCGTGCGACGCATGGGTAGAGCCGGGACCGACTGGCGGACCGGATCTACACAAGTCGATGCGCAAGGAGTTCGAACGATGCGATTCATTCTGCTGGTGATCCCGAAAGGCTATGAGCAGGCGGCACCCGACGCGATGCCCGATGCGGAAATTTTCGCGCGGATGGCGAAGTACAACGAATCGTTGAAGCAGGCGGGCGTGCTGCTGGCGCTGGACGGACTCGACCCACCATCGACCGGCGCGCGCGTCTCGTTTCCCGGTGGCAAGGCACGGGTGACCGACGGTCCGTTCGCCGAAGCGAAGGAAGTCGTCGGCGGCTACTGGATCATCCAGACGCGTTCTCGCGAGGAAGCGATCGAGTGGGCACGCCGCGCACCCATGCCGGACGGTGATGTGATCGAGGTCCGCAGGATCCAGGAATTCGAGGACTTCCCGCCCGAGGTGCGGGCCGCGGCATCCGATTCGGCCAACGCGTAGCGGGTCGGAGGCGACGCCGTGGATGGAAACCCGCCGGCGCCCGCGACCTCGGCGGAGGTGCACCGCGCGATCGATGCGGTCTGGCGGATCGAGTCGGCCAGACTGATCGCCGGCCTGGCCAGGATCGTCGGCGACATCGGCATTGCCGAAGACCTCGCGCAGGATGCGCTGGTCGCCGCGCTCGAACGGTGGCCGGAGTCGGGCGTCCCGGACAATCCGGGCGCCTGGCTCATGGCAGCCGCGAAGCACCGCGCGATCGACGTGTTGCGCCGCAGGACGCGGCTGGACCGCAAGCACGAGGAGCTGGCGCGCGAGCTCGAGATCGGACGCGAAACGGGTGACCCGGACCTGGACGCCGCACTGGACGACCCGGTGGGCGATGACCTGCTCCGGCTCATGTTCACGGCGTGCCACCCGGTCCTGGCGCTGGACGCGCGTGTCGCGCTCACGCTCCGGCTGATCGGCGGGCTGACCACGCCCGAGGTCGCACGGGCGTTTCTCGTACCGGAGTCGACGCTGGCACAGCGCATTGTCCGGGCCAGGCGCACACTCTCCGAGGCGCGCGTGCCGTTCGAGGTGCCGCGGGGCGAGGAACTCGAGGCCCGAGTCTCGTCCGTGCTCGAGGTCCTCTACCTCGTGTTCAATGAGGGCTACTCGGCGACGGCGGGCGACGACTGGACCCGACCCGAGCTGTGTCACGACGCGCTTCGTCTCGGCCGCATGCTCGCCGAGTTCATGCCGGCCGAGTCCGAGGTGCACGGACTGGTGGCTCTGATGGAGATCCAGGCGTCGCGGCTCCGGGCGCGCGTCGATGCATCGGGCAACCCGATCCTGTTGCTCGACCAGGATCGCTCGCACTGGGATCAGCTACTGATCAGGCGGGGCATCGCCGCACTGGATCGCGCCGCCGCGCTCGGCGGCATGCTCGGACCCTACGCGCTACAGGCCGCGATCGCCGCATGTCACGCCCAGGCCGCAACCGCGGACGAGACGGACTGGGAACGCATGGCCGCACTCTACGACGCACTCGCCCAGCTCGCGCCTTCGCCCGTAGTCGAGCTCAACCGCGCGGTCGCGGTGGGAATGGCGTTCGGCGCGGAAGCCGGCCTCGAGATCGTGGACAGTCTGTCATCGGCACACGCGCTCGAGGGCTATCATCACCTGCCGGCCGTGCGGGCTGACCTTCTCTCCAAGCTCGGCAGGCGGGAAGAGGCCGCGGCGGAGTTCGCACGCGCGGCGTCGCTCACACGCAATGGACGCGAACGCCAGGTCCTGCTCGCGCGTGCCGCGGCGAATGAAGGGCCGGAATCCTGACGGCACGCTCGCTGTGCCGGCGGAACGGTGCTTGCCGCCGGCGAGGCACTGTCTCTTTCGTGTGGCTACGGCCGGATCGCGATGTTCTCCGGCCCGCCCAGACCTTCGGACGAGACGAGCATCGCATCGCCGCCGCCCGGCTCGACAATGAAGAGTCGGTCGGACGCGAAGTCGCCGACGAAAAGTCGGCCGTCCTTCCGGAACGCCAGGCCGACCGGCGCCGCGCGCTCGGGCAATCGTGCAAAGACATCCCGGAACGCGCCCGACTCTGCATCGAAGCGAACTACGTTGCGTCTCGCCGCATTCGACACGTAGAGCGCTCCGTCCGGTCCGAATGTCAGGTCCGAGGGGAAGCGCATCGAGTCGCTCGCGAACGTCGCGCCACGGCCGGTCCGCGGATCGAAGCGCATGATGTTCGCGTGCGCACTGTTCACGACATAGAGCATGCCGTCCGGTCCGAACGCCAGACCGATCGGCTGCTTGAGCGCCGTGTCGGCCGCCGCGATGCTCACGAACTCGCCGGTCCTGCCATTATAGTGGCGGACGACATTGTCCCTGCCCGAGCTGACGTACAGATCGCCATCGGGTCCGAAGATGAGCGAGAAAGGCATTGTGAGCCCATCTTCTTCGACGAACGCGCCGAGAGACTCGCCGGTGTCCGGATTGTAGCGGAATATCTGATTCGACTGGGAGCTGGCGACATAGAGGTTGCCGTCCGGTCCGAACGCGATGCCGGTCGGCCCCTTCAGCACTCCGCTCGCTGCCGGCACGAGTACGCGCTTGAGCGTGCCGGTCTGGCCGTCGAACACGGAGACTTCGTTCGATCGGATGTTCGCCACGTAGAGATCGCCGGATTCGAAGCGGCGAGGAAAGGACAGCGCGATGGCGCCGACCAGCATCAGCAGAATCGATCTCATATGCGGGTACCTCTGCATCTGCGGGAATACGGGATGGCCGTTCAAGCCGGCCGGGCCTCACCGTCGACCGAGCGGTGATAGTTGACCGCGGGCTGCGGGGTCGCGCAAGCCCTGGCGTCCGCCGTCGCCGGGTCGTCACAGTGTCGGGTCGTCACAGTGTCGGGTCACATCCGGCCGGGCGCGTCGAACCTGTCGACCGGGAATCCCAGCCGGTCCGCGAGGAATCGAGCCTGATCGGCGAATGCGGCACGGCCCAGCCTGTGTGGCAGCGGATACCACTCGATCGACTTCGGTTCGGGTGCCGCGTCGTAGAGACGCTCGACGTCCTCGCGCGGCACACTCCGGTCCCGCAGCGCTCCCTGGAAGAGGATGGGCATGCCACGGACGCGCGAGATCCAGTGTGTGGCGTCGAGCGGCTCGAGGCTCGCCGCCCAGGCCGCCTTTGCAGCCGCGGACAGTGTATCATACCGCTCGATGCCGGGAATGCCCGGCCGTTCCCGTTCGTTGTACTCCATGGTCGCGACCCAACCGGGCGTAGGCGCCATCAGGACGCATGCCGCCAAACGCCGGTCCACGCCCGCCAGGATCGCCGCCGCCATGCCGCCGGCACTGTGCCCGACGACGGCAATGCGCGTGGAATCGACGCGGCGATCCTGCGCAAGGAAGTCGATGCCTTGTCGGAGATCGTGGATGAGCTGAATCAGCTCGAGCCGATCGTGCTCATTGACGAGCGGCGCCGGAATCATATTCCACGATCGGTACGGCGCCGGCCGCACCCATGGCGCCGAGATGGCCAGGACGTAGACGCCGGCCCGTGCGTATGCGACGGCGAGGTTGTGCAGTGACGCGCGATTTCCGGGTGTACCGTGCACGAGCAGGATTGCGGGCGCGGGTTCCGCCGCGGGCGCGCCCGGTTCGTAGAGCAACGCGGGCACTCGCCCGCCATCCGGGCTTGCATAATCGAAGTCGACGAGTGTGAATCCGTTCCTGTCCATGCTCCGGCGCACATCGACATCCAGCGCGACATCGGTATCCCGGTCGAACAGGGTCCTGTCCGACGAGCGCACCGCCGATGGAGCGCAGCCCGCGACCAGCAGCAGTGGCAGGCAGAACCACACGCCGGGCCGTATCGCCCGGTCAGGACGGATCACCGGGTCGGATCTCGAGTCTGACAACGCGGATGACGGGAACGTCCATTTGCGTCCCGGTGCGACAAACACGGCGATGCCGTCCGGTCCGGACGCGAGAGACGGGCCTGGACTCTCATCGCCCCGTGTGCCGAGGTACTGGCCGTCGACTGTCACGATGTCGATCGGCCCGCGGCTGGCGCCGGAATCATCGCCCATGCGGAGAATCCAGAGTCTGTCCGCGGCGTCGGCCCGTACCCCCGTGATGTGAGGCAGCGTCGGAGGAAACGCCATCGTCTCGATCTGGCGCTCGAAGTTCTGCCTCTGCCGCTGGTTCGGCATGCCGCGGAGGTTGCCGATGCCCTTGATCCATGGCGGCCTGCCGGTCTTCTCGAGCTCGCCGAGCACCCGGCTGCACGACCGCCACGCGGCCATCGGGCAGCGTGGCCATCCGGAATGCGGGGAACCAGGCTGAGACGGCCGACGGCGGCGTGCTGATCAGGTACGCATGGTGGATGAAGCGCGGATCGGCTCGCCGTTCGAGAGTCCGTCGGCAGATGGCGCTGTGGGCCGCCTTCATGCCTCGTGATGTGCGAAACAGCGGTTCGCCGTTGACCGAGTACAGAACCACTCTGCCCACAATGGCGTCGACCGACGCGTTGATCGTGGCGAACTCGCCTTCACTCGTACGCACCACGGTCTCGCAGGCAAGGTCTCCGTTCGCACCGAACACGGAGATGCCGCCCAGGACGTAGCGGTTGCCGGCGGCATCGAAGCCGGCATCGACGACATTCGTGAATGTCCGCCAGCCGCTCGCACTCGATCCACCGATCGTGTACCGCGGCGCGACCGTCATGCTCAGCGGCCGGTCATCACGCGGCAGCGTTGCGGTCGTCTGGACTCGCAGCACCGGCCGTCCGGCGAGTGCGACGGTCGCAACGAGCAGGACACAACGCATGTTCACGACTCCCTTTCGTCGACGCAGGCCAACATGAGCGGACGAGATCGTCTCCGCCATCGACTACGTTTCCCGGCGCCGGTCTCATACCGCCGCGGGCGCAATCGGGTTTCGGCCCGGCCGCTCGGGCGCGTCGTTGCGGGCCGGCTGGGCGGCAATTCTGTGCCTGTCGCCATTCTGTGCGGACGGAACGATCCGTATCGGAAGGTGCATAACGGACTGAGACTCGATGGGCTCACCACGGAACGCGGTGCCGGCGCGACATGCGGACCCGACTCGTGACCACGGGACGACGATGATGTTACACGTGCTTTCATTGATGACCTTGTCAGCTTCGCTGATGGCGCAGGATCCTCCGCGCCCGACCACGCTCGCGAAGACCCGGATCCCGATCGAGGCGGCCGGGCCGGGCGTGTTCGAAGCTGCAGCGTCGAGTGTGTCGGGCAGCGAGAGACCGGACTGGAAACGACGGAATCTCGCGAGATCGTTCGATCCCGACCGCCGGTTCCAGGAAACCGGTGGCGGTGGGGGCACGGGCGAGATGATCGGCGCGGGCCTGATCGGCGGCGCGATCGGGTTGGCGGCCGGCGGACTGGCCGGCTACCTGCTGGGTGGCGGCGGCGACATCTGTGGCGACGATGCGTGTGGTCTCGTTTCCGGATTCGGTGGTGCCGTGATCGGCGAATCGATCGGTCTGGCCTTCGGCGTGCACAGCGGGAACGGCCGGCGGGGCAGCTTCGTGGCCGACATGGTGGCCTCACTGGCAGTCGCGGGAGCCGGCGTGGCGGCGCTCGCCGCGATCGACCCGGACCACGGAGGACTGTACGCGCTGGCTGTCACACCGGTCGTACAGCTGGGCGTGACCATCGCGATCGAACGTCGGACCCGGGCGGCGGGGACTTGCCCCGACCGGCGGTTCTGCGCACCATAGAGGCAGGTGTTCCCCGACAGGGAAGTCGGGACCGCCGAAGTGGTAGGTCCGGGCCGCGGTGCATGGGCTGCGGTTCCGCTCCCGCCAGGTGATCCCTCTCTTCCCCGGAGGACCCGCCATGCAGAGATTTCGCACGGCAGTACCCGTCCTGTTGCTCCTTGCCGCACCGCTGAGTGCGCAGCAACCCGATCCCTTCAAACCGTACGACGGCCCCCGCCGGCTCGAGATGAGCGTGACCGCCGGATACTTCTGGTCCTCGGACTGGAGCAATCTGGTGCTGTTCGAGTCACTCGGCATCGTCGGCAACGAAGCTCGGCGCGTCCTGATGCCGAGTCTCGCCGCCGCACCCGGCGCGGGCGGCCAGGCGGCGGTCACCTACTGGAAGGGCCGTCTCGGATTCCGCGTAGTCGCCGCCTACACGGAGTCCTGCGTGACCGCGGAACCGCGCTGTGAGGACGGCCGGCCCGCTCCGTCGGCTGGCGGCTCGCCGTTGGCGAATCCGGTGCAGATGTCGCTCAAGACGTACTCGTACGGCGTCCAGGGCATTGTCGGGATGTCCGAGTACTCGAGCAATCAGTGGTTCCGGCCCTACTTCCTGGTCGGGCTGGGCGGCGTTACGTACGATCCGGCAGGCTCCGTGCCGACCTATGTCGCCGGCCAGGTGGGACCGTCGATCCAGGGCCCCGAAACGGTCGTTACGGGCTCACCCAACCAGTACGCGTTCGCGGTCGATCAGGCCGGACTCGAGAGCCGCTTCGCCGTCGCGCTCGGACTGGGTACGGATTTCCGGCTACCGGTCGGGCCGGGCGGGCTCAGTCTGCGACTCGAAGTCGCGGACCACATCTCGCAGTCACCGCTCGGTCTCAGGCTGACTCGCCTGAGCGAGGGCTCGATCCTCGATGTCGACAACCCGATCCAGCAGGTCGACCTCGGCGTAGGTGCAGTGCACAACCTGCGTGGCCAGATCGGCCTCGCCATCGAGTTCGGTGTGAAGCGGCCGGAACGGCCCGATGACGGGTTCATGCCGTTCCCGATCCCGCGACCGGGCAGGAGCGGCTCGAACGACGGTGGATCGCGGTAGCCGGAGTCTCCCCTCCGGACCCCGACCGATCCCGACGCGATGAGAACGGGGGCCGCACGTGATCTCGACGTGCGGCCCCCACTCATCAGCGTGGTGGTCCGGGCTCAGCCGCCTCCCATGCCCGCCATCTTCGTGTAGCCCTCCGGGATCTCGAACATGTCGTCGGCCAGTGACTTCTTCTCGACCGCCGTCGCAACCATCGTCACAGACTGCCCACCGGTCGACGCCGTGACCTTCAGCGGGAAGAACCCGTCACCGAACTCCTTCCGGATCTGCGATTCCATCTCGGCGGTCAGGCCGGCCGCATTCGTCCGCCCCATGGGGCTGGAGCCGCTGCCCGGCATATAGAACCCGAGATCCGTCGCCACGCACATCATGACGGTGCCCTGCGAGGTAGTGACGCTCACGTTCTCGCACTGATGTCCGGCGATCGTTTCCTTCTCGCCGGTCCGCTTGATCTCCGGCTGCTCGGACATCTTGTCACCCTTGTCCGCGTTCGCCTGTGCCATTGCCACCATGGCGCCGGGATTCATGGTCATGTACGACTTGCGCTCGGGCATCAGGATCGTCGCTTCGTCCTCACCCATGTGCATCAGCACGACCAGATTACCCATCGGCGTGCCCGACATCTCCTGCCGCACCTTGTCACCCTTGACGTAGTGGACGATGCTCAGGTCCATCGAGGCCACCTGCATGCTGTAGGTGACGCTGCCCTCGAACGTCTTCTGCGCGTTCAGCGTAGCCGGCGCAAGCAGGATTGCCGCCCCGAGTGCCAGGGTCGCCGGGATTCTGCTCATGATTCCTCCTCCTGGCGACCATGTCGAGCCGCCGCGATTCACAAGGAGCGCCGGCCAGTCCGGCCGCCCACCAAGTCAGTACGAACGATGACGGAATACACATCACGTGGCAACTGTTTCCGATCATCGTCGGCCGCGCCGGCCCTCCGGGTTCCCGGCCCGCTTCGCGGCGGCCTGTGCTTGCCGCCCGGGGCGACCACGAGTTAGCCTTGCCGCGCCACCGGATCGAGCGGCGAGGCCACCCTTGATCGGACGTTCCGCGGTGCGAAACTCCTGATGGGACCGCAGTGAATCCCGAGCGATCGATGCAATGAGTCACAATGTCGGCGTCCGGCTCGTGCGGGCCGGGACCCGCGGCTCGGCACTGGCATTGTGGCAGGCCCGCCGGGTGGCCGAGCGGCTGACCGAGGCGGTTCCGGGCTGCCGGGTCGAGGAAGTCGTGTTCAGCACCCGCGGCGACCGGGAATCGGCGGAGCCGCTGCCCGCGATCGGCGGGAAGGGTCTGTTCACGGAGGAACTCGAGGCCGCGCTCCGGTCGGGTGAGATCGACGTGGCGGTGCACTCGCTCAAGGACCTGCCGACCGAGTCGCCGCCTGGCGTCACCGTGGGCGCGGTATGCTGCCGCGAGGACGTGCGTGATGCGCTGGTTTCGGCGGCGGGCGATGGTCTGGCGGCATTGCGGCCGCGGGCGGTGGTCGGGACCTCGAGTACCCGCCGGACGGCCCAGCTGCGTGTGGCACGGCCGGACCTCGAGATCCGGTCGATCCGGGGCAACGTCGAGACGCGGCTGCGGAAGGTGGCGGAGGGCCTGTACGATGCCACGATCCTGGCGGCGGCGGGACTGCACCGGCTGGGCCTGGCGGACCGGATCACCGAGTATCTGCCGGTCGACCGGTTCCTGCCCGCTCCCGGCCAGGCCGCGCTTGCCGTGCAGTGCCGTGAAGGCGACACGGCGGTCCGCACGATGCTCGAGGGTGTCGATGAGAGGATCGCGCGTGCGTGCACGGACGCGGAACGCGCAATGCTCGAGCGACTTGGAGGCGGCTGTTCGGTCCCCGTGGCCGCTCTCTGCGAGTATGATCGCGGTGAGCTGTCGCTGCGCGGATTCGTCGGTGATCCGGCGGGCACCCGCTCGCTCCGGGCGGCCGCGCAGGGTCCGATCGATGACGCCGCCGGACTGGGCCGCCATCTGGCGGACAGGCTGCTGGCAGACGGGGCTGCGGGATTGCTTTCATGAGCGCGCTGGCGGGCCGTCGGGTTGTGGTGACGCGGAGCATCGAGCGCGCGGTGACGCTCGTCGATGCGCTGCTGACCGAATGCGCAGTGCCCATCGTATTCCCGACGATCGAGACGGCGCCACCCGAGTCGTTCGAGGCAATGGATGCCGCGCTGCGCACACTGGCGGACTATGACTGGGTCGTGTTCACGAGCGCGAGCGGCGTGCACGCCACATTCGAGCGGATGCGCGCGCTGGACGGACCCGGTGGCTGGCTGGAGGGCACGCCGGTCGCTGCGGTCGGACCGGCGACCGCAGCCGCGCTCTCCGAACATGGCGTGGGCGGTGTCGCAATGCCGCCCACGTTCGAGGCGGGGCACATGCCGGCCGCAATGGGCGAGATCGGCGGCCGGCGATTCCTGCTGCTGCGCGCGGACCTGGCCCGCGCCACGCTGCCGGATCAGCTGCGCGCGCTGGGCGCGTCCGTCGACGACGTGATCGCCTATCGTACCGTTCCACTGAGCGAACGGTGGACCGGCGGTCCGGCCGACGCGGTCCGTGAGGGTGTCGATGCAGTGACCTTCACGAGCCCATCGACCGTAGCGGGCTTCGTGAACGGCATCGGCAGCGAATGGCGGGACGTCGTGAACGCGGCGCTCGTCGTGACCATCGGACCGGCCACGAGCGAGGCGGCGCGAGCCGCCGGCATGCGTGTGGCTGTCGAGGCGGACCCGCACACGGTAGGCGGCCTCGTCGCCGCGCTCGCGAGCGCGTTCACGGCGGTGTCGAGGTAGTGGAACGGTCATTCTGACACGAGAGTGGATGGGTGTTCGAAATGAGAATCGGCGAATCGATCGAGAAGGGGCTCGGGCGTGGACGGGCGCAACAGTCGGCGCAACGGCCGGACGTGCGCCGGCCGATGAGGTTGCGGAGAACGGCCGCCCTGCGCTCGCTCGTGCGCGAGACGCGACTCGCCGTGGATGACCTGATCCTCCCGATCTTCGTCACTCACGGACCGGACGCCGCCCGTGAAGTGCCATCGATGCCCGGCGTTCACCAGTGGTCGGTCGAGCGGGCGGCCGCTTACGCCGAGCGGGCGGCCGCGGCCGGCCTGCGCGCCGTCATCGTGTTCGGCATACCCGCCG
>Ga0055448_10000135_pt1 | contig 16668 bp, 12 predicted proteins | sample China_Galinas_PW_4_FD_57744 | JGI IMG/M metagenome (GOLD analysis project Ga0055448, IMG submission 57744) | Wetland microbial communities from San Francisco Bay, California, USA, that impact long-term carbon sequestration - China_Galinas_PWA_D2 | ecosystem: Environmental > Aquatic > Marine >... | reverse complement strand
CAATGATCCTGTTGTTCGTCAAGTCATCACCCGCCGTGATCAGAAACCTGACAGGCCACCCGTTGAACGTCCTGGTCCTGCTATACTTCGGCTGCATCATCCTCACTGTGCCGTTCGCATTGTGGCCGGGCGGCGCCGCGCAGATCGTGCAGTTCTTCTTCCCGGCCGTGCTGCTGTACAGTGCGTTCAATTTCGTGCCGCCCACACGTGAGATGTTCGACCGGGTGATCCTCGGATTCGTCGTCATTGTGCTGGCGCTGGCGTCGTATCTCATTCTGACCAAGGCGCCCGGCTCGCGGCGACTCTACATTCCCGGGACGTTCGACTCGAATGACACGGCCTCGATCTTCGCGATGACGCTGCCGTTCGCGATCGGGATGCTGTTCCGCGCGAACAACGCGAAACGCCGCATTGCGACCGGTCTGGCCGTGCTCATGCTCGTGGTCGGTGTCATCGAGACCGGTTCACGCGGCGGCACGCTCGCCCTCGCGACCGGCGCACTGGTCTACCTGCTGGGTACTCGCGGCAACAAGGCGCTCGTCCTGACCGTTGTCATGGTCATTGGCGGATCCGTCGCATGGATCACGGCGCCGCCGTTCTTCCGCGACCGCATCAACTCGCTCGTGCACCTCGAGAGGGACTACAACCTCACCGCGGAAGCCGGTCGCAAGGCGATCTGGTCACGCGCCCGGATGTACATCCGCCAGCATCCGCTGCTCGGTGTCGGCGCCGGCAACTTCATGGTCGCGGAGGGCAACTACAACGCCGACGTCGGTCGGACCGGCAAATGGAGCGCCGCCCACAACGCGTACCTCCAGGCGCTTGCCGAACTCGGCTTCCTCGGTGGCGGCGTCTACATCCTGATGCTGCTGACTGCCGCCGTGGTCGCGTTGCGGGTCTGGCGTGACCGATCCCGCCCTCGTGGACCGCCCGCCGTCCACTATCCGGAACTGCTGGCCGGACTGCTGGCGTTCGCGGTCGGCGCGACCTTCCTTTCGCACGCCTACTTCCAGCCGATGTTCGGCGTGCTCGGGATGATCATGCTCGCCGACCGCGTGCGTGTGACGCCCGCCACTGTCGTGCTGTCGGATGCCTCGCCCGTGCCGCAACAGCGTCCCGGTGAACGCGGCGGCTTCACCATCGCCGCCAGCCGGCAGCCGGCCGGTCAGCGCGGCGCGCTCGCGTTCCAGGCCATGCCGTTCCGGAACCGCCGTTGAGCGGGTGCAGGATCGAATGGTGGCCGGCCTCGACCACGATCGCCCCTGCCGGGACATGCCGGTGAGCGCTCCGTGAAGATCGAGATGGTCGTTCACGGCCTGATCGCCGCAGGCATGGAGATGGTCGTCGCTCGCCTGACTCGCGGCCTCGCACGCAGAGGCCATGACGTCGGCATCACGTGCATCGAGTTCGAGGGCGTTCTCGGTGCCCGACTACGGGCGGAAGGCTACCGGGTCACGGTCGTGCCGACGCCCGGCATCCGCCCCATCCTGTTCCCCGGCCGGCTTGCCGCCTGGCTCGAGGAGCTGGGCCCGGATGTCGTCCATGCGCACAGTGGCACATGGATCAAGGCAGCGCGTGCTACGGCTCGCGCGGGCATTGACCGTCTCGTGTTCACGCTTCACGGTATCGAAGGCACCGAACCGTGGCACGAACCGCTCTTCAACGCGTGGGCCGCAAGGTACACCGATGTCATTGCCGTCGTCTCGCAGCCGCTGATCCGGCACCTGCAACGCGCACACATCGATCCCTCGAGAATCCATGTCGTTCACAACGGCGTCGACACGGACACGTTCTGTCCAGCGGTGGAACCCGCCCGCGAACGCGTCGCTCTCGGTCTGCCCGCCGACCGGCTGATCATCGGTCACGTCGCCCGCTTCGCGCCGGTCAAGAACCACGCGTTCCTGGTCGACAGCTTCGCGAGAGTCGTCGAGCGTCACCCCGAGGCGTTGCTCGTCATGGTCGGCGATGGCCCTCTCGTGAACGATGTGAACGTCCGGATCAAGGAAAGGCGACTCGGCGATCACGTCGTGCTGCTCGGTGAATTCGACGATCTCGCGCCCGTCTACCGGGCCTTCGACATCTTCGTGTTGCCTTCCCTCGAGGAAGGCACCTCGATGAGCGTGCTCGAGGCGATGGCGACCGGACTGCCCGTCGTGGCCAGCGCTGTCGGTGGAACGCCGCACCTTCTGGCTGATGGGGCCGCTGGTGTCCTCTTCGAGTCGTGTGACTCGGCCGGCTTCGAGCGAGCCGTGCTCGATCTGCTCGATGATGGCGCCCGCCGTGAACGCATCGGCCACGAAGCGCGCGCCCGCGTTGTTTCGCGCTTCAGTGAAGCGAGCGTGCTCGACCACTACGAGCGACTCTACGGTCATGCCGCGGCCGGCAGCGCCGCGGCCGGCAGCGCCAGGCCTCAGCCCGCCCGGAGCATCTGATGTGCGGCATTGCGGGCGGCTGCGCACTCGAGCCAGGCACACGGGTCGATCCGGGACGCGTCGAGGCAATGACATCGAGGCTGCGCCACCGCGGCCCCGACGGCAGCGGGCTCTGGCGGGATCCGGATGATCGCGTCGTCTTCGGCCATCGTCGCCTCTCGGTCATCGACCTCGAGACCGGCCAGCAGCCGATGTGCGACCCCGCAACCGGTGTCGTCATCACCTTCAATGGCGAGATCTACAACTACATCGAGCTGCGTGCTCGACTGGCGGCCAGCGGGGCCCGGTTCCGCACCGGGTCCGATACGGAAGTACTGCTGCGTTCGTACATCGAGCATGGCACCGACTGCCTGAGCAGCCTGCGCGGCATGTTCGCTTTCGCGATCTGGGATCCGCGCTCCAATCAGCTGGTCATGGCCCGCGACCGCGTCGGGAAGAAGCCGCTCTACCACACCATCGACGATGGCGTGCTGTACTTCGCGTCCGGCTTCGACGCCGTGACCGCCGGCCTGCCCGAACCGTCGGCGATCGACGTCGAGCAGATCGGTGCGTTCCTCGATCTCGGCTACATCCCGGCGCCGCATTCCGCGCATCCCGCGGTCTCGAAGCTCTCCGCCGGTCACGTGGCGATTGCTTCGGAATCCGGCATGTCGACGCGCCGATTCTGGAACCTCGCGGCCGAAGTCGAACCTTTCGACGGCTCCTGGAACGATGCCGTCGATCGACTCGATGCGCTCATCACGGAAGCCGTCGCGATCCGCCTGCGAAGTGATGTGCCGCTCGGTGTGTTCCTGAGCGGCGGCGTCGACTCGAGCCTCGTGGCTGCCGTTGCCGCGCGTCAGACCGACCAGGTGCTCACGTTCTCGATCGGTTTCGATACATCGGCCTTCGATGAACGCCCGTGGGCGCAGGCCGTCGCCGACTCGATCGGCTCCGATCACCGCGCGTTTCGCACGCATGTCGAGTCGCTCGACCTGATCCCTCGGCTCGTCCACCACTTCGGCGAGCCGTTCGGCGACCCGTCCGCGATCCCGACCTGGTTGCTCGCAGAGGAAACCCGCCGCCACGTCACGGTCGCCGTCGGCGGCGATGGCGGTGACGAAGGATTCGCCGGCTACGGCTGGTACGAAACCGCTTCCCGCATCAATCGGTTGCGCCGCTACGTTCCCGGCGCCGTGGCACGGGTCGGTTCGATCGCGCTTTCTTCGCCCGGGCTCCGTCGCTCGCCGGCCGTACGCCGACTCTTCAGGGTCGCGGACATCCTCGCCCGCGATGAAGCAACCCGTTACGTGAAGCTCCGGTCGTTCCTCGATCGCGACCTCGGCAGACAGCTGCTGGCGGGCCCTCTGCTCGAGGCGCAGCTCGATCGCGGCACGCAACGCGCGATCGCCGCCGCCGATACGTTCCGCCGAATACCGGGCAGCTCGCTCCGGAAGATGCGCGTGCTCGATGTCGAGACGTACCTTGCCGACTGCCTGATGCCGAAGGTCGATGTCGCCACCATGGCGCACGGCCTCGAGGCGAGGGCGCCACTCCTCGACCACGAGGTCCTCGAGTTCGCAATGAGTCTGCCCGACGAGTGGATCCGGAATGGTACCGGCGGCAAACGCATCCTGCGTGCGGTGCTCGACCGCTACCTGCCCGCCAGCCTGTTCGAAAGACCCAAACAGGGTTTCGACATGCCGATCGCGAGCTGGTTCAACCAGCAGCTGCAATCACGGATCGCCCGATTGCCCGACCGTGGCGCACTCATCGAGACGGGCTGGTTCAGTCCGGACGGCCTGCGACGGCTCATCGCCGAACATGCCGGACAGCGCCGGGACCACAGTCTGCGACTGTACAACATCCTCTTCCTCGACGAGTGGCTGAAACAGCGCTGACCGGCGAGCCCGCTCGATGAACGGCTCGATGAACGCCTCGATCCGGCGCGCGTTCGGATGGCTCGGTTGCGGAATCGGTCTCCACCACCTGTTCCGGTGGTTGAACCGGCGACGGGTCCTGATCATCGCCTATCACGGTGTCGTCGACGGACCGCTGCCCGCCGGCTGCCCCGAGTGGCATCACGTCGAGAAGACCGGGTTCGAGCGGCAGATCGACTTCCTCACTCGCCATTACCGGATCGTCACCATCGATGATGCGGTGGCCATGCTCGATGACCCGCCGTCGCCCATCGCCTGCATCACCTTCGACGACGGCTACCTCAACAACCGTTCGGCCGCATTGCCGGTGCTCGCCGCGCGGATGGTGCCCGCGACAGTGTATCTGGCGACCGGTCTGGTCGGCACCGACCGCCGACTGTGGACTGTCCGGCTCGAGGCCGCCATCCGCAACACGGACATCACCGAGATCGACCTGACACCCGTCGGCCTCGGCATTGCGAGACTCGAAGGCGACACGCCGAGGACCACGCTCGCGGGACGGATCAACCTCCGCCTCAAGTCAATGTTACCGGCCGACCGCGATCGGATCGTCACGACCCTGATCGAACGGCTCGGCGAACCGCCCGACGACGTGCTCGAGCCGTTCCGCATGCTCGCGTGGACCGATGTCCTCGAGATGGAACGCCATGCCATCTCGTTCGGCGCCCATACAGTGAATCACGAGATCGTGAGCACACTCGATGGCGATGCGCTCGAGAACGAGGTCGCCGGCTCGATCAGGACTGTGGCCAGCCGTGTCGATCACGCATCACGGACCTTCGCGTTCCCGAACGGCAGGCCCGAGGATCTTTCGACCGATGCGAAACAGCTCCTCGAAGATCTCGGTGTCAGCGCGGCCCTGTCGACAATCGAGGGCCTCAATGACGGCACCACGGATCGCTACGAATTGCGCAGGATCGTGGTGGGACGGAACATGGATTTCGATACGTTCCGACTGGCGACTGCGGGTGTCATCGAGAGCGTGAAACGGCTCCTGCGCCGTACTGACGATGACGCCCCGTGACCGAATCGGCCGCGGCCCGGCTCACGTCGGGACCGACCTGTCAGTCAACCGTCCAGATAGACCTCGTACGAGGTTCCCGTCAGTCTTCGCCTGACGTCGTCATAGTTGGCGATCCGGTCCTCGAGACGTGATGGATTCTGCTTGACCGTGCGCTCGTGCAGCTCCAGCTCGGGCGAAACGCCGAGGAAGCCGAGCAGCGCCATCATGCGCGCCGGCTGCTTGATCTCACGATACTCCATGTCGAAGAACCGCTGGCCGGTCAGGCGCGCGATCCAGCGCAGCGCGCCGTACGTCAGTCTGCGCTTCCGCACGTACCGGATGAAGCGCGGGACTTCGACCGGCACTCGCACCGCCGGCCTCCGGGCGGCCGGCTCCCTGCCGTTGGTGGACCCATCGCCCTTGAACTCGATGAGAGACCTCGTCTCTTCGGCGATCAGCGCGGACGTGTACACCTGGAGCCAGTTGTCACGACGCACGACCACCTTCCGGATCCGACGATTCAGAATCAGACCGAGCAGGATGCCGACGTTGGGATCCGAAAGCGCCATCTTGAAGCCGACCGCTTTCGCACCTGCCGTCAGCGCGTACACCTTCGACACGAATGCGAACGGATCACGATCCCGCTCTTCCGCCGTACCGAGATCGAGGTCGAGCGTCCCATCGCGCACGGACAGTGACCGATGCGGCGAGGACGCCGGCAGGAACAGTTCGTGATGGCAGAGAACGTCCGGATGCGTGTCGAGCATGCCGGCCAGCAGGTTCGATCCGGTCCGCGGCACGAACAGCATCACGAACGGCTGCGCCGTCGTGGCCGGCCCCTGTCGCAATCCCATCGCAAGGCCTCGAGCGATCTGACGCCAGTGTCGCTTCATCGATGATCCGTCACGCTCACTCGCGCCACGGCACGCCGGCCAGCAGGGCCTCCGCACCCTGTGCGAGCGTGCTGTAGACCTGGTTCCACTGCTTGATGCCCTGAATGTATGCCTTCCGTGTCGCCGCGAGATTCGTCAGCGCGAACTCGCGGTAGCGTGGCTCACCCGTCTCCTGCCACAGCACGAGTGACGGCCAGACGTAGAACGCTGCCAGGTCCGGCGCCGCGTCCCGACTCGTGTCCTGGTAGCCGAGAACCTGCTGGCCCGGCTTCACCGACGCGATCAGGTGGTCCATGATCAGCTGCGCGATCTCGAACGCGCGCGGGTTCCACTCGACATTCGCACACCATTGCAGCAGTTGAACCGCGAGCATCGCGTCCATGAAATACGTGTCGCCATTGTTCGACGGTGAGAACGTCGAACCATCCGGCTTCACGATCTGGTACTGGTCGATCCACTGGATCAGACGATCGCCCGCCGCCTTCCACGAACCGAGTGCTGCGTCCGGCACGACGTTCGGATTCGCCGGATTCCTCGCATATGGAACCTTCAGACGATGGGCCGCATTGAACGCCTGGAGCGCGACCGCCGGGATGCGCACGCCGGATTTCGGGTTGCGCACCTTGACGTAGTTGTACGGATCGCTCGTGAAACTCGCCGCGACAATCTGGATGTGCGTCAACGCGACCGTGTCGCCTTCGAGCCGATAGAGAAGCTCGACGTCGGCCAGGGATGTGTTGTGTTGCACCGGCACGACGTGGCGATTGGCAACCGTGTAACGAAGGTAGCGCCTCACAATGCGGACGCCCCGGCCGTATCCCGTGGTCAGGTCGTCCGAATGCCCGGGGCCCCACGGCTCCGCGTTCCGGATCGCCCACATCAGGCGGGACCGGAGGCCTCCATAGTGGTTCCCATCCAGGTAGGCGCCCCGACGGTCCTCCTCGACTGCCAGGAAATCCCCGAAACGGGCAGCTTCCGTCGATTCGTACCGGCTGTCGTACGCCCGGATCGTCGTCTCGGCAGGACCGGCATTCCTCAGCACCAGCGGACCGAGCAGTGGCCGCAGCTCGGCCGGTGTCAGCGACGGCACCTTCTGCGCAAGCTCGAGCGGCGGCGCCGCCGGTGACGCGGATGGCGTCGCCGGGACCTGCGCCGAGGCATCGCCGTCAGGCCAGACCCCTCCATTGCCACACGCCGCCAGTGCGATCGCCGCGACTGCCACGCTCCTCGCGTGCGCCCATGACCGGCTGCTTCGTCGCTTCATCGATTCCTGTCCCTGCATTCGCCTGATCGGTCGTGGCCGATGCGGTCCGTATCGTCGGGTCGCAAGCGCACGCTTCATGCCGCCACGGATCATGTTGACCCCATCCGCGGCCGCGGGATCGCCGCTGCCCCGAATATCTTCCCGTCGGTTGTCCCGATCGCCAACGTACCGGGCGAGGATCGCAGCGGCAACGACTCTGCGGGCGTCTTCGCCGCGGCTGTTATTCGCCGGACCGCCCGCATGCATCCGTGCAGAGCGCTCGGTGGTCGCGTACGTCGCTCACCGCCGTTGAGGCATGCCTGCCGCAACCCGAGAGTTCGTGCGATCCCACAGAACAGAGGGCCGACGGCAATGCCATCGGCCCTCATTTCACGGCTTCGGACCGCCTTTCGCAGGTCCGTGCTCCCGGATTGCGTCCGGGACCCCGCCGGCTAGTGCCAGCGCTGACCCGAGATCAACGCCTCCAGGTCCTGACCCAGAGTGCTGTACACCTGGTTGAACTGCTTCGGTGCGAACACGTAGGCCTGTGTCGACGCCGCCAGGTTGAACATCGCGAAGTCGTGGTACTTCGAATCACCGGTCTCCTGCCACATGACCAGCGACGGCCAGATGAAGAACGCCGCAAGGTCCGGCGCAGGTGAACCGCTCGTATCCAGGTAGCCCAGTGACGACCAGCCCGGCTTCACCTCGGAAATCAGGTGATCCATGATGCGCCTTGCCTGGTCGAACGCCTGCGCGTTCCACTGTACGTCGACACACCACTCGAGGAGCTGGGATGCCAGCATCGCATCCATGAAGTAGGTGTCACCGTTGTTGGACGGCGTGAAGATCGCGCCGTTCGGCTGAATCACGTTGTATTGGTCGAACCAGCCGATCAGCCGCTCACCAGCTTCCTTCCACGAACCGATCGTGTTGTCCACCGCAATGCCCAGGTTGGCCGAGTTGCGGCCGTACGGGATACCCAGACGGTGAGCCGCGTTGAACGCCTGAAGCGCAATTGCCGGAATGCGCGCGCCCGAGCTCGAGTTCTGGAGCGTCAGGTAGTGGTACGGATCCAGTGTGTAGAACGCCGCCGTGATGTGAATGTGCGTCAGCGCGTCTGGATCGCCTTCGAGGCGATACAGCAGCTCGATGTCCGCGAGACCGGTGTTGTTCTGAACCGGCACGACGAACTTGTTCACCTTCGAATACTGGAGGTACCGCCTGACGATGCGAAGGCCGCGGGCGTAAGCGAATCGCGATTCGTCCGCTACTCCCGGTCCCCACGCTTCACCGGTCCGGATCGCCCAGGCCAGACGCTGGCGCAGACCACCGTAGTGGTTCGCGTTCAGGTATGCGCCGCCCGGATCGTTCTCGACGTTCAGGTAGTCCTGGAACCGTGCGTACTCGTTCTGCATGTACCGCTGATCGTACATCGCCAGGTGCGGAATCGACGTGTTCGGATCACGCGCGACGATCGGCCCCAGCATCGGCATGAGGTTCGACGGTGTCAGTCGGGTTCCCGGCGGTGGCGGCGGCGGCGGCGATACGACCACACGCGCCGTGTCCGATGCGCCCGAGTACGTCGCGACGATCCTCGCCGAACCCTGCGCCAGACCCGTAACGAGCCCGCTGGCATTCACCGTCGCGGTTGCCGGATCCAGCGTACTCCACGTCACCAGTCCGGGCGACACCGGACTGCCCGATGCATCCGTTGCGGACGCGTTCAGCTGCGCCGTTCCACCGATCACGGGAATCGTGTCGAGCGCCGGATTCACCTGGACCCGGGCACTCGTCCCGCCGGTACCGCCGGTCGTGCCGTTCACGACCACCGTCACCGTGTCCGATACGCCCTGCCAGGTCGCAATGACTTTCGCCGTGCCCGGAGCCACGCCGACCAGGTCCGCCACCGGTCCATCGGTTGTCGGCGCGGTAACCACGGACGGATCAAGGCTCTGCCATGACGGCTTGAGGCCGAGCAGCTCCGTGCCGCTCTGGTCCCACGCATCCCACGTCACCCGCACCTGCTGGCCGGGAGAGTCGATCGTCGCCGGGTTCGGCCGGATGACCGATCGGTAGACGCTCGGACCGGTGCTCCCTTTCGTGACCGTTACGACCGCCGTGTCCGCCGCACCACTGTAAGTGGCTACGATGCGGGCAGTACCTTCCGCCACGCCTCGGACATCAGTACCGTGCGCGGGACCCGCCTCGTTGACCACCGCAATCGACGCATCCAGACTCGACCACGTGGCCATGCCGGACTCGACGACCGCGTTCTGGTCATCGTTCACGACCGCGTCCACGTGGACCGTGCCGTCGACCTCGACCGACGCCGTCGCCGGACTGATACTGACCGTGAACAGCGGGTCTGGTGAGACCCAGATCTTCGCCGTGTCGACCAGCTCGTCGTGCCTTGCCACTATGCGGGCGAAACCGCGTGCAAGGCCCTTCACCAAGCCGTTCTGTGTGACTGCGGCGACCGCCGGGTCCGTCGTGCTCCACGTCACGGATTGCGAGACCGGCGCGCCGTTCCCGTCCATGAGCGTGGCCTTCAGAGAGACCGTCTCACCAACCTGCTTGAGCGTGTCGGTCCGCGGCTCGACATAGAGGCTCGTCGGCGGCATCTCGGGCGCCACCCACACCCTTGCGGTGTCGGCAAACGTCTTGTGCCACGCCACGATGCGGGCCACGCCCTGGCTCAGACCCTGCACCCGGCCTCCCGAGACCGTCGCGATCGCGTCATCCAGCGTCCGCCACCCGATGTCCAGTCCGGGCATCGCCTCGTTCGAACCGTTCGTGACCTTCGCCACCAGATCGATCGTGCCGCCCAGCGCCGGAATCGTGTCCGCCGCAGGCGTCACCTCGATCGCTACCGCCACATCGCTCGGCGCGACCCACACCTCCGACGTGTCCACCGCCGAGCCGTTGTGGACGAGGACTCTCGTGTGACCCGTCTTGCGACCCGTCACCACGCCGTCCGCGTCGACCGTCGCAATGACTTCCGATTCCGTCGTCCAGCCCAGCCGGTTGCCGCTGACCAGGTGGCCGCCGTTGTTCCGACCCACCGCCAGCAGTTTCGTGGTGCCACCCACCGCTGGAATCGTGTCCGCATCCGGATACACGGTCACCGACTCGCCCGAACCCTCGGTACTGATTTTCCGCCTCGACACCGCCACCACCGCCGTCGACGAAAGGCCCGCGTACGTCCCGCGTACCTCCGCCACACCTTCGTGCATGCCTGTCACCGTCCCCAGTGAATTCACCAAGGCTACGGTCGGATCCATTGATTCCCACGTCACACGTGGGTTCGTCACCTTCTTGCCCAGCGCGTCGTAAACCTCCGCGGTCAGCTGGACCTTCTGGCCCGTCTCGACGATCTCCGCCACCGGCGGACTCACGGCGATCGACTGGCCCTTCGCTGGATATCGTTCGTCGGTCAACGGAGCACCAGGCCCGCTGTCCGAACATGCTGTCAGGGGGAGAATTGCGATGAAGCTCACCAGGGGGAGTACCTCAACGGCGCGGTATCGCCACTTCGTCATGCTTCTTCTTTCTCGGTTGGGGGTTCCGAACTGTTTGCTTCCGGATGCGCAAGGGCCGCTAACAACTCGATTTTCGAGTCGCTGGCGGCCCGGCGGGCATGGCAGGTCGATTCCGGCCCGTTTCAGCCCCGTAGCTCTGCGTCACCGTCTTTCGACGGCTTTGCTCTGAGCAGCGCGAGGCTTCGGTCATTCAGGCTTCATGCCTTTCCTGATCGACTGCACTCAAGTCGTTGTGGCAGAACGAAGTATGCGACGAGCTAGCGCTCCGCGCGGCGTTCGCGGCCGGCGAAACATTTCGCGATTTCCATCACAAATGACGGCACCAGGGAAATGGCGCCCGGGGCGTATGCATGAATCGGGCCGGAAGAGCGTCGATCGAGCCGTTGCAGACCCGATATGCACGGCCGAGGCGCCAACCGGGCGTACGGATTCGCCGGGATTCGGAGCGGATGCGAAAACGGCCTGGCAGGCTGTCAGGCCTGCCAGGCCGCCTCGATTCCGCTACGAGCGCTCGTCCACTCGCAACGCATGGACTGCTGCCTTTCGATCCGATCCGTCCCTGGATCGTGGTCGAACGGGCCCACCCCGGGTCATGCCCGCCGACCCTCTGACCTCGTGATCAGACGATGTCGTCGATGCCATCCCGCCTGCGTCTGCGAGCAGCACCTGCGACTCCGACCAATCCCGTTGCAACGAGCAGCAGGGATGCGGGCTCGGGCGTCACGAGTCCTGTCACCTCGTACCGAGGCTCGACACCACTCGGGTCTGCACTCGCCAGCATCTCATAGCTGAGGGAGCCGTTGTACAGATCACCTGCCTTCGAGAACGTACTCATGTTCGTCGTCACGAAGAGCGGTCCCGGCACCCAGTTGCCGAACGACTGGAGAAACAGCCCCTGGTGGGCGACTGTGTTCTTCCACGGCAACACCGTCCCGTTGCCATCCTGCACGCTGGATATGCCCGAGAAAACCCAGAGATTCGGGTTTGCACTCCAGAACCGGATGCGCTTCGTGTAGTATGTCCCGTTGAGGCTGATCGAGAACCTCACCGTGGAGCAACTGCCGATGCACACGGCCTGAGCCATCGAGGAGATGGTCATGGATTGGGCATAGCCGTTACCGGGTACTCCGAAGACGGCGATTGCAGCTGCGGCGATCACCGACCTCCGTAAGTACGGAACCGGATTCATGCCTACCTCCTTCCAGCAGGATGTCCGGCGGATTCGCGGAAAGTCTGATTCCGTGAACCGCCGCTGTGCGCGTCGATCGGATGCCGGGGCAGACGTCTCATCTTCTCGGCCGCCGCACACTCAGAACGCCGACCGGCACGAGCAGCAGCAGATGCAGCAGGCTCAGGGTCAGCGTTTTCAGCACAATGCTCACGAACGTGCTCATTTCACCCGGCGCGATCCCGCCGCGGATCACGAAGTAGTCACTGATCATCATGGCTCCGATCACGGCCCCGCCGATGCCGAGCAGGATCAGCAGCACGCCGAACAGGCGCTGGATGATCAGTGAGACGGTGCCGCGCAGGTGCAGGGCGATCCAGATCAGTCCGATGGCGAGCACGATCCTCGGTGTGCCCTCGACCGTGACGGCCAGCGCCGTGAACTCCCACTGCGCGTTGCCCGGGTCGTTCGTCACGGTCCAGAGCAGGACGAGATCGGCTACGCTCCCGATCAGAAAGAGAAGGCCGACCGCCCAGAGCACGCGTGCCGCGTTCTTCGCCGTATGCTCGTCGAGCAACCGGAGTCGGGCCGTCTCTCTGGCATCACCGACAACGATCTCGGGTTGCGGCCGCTCTGCTGTCGCCATCGACATGTCTTGTCACGCCTCCGGGAGTGCGCGGAAAACCGAGGGGATAACCGACCGGGCCACCCTCACCGCGAGGTCGAACGCTCTGTCTTCGGTCGTCAGAACGGGCACGACGATACGAACCAGTGCTTCCTCAGTGCGGCCGCGCAGCGCGGCATCGCGCAACAGTTCCCACTTGACTGCATACTCATTGGCCGTGACGCGCCCCCTGCCCTGATACCAGTAGAGGACAACCGCACGATCGGTGCCGCGAGCGATCAGGTAACGGCTGATCATCGCGACACCATCCTCTGCCGACACGGCGACCATGCTCGATCCGACCGGCTCCCACCCGGCGCCCGGCAGGCAGTTGCGCGGGGAATGGATGGTCCGACCGCTGGCCTGGCTGTCGTAGTAACCGACGTAGAGCGAGAAGTCGGCGCCTTCGCCATCAAGATCAGCGCCGTACCGGCGCAGCAGATACGAGGTCATCCCGACGACCGCGATCTCGTCGGCGGACAGCGTCGTGTCCCGGCCGGGCCGGTCGGCCAGGCGGAGCGGAATCACCTCCTCGAGCGGCCGGCGCAGCGGCATCCGTTGCTGCTGGCCGACGCCGCGCAGCAGCAGCGCGCCGGAGGCGAGGATCAGTGCGGGCCCCCACGCGAGCAGCCGGCTCATGTGCCGCCACGGGCCATGACCAGTCGGTCCCGCGCGGGCCGGGCCGGCTCGATCCGGCCGAGCAGCCATCCCACGCCAGAGAGCACGATGAGCGCCGCCACGAACATCCCCCACCCCTCCGTATAGTGCATCAGCCCGCGGCCGAGCGACTCGTCGATCCAGAACACGGCGAAGCCGGTCAGGAAGACTCTCACGCCGTTGAGTACCACTGCGATCGGAATCGCCGCAATCACGAGGAGCGCGCGACCCCACGAGGTCCGCAGCCAGATCCCGCCGATCAGGAACCCGAGCGCCAGCAGTGCCGCGAGCGATCGAAGCCCGCTGCACGCTTCTGTGACGAACAGCTGCGTGGCCGGCTGCAAGGTGCCATCGGCCAGCCGTCGTCCAAGCACGATCACGTTGCCCTCGACGCCTGCCGGAACGTGCCGCCAGTTGAGCAGAGCGGCCCCCATCCGGGACGCGCGAAACTGGAGCGGCAGAGCGAGTGAATCGGTCAGCAGCTCCGGCAGCGGCATGGACAGCACGATCAGCGCGACCGGCAGCCACCAGCGTCTCAGCTGCCCGAACCCCCTCGCGTAGATCAGGATCCCGCACAGCGCGAGTACCGCCGACAGTCGCATCGTGAACAGCTCGGCGGCGAGAGCCGAAAGGGAACGCAGTACCACTGCTGCGATCAGTACCGCGGCGCCGGCCCCCGCCTGCCCCCTTGCATCCGGATCCAGCCCGGACCGCCAGGCCAGGAACACTGCCGCGGGAACGAGCAACAACCCGTGCCCCGCATCGGGATCCGTCCACCACAGTCCCACCGTACCGACCAGTGGCCGCCAGTACAGAATGACGAAAGCGACGGCCGCCGTGATCCACGGCACCGTCGCAGCGATCGCGCCCCGGTCCGACTGCGCCGGAGCGGCGACTCTTCGCCTCACCACCCCCGCTTCTTGAGGACCGCCGGCAGCGTCATCAGCATGATCCGCAGATCCTCGGCCGGCGAACGGCGCGAGATGTACTCGAGGTCGAAGCCGACCTTCCGCCGGACATCCTCGGTCGACGTATCGTACGTCTGTCGGACCTGCGCCAGCCCCGTGATGCCCGGCAGTACGCGCTGCCTCAACTCGTAGTTCGGGATCCGCTGCCGGAGCATCGCGAAAATGCGAGGTTGCTCGGGCCGTGGACCCACTATGTTCATCTCCCCGCGAAGCACGTTGTACAGCTGGGGCAGCTCGTCCAGCCTGGATTTGCGAAGGTACCTGCCGATCGGAGTCACGCGCGGGTCGTCCTGCCGAGCCCACTGCTGCGGCGCATCAGCCGGGCTCACGTACATCGTGCGGAACTTGTAGATCCTGAACAGCCTGCCGCCGTAATCGACCACTCGACGCGTGTCTGCGTCTCCTTCACCCGGACGGCGCCGGTCCAGACCGACCCGGGCCTGCGTGTACAGGATCGGACCCGGCGATGTCAGCCGGATCATGATCCCGATCGCGATCATCAGCGGCAACGCCAGGATGATCGCCACACTGGCCAGTGCGGCGTTGACCACACGGCGCACTCGGTCCCGGATGCCGCTTTCCGTGCTCCCGGTCTCCTCGACGACCTGGACGCTACGCTGCCATGCGTCATATCTGGCGACCCAGTCGTACGTCGGCGTGTGACCGTTCGCGGTCGAGGTCCTCGGACCTGTCGGCGCGATCGCCGCCGTCTGGGTATCTGTCGGTATCAGCATGCAGGATTTCCCATTCCGGATCATGTGCTTCACACTGTCTCTCCGGGACACGAGCAATGCCCGTGCACGCCGGCTGCTTCCAGGTCAAGTCATTGGCCGGCAACCTGTTCAACGATCGTGCCTGCCGGATCGGCGGCCTGGCTCAGTGGGGCGATCCCTACGCCTGTTGGGATTCTGCGACATAGCCGGGCCTCGTCTGCCGACGCCCATGATCGCGAGGATGGTGCCGCGCGACCGGCCAACCACCGACCTCCGAGAGTCTGACCGTACCCGGGCCTGTCGGAGCGTGCGCCGACTTCGTCGCGTGGATCGCTACGGTTCTTCCGGATCCTCGTCGGACGACGCACCGGGCGGCAGCTCGACCTCGAAATGGAAACGGGTACCCCAGCGGGACCGCGTCTCGACCTGGAGAGACGAGCCCATTGCGGCGATCAGTTTCCGCGAAATCGCCAGTCCGAGCCCGCTGCCGGAGAACCCGAAACCTCCCTTGGCCGCGCGCGACAGGCGGAACGGCTCGTACAGGGTCTCGAGGGCTTCGGGTGCGTAGCCACGCCCCGTGTCGCGTACCGAGAACTCGAGGTGCACGGGCGATGTCGCGCGAACAGCAATCTCGACGAAGCCGGAATCCGTGAACTTGAGGCCGTTGGTCGTGAGGTTCAGCAGCACGCGGCTGAGCGCGAGCGGATAGCCGAAACGGTGATCGATGGCCGGTGGAAAGAGGTGAACGCCGAGGCCTTTTTCCTCGGCCATCGGCCGGACGATGTCGTGAACGGATTCGAGGATCTCGGTGACCGAGAACAGCGTCGGCTCGCGCTCGGTCAGGCCATCGCCGCCTCGGACCAGCTCGATGATGTCGCTGGCCACCGCTGTCAGGCCGAGCGCGGCGCTGTAGATGATGCCGAGCTGCCGCCGTTGCGTTTCGTTGATCCCGCCGCTCTGGCCCGACAGCAGCGTCTCTGCCAGGAACAGGATCGACGTGAGCGGAGATCGCAGGTCATGGGCGACACCGGCGGCGAACTGGTGACCGTCAGGCATCGGGATACGCGCATCGTCCTTGTGCGATCGGCCGTGCAGACCGGCTCGCAGCGCGTCGAACGCAGTCAGCGTCTCGATCATCGACTGCGATGGCGGTGGTGGCTCCATCGTCAACCAGCCCCGGACGACCTGCGCCTGGATCTCCTCGATGAGGCCGGTCAGCAGGTATGGATCGGCGTCGACATCGAGTGGCTCGCCGGTCACCAGGCTGCGTGCAATGCGACCGGCCTCGGCCTTCAGTACATCGACCGTGACACCCGGGGTGACACCGAGCCGGGAGTCCGATACAGCCGCTTCAATGGCGCGCGTCAGCGCCGCGGCATCAACGGCGGGAATCACTCGACGTGGCTCCGAGACGCTGGCGCCGGTCACGCCGCGCGCCGCGTCGCCCCCTGGATCGGGAGACATCG
>Ga0055448_10000133_pt1 | contig 16800 bp, 13 predicted proteins | sample China_Galinas_PW_4_FD_57744 | JGI IMG/M metagenome (GOLD analysis project Ga0055448, IMG submission 57744) | Wetland microbial communities from San Francisco Bay, California, USA, that impact long-term carbon sequestration - China_Galinas_PWA_D2 | ecosystem: Environmental > Aquatic > Marine >... | reverse complement strand
GGTCGGCGGTGTGCGTCTGCTCGCCGGCCGGTGGGCGATGGAAACCCGCTGCGACGGCCGGCCGATCAGCCCGACCGGTGCCTGGCAGGAGCTATGTTGGCAAAGCGATAAGAAGTGCGATTTCCTGGAGCTTGGCGTCGAGTTGGCCGAAGGCCTGCAGCTCGAGCGCCAGCTAGTGCTCTCGAAACGCGATCAGGTGCTCTTGATCGCCGACGTGCTGTCAACGAAAGACCGCACGTCTCACGAACTCGAGCACACGCTGAGCCTGCCGCTGGGCCGTCGCGTGGCCTGGCTGCCGGAATTGGAGACGCGTGACGGCATGCTCGTCCACGGGAAGCGACGGACGGCCGTCTTGCCGCTCGGCCTCCGCGAATGGCGTTGTGATCCCCGCGGCGGCACGCTGGCGAGCGACAACGGGTGGCTTACCCTTTCCGAGGCGGCCTCCGGCCGGTCGCTGTATTGCGGGCTGCTCTTGGACCTCGATCCAGCGCGGTCGAAGAGATCTCGCACTTGGCGGCAACTGACGGTTTCCGAATTGCTGCAGGTCGTGCCGCGCGACGTGGCCGTCGGCTTCCGGGCCCAGTCGGGCAGCGATCAGTGGCTGGTCTATCGATCGCTCGGCCCGGTCGGCAATCGCGCCCTGTTGGGACAAAACGTCTCTTGCGAGTTCTACGCCGGCCGCTTCCAAAAGAACGGCCTGGTGGCCGAGTGGATCCAAATCGAACCCGAGTAAGCGGAGCCATGTCGATTGCCGACAACCTGCGACGGGTGCAACAGCGGATCGCACGCGCGGCCGCAGCAGCCGGCCGCCGGGCTGACGAGATCACGCTCGTCGGCGTGACGAAGTACGTCGGAGTCAACGAAGCGCTGGAACTCGTCGAAGCCGGTTGTACCGAGCTGGCCGAAAGCCGTCCCCAGCAGCTTTGGTCCAAGGCCAGCGAGCTCGCTTCGGCGAGCGGGCGAGCGGTCCGCTGGCACCTCGTCGGCCACCTCCAGCGCAACAAGCTCCGCCGCACACTCCCGCTGGTTTCACTCATCCACAGCGTCGACAGCGAACGGCTGCTCGCGGCCATCGACGCCGAATGGCAAAGTCTGACGGCCACGCCGAGCGAAGCCCAGCCGCCGATTCGCGTGCTGTTGGAGGTCAACACCTCCGGCGAAGCCGCCAAGCACGGACTAGCGCCCGAGGCAGTCGAGCCAATCGTGGCCGCGGCCCCCCGGTTTCCCCACGTCGAGATTTGTGGTCTGATGACGATGGCCGCCCTCGAAGGCGGACTCGAAGTGGCTGCGCGAAATTTCGCCATGCTGCGCAAACTGCGAGACGACTTGCGGCTGCAAGAGCTCTCGACGGGGATGAGCGGCGATTTCGAAGTGGCGATTCGCGAGGGGGCCACGATCGTCCGCGTCGGGTCCGCGCTGTGGGAATGAATCGATTGGCGGCCACGCCGAACGAAATTGCGATCGGCTCCGGAAGCCAAACCGCAAGCGACTCCATGGATCGTCGTAAGGATGACACGCCCCATGCCCGCGATCCAACAACTTTCGGCAAGCGTCGTCAACAAGATCGCGGCCGGCGAAGTGATCGAGCGGCCGGCCAGCGTCCTCAAGGAGCTGCTCGAGAACTCCGTCGACGCTGGCGCCGGCCGGATCGACGTGACGGTGGAGCAGGGGGGCGGCGAGCTGATTCGCGTCGCCGACGACGGTTGCGGCATCGTCGACGAAGAGTTGCCGCTGGCCGTGGCCAGCCATGCCACCAGCAAGATTCGCCAGGCCGACGACCTGTTTAGCGTCCGCACGCTCGGCTTCCGTGGCGAAGCGTTGGCATCGATCGCCGAGGTCAGCCGACTCACGCTCCGCAGCCGCACGGCCGACGCCGAGAGCGGTGCCGAGTTCGAAATTGTCGGCGGCGAGCCGCGGCCGGTCGCGCCGGTCGGCTGCCCCGTCGGCACGACGATCGAGGTGCGGAACTTGTTCTTCAACACGCCGGTGCGGCACAAGTTCCTCCGCTCGACGCAAACCGAGATGGGTCACACGACCGAAGCACTCACGCGCCTGGCGCTTGCCCATCCGCACGTCCACTTCACGCTCACCCACAACGGCCGATTGGTGCACGACCTGCCACCGGTCGAAGACGTGAGGCAGCGGGTCGCCGCGTTCTTCGGTCAGGAGATTGCCGACGACCTTATTGAAATCGGCAGCGAAACCGATGGAGTCAAGCTCACAGGATTCGTCGCCAACCCGATGCACAGCCGCGCCTCGGGGCGGATGCAGTATCTGTTTCTCAACGGCCGGGCGATCCGCGACCGCTCGCTGCAGCACGCTCTGGGCGAAGCATTTCGCGGCCTGCTGCTCACCGGCCGGCAACCGATCTGTTTTCTGCGGCTGGAGATGCCGGCGGAGCTGATCGACGTGAACGTCCATCCCACGAAGCAGGAGGTTCGCTTCCAGGACGGCGGTCGGCTCTACAGCCAGCTGCTCGGCACGCTGCGGACGAAGTTTCTCACCACCGATCTGACGGCCCGCGGCAAATCGAACAGGAGCTGGCCCATCTCGGCGAGCAACGACGAAGCGGAGTCGGGCGGGTCGGTGAGCCAGCTCGTCCATTGGGCGAAGGAGCAGCTCGGCCAACAAACGGGCACGCCGATCGCGGTGTCGAATGTTTCCTCGCGTCCCGGCGAGCCGCTGCAATTGCACCGCATCGACGTGCCAGCGTTTCAGCCGTTCGAGACACAGCATTCACCGCGTGCCAATCTCGACGTCGCAAGCGAGCGACCGGCCACGCCCGAGTCGCGCAATGCGCTGCAGGTTCACAATCGCTACCTGGTGGTCGAGACCGAAGCTGGCATCGAAGTGATCGATCAGCATGCGCTGCACGAGCGGATCCTCTACGAGCAGCTCCGCGACAAGGTGCTCGCCGGCGTGCTCGAGTCGCAGCGGCTGCTGGTGCCCGAGCCGGTCGATCTGTCGGCGTCCGAAGCGGCGGCGGTCCTGGAACAGGCGGAACTACTTTCGCGGCTCGGTGTCGAAGTCGAGCCGTTCGGTGGCGAGACGGTGCTGGTGTCGAGCTACCCAGCGATGCTCGCCAATTGGCGGCCGGCCGAGGTGCTCCGCGACCTGGTGGAAAAATTGCTCGCGGGCGGCAAACAGCCGGAGGCCCGCGATCTGTTGGACGAACTGCTGCACATGATTGCCTGCAAGGCGGCGGTCAAGTTCGGCGATCGTCTCGCGCCGGAAGAGATCGACACGCTCGTGGCGCAGCGGCATTTGGCCCAGGATTCGCATCATTGTCCCCACGGCCGACCCACGGCCCTGGTCTTTACCCACGAGGACCTCGACCGGCAGTTCAAGCGGATTTGATTCGCGGCCGATTTTCGAGGAAAATGAACCTATTGGTGGAAACCGGCGACCTGTTAGGTCGCGGCTATTCTCCCTCCTGACTCCCGGCTTCTCCCCCCGTCATGATTTGCGTCAGCATTGGCCGTAGCCGTCACAAGCACATGCTCGCCGAGCACAAGCATCTGTGCGAGCAGGGGGCGAAGCTCGTCGAGCTGCGGCTCGACTACATCAGCTCACGCGTGAATATCCAGCGGCTGCTGAAGGACCGGCCTTGCCCGACGATCGTCACCGTCCGGCGCGAACAGGACGGTGGCAAATTCACCGGCGATGAGGATACCCGGCTCCGCATGCTCCGTGAGGCGATTGCCAACGGCGTCGACTACATCGACCTCGAAGAAGACATCGCCGGCGATATTCCGCGGTTCGGCAAGACGAAGCGGATCGTCAGCTTCCACAGCTTTCGCAATACTCCCGACAACCTCCGCGAGCTGCACGACCGGCTCAAGTCGAAGGATGCCGACATCGTCAAGATCGCCACGATGGCCAACCAGCCGCGCGACAACGTCCGCGTGCTCGAGATGATGCAGGAGAGCGAAATCCCGACGATCGGCATGTGCATGGGCGACATGGGTACGCCATCGCGGATCCTCGGCCCGAGATTCGGCGCTCCGTTCACCTACGCCACGTTCCACCACGAGCGGGCGCTTGCGCCAGGGCAGCTCAGCTACCAGCAGATGGTCGACGTCTACCGGCACGACTCGATCAATCCCGACACGGCGGTTTACGGTGTCATCGCTGATCCGATCGGCCACAGCCTCAGTCCGCAGGTCCACAACGCGGCTTTTGGCGAAGCAGGGATCGACGCGGTCTACGTGCCGTTTCGCGTGCCGTTCGATGCGCTCGGCCAGTTCATGGAGGACGCGCCGCGGCTGGGGCTCCGCGGACTGAGCGTCACGATCCCACACAAGGAAGCAATCGCCAGGTTTCTCACGAAGGTCGATCCGGCCGTGAAGGGGATCGGCGCCGTCAACACGGTGCTCGTCAAGGATCAGGAAGTGCTCGGCTATAACACCGACTACAAGGCAGCCATGGACTCGCTCGAGAGCGCGTTCGGCCCGATCGGAGCAAATCCCAGTCCGCTCAAGGACAAACGCGTACTCGTGCTCGGGGCGGGCGGCGTCGCGCGGGCGGTCATGTACGGTCTCGGCAGACGCGGCGCGAAGGCCGTGGTCGCCGGCCGTACCCGTTCGCGCTCCCAGCAGCTGGCCGATCAGTTCGGCGGTCGGGCAGTCGATTGGCAGGCTCGGCACAACCTCGAGGTCGACATCATCGTCAATTGCACGCCAATCGGCATGCATCCGAACGTCGATGAAACGCCCTTCGGCAGGTCATACCTGAAGCCGGCCATGGTCGTGTTCGACACGGTCTACAACCCCGAGTCGACGCTGTTCTTGAAGGAAGCCAAGTCGCACGGCTGCCGTGCTGTGACCGGCGTCGAAATGTTCGTCCGCCAGGCGGCCCTGCAGTTCATGCTGTTCACGGGGCGCGAAGCGCCGTACCAACTGATGCGCGAAACTCTCAAGCGGGCGATTGGCCCCGTGCGATTCTAGCAGGGAGCCCGGAGCAGGGTGGAATCACCGCTGGCGGTTTAGCTGATGCCCAATCCCACCGCCCCTATCTTCCTGATCGGCTACCGCGGCACGGGCAAGACGACCGTCGGCTGCCTGCTCGCCCGACGGCTCGGCCGCGAGTCGATCGACGCCGACGACGAAATCGAGCGCCGCGCGGGCAAATCGATCGCCGCAATCTTCGCCGACGATGGCGAAGCGGTTTTCCGCGACCAGGAGGCCGCCGTCGTTGCCGATCTGTGTCGTCGCACGCAGCTCGTCGTCGCGCCGGGCGGCGGCGCGGTCCTCCGCGAGGCGACCTGCGACGCGATGCGAGCGGCCGGGCCGGTCGTCTGGCTCACCGCGAGCGTCGACACCATCGCCGCGAGGCTGGCCGCCGATGCCACCACCGGCGACCGTCGACCTCAGCTCACGGCCGCGGGTGGCCGAGCCGAAATTGAGGCTGTTCTGGCGGAGCGGACGCCGATTTATCGAGCGTGTGCTACATTTGTGGTCGATACCGAAGGAAAGAGCCCGGCCGACGTGGCCGACGAGATCATCACCCACCTTCCCGACCCGCGCGAATAATGTCCATGGGCCTACGACTGGCAGCACTGTTCGTCGTCGGCACATTTCTTGGCTCCCTGGTGAATTGGGCCGTCTACACGTTTGCCTGGAACGCGCGACCGATTTCGCCGTGGGGGCCCGCGCCCGAGGGTGCGCCGCCGCGCGGCTGGTTCAATCGCGTGCCGGTGTTGGGCTGGTTTCAGCTAAACCGCGAAACGGCGATTCACGGTTCTTGGTTTTGGCTGCGGCCAATGCTGGTGGAAGTCGGCATGGGCGGGGCAGTGGCGGCGCTCTACTGGTGGGAGGTGGCCGAGCTTGGTCTGATCCGCGGCCAATTGCCGGGGCTGGTTGCCGTGCCCCTCGACCCGCTGCATCTGGAATTTACGAGCCACGTGCTGCTGCTGTGCCTGATGCTCGCCGCGTCGCTGATCGACGTCGACGAGAAAACCATCCCCGACGAAATTACGGTTCCAGGAACCATTCTCGGGATCGCGTTGGCGACGATGGTGCCAATGTCGTTGTTGCCGCAAGTGGTTGTGCGGGCCGTGCCGCCTGTCGCTGGTGTGGCAATCGGCAACGCGGCCGGTCAGAACGGGTGGCTCGAACCGGTGACCGCGATCTCGCCGCAAGCCTGGCCGCCGGCCTGGGGCGTGGCAGGCCAGTGGTCCTCGCTGGCGATCGCGCTCGGCTGCTATTGGCTGTGGTGCTTCGCGCGCACGCCTCGCATCTGGCGCGGCCGACGCGGCCCTGCGCACGCCCTGCGCATCATCGTTGCCCGCGTCCGCCGCGAACTGTGGCGCCGCAACGAGCGCGGCTTGCTGCTGATGGGTACCGCTGCGATTGTCTTCACTTGGGCCCTGGGTGGCCACGCGAATTGGGCCGGCATGCTGACGGCGCTCATCGGCATGGCGGCCAGCGGCGGCATCGTGTGGGCAGTGCGGCTGATCGGCACTGCCGCATTGCGGCGCGAGGCGATGGGTTTCGGCGACGTCACGCTAATGATGATGATCGGCACGTTCCTCGGCTGGCAGGCCGGGCTGATTCTGTTCTTCGTCGCACCGTTTGCCGGACTCTTGGTTGGCCTGCTGCAGCTCGTGTTGCGACGCGATGACGAGATCCCCTACGGTCCATTCCTGTGCCTGGCCGCGGCGGGCTGCGTCGTCGGCTGGGCGCCGATTTGGAATTGGGCTGGGCAGCTGTTTGCCCAAGGGCCGCTGGTGCCGGCGATGCTGGTCGTGTGCCTGGTGCTGCTGGGCGTGCTGCTGGCGATTTGGCAGTTCATCAAAGGTTGGCTTTTTGGCCGCAGAGCGTAACGTACATTTTTCCATGATCTGGCCGTGCGAGACGATTACTGACTTCGATGCTGGCCGCGAGCGGATTCGCACACGGCGGTACGGTGTCATCGAGACCAGCGGCAGCTCGCTAACGGCCGTGTACCTTCGCCCTTTGCCAAAACTGCTGGCATTGCCCGACCTGGTGCCGCTCGACCCGCGTTACCATGCCTCCGGCGAAGACGACCGCTGTCGCCTGTACTACAACCAGCCCCGACGGATGCCGAATTTCCTCGCGCTCAAGTATATCGTCTCGACCTCGGGCACCAGCTACGCCACGTTTCGCGCCGCGCTCCAGGTGCTCGACGCGATCGCCGCCGTCAAGCGATCCGACGCGATCGTCTGCGACGCGCTCAACGTGCGGCTCAGCGACCGGTTGATGCAGCGGCTGGGTTGGGAGCCGCACAAGCCACAACGCTGGCATCGCAACTTCATCCGGCGATTTTACGGGGTCTATCCGCCCTCGGCATTGGGTGCCTGGGATCGAACGCCAGCGAGTTCCCAGTCGTCTGTGTCGACTGCTGGGGGCTCGGCCGAACGTCGACCCCAGCCACCCTTGACCTCTCCGCCAGCGGTGCTAGCGGAGTGACGGAAGCGATCTTGTCGCACCGGCGGCGAGTTGTTACGCTCCGCCCGCTCTTCACCATACTGAGCCGCTGGACAGGTTCCACACCCGTCCGGCCATTGCTTTTCACCAAAGTTCCAACCGCGACAGGAATGGTCGCTGTGGTCAATGTGTTTGTCAGTCGGTGGGCCATCGCGCTACCGATGCTGATCTTGTTTGCTGCTGCCGGTTGCAGCCAGTTGCCTGGTGCGCCCAGCGGCCAGCAAACAGCCGCGGTTACACTCTCGCCTGAACAGCAGCAGGCGATCGCCATGCAGACGCAGCAATACCAACAGCGTGCTGCCGCGCTCGACCGCGATAATCAGGAACTGCAGTCGCTGCTGGCCCAGTCGAAGCAACAAGCGCAATTGATGGAGGAGCAGGTCAAGGCGACGCAGGTTCAACTCCGCGACACCGCGAACCAACTTGCCGCTCTCCAGGCCGACAATAATCAAATGAAGTCGCGGACCACGGCAATGGCCGCCTCGATCCGCACGCAGAGCCAAGCCGAGATCCGCTCAAACAACAGCCTGCTGCGGAACTTGACGATCACGAATTTGCCGGGCGTGCAGGTCCGGCAGGACGGCGACGTGATCCGCGTCGAGATACCCGCCGACCAGCTTTTCAACCCCGGCACGGCCCAGCTCAAGATCGGGGCCGACGAGTTGATCCGCAGCGTGGGCGCCGATCTGTTGCGGAACTACCCGCAACAAATGATCGGGATCGAAGGCCACACGGACAACGGTGTGGCCGCCACGCAAGTCGCCACAGCCCAACATCTCTCGGTGGCTCAGGCTACGACGGTCTACGACGCCCTGGTGCGTGCCGCCGGCATGTCGGCGAATCAACTCTTCGTCGTGGGCCACGGCGCGAACCATCCCGTCGTGTCGAATGGCACCGAGGCCGGCCGGGCGCGAAATCGCCGGATCGAGCTGGTGATCTACCCCGAAACGATGCCGCGGTAGGGAGAACTTGCCGCAGCAAGTCGGGGCACACGCAGCGAGTCGCAAGTGACGCGGCCAATGATTACAATGGGCACGTCACGCGAACTCGTTTTGCGCCGAGTGTGTCTTTCCCACAATCCTGCATCCTCACTCCCGAACCCCTCCCCAATGATCGCCATCATCGACTACGGCATGGGCAACCTGCGGAGCGTCGAGAAGGCGTTTGAACGCACAGGCCACGGGGCAACGATCACCAGCGATCCGGCCGTGCTGGCCGATGCCGCCAAGCTGGTGCTTCCCGGTGTCGGCGCGTTCCGCGACGCGATCGCAGCCCTCGAGTCGCGCCGACTCGTCGAACCGATTCGCTCGGCCGTCGCGGCGGGCAAGCCATTTCTGGGCATCTGCCTCGGTTTGCAATTGTTGTTCGATCGCAGCTGGGAGGACGGCGAGTACCAGGGCCTCGGCGTAGTGCAGGGCGAAGTCGCGCGATTCGATTTGCCAGCGGAGTACAAAGTGCCGCACATGGGCTGGAATCAGGTGCAGTTCCGCCGCCGCCCGCCGATCTTCACCGGCATCGACGAAGGGGAGCACTTCTACTTCGTGCACTCCTACTACGTTGTGCCGCGCGATGAGTCGGTCGTCGCCACGCAAACCGATTACTCGCAGCCCTTCTGTTCGAGCATTTGGCGCGACAACCTGTTCGCCACGCAGTTCCACCCCGAGAAGAGCCAAGAAGCTGGCCTCCACGTGCTCAAGAACTTCGCCGAGCTGACCTGAGCGGATCGCTCGCGGATTGGCTCAAAACTCTTGTGTTGAAACAGATTGCGCCGTGCCCGCCGCCTGGTGAGGGACTTGCCCTGCACCGCCACGTATGGCATATTCTGGGTTTCCGCACAGCGGTGCGGGCTCGTCGTGTAATCTGGGTGACTCGGAACTGCGGTCCATGCAAATCTGGCCGGCGATCGACCTCCGCGGTGGCAAGTGTGTTCGACTGCGGCAAGGCGACTACCAACAAGAAACGGTGTTCGCCGACGATCCGGCCGAAGTGGCGCGCGAATTCGCCGACGCCGGAGCTCGCTATCTACACATCGTCGACCTGGAGGGGGCCCGCGAGGGACTGCCGGTGAACCTGCCCGGCGTCCAGGCGATCCTCGACGCGGTCGACGTTGAGTGCGAGTTGGGCGGCGGCATCCGCGACGAGCAGTCCGTGGCGGAGCTGCTCGAATTCGGCCTCTCGCGGCTGGTGATCGGCACTTCGGCAATCACCGACCCCGATGGGTTCCGCAAGATCTGCCGCAAATATCCCGGCAAACTGGTGCTGGGGATCGACGCCCGCGATGGCCGCGTTGCCACCGACGGCTGGCTGCAGACCAGCGGCTTGGGCGCGATCGAGCTGGCGCGGCAATTCAACGACGAGCCGCTGGCCGCGATCATTTACACCGACATCGCCACCGACGGCATGCTCAGCGGCCCGAACTTCACGGCCATGGCACTGATGCAAGAGGCGGTCTCACTGCCGGTAATTGCCTCGGGTGGTGTCACGACGGCCAGCGACGTAGCCCAGCTCGCTGCCGCCGGGCTGGCCGGCTGCATCATTGGACGGGCCCTCTACGTAGGGACCCTCACGCTCGAGGACGCGCTGCGAGCCGGGCAAAGTGCCGACGTGTAAACGAATTCGACAGGAGGAATCATGACGCACAACGTCCAGGACATCCGCAACATCGCGGTCTGTGGGCACGGCTCCTCGGGCAAGTCGACCCTCGTCGATCAACTGCTCGTGAAAACCGGGGCGGTGAGCGGCCAGCCCAGCGTCGACAACGGCACCAGCATCTGCGACTTCGACGAGGAAGAGAAACATCACAAGCACTCGATCGAGTCGTCGGTCGTCCACTTCGATCATGGCGGCAAGCGATTCAACCTCATCGACACGCCAGGCTATCCGGATTTGATCGGGCAGACCATCGGCGCGCTGCGCGCGGCCGATACGGCGCTGATCACGATCGACGCCCACGCCGGCATCAAGGTCAACACGCGGCGAACCTGGAAGGAGGCGGGCGACGCCGGCCTGGGGCGGATCCTCGGCATCACCAAGCTCGACGCCGACCAGATTGATTTCCCTCAGCTCATCGACTCGATCCGCGAGGTGTTCGGCAATAGCTGCGCGCTGTTCAACGTGCCGCTGGGACAGGGACACGATCTGAAAGGCGTCGTCTCGACGCTCGACCCACCCCAGGACGTTGCCGGTGCGCTGGTCGACCCCGCGAGCGTCAGCGAGAGCGTGCTCGAATCGATCATCGAGGCCGACGAAAAGGTGATGGAGAAGTACTTCGAGGGCGAAATGCCGTCGCAGGAGGAGCTCGATCGGCTCTGCGTGGAAGCAGTCCGGCAGCGGACGCTCACGCCAATCGTGTGTATCTCGACCAAGGCGGACGTGGGAATCGACGAATTGCTCGGCGTGCTGGCGCAATGCGCCCTGCCGCCGAACGCGGTCACGCGCACCGCCACCAAGGATGGCGACACGGTAACGCTCAAAGCCGATCCCGCGGCGCCGCTGGCGGCTCAGGTGTTCAAGACACGGATCGATCCGTTCGTGCAGCGGCTAAGTTTCATCCGCGTCTTCTCGGGTACGATCAAGAAGGACGACACGCTCTCCTGCCCGGGCCATCGCAAGGGCATCAAGATCGGCCCACTGCTCTCGGTCCAGGCCGACAAAACGGCGAACATCGACGAAGCCGGTCCGGGCGACATCGTGGCAGTCGCCAAGAACGAGGAGCTGCACACCGGCATGTCGCTGGGCGAATTGGAGCTGCCACCGCTGAAATTCCCCATGCCGATGGTCGGACTGGCGGTCACGCCCAAGGCCCGCGGCGACGAAACGAAGCTCTCCGGCGCGCTGCACAAGATCACCGAGGAGGACAGCACCGTCCACCTGCAGCACGACGCCGAGACCAAGGAAATGGTGCTGACCGGCATGAGCGAGCTGCATCTTTCTCTGTTGCGCGAGCGGCTCAAGCGACGCGACAAAGTGGAGGTCGACGCCAAGGAACCGAAGATTCCCTACCGCGAAACGATCCAGGCCGATGCCGAGGGAAGCTATCGGCACAAGAAGCAGTCGGGCGGCTCGGGCCAGTTCGGCGAAGTCCACATCCGCATGTATCCGCTCCCCGAGGGCTCGAAGCCGGAAGACTTCGCCACCAAGGAGCGCTTCCCCCACCTCAAGGCGCAGCATTTTCACGAGAAGAACAATTTCCTCTGGGTCGATACGGTGGTCGGAGGCACAATTCCGGGCAACTTCATGCCGGCCATCGAAAAGGGCTTCCTCGAAAAAGTCGCCGGAGGCGTCGTGGCCGGATATCCGGTGCAAAATGTTTGCGTCGAGGTCCACTTCGGCAAAGACCATCCGGTCGACTCGAACGAAACGGCGTTCCGCATCGCGGGCCGACAGGCGTTCGCCAAGGTTTTCAAAGAGGCGCGGCCGAGCCTGTTGGAGCCGGTGGTGAAGCTGGCGATCACGGTGCCCGTGGGCAACGTGGGCGACGTGTCGAGCGACCTCTCAGGCCGCCGCGGGCAAATGGTCGGCATGGACTCGGCCGGCGGCGGCATGACCACCATCGAAGCCGTCGCACCTCTGGCCGAAGTGATGACCTACGCCCGCACGCTCTCCTCGATGACCGGTGGCCAAGGCAGTTACACGATGGAGTTCTCCCACTACGACGTCGTGCCGGGCAACGTCCAGCAGCAGATCATCGCTCAGGCGAAGATCAAGGAAGAGGAAGAGTAGGAATGGCCCCTGGCGAATCTGCGTCATTTCTCGCGAAGCCGTGCGCCGCAAACGAGCCTGCGTGCGCATCTGCCGCGATCTCTGCCAATTGCGAGTGACACTTCGCCCCGGCAACCGGCCTAGCGCAGGTAGCAAGTAGTCCGGCCGGCAATTATTCTCGTCATCTTCACGAGAATTATTTTGATATGGGGGGGTGTCGAGTGGCATAATGGGCGGCATCCATGCGCCAGCCGGGGGGGGTGGGCAGGACCCAGCGGCGGCTGGTGACGAACGATCTATGTGTGTCTCATTCTCTCTTTTTCACCTTGGAGGAACGCTAATGACTGTCAAATCTTTGTCCTGCTTGGCCCTGTTGTGCGCACTGGGCGCGCAATCGTCTCAGGGGGCCCCGATCTTGTCGGTCTATCCAATCGGGCTCAACGGCGGCAACCGCGAGTGGTTCGTGGATATCACGCCTGATCCTGCCCTCTTTGTTAATTCGGGCCCGATGGGTATGCCGCCCAATACGGACGGCGGTTCTCTGGCCGTAGAAATCGGATTCTCGATCGACGCGCCAGTGAGTCTCGTGACTGCGATGATTGATAATATGTCGTTGTGGCCCGCCGAGGATTTCGGCAACAGTCCATTCCCGTTTGGTGAAGCTCCGGCCGACGGCCTCACGATCCAAGGCAACCAGCTCTTTATCGCTCAGGGGAGTGAGTTTCTCACAGCCACGTCCTCCCCACACTTTCTCAAGATCGTCACTGCCGGAGTGGGCCCGACCACGATTCAATGGCTCGGCGCGTATGGCGGGAATGGACGCATCGCGCAGGCTGGAACGAATTTCGACCTCTACAGTGGCTCCGCAAGCGTGCCGGAACCTGCGAGTTGTGCCCTTGTGTTCGTCGTCGGGTTAATCGCTGCTCTGGCAACCAATCGACGAATTCGATTTGCCTAAACGATTTCAGTCAGTGCAATACCTACACTTCATCGCAGCCTCGGCGGCCATCCGCCGAGGCTGCTCTCGTTTCATCACTTGTCGGAACAGCTACTTTCGCCCGCCGGCGACCAGCCAACCAGCCGCGGCTAGCAGCAGCAATGTCAGCGACGTCGGCTCCGGCACCGCCACCAGCTTGTAGAGAACGCCGCCCGTCCCGTTCGACGGCGTGTTCGTCACCAGGGCGTACAACTCGCCGTGGCCATCCTGGCCGAAGCCGTGCACGGTCACCTGGTTTGGCAGCTGATGGCTGGCAAACTGGGGCAGCAGGAACTCACGGATCGTTCCCATTTCCAGGTCGGCGTAGAACAGCCGGCCGTCGATGCGCCCGACCCCGGCCTGGTTGCGGATCGCCAAGTCACCGAAGACGTATTTGCCGTACAGCTCGGGAATCCCCGTGCCGCGGTAGACGAAGCCTCCGGTGATCGAAATGCCGTCGCCATGGTCGTACTCGAGCGTGCCCAGCGGTCCGGAGATGGGGTCGATCAACCCGGCAGGAACGCCGGGACTGTCAGCGCCGACGGTCCCTGCGTTGCCCATGGCTGTCGTGGTGCGATTGAACAGGAAAGTCCCCTCCTTCACCGCCCAGCCGTAGTTGCCGCCCAGCACCACGCGGTTAATCTCTTCGACGTTATTCTGGCCAACGTCGGCCATGATCAAGTCGCCGGTGAGCGTGTCGAAAGCATAGCGGTACGGATTGCGGAAGCCGTAGGCGTAGATCTCGGGCACATGCCCGGCGCCCTGAAACGGATTGGTGGTCGGGATGCGATACTGGCCGTTCGCGCTGACGGGGTCGGCGCTCACAGCCGTCAGCGCCGGGTCGAGCGGGTCGATCCGCAGCATCTTGCCTAGCGGCGTCGAGAGATTCTGCGCGTTGCCGCCCGGCTCGATGTGGCTCGCGCCGACGTCGTTCGCGTTGCCGCCGTCTCCGGTGGCCAGGTACAGATAACCATCGGGACCAAAGGCGACGGTTCCGCCGTTGTGGTTGCCGGCATTTTTGCCGAACGAGATGATCTCGCGCCGCGACGCGGGATCGACCACGTTCGGATCGGCGGCGCTCATCTTCCATTCATTGATCACGTTTTTGTAGTTCTGCGTGGCGCCGTTCGGCGCGACGTAGGTGGGCGACGTTCCCTCGGGAAGCGGCTGGCTGTTGTAGGTGTAGAGCGTGCGAAAACCGGGGCTGTTCGGGTCGTTGAACCCCGGATGAAACGCCACACCCAAAAAGCCACGCTCGTCGTTGGGGTTGCCGGGATTCATCGAGCTTCCGATGACGCCCTGGATGTCGAGCGCCGGCGTGGCGAGCAAGACGTCGTGGTCGACAATCTGCAGCAGTCCCTTCTGCTCGATCACGAACAACCGGTCGGGATTGCCTGGCGCGCTGGTCGCGTAGTCGGGCGCGCCCATGCCGTCGGCGATCGTCCGCAGTCGAATGGCAATGTCGCCCCGCGGAATGTCGGGCAATACGTCTTGCGGTTGCGCTGCGGCAACCGAGGCAAGACACGCAAGCACGATCGAAGTCAAACAAGAAAACCTGAACTGAGTTCTCGAAGTCACGATTCCAATCTCCTTTGGTATTCACAGGGTGGGTCTGGCCCGCTGTGATCGCACCTTCCGTGCGCGAGCGCCGTACGCTGACGGCGCGACGCCGGCCGGGGGCCGGCGATCGATCGGAGAGGAATTCAGTTCATTGGCAGCTCGCAGCCGGTGGCGACGGCGCAACACGATCCCAGCGGCTACCTTGCCTAACCGATAGGGTGCGCATCACGCGGCCATGCACCGAAACATAGTCCGGACTGAAACACGGTCGGGCACTGAAACACGGTCCAGCGCGGAAACAAAGTGAAACGCCCACAAACCACGCAGCACGACGAAAAATGCGTCGCAGTTGCGCTGCCGATCGCCAAACCGAATCGAATGGTTCGTGGCCCAGAGAAAACCAGACGGGTTCGTGGCCCAGATTGCGACCGGGCGATCCCCATGGTAGGCAATCGGCGCAGCTGTTGTCAAGCAATTCGCAAGGAATTAACGCCGACGCCGCAAAAAGAATCCGCCGGCCGCGAGGGCAAGCAGCGCCAGGCTGGCGGGCTCCGGCACCGCCGTGCCGTACCAGGCCAAGGCGAACTGTTCGCCGCCGGAAAAAGCTCCGGCGCCCCGCACGCGCAGCGTGTACTCGGCCAGTTCGTCGACGTTCCAAATGAGATGTTCGACGTTGTCGACGTCGCTGGTCGACTCGGCAATCAGCGTGCCGTCGCGCAAGATCTGCAGGTCCAAATCGCTTAAGACCTGCGTCTGATAAAACGAATCTCCAGCGTCGACGATCCCATTGCCGTTGTCCGTCCGACCGACGTGCCGATACCAGGTAAGCGTGGCCGTCAGCGAACTGCCGACCACCAAATGCGGATCGATCACGTAGTCGACGAACTGCCCGGTGGTGAGCGAATTCAAATCCCAGCCGACCGAGTCGACCATCCCCGGTCCCATCTCGCCGGCCAAGTACTGCGTGGCGAGCGTCAGCCCGTCGATTTGTCCGGTCCCGGAATGCGGATCAAGCGGGTGCAACGTGGTCGCCACGCCGCCCACATCCTGCAAATCGGCCGGTTCCCAAGGATTGAAATCGCGGTCCAGCACGTCTTTGCTGGCGCTGTTGAGGATCGTGGCTTTGACGACCAGCGGATCGGTGCTCAAGCCGTATGTTGCCCCGGCCTCGAGCTGTTGCGCGACGAGCCCCGTCACGTGCGGCGTCGAGAAGCTGGTGCCGTTGAGGTTCGTATCCCAATCCGGCGCCGCGCCTTCCCAATCGTCGTTCGCCATCGTCAACAACGTGCCTGGCGCGACGACGTCGGGCTTCATCCGTCCGTCATTCGTATACGATCCGGCGCTGAAGATGCTCACCTTCGAGTAGTCTCGCAGCGTGCGCCCGACCGAGATGCCGTTGTACGAGCTGCCTGGGCTGCGAACCGTCATTGGATTGCCGGGACTGTTATCCTGCGGATCGACTGGGATGTTGCCCGCAGCGACCGCCGAGCTGATGCCCCGGGCATACGCCGCCCAGTCGAGCATCAAGTCGAGTGGGCTCGACCCGCTGCTATTGGTGGCAAAGTAATTGAGCGACAGATTCAGCACGTCGGCACCCTGCTCGATGGCGAAGCCGATGCCTTGGCGAACCTGCACGTCGTTGGCAAACCCTGCGTTGCTGTCGAGTACTCGCGCGTTGACAAAACGCGCGTCCGGCGCCATGCCGGTGTAGGTCGGGTCGTTCGAGAGGACGACGCTGGTTGTCCAGGTGCCGTGTCCGAAGACGTCGTCGCCGAAGTTCGCCGGTTCCGTCGACACGAAGTTGGCCTCCGCCACCATCCTCGGCTGGCCCAGGCTGTCGAGTCCGGTAAGTGCAGGGTGCGTGTCGTCAACGCCGCTGTCGACCATGCCGACGATGATCCCCGTGCCGTCGCCCAACAAAGCGCGCGAGACGTCACCGTGAATGGCGGGGATGCTCAAGTTGATCGCCCAGGCCGGCGCTGCCACGAGCGCGACCACGAGCGCCCACGCGCTCGCGCGAAGCTTCCACACATTCATTAGGCGAGCCTCTAAGAAAACAGTTCCGGATGCGACCGTGCTGCTTCGGGCAGCTGGCGAAGGAGGAGGAGCCCGGCC
>Ga0055448_10000131_pt1 | contig 16907 bp, 16 predicted proteins | sample China_Galinas_PW_4_FD_57744 | JGI IMG/M metagenome (GOLD analysis project Ga0055448, IMG submission 57744) | Wetland microbial communities from San Francisco Bay, California, USA, that impact long-term carbon sequestration - China_Galinas_PWA_D2 | ecosystem: Environmental > Aquatic > Marine >... | reverse complement strand
CTCGGTGATCCTCCCCAGTGCCACTGCGGCGCCACCGGTCGTATCGGCCAGTGTCAGGGTCACAGCGCCCGGGTCCTCGACCCGGGCCGAGCCCTCGCCGACCGATGCGTTGATCGCGTCGGCGATCCGCATTGCGGTGGCTATGTTCGGCTGGCGCAGCAGCAATCTTGAGCCGGGTGTCGCAAAACGTGGAAGCTCATCGAGCAGCAGTCCGCCCTCGGGGATGCGGGCTGTTGTCTCGACCGTGTACATGCCGCGCGCGAGCTGGCCGTCGGACAGCAGCAGCGGGCCCTGCGCCGTCGCGACCGGCGGACTGTCCGGATCCTGGACCAGCGGCGTCGACCACAGCACGCCGCCACGCAGTGATGCCGCGTCACCGATGGACGCGACACTGACATCGAAGCGGCCGCCCGGCCGCAGGAACGGCGATGCCTCAGCCGTTACGAGTACGGCGGCGACATTGCGCGTGCGCAGGACCTCGGGCGGCACCTCGACTCCGAAGTTGCGTAGCAGGTTGACCACCGACTGCACGGTGTGTCGCGCGCCGAACGAGCCGATCGCGCGGTCACCGGTGCCATCGAGGCCGACGACCAGGCCGTAGCCCATGATGCGGACGGGCACGTTCGCGTCCGGTATCGCGACATCACCGATGCGTACAGTCTGCGCGCTCGTGCGCGTGGCCCGTGCGGCAAGCACGATCGCAATGCACGCGGCCAGCCGCAGCGCCCGGCTCGACCGGCGAGTGAAGCAGCCTGACGTCCTCATGGCCAGAGCACTCCCATGATGCGGCTCAGGATGCTCTGCTTCGGTTTGCCGAGGTCACCAGACGACGTGTACACAAGCTCGGCATCGGCGAGCCGCCAGGACTCGACGAGGTTCCGGTTGGTCACGTCCTGGGCGCGGACCATGCCGCTGATGGTCACGCTCTGTTCGGCCTTGTCGATCCGGATGGTGCGCGTTCCCTCGATGCGCATGACGCCGTTCGCTTCGACCGCGGTCACGCGTGCCGAAATCTCGGTCGTCAGGACATCACGGCGTCTTGCCTGGCCGCGCACGTTCGATTCGTTGTCCAGCTTGCTGCGGAACACCAGGTCGTTCCGACTCGAGCCGGTCGACGACGTCATGCCGCCGCCCGCGCTCGCATCGGTGCTCCGGCCCGACGCATCGCTGTTGGCCTTGTCCGCGGACGCGATCGTCTGTTCGTCGACCAGGATCGTGATGATGTCGCCGACCTTGAAGTCACGACGGTCCGACGTCCACGAGATCAGCCCGGGCCTCCGCTGCGGTTGCGACGTCGTCGAATCCGGGACCTGCGCCGTTGCCCGCCCCGCGAAAAGCGCGAGAAGGGCGATTGACGGAATGGTCGTGGCGCCGCGGCACTTCATGGTTCCTCCCGCACTGTGACGACCCGGACAAGGCCGGCGGTTATCACCGTGCCCTCGAGTCGCTTGCCGGTCTGTGCGCGCACTGCCACGGTCTCGCCTATCGCCGCGGATCCCGCCGCGCGTCCCTCGAGCGACAGTGTGATGGCGCCGTGCACGACCTCGATCCTCACATCATCGCCCGGCCTGACCGCGCGCGGCGGCTCGGCGGCCGGCCGGCGGATTGGCTCACCCTTCGCGATCCGCCGCCGCGTGATCCAGCCGGGCTCGACCGGCGGATCACCGGCGGACGGCGCACCCCAGCGGACGCCGGTCACACTGGACAGGTGCGCCGCCTCGAGCATTACGCCGCGCTCGAGGTCGGTCGCCGCTGTCACCACAGCAGTCCTCACACCGGCATGAACGAGGAGCTGCCTTGCCGATCCCGATTCCTCGAACCACACCGCCCAGCGACCGTCATCGCCCGAACCCGTGAGCCGGAACGGCGTCCCTGCCGCCGGCCACGGACTCGGACTGATCATCTCGACCACAATGCTGCGGGCATCCGTGCCCCAGCGCTGCGCAATCGCGGCCGCGACTTCGGCGGCTGCGCCGGCGGCCGTCGTGGCGCCGGCAGCCGGCGGCCCCATCGTCGCCTGCGGTCCGGAATCCTGAGCGCGCAGTGACGGTGACCCGAGCAGCAACAGCCCGGTTGCGAGCAGGCTAACGCAGCAGCGCATTCGTCATCTGCGACATCTCTTCGCCCGACTGGACCGCCTTCGAGTTGACCTCGTACGCGCGCAGTGCGGCGATCATGTCGACCATCTCCTGCACGACTTCGACGTTGCTCGCCTCGAGCGAGCCCTGGATAATGCGGCCGAAGCCGTCCTCCTGGGCGAACCCGACCATCGGTTCACCGGATGCGACCGACTCGCCGAACAGGTTCTCGCCGAGCGCGCGGAGACCGGGCGAGTTGGCGAAACGGACCAGCTCGATCCGGCCGATCTCGGTCGGCTCGGCCGACGCATCACCGAGCAGCGCCGTGACTACGCCCGTCCGTGAGATCGCGATCTCCCTCGCCTCGGGCGGTACCGTGATGCCCGGCTCGAGCGGGTAGCCCGCGTTCGTCACGATCATGCCCTGGTCCGAGATCGAGAAACTGCCATCACGCGTGTATGCGATCGTGCCATCGGGCATCTGCACGGAGAAGAAACCTTCGCCGTCGATCGCGAGATCGAGTGGCCGCTCCGTCTGCTCGAGCGCTCCCTGCGCATCGATCCGCTGCACGGCCGACAGCCGTGTGCCACGACCAACCTGGATGCCCGGCGTGCCCTGCGCGCCCGACCCGCCGACCGTCGTCGGAGCCTGCACCATCTGGTAGAGCAGGTCCTCGAAGTGCGCGCGGCTGCGCTTGAACCCCGTCGTGTTGACATTGGCGAGGTTGTTCGCGATCACCTCGACGCGCTTCTGCTGTGCGGCCATCCCTGTCGCCGCGGTACGAAGCCCTGGATCCATCGGTCTTCCTCTCTCTCCTGAAGAATCGGTTGCGTCGGTCCCGTCCGCCGGCTGCCCGGGCGACCCTGCTTCAGCCGCCGCGAACGCCGCCGTTCGGGCTCAGCCGACGCGGCCGATCCGGTTCGCGATCGTGTCCAGCACGCCGTCCAGCGTACGCACGCCGCCCTGAACCGCCGCATACGACCGCTGGATCGTGATCAGATCAACCATCGAATCCAGCGTACTCACGTTGCTCTGCTCGAGCATGCCCTGCCGCACGCCGCGGTCGGGCCCCTTCACGACCTGCCTGCCGTCATCCGCGCGGAACAGACCCGCCGCCTCATGCTCCAGCCATTCCGGACCCGGCACGCTCTCGACCCGCAGCCGTCCCACCGGAACACCATCGGCCGCGACCATGCCATCCGGATCGATCGTGATCGTCGAGCCCGGCGGAACGATGATCGGACCGCCCTTCTCCTGAAGCAGCGGCCGTCCACCCGCATCGATGATCCGGCCCTTGTCATCCAGCTCGAGCGCACCACCGCGGATCAGCCGCTCACCCGCACCCGTCTCGACCACGAAAAACCGCGTGTCCCCGACCAGTGCGACATCCAGCGGGTTGCCGGTCGGGTTGAACTGGCCTTCCGTGAGGTCGGTCCGCGCGCCGATCACGGGCGAGTCGCCGTCGCCGATCAGCCGGGCGAACGCGCGCTCGGCCTTGAAGCCGGGCGTCTCCGCGTTCGACAGGTTGTTCGTCGCGAGTTGCTGCCTCAGCTCCCAGTAGCGCAGCGCGTTCGCCGCTTCTCTCAGCGGTCCGGGTCCCATGTCGCCTCCTCTCGGACTGGCGTTGCCGGGGCAACGGCCGTGCCATCACAGAAAGCCCGGCACGATGCCCATAACTCGTTATACGACATCATATTACGACCTCGACAGGGACCGGGCCGAACGCTGTCGCTGCCAGCAGGGATGGGGAAGATGCTGCCGGATCCGGAACGTTTGGCCGGGTACTCACCACGAGCAGCGACGCCGCGTCCCGCGCGAGGCCGGTGCGACGCGCGATCGTTGCGGCCGTCATGCCGTTGCCCGCGAGGGTCCGGGCCGCCCACACTGCCGCTCCGTCGCGGGGTGCATGCGACGACCCGGCTTCGACCATCGGCTCGCGCCGCAACGTCTTTCTCGAAGCGGTGTCCGCCGGCCAGGGCGGAGGTTCGGGCCGGACTTCGAAGTTCGCGAGCCGGCCGGCCGCACCGCCGCGCGCGGGAACGAGCAGCTCGAGGCGAGGCGGTGTGATGGCCGCCGCGTGCATTGCGCGCCAGGTGGCGAGGCTCGCCGGGATGGCGGGCCCGGCCTGGCCGGCCGGTGCGCCGGACGGACGGGCCCACGCGAATCGGGGCCATGGCGAACGGTACCGGCGACTCATGCCGGCGCCATCCGTGTCCGCCGTAGTGGCTTCGGATGCGCCATTTGACAGCGCGGGCCGGCGGTGCCGCCGGTACGCAACGCGTGCAAGGAGTGCGGCCAGCAGCAGGCCGAGCATTGCGCCGATGAGGTCGGGCCGTGCGCGCACGCTGCCGCCTGTGCGGCCCGCGACCGGCCCGTTCTTCGCCAGCAGCCCGGCCAGCCGGTCGCGACCGGCCGCCAGGGCGGGACCCGCCGCGCGCACTGTCCGGCTCGCGAACCTGCCGGTCTCGAGGGTGGCCGCGCGGACACCGCTCCATGCGGCGCCCGCGACGGCGCTCACGCCGGCCGCGAGTCCATTCGCGATCAAGCGTGCCGCGGTCCGGCCGTCCGTGGCCGTTCCGACGAGCGTCTGCACGCCCGGCCTCGCGCCGAACACGGGAATCCTCGATGCCGGGTTCGCGGACAGGATGCTCTCCACGGCGCCGGCCTGTTCGGTGCCGAACGCGATGCGGCTCTGTTCGCCGGTCTTCGGCAGGACCGGCGTACCCGGTCCGGGCAGTGTCAGGAACAGACGGATGCGGCCGTCGATGTGTACCGGTTCGCTCATTGCCGTCGCGATCGCGGGCAGTCTCACCGCGACCTGCGATCCTGTACCTTCGACGCGAAGAGAATCGCGTGTCGCGCTTGCGGGTCCGCCGGCGGCGGCCTTCGCTCTGTCACCTGCCGACTGTTCAGCGGCGTTGCCGTGTTTCACCGGCGTCCGCTTCCTGAGCGGCGCGATCTCGAGTGGCTCGATCTCGGGTGTCTCGATCTCGATCCTCGCCGTGTCGAGCAGGACCGCCAGTGGTTTCGGCAGCGCGTCCCGCGACTGTGCGCTCGCGCCCGTCGCAACGAGGGCCGTTGCCGCCATCGTGACCAGAGCGATGGCCCGCGCCCTCATGCGTCCTCCCGCAACGGGCGCAACCGTACGCGCAGTGTGTGGAGCGCCTTGGTCCGGATCTGCGACACGCGCGATTCGGTAATGCCGAGGACTTCCGCGATCTCACGCAGCTTCAGCTCGTCGAAATAGTAGAGCATGAGCACAATGCGCTCGCGCTCGTTGAGACTCTGGAACTCGCGCCGCATGACTGCGGATTCCTGCTCGAAGTCGATGCGCGCTTCGACGTTCTCGGCGTCGGTGTCCGGTACGGTCTCGCCGATGGTCGGGCCCTCGCCATCCGGACCGGGAACCCGCTTGTCCAGTGAGACGTGCGCTGTTCGCCGTGCGGCCGCCTTCCAGCGGTGCAGTGTCTCGATGTCGATGTTCATGTGGCTGGCCACGCTGTCGGCACGCGTGTCGCCTTCGTTCTCGGCCGCGACTTCGCGCTCGGCTTCCGCGATCATGCGCTGCCTGCGACGAGTGTCGCGGCCGGCAATGTCGGCCTTGCGCAGGTCGTCGAGGATGGCGCCGCGGATTCGCGGGAACGCGAACGTGCTGAACGCCAGGCCGCGGTCCGGATCGTAGCTCTCGATGGCGTGCAGAAGACCGATGCAGCCGGCATCGACGAGTTCGTCGAACTCGATGTCGCCGCGCAGCCCTCTGCGGATTCTGTGGGCGACGTGGTGAACCAGCCGCATGTTCTCCTGGACAATGCGGTTGCGAGCATCCGGGTCGCCATTGTCGTGGTACGCTTTCCAGAGCGTTGTCGCTTCGAGGTCCATGATTCACATCGTCAGATGAGGTGGAGCATTGCGCCCGCGGTGTCCGCGGACCTGTGCATCAGTCGTTCTGCCAGCAGCCGGCCCGCCTCGAGTGCGGGACCTTCGCCGAATGTCGAACTCAGGCCGGTCTCGATGGCGGAGCGCAGTGCGTCGTCGTCCGGTATCTGACCGGCCGGCGTGATGCTCCGGCCGAGAAATTCGCTGACCCCCGCCGCAATGCGGTCGAACACGATGCGCGCCGTCGCAGGATCGCACTGGTTGACGAGTATCGAGACAGGCAGGTCGGGGTGATGCTCGGCCGTGAACTTGACGAGCGCGTACGTCGCGGCCGCGCTCAGCCGGTCCGCCTGCGTCACCGCGATGAGAACGCCGGCACCCGCGCCGATCGCCGCCGCCACCGATTCCGCCGATGAGCCCGCATCGACCACGACCACGTCGTGATCGCCGTATCGCGAGGCCGCGCGCCGCAGCGCACTGCGCCGTTCCATGGTCGTGAGTGCGTGGTCGGCCGGCCGGTCCGCCAGAGTGAGCCGGGCGCCGATCTCGATGAATGCACTGTCATGGTCGCGCTGTTCAGTCACTGCCGGAGCGAACAGGTCGGCGGCCGGACTGCCGGATTGCGCCGCATCGACCATCAGCACGTCACTGCCGGTGCGCGTGGCGCCGAGCGCGAGCAGCGTGCTGACTGTCGTGATCCCGGTCCCGCCCTTGCCGCCCGCGACGATGATGACATGACTCGGCTGACGCCTCGCTCGAGGTCGTGTCGCCGTGAAGGCTCGCAGCGTATCGAGTTGGCGGCTCACGATGTCACCCTGCGCGCTCGATCGATTCGTGCGACGGCCGTGTCGACGGACTCAGGTCCGCCGGTACTGACGGCCCATCCGTGATCCACTGTACGGGCAGACCGAGAGCGTCACGCAACGGCCTGAGACCGCAGCCGTCCGGCAGCTGATCGACCATGGTCAGGATCGCGTGCGTCGGGCGCAGGCCGTCACTGGCCCTGCGGATCGCGCTCGCCACGTCCGGCCGCAGACCGGCGGGCACGACCAGATCGATCTCGTCCGCCTCGAGTGCAGCCAGACTCGCCTGCCACTCGAGCTCGTTGCGGCTGCGCGCGCCACGGCCCGGTGTGTCGACGATCAGGACATCGCAGTCGATCAGCGCAGTCCGCGCCCGCCGCACATCGGTCGCATCGTATGCGACTTCCATAGGCAGCCCGGCAATGTCTGCGAACACCTGGAGCTGCTCGATCGCGCCCGCACGGTAGGTGTCCAGTGTCAGCAATCCGACATTGCGCCCGCCGAACGCCAGCCCGTGCAGTGCGAGCTTCACCGCTGTCGTCGTCTTGCCCGAACCCGGCGGCCCGATCAGGACGACCGTGTACGGACCGCGCGCACCCGTGACGGCAGGCACCTTCCTGCCCGGCGCGGGATGCCAGTCGGCTGGCGCCGCGGTGACTTCGTAGTTCCTGCCATCCGTGTCCGACGGCCCGCGCGTCGACACGAGAATCGCGTCCGCACCGTGCGCCTTCCGGATCACCACCATCAGCTCGGGCAACGAGGGCCCGCGAAACGTCTCAGGCTGCCGCATCGGTCCAGTCCCAGATGGCCACGGTGTCCAGTGTCACCTGCGGCGGCAGCTCCGCCAGCGAGATGACCGGTACCGCGGGGAGTACGGGTTCGAGGAGCCGGCGAACGCCGACTCGAAGGGTCGGTGGTGTCACTACGACCACCGGCTGGCCGGCTGCACTGTGCCTGCGGGTCATCGAATCGAGCTGACGCATGAGATCGGTCAGCTGGTCCGGCCCCGGCATTGCCGTGTTCTGCTTGCCCTGCCGCGGACTGAAAAAGCCCATCAGCGAGGCCTCGAGCCGCGGACTCAGCACAATGCCGCGGATCGTGCCGGTCGCGTCCGTATACTGCTCGACGATCGCCTTGCCGAGCGCGCGCCGCGCGTGCTCCGCCAGCAGCTCGGGATCCTTCGTCTGGTCCGCCACGTCCGCGAGTGACTCGAGAATCGTGACCAGGTCGCGGATCGGCACACGCTCACGCAACAGCCGTTGCAGCACGCGGTGCACGACGCCCAGCGACACACGGTTCGGCACGATCTCGTCGACAAGCGCCGGATATGTGGCCTTCAGCGCGTCCAGCAGACCCTGCACGTCCTGCCGGCCGAGCAGCTCCGCCGCGTTCGCCTTCAGCGTCTCCATCAGGTGAGTCGACACGACCGTCGCCGGGTCGACCACCATGTAGCCCGCCGCCTCCGCGTGCTCCTTTTGCTGCGGCGCGATCCACAACCCCGGCATGCCGAAGCTCGGGTCCTGCGTCGGGATCCCCTCGATCGTGCGCGACACGCCGCCCGCATCCAGCGCCAGCAGCATCCGCGGCATGACCTCGCCGCGAGCGACCTCGGAGCCGCGCAGACGCACAACATATTCGGCCGCGCCCAGCCGGATGTCGTCGCGGATCCGGATGCGCGGCACGAGAATGCCGAGGTCCGTCGCCGCCTGCTTGCGCAACAGCCGGATCCGCTCGAGCAGGTCGCCGCCGTGGCGGTCATCGACCAGCGGGATCAGACCGTAGCCGACTTCCAGCTCGACCGGATCGACCTGCAACAGATCGTGCACTGTCGTGTCCGCCGGTATTGCCGGCTTCGTCTCCGCCTGAGTCGTGACCTGCGCCGCCCGCTCGCGCTCCTGCTCGCGACGCGATGCCGCCCGCGCACCCAGTGCCGCCAGACCCGACAGCGCCAGGAACGGCACTGTCGGCAGACCGGGTACGACAGCCAGTGCCGTCAGTGCCGCCGCCGAAAGCCAGAGTGCGTTCGGCTGCTTCGAGACCTGCGTAACGATCGCCGCGCCCAGCCGAGTGCCGCCCGCCGAATACGTGACCATGATGCCGGCCGCCGTACTGATGACGAGCGCCGGTACCTGGTTCGCCAGTCCATCGCCCACAGTCAGAACCGTGTACTGCGAGATCGCACGCGAGAACGGCATGCCGCGCTGCGCAACGCCGATGAAGATGCCGCCCAGGATGTTGATCGCCGTGATCAGCAGACCGGCAATCGCATCGCCGCGAACGAATTTCGCCGCGCCATCCATTGCGCCATAGAAGTCGGCCTGCCTCGAGATCTCGAGCCGACGACGGCGGGCCTCCGCGTCATCGATCAGACCCGCGCTCAGGTCGGCATCAATGCTCATCTGCCGCCCCGGCATTGCGTCCAGTGTGAACCTCGCCGCTACCTCCGCAATGCGGCCCGCGCCCTTCGTGATCACCACGAAGTTGATCAGCACGAGGATCACGAACAGAATGATGCCGACCGCATAGTTGCCGCCCACGACGAATTCGCCGAACGCCGCAATCACCTTGCCCGCTTCGCCGCGGCTCAGAATCAGACGCGTGCTGCTCACGTTGAGCGCCAGCCGGAACAGTGTCAGCAGCAGCAGCGCGGTCGGGAACACGCTGAACTCGAGCGGATCCGTCGTGTGCAAAGCGACCAGCAGCACGATCAGTGATGACGTGATGCTCGCCGCCAGCAGCAGGTCCAGCATGAATGGCGGAAGCGGCAGGATCAACAGCGCGACAACGCACAGTATCCCGCTGACGACGGCGACTTCTGCGGCGCGGCCGCGCATCGCGGCAGGCAGTGAAACGGTCGCCGTGCTCATACGGACCGGCTCCCCTTCCACTCACCCGCACCGCCACGACGACGCCGGAACACGAAGGCCAGGACCTCGGCCACGGCGACGTACAGCTCGGGCGGGATCGGCAGGCCGACGCGCGCGGCGCTGAACAGTGCGCGCGCGAGTGGCCGATCCTCGATCACCGGTACGCCCGCATCGTGCGCGATTCTCTTGATGCGCTCCGCCACCTTGCGCTGCCCCATCGCCAGCACGATCGGCGCGAGCGACACGGTCGGGTCGTACTTCAGAGCGACCGCAATGTGCGTCGGGTTCGTCACTACGGCGTCCGCAGTCGGAACGTCCGCGTACATCTGTCGCCGCAACAGTGCCCGGCCCAGTGTGCGCAGTCGCGACTTCACCAGCGGATCGCCGTCCATCTCCTTCTGTTCTTCCTTGACTTCCTGCTTCGTCATCCGCAGCTGGCGTTCGTGCTGCCACAGCTGGAATGCATAGTCGGCGCCCGCAATCACCAGATAGGTCGCACCCGCCGTGATCAGCAGCCGCACCACGAATCGGCCGAGCCAGTGCGCCAGCGCGACAGGGCTCTGCTGGCCGAGTGTCATGATCTCCGACCAGGAATGATGCAGCGTCAGGTACAGCACTCCGCCGATCACCACGAGCTTGAGCACCGACTTGACCAGCTCGGCGATCGCGCGCACCCCCCAGATGCGCTTCGCGTTCGTGTGTGGCGCGATCCGGTTCCAGTCGAGCTTCAGCGGTTCCGCCGACAGAACGCCTCTCGCCTGCGCGGCTGCAATGAAACCGCCGGCCAGTGCGAGACCGCCGAGCAACGGAGCCACCGCCAGGACCGCCTGAAGGGTTACGCCGCGGATCCACGTGGCGATTTCGGTGGCACTCGATGGCGGGGCCGCCGCCCTCGACAACCCGTCGCCCATGATCGTCGCGAATCCGCCCGATATCGTCGAGCCGAGACCCCACAGCAGACCGCCGGACGCCAGCAGCAGAAACGCCGTCGTGACTTCCGTGCTCTTCGGGATCTGACCCTTCTGCCGCGCGTCCTGTCGCCGCTTCGGCGTCGCCGGCTCGGTCCGGTCCTGGAACGATTCCGGCACGTCAACGGCCTCCGAATGCGTCGAACAGGCCGACGACAGTCGTGCGGTAGTGCTCGTTCCAGCCCGCCATTGTCACACCGAGCAGTGGCAATGACAGCATCAGAACCATGATGCCGATCACGATCTGCATCGGATACGCGAGCATGAAGACCTGGATCTGTGGAGCGGTCCTCGCCAGAACACCCATTGCCACGTTGCCGACGAATACAGCCGCCATTACCGGCGCGGCGATCTGGATGCCGATCACGAACAGTGCGCTTCCCATTCGTGCCATGCTCAGCAGACCTGCGGCCGCCGCGACCGACTGGCCGGGCGGCAGCACACTGACACTGTCGGTCAGCGCCTCGAGCATCAGGATGTGGCCGCCGCCGACAAGCAGCAGCGTTACGACGATCATCTTCAGAAAGTCGGCGAGTGCCGGTGACTGTACGCCGGTCAGCGGATCGAGTGTCGCCGCGCCGGACAGTCCGCCCTGAAGCGCCAGAACGTCGCCGGCAACTTCGGCAGCGCCCACGAAGACCGCCGCGCCGAACCCGATCGCGAACCCGACCAGCAGCTCTGACCCCAGCGTCACCGGCGTGACCGGCGGTGCCGTCTGCCCGACCAGTGCCGGTGCCAGTGCCGCCGTGATCAGCACGACCAGCGCTGTCCGGACCGCGAGCGGCACCGACCGCGCCGAATAGACCGGCGCGACAAGCATGACTCCACCGAGCCGCGTCGCGAATAGTGCGAACGCCGCCGCCGGCCCGGCCTCGAACGGATTCAGCACCGTGTTCACGAGACCAGCGATGGCAGACTGTGGAACAGATCCAGCGTATAGCGGATGATTGCCTGGATCATCCAGTTCATCGTCAGCAGAAACACAATGCCGACCGCCGACAGCTTCAGCACGAACCCGACCGTCTGCTCCTGGATCTGCGTCACCGCCTGGAACACGCTCACTGTTACGCCGACCGCCAGTGCGACGAGCAGCAACGGCCCGCCCAGCATCAGCGCCAGCATGAGCGCGTTCCTTGCCATGTCGATGACGATCGAGTGCGTCATTGTCGGTTACGATGCGAAGCTCGTGACAAGACTGCCGACCAGCAGTGACCAGCCGTCGACCAGCACGAACAGCAACAATTTGATCGGCAGTGCGATCATTGTGGGCGGCAGCATGAACATGCCCATGCTCGTCAGTACCGCGGACACGACCAGGTCGATTACGACGAATGGCAGGAAGATCGCGAAGCCCATCTGGAACGCCCGTCGCAGCTCGCCGGTCGCGAACGCCGTCATCAGGACGGGCGTCGATACCTGCTCCGGCGTGTCCGGCAACGGCTGGCCGCTCATCTCCACGAAATGAGCCAGCTCGTTGTCCGATGTCTGTGACAGCATGAACGCGCGGAACGGCACCGCGCCGGCCTTCAACATCTGTACTTCATCGATCTCGCCGTGCATCCACGGCTGGATCGCGACACGGTTCGCCTCATTGAGCGTCGGCGCCATGATGAAACCGGTGAGCAGCAGAGCGAGCGCGGCCAGCAGGTGTCCCGGCGGCGCTCCCTGTGTGCCCAGCGCCTGTCGCGCGAAGTGCAGCACCACCAGAACGCGCGTGAAGCTCGTCATGAGGAGCAGCAGCGTCGGCAGGGTCGTCAGCAAGCCCATGAACAGCACCGTTCCGACAGTGCCGCTCACGTGAAAGTCGGAACCGTCACCGCTGCCCAACTGGAGACTCACGCGCGGACCGGCGCCCTGCTGGCCGGATGCCGTCACACCCGCCGGCCGGGATGCCTGCGCCTGCACCGGCGATGGCGCGTTCGTCACGGCCGTACCCTGCCTCGGACCCTGCGCGCTCGCCCGCGAAGCGCCGGATGCCGACACAGACAACGCGAACAGCAGTGCCAGTGACAGTCCGCTCAGGGACCTGAGCCCGCGGCGCATCAATGTGTGGAAGCCGCCGGATTGCGCGGTCGTCGACTGTTCGCCAATGCTGAAGTCCGACAGACCGCCGTCCAACGGCGCGCGTGCGCCGAGCGGATTCCGCCAGAATCCCGGCCGGCCCACCCTGTCCTTGCCGTTGCCGGTACCGAGGCTGCTCGCCTCGGACTCGGTCAGCTCGGTGACCGCGTGAACGCCGCCATCGCCGACCGACACGACGATTACGCGATCGCCGATACGGACGGCCGCGAGGCCCTGACGCGGGCCGAGCGGCGTCCGGTCCACAACCATCATGCCGAGCCGGCCGTGGTCGCCGCCCACCGTCGCGAAACGACGTGCAACGCCGACGGCAAGACCGAACAGCCCGAGCACGAGGCCGAGGGCCAGAATCAGACCGAGAATGGCGCCGAACGTCACTTCTGCTCGGCCGCCGTAGGCAGATTCGAGTGGATGCGCGTGATGCGGACGCCGAACTGTTCGCCGATCACGACGACTTCGCCCTCCGCGAACGGACGGTCGCCGACTATCACGTCGACCGGCTCACCAACCAGTCGGTCCAGCACTACCACCGAGCCACGACCCAGCTCGAGCACGTCCTGAACCGCCATCCTCGTGCGGCCAAGCTCGATCGTCACCGGCAGTGTGATCTGGTAGATGTTGCTGAGCGGAACAGCTTTGCCGTTGCCCGTGGACTGGAGTTCGTCGAGGTCGAGGCCGTTGTTGCCGGCCGATTCGGGTTCGACCATTGTGCCCATGATTCCAGGTCTCCCATTCGTGTCCGCCCGCGTGTCCATGTCACGGGCATCCGTTTCCATGATGCGGATCGCGATCGCGCGGTCGGCGCGACCTGCCTGTCCGATGTATCGGGGTGCGCCCTCGATGCGGACGCAGAGGTTCACGTTCGGGGCGAGCCCCGTGCGGATCACCTGGCCCGCGCGAACACGGTCCAGATCGCTGAGCAGCATGCCGAACGCGGGAGTGCGCACCGAGACCTCGACGCGCGACTGTCGCAATGAAGCCTCGACTGCACTCCGGTCAGTGGACCGGTCCGCCGCCGAGCCCCGACCGATCTGGTGCTTCGAGCTGCCACCGGTCAGGAACTCGTCGAGGACTGTCAGCGGCAGACACACGGTCATCAGTGCCTGGAGCCTGTTGGCATGGACCTCGACCTTCGCCACCAGCATCGGGTCCTCCCGGTTCGCCGCGCGCAGCAGCTCGGGCTCCGACTCGAAGCGGTCCAGCTCGAGATCGAACCTCACACGGTCCTTCCAGATCGCCGTCAGCTGCGATGCGACCTGGTCCGCCGCTATCCTGACGACCATTCGCTCGAGCACAGTCAGCGTCCTCGACTCGATCGCCGGCTCGTCGTTCGAGCCGAGCAGCCGGTCGACCAGGTAGAAACCCAGCTCCTGACCGAAGTCGATCACGGTCTGGTCACCCGACTTCGGCACGTTGAACACGTACGACGCCGTCGGACTCTGAAGCTCTTTCGTGAATTCGCCGAACGTCATCTGCTCGACACTCGCGAGGCGCAGCTCGACGCTCGCCCGTACGCGCGTCGACAACCAGCCCTCGACCGCCTTGCACATCGTGCCGTACTTCGCTTCGATCGCCCGATGACGGTCCTTCGAGATGTGGTGCGGCTGGCGAAAGTCGTACGGATGGACCTGATCGGTCCCGCCCGTCGCCTCCGGCCCGCGTGCGCCCGTGGCACGGGCCTGCTCCGGCATTACCGGTTCGGCGGCTGCCATTGCTCTACTGCAACACGAACTGCGGGATGAGCACCGACCCGATCCGACCCCGGCCCACGACCGCCTCCATCGCTCCCCTGATCCGTGCTTTCAGCGAATCGCGCGTCGCCGGGTCCGACAGCTCCTCGACCGTCATTGCCGACAGCAATCCGAGCACCGCGTCCCTGACTTCCGGCTCCGCGCCTTGCAGATCCTGCGGCGTCGAACCATCCGCCATCCGGATCGCGAGACCCACCACCAGGAACCGCGTGCCCTGCGTGTCACGCGGATTCACGACCAGATTGTCCAACTCCCACAGCGAGTCTTCACCGCCGCCGTGACCGCCGCCGTGGCCGCCTTCCCCGGACGCCTGCTCCGCCGGCGCGCCGTCCGACACGAACATCGGACCGACTGCGAACACACCCGCGCCCGCGCCGACCGCCATGCTGCCGAGTGCCACGATCATTGTCATCAGAGCACTGCCCTTCCTGGGCTCCTGCTCCGGGGTCTCCGTCTCGGCAGCAGCCACCGCCGGCGTCGCCGTTGTCTCCTCCGCCACGATCTCCTCCGTGTGCGCCCTTCCGTGCACGAACGCGCTGTGCCCGCGCTTCGATGCTGCACCACGTCGGCCGTGCCGAGGGGCAGACTCCGTACCAGCCTCCTCCGGATCTACCAGACGTCTTGCAGGCTTCCTATAAGTTGTTTAATGGTAAGAACTTACGAAGAATCGTCAGAAGGACCGCCACTGCCACGGCAACAGCCGGGAACAGTGCCATGCGGCACATCTTGCCGGGCGCCACCCGGCTACATCTTCCCCCGCCGACCTCGGCCGTGAGGCTGCCGGCGGAAGCATGCTGCGTCGCCGTGCGCATCCAACCTGCCACGGCCTGCCCCGGCGATGGTGGGCCCGGAGACCCGGAGACCGGCGCCCGGAAAGCATCCGCTTCCCGGGCGCCGGAACGACGGGACTACCGCTTCAGGTTCACCAGCTCCTGGAGCATCTCGTCACTGGTCGTGATCACGCGCGCATTCGACTGGAATCCGCGCTGTGATGTGATCAGGTTCGTGAACTCCTGTGCCAGGTCGACGTTCGACATCTCGAGCGCGCCCGACGTCACGACCGACTGGCTGCCCTCACCGCTGAAGCCGAGGACCGCCGCGCCCGAGTTCGGCGACACGGCATACATGTTGTCACCGGACCGGATCAGGCCGGACGGGTTGTTGAAGTCAGCCAGCACGAGCTGCGCGAGAGTGATCGTCGTGCCGTTGCTGAACGCGCCGACGATCGTGCCGCTCTGGTCGATGCTGATCCGCTCGAGCAGCCCCATCGTGTAGCCGTCCTGGTCGCGGATCACTGCCGTCGACGGGCTCGCGAACTGCGAGAGGCCGCCGATTGTGCCCGCCGCACCGAAATCCAGTGTGATCGCCTGGTTCGCCGCGAAGCCGTTCGGCAGGAACTCGAAGTCGACCGTCTCGGGATCGACGAGTGTGCCATCCACGTCGAACGTGACGGTGCCGGTGTCGTTCACGTATGCATTGGCCGGATCGACGTTTGACGCGGTGATCACGTAGTCCCACTCGTTCGCGGTCGCGGACTTCGTGAACTCGATCACCAGCTCGTGCTGCCCGCCCTGCGAGTCGTAGACCGTGATCGATGTCTGCTGCGTGTCACCCTGCGCCGCGCTCGCGTCGAGGTTGCCGCCCAGTGTGGCGATCGTCGTCGTGTTGGCCGGCGCCTTCTGGCCGTACGGCAGGATGATGTCGCTGACCGGCTGGCCGGCGGTCGAGCCGTTCACGGCCTGGCGGCCCTGCACGACGTAGCCGTTGGTCGCCGCGACGAGCCGGCCGTTGGCATCGAGCTGGAACGCGCCGGACCGCGTGAAGAAGTTCTGCGCGCCATCGGACACGACGAAGAACGAGTTGCCCTGGATCGCCAGGTCGGTCTCGATGCCCGTCGTCTCGAGGTTGCCCTGCGTGAACAGCATGTCGATGCTGCCGATGTTCATGCCCAGCCCGATCTGGATCGGGTTGCGGCCGCCTGCCACCGCCGTCGAACCGCCGGGCGGGCGGCTGGCGCCCTGCACGATCTGCGCGAACGTCTCCTTGAACGTGACACGACTCGCCTTGTAGGCCGTGGTATTCACGTTCGCGATGTTGTTTCCGATGACATCCATCCGGACCTGGTGGTTGCGCAGGCCGGACACACCGGAGAATAGTGATCGCATCATGAGTTGTAGCTCTCCCTGTTCTGGCTCGGTCAGTTGACGATCTCGAGAACGTCGCCGAGCGGAATCGTGTCCGGGCCGACCGTCAGCACCGGCCCATCGGGTGTGTAGCGAACGCCATCGACCTTCACGACGTTGAAGGTGGTGACCGGAACGTCTTCGCCGTTCACGTCCGTCAGCTCGACGGAGTACGTGTAGTGGCCGGCCGGTACGTGGCCGACCAGCGCGGAAACGTCGATCTCGCGAAGTCCGGGCTGAAGCGTCTGGAGCGGGATCCGCCCGACCTCCGCACCCGTTTCGTCGTGCAGCACGAGATCCCC
>Ga0055448_10000130_pt1 | contig 16964 bp, 23 predicted proteins | sample China_Galinas_PW_4_FD_57744 | JGI IMG/M metagenome (GOLD analysis project Ga0055448, IMG submission 57744) | Wetland microbial communities from San Francisco Bay, California, USA, that impact long-term carbon sequestration - China_Galinas_PWA_D2 | ecosystem: Environmental > Aquatic > Marine >... | reverse complement strand
AAGGGGAATAGGCGGCCGGGGGGCAGAGGAGGGAGGAGTTTGGAGCATGCCTCCAAGCTTACCCTCCTCTGCCCTACCGGTTCAACGCGCTTAGGCCGCTGCGCCTCTAGGGAAGGCAGTGACGAGCGCATACCCTGGAAAACCCAGCACATCGCGTTCGGCCAGAAGATACCACCTGGCGCTTTGCGAGTCCCACGCAGGGGTGAGCACGACCTCGGCCAAAAGCCCTTCGCCGTCGAAAATCCAGCTTGCCATCAGGTTGTGCGAGGAGGGGGGATAGCTGGCGGACGGGATGATGGTCTGCAGGTCGACCACCAACGACAGCGAGTTGGTCGGACCGGTGATCGGGATGGTGGCCGAGTGTATGAGGGAAGGGCCTGCAGGGCCGGCTGGCCCCGTAGCGCCTGCTGGACCCGTAGGGCCTGGTCCTGTGGGTCCTGTGGGTCCTGTGCCGCCTGAGGCTCCGGGAATGAAGGTCAGTCCCGAATTGCCGTCGGAGGCCACGAGATCGCCCGTGTTGCCGGCAGCGGGCGCCAGGGCCGTGGGGCCGCTGGGATTGAAACGAAGCTTGTGGCTCATGGTCCTACCTCCGGATCAGGGGGCTGTCCCACGGGGGAACATGGTGACCAGAGCTGCCGTGGCCAGCGTTGGTGCGGCGTTCGAAGCGCGATAGACGAGATACCACTTGCTTGCAGCGCTGTCCCACGCGCACGTGAGCTGCGTCGGGTAGCTGTTGAGAGGCGCGGTTCCGCCGGGAAGCCACGAAGCAACCGCTTGGTAGGCGGTCTGATTGTAGCTCGCCCCCGGAAAGGTGCCGGAGATGTCTACAGCTGCCGATGTTGCTCCGGAAGGGATCGCGACCGTAGCGCTGATCGAGCCGAGCGATGTGGCGCCTGTGGGTCCGGCTGGTCCGGTTGCTCCCGTGGGCCCTGTCGGTCCGGTAGGTCCGGTAGGTCCGGTCGGCCCTGCCACTCCTGCCGTTCCGAACGTAAACCCTCCAGCACCGTCGCTGATGACAGCTTCGTTCGTCGAACCGTCTGCCGGGTCGAGCGCCACAGGGCCGTCTGGGGCGTAACGCAATTTGTGATTGATGGTCATGTCTCTTTTTCTCCTCGCTTCAAATGTTGAACTTCAGGGCATCATTCCGTAAACGGGCCCCAACGTGGCGTTGTAGTCGGCTTTCACGTCAGCATCCGAAATCGCCACATCCTTGACTCGGAAGCTCCCTGCCGCCCCGTTGACGTATTGTGTATCGTTGCCGAGCGAACCGAGTATGAGACGGTCGTCGGGGTCCGTCGTTGCCGTTGCCAGGCTCGACGACGTGGCGACCAGGTCTGCGTCCAAGTAGAGCCGCGCGATGTTGGAAGCGTCTCTCGTGCAGGTGACCAGCGTCGGTCGCATGCGCGGGATGCGCTGAGCACCTTTGGCTTGGGGCACGGCTCCCGCGGCCCAGTCCATGGCGTAACTGGAAGCCGTCGTGCTGATGACGAAATAGATCCGCCATGTGGGATGCAGATTGATGTCGAAAGACTCCATCGCCATCAGGCGCATCGCCCCGACGTTGACTGAATCAAGCGCGACGATCGCCTGCAGAGTGATGGGGCCGGTGATGTCGAGCACCGCATCGACCCCTGCGTCGCGGTGGAAGTTGTTCGCGCCTCCGAAGCGAAACCCCCACAGCCCAGGCAGCATCGGCACGTAGGCTTCCATCGGGGAAGTGCCGCCGGTTTGCAAGGTGAGGCCGTTGGGGCCGCTGTCGTTGAGCGTCTGGTTGCCAGTCCAAAGAGCAACGGTGTCGCCGTCGACTGCCAGATATTGGGCGGTGCCGCCAGCGCCTGTGCCGGCCCCTCCTGAGGGCCCCGTCGGGCCTGCTGGTCCAGTAGCGCCCATGGCTCCTGCCGGTCCCGCCGGACCTGCGGGTCCAGTAGCTCCAGTCGCGCCTGGGCCGCCCGTGGGACCTGTAGCTCCCGTGGGTCCGATAGCGCCTGTGACCAATGGCCCGGAGGGGCTACGGCGGATGACTTCATCACTCATGTTGCTTTCGATGCCTCACGGCGGCTGCTGCCGGTGGAAGGGAGGGCAAAGAGGTGAGGAGAAAGCCTCTTCGTGTCTCGCTCGTGGGGTGTTTCGGGGCGGGCTCGTCAGTTGAGCCGGCGGATCAGGCTCACATCCACCCCGACGCTACTGAAGGTCGTTGCCGGCCCGTGGTTGTAGAAAAACACAGTGACCGAATCGTCAGCAAAGACGGTTCGGGCCCCAGCCAGAGCGAGCCCGGCTGGCAGGTTTTCGTTCAGGCTCACGATCGGCACATCGCCGACTTTCGCCCCCGTGAACGGGATGGCGACGGAAAGAGCGGCGTTCGTTGCTCCTGAAAATCCGACTTGGGACGAGAGGAAAGGCAACTTCGGTCCTGAGGGGGAGGTGCGTGTGGGGCCCATGGGTATCTCCTAATTTGAACGGGGGTGGGGGAGGTGAGGGGCCAGTAACCAAGGCCCCACAACCAAGTGCGAATTCAGCGCAGGAGCTTACGGATGCTCGCGGATTTGAGAGCTTTGGCGTTGGCAACGTGGCCCCCGCGCTTTCCACCCCCGCAGCCGGTACGCGTCGGACCGACGCAGAGCCATCCTTGCAGCGCTTTGGTCTTGGCTCCTCGAATGATTGAATCGGCAGTGACGACCTCTTGGGGCTTTTTCGAGCTGCGCCTCTTGCGCGACGTCTGGCTCACTCCGGAAGATACGGGGCGATTTTTGCGCGCGACCGTGGATCGCTTGCTCGCCTTCTTGCTCGCCTTCTTGCTCGCCTTCTTGCTCGCCTTCTTGCTCGCCTTCTTGCGGCGCCTGCCCTTGGCCTTGGCGTCCTTCTTGACCTTCTTTCTGGCCTTTGCGGTCTTTTTGCTGGCTTTCTTCCGGGCGCTCTTCTTGCGGGCGGTGCTCTTCTTGCTGGTTTTCTTGGCGGCCATTTGGGAAACTCCTGAGGCTTCTGGGTTAATGAGTTGTGGGTTGCTTGCCGGTTACTGCCTCGTCTTGCAGCTCAGGCGGCTTTTCTTTTTCGGCTTTCTTCAGGTCGGTCGCGTAGCTCTGATACAGTTCGAAGAAGGCAAGCCGGTTTGGCGGCTCGAGGTGTTCGGCAATCTTGGCCACTTCATCTTCGGATAGCGCCTTGATCACCTTGGCCACTGACTGGTCGCGCGCGGCATTGCCCACCCCAGCCGGCAGGTTGCCGAATGTCCCGGCACTCGTGCCGAAGAACTTGGCCATCATCAGCGGCATCATCGATAGCGCGAACTCGGCCACCTGGTCCACCCGCTTGGCGCGTTGCTCGGCTTCTGCACGGTTGAGGTCTCGATCCTGCTTGCGATCCATGAGGTCTTGCATGATTTCGAAGCTCTTGAGCCGCATTTCCTCTTCGCTCTTGAGCCGGTTGGCGAGACGTGCGTTTTCTGAAGTCAGCTGCTGGTTGGTGGATTGATTGACGTCGGCCAGAAGTTTGTGCAGCTCTCCGATGACGCGCATTTGCTGGCCGAGCACCCCCTTTTCGGTTGCTGGTTCACTGTCGCCGATTGCAGAGAGTCGTCGGTTGCGCCCGTGCAGGGTGAACGAGTATTGGCTGTCTTCCTCCTCGGTTCCGCCAACGTCCCGGTAGGCGATGACCACATAGCGCTCGGTATTGGTTCCGAGCCGAGTCGAGGCGTCCTTTTCCGCCATGTCCCACAAGATCTGAGCGACGTCAGCGGCCTCCTCTTCGTGATCGACGCTCGGCGAGCGGTGAGCGCCGAGGCGTTCGTAGCCATCGCCCGAGTCATGAAAGCAGGTGAAGTGTGAGATCCCGCCGTCTTCGGTGATGTCGGATGCGCGGCGTCCGACCCAAGTGCAAAACTGGTTTTCTGCAGTGCTCATTTCAACGGCGTCCTTTCGAGGCGGCTGCCCACAGGATAGCACTGGCGGCAAAGGCGCCCCACAGCAGTGTGGGGAGCGCGCTTTTGGCCAGCTCTGATGCCCCTTGCCCCAAGTCTTCCAGGGTCTCGACGATCGGGTCGGTGACGGCTTCTGCAGCCTCTCTGGCGTCTTGGCTGACTTGCTCGTCGGGGCTCGTGGGAGTCTGCAGTGCCACGCCCCCAGGGGCAAAGACCGCGAACGCCGCGTCCGTCGCATCGAAGGGGCAGCTGGGCATCGTCGGCCAGCCTGCTTGCAAATCGTCGTCGAGCAGATCGCCACCAGGCACGAACTCGACGGCATACAGGGTGACGAGTCCAGGGGCCATCGTCAGATTTGGAACGGTCGAGCGCATTTCGACGATCGGCTTTCCCCAACTCTCTTTGACTTCGCGCTCCACCAGGCGCGGCTGTGAGAAGAAAATCGCTTTGCCGTCGGGCCCTTTGAGAGTGAGCCCGAAAAAGTTCAGCATTTGCCGAGCACGCTCGAACAACTCGGCGTTGGTAGGGCGCTCGTCGAAGGCGCGCGTGGCGAGCAGCCAACGGTTGACGCGCCTCGGGAATACCGGGATCCGGTTGATGTCGTGCCAGACCTCCGGCTTGATTTTGCACAGCGAAAAAAGCGACACTCACCGGACCCTCAGATTCAATCGCCACCGCGAGCGAGTAGTTGAAAAAAGTTCTTGCCGACGTGGCCGGTGTGGTGATCGAGGCCGAGATCGCGCTTGGCAAGCCGGATTCGTTCCTCGGTTTTCGGTCCGTAGGCCCCGTCGGCACGAAGCTTGGGGAGATACAGCGTGCGTTCGTTGAGCAAGCGCTGCGCGAGCTGAACCATGAAGCTCTGATCGCCGACTCGCAGTTCGTAAAACGGGCGCCCTGAAAGGGGAGCAACGGCTTTGTCGGGAGGCTTTTGCAAAGACGCGACTGATTCATCCTTGGGAGCTGCTGGCCGGTAGCGCTCTACCAGTTGACGCACGACCGACTCGTAGTGCGCTGGATCGTCGGTGAAGTAGGCTCCGGGACGTTGGGACAGAGCGCGGACGAACTCGTGGACGTTGCCGCTGAGCAAGCCGTCTTTCCAGCGCTGGTTTCGGACGATGAGGCTGAGGTAATCGAGCACTCCGTCTCGTAACGTTGGATAGGCCCGAAACAGGCAGTGCTTGTCTCCTGCATCGAAGTGCTGCAGCTTTCCAGATAGGATCTCACTGCAGGGAAAAGTCGTGTGGTCGCCTCCCCATTGGCTTCCGCGCTTCAGGTTGCCCACGTTGTAGTTGCGGATATGTTTCCAGTGGCCCGTTTCAAAGGCGGACTGAGCAACCATCAGGGTGAGTTGTGCTTCATTCGGGGCGAAGCCGAGCAATCCCTCGAACGCTTCACTCATGGCCTGCCTCACTTCGGAAGCCGTGACCGGCGTAGTCTTGGCCAAGACGAACGCCATCAGCAGACCCTCACTCCGTAGTTGACCCAGAAGCGCAAGCGCGAGCCGCTCTTGTTTTCGAAGGTAGCGGCGTGGGCGTACGCCGGAATAGACAGCTTGTCCCACGAGCCAGGGGAAAACGAGCTACCTGCGTACACTCCGACCTGGCTCGAGCCAGCGTAGAACCGAAAGCGATTGTCCGCATCGAAGAGTGCCGTGACCGAATCGTCGTCTCGGGGGATGAGATTGACGTCCCGGGCGAAGGGAGGAACGGGAAACGGCTCGGAAGTCGCGTCATCTTCGATGTCGAGGTAATACAGGCGCTGAGCCGGTTCGCTTGCCGTTCCGGGGCTGAGCGTGACGGTCATCTCGAGGTTTTCTGGAACGACGAAAGGACCCTCATCATTTGGGATGTTGACCATTTGGCTGCGGATGAACAGCCCGTTGCAGGGAGCGCAAATGGTGGTGCCAGCAACCAAGTTCACCTCGACGGTCTGGTCGCTCCCTCCGCAGCCGAACGAAATGTAAGCCACGGCGTCGAAGTAGCCTCCGACGACGTCCCCCGGAGACCAGCGAGGCGACAGCGCCACTGTCCACACCATCGGCGGGTTGGTCACGTCCAGCTTCCACCCCAGAGTCTTGCCGATGCCTAGCGGCTGGGGCTGGCCGAATTGAGAGCTGGGGATCTGACTGATCGGGAAGCCCCCACCACCGGCTCGCACGCGCATCGGCCCGGAGGTGATGAGCTCGCCCTTGCCGAGCTGCAGAAAATCGAGAAAGTTTTTCACGTCGCAGCCCCGTTGCTTTCTGACTGGCCGTGGCCATTCGAGGTGCCGGGTATGTTCGGCGCAAAGTCGGCCACACCGAAGTCTTCTGCGATCTTCCTCAGGCTCTGCCCGTCGCCCGCGCTTTTGATGTGGTGGTGCTGTCCGTCGCGCATTTGCAAAGCCATGCAGGCCGGCGCAACCGTCGGGTCGCTGTCTCGGGTGCGCACGACAATCACATTGGCTGCGGGCACTCGCTCGACGTCATACACGCGCCCACTGATAGCACCGACGCTGGCGCTACGCTCGACGGCGGTTTGCGTCTTGGGGCCTCCACGGAACGCCAGATAGCCCAGGCCAACGATGAGCAGAGGAAAAAACATCAGATCAGCCTAGGCCGAAATCCTTTCGAGCTGCAGCGACGAGAGCCGAGTCGACACCTTCTGGCCCTCCGAGGTTTTGTCGGCTGCTGACGTCACCGAGGTGTTGGCGGAAGGCCAATATCTTCGTTCCGGTACTGGAAAAGACGACGTACTTTCGAGTGCCGTCTGAAAACAACGTCTGCAGCTGCAAGCGATACTCGCGGCGGGTTTGCGGCCCGATGACGGGCAGCGGCGCGGACTGCGTGATCTGGTTGGCGAGCATTTGCCGAGCGATCTCCATTTGCGGCTCTCCTGCCTGAGGGCTTTGCAAAATGAGATCGTGCACGCGCAATTTCTCGGCCATGTTGGGCGACGCGACGGCGTTGGTGATGGCCTGGGCCAGATCGGGAGACACGTTCGAAGCTGGCATGGGCTCGTTTTGCCCTTTGGAGGAAAAGGCGAGGTAGGCGAGCGCTGCAGCTCCTAGAGCTAGGGGAATGAGCATGGTTTCCTTTCAGCAGGCGCTGCAGGGGCGCCCTCCGCATCCAATCAGAAGATTCTCGCCCCCCACGCGCATGCAGCCCGCGACGCCGAAAGTGTTTCGGGCCTGGTTGCGAACTGCCTGCCGCGACCGGGCGACGGCTTTTAGGATGGCAGCTGCCTGCTGAGCCCGTCTCCTCACGACCGGGTTGTCAGACTGGGCAGCTGCCAAGACTCGTCGGGTGTATTGGCGAGCTGCAGAGCCCTGCGCCAGAGTGCGCCGGATCTGATGCGGCCCGACTTGTCGCATCAGGTAGCTTTGTTTGGCCAGAGCTTGCTTGGCGCTGGAGAGCTTTCGGACGTCAGTGACGAGTTTGTGCTCGCGTGCGGCCAAGTGCTGCTGGAGTTTGGCGCGGCGCTCGGGAGGCAGACGGCTCAAGACGGTTCGAGCCTTCTGCAAGAATTTCTGCTCGCGCCGGATGCGCTGCTCGACGGCCGGCAAACGCTTGCTCAGTCGCAAGTGAGAAGCGGCCTTTTCCAGAGCCTTCTTCTTCTCCATGGCGGAGATCGCTCGGGTGGCTCCGGAGTAAGCAGAAAGCGCTCTGTTGCTCACGCCGGGCATGAGCATCGGGGTCGATGGCATGGCAGAGTTCAGGTTCTTGGCCCCAGACTTTTGCAAGATGCGACGGGCGAGCACTGCCTTTTGGGCGATCTTTTTCACGTCCGAAGGGATGGCGCCCTTGGTGATCTGCATCAGCGCGTCTTGGCCGATGCCGGCCAGCTTACCTCCGGGCGCTTCGGAAAGGGCCTTGGAGTAGACCTTGCGGACGATCGACACTGCCTGAGGGCGGATGTTTTTCGGCAGCGCCTTGGCCATGGCAACCGTGGCGTTTTTCGGATCGTTGTTACGGACCGCCTGGTGCATTTGCCGGATGCCGGCCTTGAGCAGGTTGCCTCGAGCGTCGGCAATGTTGGCAGCCGTTGCAACCGAGCGGCGAACGCCGTCGAGGGGAGGCACGAAGCGGGTGGCTTGAGCTGCGATGGGCGAGCGGGCGACGGCTTTGATCTGGCGCGAAATCCCTTTGACGAGCTTGTTTCGACCGATACTCTTGACCACCTTGTCCAGTCCCAAAAAGCCGACGCTGCTTTGGCCGTGCAGGCGTGCGTGATAGGCGCTCACCAGCCGTTCGAGCTGATTGAAGTCGACCGATGCTTTGAAGACTTCGGCCTGCCCCCCACCGGGACCCACCCAGTAGGCGTGCATGCACAAGTCGCTCCCACAACGAAACATGTGCGTCTTGAGCCAGCCGCGACCGCCCGCCGTGGGCACCGCGATGTCTTCGCTGATCTCCGAGTCGGAGACCTCGGGGTCGTGAACCTGTGTGATACTTGCCATGGGTGAACTCTTGTCGTGGGGGGTGGGGTCAAGCTTCGAATTTGGAAAAGTCTTTTCTTGCTTGGGCGATGAGCGACTGCGGAACGTTCGCGGTGGGAGGAGCCGAAGAGAGAAAGGTCAATGACCCATCGGGGTTTTCGACGTAGTTGAGAATGATGTCGCCGTCGTCTGAGTCACGCACCGCGAGCAGGCGCCGGCCATCAGGACCACTCTGCCCGCGCACGACGAGATAGGTCATGCCGCTGTCACCGGTGAAGCCGCCAGTGGTCGCAGCTGGAAGGCCGCCCTCTGCAGCCGCGTGTCCTTTGGCCAGCATGTAGGCGCCAAACGCGCCGCTCATCAGAAGTAACCAGAGCATTTCAAACCTCCTCGACGCTGCTGATGGTGACTCCGTCAGAACCGGGCAGCGGGGCCGGCACGGAAACTTGGAGATCGGTTCCGGGGGTCATGATGAAAGTGATCTCGTTGCCATCTTGGTGGATGAACTGAGCGCCTGCAGACTGCAGTTGTGCTTTGAATGCTTCGGCCCCGACGTTTTCGTCGAGCCGCACTTTGATCCGATACTGCCTGCCCTGACGAATGGTCATCGTCTGCTTGGAAAAGCCGGCAGCGAGCAGGGCGGCAAAGCCCAGGGCAGCAGTCACGTAAGGGAGCATACTCATTTCGAAAAATCCTCACACGTTGGCTGAGAAACTACCTCGAGCCGGAACCGGTCCGGTCTCGGCAATTCCGCCCTGGCCCTGCTCACGCGCGGCCGAGGCACGGAGGTTTGCAGCGCGCACCGGATCTCCGCTTCGGTCGGCCTTTTCGGCGAGAGCCAAAAGTGCTGTGCGGTATTTTTCGACGTTGCTCATGTTGGCGTTTTTCGGCCAATACATGACCAGCGGCAAATTGCCGACGTATTTGCCGGCGAGTGCGAGAGTGCCAGGCCCGGTCAGGCCATCGGCGCTGACCCCTTCGAGCTGCTGGAATTTCCTGACCAAGCTCTTGTTCTCCGAACCCTTTACCGCAGACAAGTTGCCACCGGCCCGACGCTGCAGCTCGTTTTGGTTGGCAACCATGGCTGCAGCGGCCAGCCCTGCCGGGGATGTCGGAGGCTGCTCGATTGGAGCCGGGCTCGGAGAGGGGGCCGGGCTCGGAGTAGGCTCTCGCGGCAGAGGCGGGGGCTCGGCCGGCTTTTCGTTGGGGATGGGCTTGGGGGCGCTGCCCACGATGCCGCCTTGCCCCTTTTCACGAAGAGCGGATTGGCGCAATTGCTCGGCGCGGGTGGTTTGCCCCTTGCTGTCGGCCTCTTGAGCGAGCACCACCAGCTTGGTGCGGTAACGGTTGACATCAGTGGCCGTTGCCGATTTCGGCCAGTGCCACACGTGCGGAAGATTGCCAACAGTCTTCGCCACCGCAAGCATGGTGCCGGGACCGACCTTGCCGTCCTGCTCGAGGCCCTCACTGGCCTGGAAGCGCTTGATCAAGACCTTGTCTTCCTTGCCCTTGGCGGTCTTGGGAAAGCCGCGGCTGCGTTCCAACCCCGAAAGGTGCTCGGCCAGCTGGGTGGCGAGCGGGTTACCGGCGGACGGCTGCGGGCTCGGCCCAGGCAGGCTCGGCACGCTCGGCACGCTCGGCACGCTCGGCTCGGGGGCGGGCACTGGGGCCGGGCCGACGATGCCTCCCTCGCCATGTTCATGTGCGGCGGAAGCTTGCAGCTGATTGGCTCGTAACTGGTTACCGGTGGCGGCAGCTTGGGCCGCCATGGCGAGCAATTTTGCACGGTATTTTTCCACGTCCGCAGCGGTTGCCGATTTCGGCCAGTGCCATACGTGCGGAAGGTTACCCACGTATTTCGCCACCGCAAGCATGGTCCCGGGTCCGACCTTGGCGTCCTGCTTGAGGTTCTCACTCTTCTGAAAGCGCTTGATCAAGACCTTGTCTTCCTTGCCCTTGGCGGTCTTGGGAAAGCCGTGGTTCTTTTCCAAAGACAGAAGGTGCAAGGCCAGAGCCTCTGCAGCTTGGGCCTGAGGGCTCTTGGGCTTGGGCACCGGTTGGGGCACCGGCTTGGGCGGTACGGGCTTCGTTTCGGCAGGAGGCTCGGGAACGACAGGTGACGGCACGGGCTGAATCGTTAGGTGCGGCTCCTGCTCTTTTTGCGGCTGGCCCGGGCTCTTCTCTTTCAGGATGTCGTCGACCTCCTCGATGGTGTCGGCCTCTTGCTGTTTGGCCTCGACTTCTGCGATCAGGGCTTCGAGCATTTGGATTGCCATCTGAACTTGCGGGTCCGAAGAGGCCGGGTTGGCTTTTAGGGCAGCAAGGATTTCGCGCAGCTTTTCTGGATCGCGCTCAGTCGCGATAGCCTGGTTGAGTTTGGCCACGAGCTCGGGGGGGAGGCCGGGAGCGGGCACTTGCTTGTCCAGGGGGGGCGGGGGGAGCTGGGCGCGAGCCGCATTGGCTGCAGCGCGGAGCTGGTCGGCAATGGCGCCAAAGCCAGCACTCTCGAGCCTACCGGCCAACGCCGTGGCCGCTTGAATGGCTTCGGGACCAGGGTTTTGCTGTAGCTCGGCCATGACGGCGTCGAGAGCCGACTGCAAGTTGTCTGGGAGCTGTCCCGGAACTGCCGCGCCACCCCGGCCTTGACCGGGCACCTCACCTGGCACCTCACCCGGCAAAGGTGGAATGGTGGGGGACGTTGCGGCTCCACCACCACCGCCCGCTTGCCCACCTTTGGAGGCGAGAGCGTACAAACCGACGACGCCGGCTGCTAGGAGAAAGGGGAGAGGGAAGCCCATGAGTTTGATCCTTGTTCGCTGAAGTGTTTAGCCGGCACCATCCATTCCGAGGATCTTACTCGGATCCTCGATGCTTCGCGGATCGGTGCGGGGGAATTTGGCTCGGCGCACCATCACGTGATACAGCCGGCCTTTGGGGAACTTTCGCCACACGATGCGTGGCGTCGCGCGTTCACCATGCGCGCGTAGCTCGGCAATGCGCCAAGCTGCCAGGTCGTCACAATCTCCCCACCCGCGTTCGATGACGGCTGGAATTGCGGCGAACTCTTCGATTCCAGGCGGCTCGCGCTGATAGCGCACGCCAGAGTCGTATAGGGAGGGAACCTCGTGAGAGAGGAGGTAGACCAGGTCAATATCGATGAGCGATCCCAGAACGACGCTGATCAAGTGCGCTAGCGAGCGACTACTCGTCAACCATCCGGGACGGCCTGTGCCCAAGTTGACCTGGATCTCCATTTGCTACCTGTTTTCCACGGGACCGGGTTCAGCCGGCCTTGGCGATCGTTCCCATCACAGCGCCCGTGAACTCGACAGCTCCAGCCGTCTTGTTACGAACCGCCATCGACAGCTGGTTTCCGACTTCTGCCGTGTCGAAGGTCATCTGCGTGTCGATCGACACCTCGGAGAAAACCACCGCGGGAACTTCGCTCTGCTGAGCGAACTGTGATTGGTTGCCGACCTTGACGTCTGTCACACCGAAGTCGAACGCGATGTCGGACGGAATGACGGGACGCTCGCCGCGAAAGAGATTCTGCGGAGCGGCGGGGATGTTGGCATTGACGCCTGCCCCCACGCTGGTGACCGCAAACCCGATGGGAAAGCGTCGACGTCGGTTGAGCTGGTTCTGAATGACAGCTCCAGCGCCCTTCTTGAGGATGTTTTGGATTTGCGCCTGCCGGCTCGGGGCGTCCGCTGCCGACCCACCTGCGTCACCGATGATTTCACTCGTGCCGGCTCCGGAGATGAGGGCTTCGAGGATGTCGTCGTCGCTTGCTCCAATCAGGAGGTTTGCGCCGATGGCACCCATCACGTCATTGCCGACGATTTCGTAAGGACCCATGTTCGTTTTCCTTGCTGTGAACAGCTCGCCTACAGTGGAGAGCTGAGGGGTTTTTCCTATTCGACGTAGTGTCGAACCTGGAAGACTGCTGCTTTCGCCGCTCGGCCGTCGCCCTGAGCCATGCAAGATCTCTCGAAAGACCTCGGTCAGGATGACGGACAGAAGCAGCTCGTTGATCATGACCGCCGCGCGATCACATGTTCAAGGCACGAGCGAGGGATGCGTTCGGGTTGCTTCCCGCGATTGCCGTGAACTTTCCGCCCTTGATCGAGTTGCGAGCGACCTGGCCTGCGTAGTGAGCCATCACTCCCATTCCCGCGTTCATCAGGTGGTTTTCCGCTTTCTTCAGACTCTTGCCGGCTTTGGTGCCGGCAAAATACCCGAGAGCGACCAAGGTGACGCCCGCGGCAAACTCGATGTCGATCGATGTGGTGCCGATGTTGAAAGAGCCGTCAGCCTTTTCGAACTTGGCTCGAGCGGCGCCGGCGAGTGCGCCAGAGCCGATCACCTCGATGACCTGCACGGTCTTGTCGACTTGAAGCCCCTCTCGAAGCTTCTGACGGAGGCTGGCGTTCTGCCGGTCTTTCTGATCCATGGCGGTTTGGATGCGGGCGATCTGACTCTCTGAAATGATGGGCATCGGTGTTTTTCCTTTTCTCGACCTTGAAAACAGGGGCGGCAGGCACGCCGCGCTTTCAATAAAATCCACCACGATGTCGAAGGCTTCAAGCACTTTGATCTGCCGGTAGGCGCTATTCGAATTAGGCGGTGCTTAGCCATCTCCACCGTTTTGTTGTATGTCTCCAGGTATGTCCGGCATTTATCGACTCAGCAGCGACGAATGGCGCCAATGGCGTCTGAACCCATTTTTCCTAGTGGTCGTCGAGACCGCGCCTCCGTTCGAGGCCGACCAGCTACTTCGAGAAGCCACCAAGACAGAACGCGCAAACCATCCAGAAGGCGAACCGTTCCAAGCCATCTTCGACGGTGAGGCCGTTCGAGACATCGCGAAAGGTGAACAGCAGAGCCGAGATGCCAGCGGCCAGCAGAGCGATGGCAGCACTCAGCGAGTCAGGGTCAAACTCGTGAGTGCGCGATCGCGCCTCAAAGATGACGTCTTCAAAGCTCGCGGCGAGGTGGTGATGAAAGCACCCAACAATCGCTTCGTCGCGAAGCTCACCGATCCGCAAACCCTGCAGTATCGAAACCGCACGACGGGGCCGGTCCCTCACCTGTGCACCTGCAAGGACTACGCAGGGCGCGAGGATGGTAAACACCACTACATGTGCCCGCACAATCAGACGGCTCTTCAAGACGAACGCGCCACTCGCTGGGTCGAAGAGCACCAGCCAGTCAATCGAGTCTTTCGACGACAGCGGGTCCCCATTCGAGCAGAGGCGAATGAAGTGATTCAAACCGAGCCTCTCGTTGCACCGGGAGATTGTCAGTGCGCGACCTGGGAACACGCCCACAAGGGCTCTCGCCACCACCCCATGTGTGCGATGCGCGCAAGCTGGGAAAAGCACCAGTCGGAGGAAGACGAGAAACGTCGAGCGGAGCTGTCGAGCTCCAGAGAGGATGCCGAGGCCGAACGTCGAAAGCAATCCGAACGAGAGCGAGAGGCCGAGCGTGTAATACTGCCTGCGAATGAAGAGGCTCCCGCTTCCACGACGATGCCCAGTCCAAGCCTGGATGATGATGAAGCCGTCGACGAGACTGCCGACAAACGGAGCGACGGCTTTTTCCTCATCGACGAAAGCGGTCAAGCCGTCCGCCCTGCCGACCCCGACGAAGTGGAAAACATCGACGAAATGAGCATGGTCACCATTGCCGGCAAACGCTTTACGGTGGCAGACGCAGAGGGAAATCCTCCTCCGGGCGTCGGTTCAATCTGATCGCGAAATGCCGCTTCGCCCTTCCAGCCCGAACTATGCCGTTTTCTCGCTCGATGACATCGTCGAGCCGGAAACCAACGTTCGGCGCACCTATCACGGCATCGGCGAATTGGCTGATTCAATCAATAAGCACGGCCTGCTCGAAAACCTGGTAGTCAGCGAGATCTACGGCTCCAAGGTGGTGCGCCTGCATGCTGGCTTTCGACGCTTTCGAGCGCTCAAGCTTTTGCAAGAACAGGGGCGTCCTTACGACCCTGACGACTTCGGAAAGGGCCAAGTGCTTTGCCTGGTTCGCACCGACGGCTCGTCTTTCTTGTGGGACAACCTGATTGAAAATCTCAAGCGCTCAGAAATCCCACCTTGGCACCTCGGCTACCGTTTTTCAGAGCTGCGAAGCCAAGGGCTCACTCAAGAAGAGATCGCCGCTCGCTGCCACATCAACCAAGGGCGCGTGAGCCGTTGCTGCTCGATGGCTGCCGGGCTCCACCCTGCGGTGGTTCGCCGACTCGACACCATCAATTACAAGGTGCTCACCGACGCAGATCTCGTGCGCCTCTCCAAGCTCTGCACTGACCGGCTCGAGCCAGACGAAAAGGCCCAGACGAACTATCTAGATCGGCTCATCAAACGCGGACCGCAAAAACGCAGGCGGGGGGCTCGGGCGGGGAAAAAGGGAAACCGTTCGCACAAAGACATCGTCTATGGGCGATTCCAGAGCCTGAAAACGAAAGGGCAATTTCGCATGCCCGCAGCTACTCAGCCCATCGTCGAGCGGATCGTCGAATACCTCGACGGGACCCGAAACCGGTTGACATTCGACTAGACTCTTGTCGGCTGGTAGAGTCAGCACTCCCCCCTGCCTGGCTCCAATGACCGAATTTCTCGCCGAACGCACCCCCGAGACGCTCAGCAGCATGACAGCGGCTCTGTCGGATGCGTATAGACAGGTCAGAGGCGAAGAGATCCCCGATCGAATCCTGGCTCTGCTGTTAGCTTTATCCGACTACGAGACGGCGACCTTCAAAAAGATTTTCCACCACAACCTAGGCAACATCGTCGTCACGAGCGAATCTCAGCCATACTTTCACCTCAACGGTCGAGACGGAAAGCCCACCGTTCACCGTTATCGGATCTACGACACCTTGGAAGATGGCGCTGTTGGATACGTCTCACAGCTACTGAGCCCCACTCGCCCCCAGTGGGCTGAGGGGCTGCTCAGCGGAGATCCTGTGTTTTTCGTCGACTCGCTCAGCGGCTTGCACGGCGGAGCTCGCTACCATGAGACTGACCCGGACCAATACCGGCGTACGTTTCTCGGCCGCTACGCAAAATACGAGCCGGCTTTCACGACTCCAGACGCGGAAGCTGCCGAGCCAGGGTTTAGGGAGTCGAGTTCCCAAACGAATGTCTTCGCCTGGATGTTCGCCGCAAGTGCCGGCTTGCTCGGTATGCGCATGTTGCTAAAAGGAAGACGCTCATGACAAACCCTGGTTTCAAGGCTGCTCGCAAGTTCGAGGTGCCGCTGCACCGTTTCAACGTCCCACAGTACAAGGCTTGGACTGCCGGCGGCATGAGCCAGCGAGCCATGGCCATCATGCTGCTTCGGCAATATCCAAGGGGCTTCGGGATTGTCGCTCCTCAGCCGATGTTTTGGACCCATGCCGTCAAACCATCTTCGGCAGGGCCCCGCATCGAATCGATGCCCACCCCGCACAAGGTCATCGAATTTTACGAGCTCGCCAACCAGCCAGGCGCCGACACCTGTCAGTGCCAGACGTTCATCGACCACGAAAGCTCGGAGCCGTGGGGCAATCGCCGCCGCGGGCATAACGGGACAGCAACTCACCACCCTTTTTGCCAATACGACCCGATGTGCCAGCAGACTTTCACCGACGTGCACCAAAAGAACGCTTGGAGGCCGCCTGAAGCGCCGGACGCGTGGAGCAAAGAGCAGATCGAGCAGCACGAGCGCGCTGGACTGCGTTAGGAGCGCACTGGGTGGCAATCGCCAGCTCTGAATAAGCGAAACCCCCGAGTCGCCCCGAGGGTTCAAACGGTGGACCCGCCCGGTATCGAACCGGGGTCCGCCAAATCTCATCGCTTGCGATCGTTCACGTGTGTAGCCACGTATAGCCGTGGCCGCTTTGCGCCGGGGGCGGCGCCTCCACCACTCTCAGATAGCCCGCTGAGAGTCCGGGGTTCATGCCGCGGGTACTCGGCTCGGGCTACGCGCGGCGCCTCGCCCAAGTCGGTCCGATCAAGCCGCCTGGGGCAGCTCGACGAACGGGGTGTGGTTGTCGTTGGCAACTACAGGGGTGCTAGGTTGTTCGCGGCGGCCAAGCCCGCCGACACGCTCGCTCGCGCTTCCTTTCGACGTCGAAACCCATCGGGCCCGTTTGAGCCCCAACCGTAGCCCAGCACTATGTCCCGCGCAAGGGGGTGATCCCCACAACATGCTGCGAGCATTGCGGCTGGATTGCGTCCCGTTCACTCGTCACAGCATGCGCCTGCTACAGGTTTCCAAGATCTCTTTCGCGAGCGCAACGGACTCTTCCCGCGTCAATCTGCCGGTGTAGTAGTCGTCTTCACAGTCGATAGCGACCGTGCCATCGTCAAGAAGCTGAAGCATGCCCCCTGTGTCGCTCGGGAACTTTCCCGCGTCGCGCGACCAGCTAATGCAGTAGGGCCTGCGCCTCACAGGAGCAGGCGGCTCTGGCTCGATACGCTGTTCTTTGGGCGTGGGGCGCGGAGCCCCCGACAGTGCGTCTCGGCGGATTTCCGCAGACGGATCGACAGCCAGCAGCGAGATCCTCAGATCACAGAGCGCTTGCTCGATTCGACGGGCGTTGTCTTCGTCGTTGATCTCGGCGTGTCCGATACAC
>Ga0055448_10000128_pt1 | contig 17049 bp, 16 predicted proteins | sample China_Galinas_PW_4_FD_57744 | JGI IMG/M metagenome (GOLD analysis project Ga0055448, IMG submission 57744) | Wetland microbial communities from San Francisco Bay, California, USA, that impact long-term carbon sequestration - China_Galinas_PWA_D2 | ecosystem: Environmental > Aquatic > Marine >... | reverse complement strand
CTCATTGCCCTGATGCCCGCGGCGATGCCTCGCCCCGCCGCCGCTGCCGGATGAATTCAATGATGCCGGGCAGTATCGAAACGAAGATGATGGCCATGATCACCAGTGCGAAGTTGTGCTCGACTGCCGGGATGTTGCCGAAGAAGTAGCCCGCACCGATCAGCAGGCTGATCCACGCCACGCCGCCCGTGATGTTGAAGACGGCGAAACGACGATACTGCATCGCGCCCACGCCGGCGACGAACGGCGCGAACGTGCGAATGATCGGCATGAACCGCGCAATGATGATGGTCTTGCCACCGTGTCGCTCGTAGAAAACGTGCGTCCGATCCAGGTGCTCCTTGCGGATGAACCGGAAACCGCGTTGCGCGTGGGGAGCCAGGTAGCGGCCGATCGAGTAGTTCACGGCATCGCCGACAATCGCGGAGAGCGCCAGCATCCCGAGCAGCGCAACCGGATTCAGCGAGCCCCGCGCCGCGAACGTGCCCGCGGCGAACAGAAGTGAATCACCGGGCAGAAACGGTGTCACGACCAGCCCGGTCTCGGCGAAGATGATGAGACAGAGGATCCCGTAAGTCCATGTGCCGTAGCCGCGGATGATCGCATCGAGATGGACATCGATGTGGAGAATGAAATCGACGACATGGAGGATGAAGTCCATCAGGTCACCGGTTCTCGGGATTGCGGGCCGGCACCGGGTGTACGCTCATTCCGGCCATCCGAACCGACCCACAAGGGGAACGAACGATACTGCTGTGACCACCTCGCTCACGACGCCGTCGTCCTGCCTCCGGAACAGTGTCAACGCCTGCTCGCGCCGATCACCGAGCGGGACCAGGAGACGTCCGCCCGGCGCCAGCTGTTCGATCAGCGTGGTCGGCTCCGATGGCGCCGCCGCCGCGACCAGGATCGCATCGTAGGGTGCGTAACGGGACCAGCCGACGGTGCCGTCACCCACAAGCACGGCGACGTTGTTGATACGCCGGCCCTCGATCGCCGCGCGCGCCCTGGCCGCCAGCTCGTTGATCCGTTCGATCGAGTAGACGTGTCGTACGATCTGCGCAAGCACCGCCGTCTGGAATCCGCTCCCGGTCCCCACCTCGAGCACGCGATCCTCGCCGCCCAGACCGAGCACCTGCATGTAGAGCGCCTGAAGCGATGGCTGAGAGGCGGTCTGCCCGAAGCCGATCGGCAGTGGCACGTCCTCGTACGCGCGATGCTGAACCGCGGACGGCAGGAAGGCATGACGCGGTACCACGTCGAATGCGCGCAACACTGCGAGGTCGCTGATTCCGCGGTCGGCCAGCATTTCGACGAGCTTCCGCCGTCGACGAGGAAAACGCGCGTCGTTCAGGGTTCCAGCTGCCACTGCGCAATGCCGTTGATCAGTCCGTGATTCGTCAGATCGAGATGCAGCGGCGTGATCGAGATATAACCATCGTGGACGGCGCGGAAGTCCGAATCATCACTCCCCCACCACGTGCTCTCGCCACCACCGATCCAGAAGTACTCGCGGCCCGCCGGATCCCGCGCCCGTGTCAGAGACCCGACGTATGCCCTGCGGCCGAGTGTCGTGATCCGTATCCCGGCGACATCGGCGGGTCGCACTGCGGGCAGATTCACGTTGAACAGCGTCTGCGCCGGAAAATCATCGCGCAGCAGCAGCTGTCGCAGCAGTCGCGTCAACAGTCCGGTCCACGCAGGCAGTCGCTCGAAGTCGGTACCCGTATACGACACGGCGACCGCCGGAATCCCGAGGATCGTCGCCTCCATTGCGGCCGCGACCGTACCCGAGTACAGAACATCGTCGCCGAGGTTCGCGCCGTGGTTCACGCCCGAGAGGACGAAGTCCGGGCGTTGCTCGAGCAGCTCGCCGATCGCCAGAACCATGCAATCCGTGGGCGTGCCATCGACCACCAGTGTTCCATCATCGGTCTCGCGCACACGCAGCGGATAGTGGAGCGTCAGCGAGTGGCTGGTCGCGCTCTGTTCGCGGTCTGGCGCGACAATGCGAACGCTGCCCAGTGATCCGGCCGCTTCGGCAAGGACTCGAACGCCGCCGGCCAGATAGCCATCATCGTTCGTGACCAGAATGCGCATCACGCACGAGTCGGCGTCAGCAACTCGAGGAGCCGCTCGAGCTCAGCCTGCACCTGCATTGCGGAATCGTGGGCCATTGCACGAGCCGTCAGTTCCGGCAACCGGCCGGTCCTGCGCAACTGGTCGAGCTTCGCCCGTGCACCATCGACTGTGTACTTCTCCTCGTACAGCAGGTGCTTGACCAGCAGAATCAGCCGGATCTCCTTCCGCTGATAGACACGGTTGCCGCTCCGATTCTTCGACGGATTCAGCGGGCCGAACTGCGTCTCCCAATAGCGCAGCACGTGCGGCTTGAGATCGACCAGGTCACACACTTCGCTGATCGAATAATACTCGCGCGGCACCAGCGGCCGGTCACGCGCACCCGGCTCCGCAGCCGCATCCCGCAGATCGAGGCTGCGGTCGTCTCGCGATGGAGGTCGCTCGACTTGCCGCTCCTCGGCCGGCGCGGGTGCGGCGGGCGCTGCGGCCGATGCGGTCAGTGGTTCACCCGCCCCCGTCTCCCACGGGAACAGATCATCCTGATCGGCGTCTCTCGCTGTCATCCCCAGAACTCCGGTTTCGGTTCTCGAAGCATGAGCGTCTCGAGCGCTTCCCTTGCCGTCACGCCTTCGAACAGCACACCGTGAACCGCTTCCACGATCGGCATCTCGATGCCTTCGCGCTCCGCCAGTGCGCGTGCGCCGGCCGTCGTGTCCACGCCTTCCGCCACCATGTTCATTCCGGCGAGAATCTCCGCCAGTGTACGACCCCTGCCGAGAGCCACGCCGACCGTGCGGTTCCTGCTGAGATCACCCGTGCAGGTCAGGATCAGGTCTCCCATGCCGGCCAGCCCGGAGAACGTGATCGGTTCCGCGCCGAGCGCCGCGCCAAGCCGTGCCATCTCGGCCAGACCGCGTGTGATCAGGGCCGCCGTTGCGTTGTGACCCAGACCGAGCCCGACCGCCATCCCGGCGGCGAGCGCAATCACGTTCTTCAATGCGCCGCCAAGCTCGACGCCGATCACGTCGCGGCTCGTGTATACCCTGAAGTAGCGCGTCTGGAAGAGCGCCTGCGCCAGCCTCGCGGCCGATGCATCACGACTCGCTACCGTCACCGCGGTCACCAGCCCCCGCGCGACCTCGGAGGCGAAGCTCGGACCCGAGATGAAGGCCGTACGACAGGTCGCAGGCAGGACATCCGCCAGTACTTCCGCCATGGTGTCGAGGGTGCCCTTCTCAATGCCTTTCGACGCGCTCACTACCAGGGCGTCCGGTTCGATCGACGGCGCCGCCTGGCCCAGCACAGCCCGAACGTGCTGCGCGGGACTGACCGAGACGATCGTCTCGCATCCCGAGACCACCTCGCCCAATGACGTGAATGCCCGGATGTTGCCCGACAGTTCAACGCCCGGGAGGTAGTCCGGGTTCGCGCGGTCCCGGTTGATCGCATCGACCACCGCCGGCTCCCAGGCCCAGAGCCGCACGTTCAACCCCTTGCCCGCGAGCAGGTCGGCCAGCGCCGTGCCCCAGCTTCCCGCACCAACCACGGCGACCGTGTGACTCATCGCGCTTCCCGCGTGCGGCGGCCGAACCGATTCTCGGTCCCTGCAACCAACCTGCGAATGTTCGATCGGTGCGCCCACACCACGAACAGCGCCAGCCCGATCGTCAGCCACAACACCGGACCGGGTCCATCGAATACGCCGACGAGTGCCGGCACCAGCACGGCCGCCGTCATCGATCCGAGCGAGACGTAGCCGGTCGAGAATACGATGATCGCCCAGACGGCGAATCCGATTCCGACCATTGCGGGCGCCAGGGCAAGGAGCACGCCCGCGCTCGTCGCGACACCCTTGCCACCCCGGAACCCGACCCACACCGACCATACGTGGCCGACGATCGCCGCGCCGCCGAAAGCGAACGCCCATTCCGGCGACGCCTGCCGGTCCAGTGCCGGGAACATCGCGGTCGGCAACCAGCCCTTCGCAATATCCACGATGAAGATCGGCAGGGCGGACCGCCAGCCCAGGACGCGATATGCGTTCGTCGCACCCAGGTTCCCGCTCCCGTGCTCTCGAAGGTCGATGCCGCCAACCAGCTTCGCCATGATCCAGCTCGTCGGGATCGAGCCGGTGAGATACGCCGCCACCAGCAGCAGCACGATCACTTCTTCTTCCTCCTTTCCGACCGCTCCCGCAGGCGCAGCCGGATCGGCGTACCGCTGAACTCCCAGCGCCGGCGCAGTCCCCGACGCAGATAGCGGATGTAGTGCTCGGGAACGGCCTTCGGATAGTTGACGAACAGGACGAATGTGGGAGGCGCCACCGCGGGCTGTGTCGCGTAGAGGAACCGGACCGGCATGCCTCGATGATGGGGCGGCGGCACCCGGGCTGTCAGTGCCGCAACGGCTTCGTTCACATCGCTCGTCGAAATCCGGCGTGCCCGGTTCGCCGCAACATCGAGGACCGGCTCCATCACCTTCTGCACCCGCTGACCCGTCAGCGCCGACGTGAACACGATCGGCACCGATTCCAGCGATGGCGCCCGCGCTCGCAGCGATCGCTCGTATTCGACCGCCGTCATGGTGTCCTTCGCCACGAGATCCCACTTGTTGGCCGCGATCACCAGACCGCAACCGGCCTTCCAGGCCTTCTCCGCAATCCGGAGGTCCTGGGTGTGGACCGGCTCAGTCGCGTCGATCAGGAGCAGGCAGACATCGGCCCGCTCGATCGCGCGCTCCGTCCGCAGCGCGCTGTAGTACTCGAGACCGGGATCGATGCGGGCCTGACGCCGAAGACCGGCCGTGTCGACGAAGATGATCGTCCGGCCATGATACCGCATTGGCGTGTCGATGCTGTCACGCGTCGTGCCCGCCGTCTCGGACACGACCAGCCGCTCCTCTCCGAGCAGCCGGTTGATGAAACTCGACTTGCCGACGTTCGGCTTGCCGATCACCGCCACGTGCAGCATGTCCGCTGCGCCCTCGGGAACCCCGCCCCGTTCGAGTCTCTCGACAACGACATCCAGCAGGTCGCCGGATCCCTTGCCCGTGAGTGCGCTCACCGGCAACGGTTCGCCCAGACCGAGCTCCCAGAAGTCGTAGTGCCCGACGACGTTCGGCAATGCGTCCAGTTTGTTGACCGCGAGCACGACCGGCTTGTCCGACCGTCGCAGCAACTCGGCGACACGCGCATCCATGGGGTGCGGGCCAAGCGCGCCATCGACAACGAAGAGCAGCAGATCACACTCTTCGATGGCCGCCTCGACCTGCTTCCGTACTGCTGATGGCATCGGCTCATCGACATCGGGTTCGAGTCCGCCCGTGTCGACCAGGAAGAACTCGCGACCGGTCCACTCCGCGAGCGCGAAGTTGCGGTCCCGCGTCACACCCGGTTGATCGTCGACGATCGCTCGCCGCTGCCCGAGAATCCGGTTGAACAGCGTCGATTTCCCGACGTTCGGTCGGCCAATGATCGCAACCGTCGGCAGTCCGGCGCTCATGGCAGCAGCGCGGCCGTCAGCTCGTGCGCGGCAATGACCCTCGCCGGCGCCAGTGCGGCCTCCAGTTCCTCGAATGCTACGTCATCGATGAAGCGCATGTCATCGTTCAGTGCCTCGGCCGGCAGCAGGATGATGTCGGAATCGAGGTCCACAATGTCCCGCAACGCATCCAGAATATCCATCCCGGCCAGCAGACCGGCGGTCGTGACCGTCGGGCCGAAGTATTCGTTCGTGACCGGCACGATCCGAACCGAAGCACCCGTCGCGCTGGCCAGCCTCGCCCCCAGCCCATCGATCAACCCCGCCATCCGCCGACCCGTCACGATCGTGACGTGGCGTCCACCGAGAGACGGCACGCTGCCGACGCCCGCATCGAAAGCATCCATGAACCAGCGGACCGCACCGACGCCGTTCTCTGTCAGCGGCCAGTTGTCGTAGTAGTCCGCGTCCGGCACCGGCCGGCCGGCGACGAGGAACAGCTCGTCCGCCGCGTAACTCCAGCCCGTACAGCGCTCCGCGTGTGCACGTGCACGGCCACGGTCCACGCGGTCGAGAGCGTCAACGGCGTCCGCCTCCGTCAGGAGCTTCACCGGCCGGTCGATGTTGTACCGTGTCAGCCCCACGGGTACGACGGACAGCGACAGGACGCGCGGACCCAGAGACCAGAGATCGTCGATTGTGCGGTCGAGGTGTTCGCCATCGTTGAGGGCCGGACACAGCACGACCTGCGTGTGAACGTCGATGCCTCCATCCGTGAGGCGTCGAAGGTCACCCATGATGTCACCGCCTCGACGAACGCCGAGCGCGGCCATCCGTATCCCGGGTTCCGTTGCGTGAACGCTCACGTACAGTGGCGAGAGCCGTTGCTCGATCAGACGCTCATAGCCGCGTGGACCCAGATTCGTGAGCGTCACGTAGCTGCCATACGCGAACGACAGCCGGAAGTCGTCGTCCTTCACGTACAGCGACGGGCGCGAACCCGACGGATTCCCGTCAATGAAGCAGAACGCGCACTTGTTCGCGCACTGGCGAACCGGGTCCGGCACCGGCACGATGCCTAACGCCTCACCCGCAGCCTTGTCGATCTCGAAGACCGTCCGCTCACCGGCATCGTTCGCGATCTCGACTTCCAGCCGTTCATCAGCCTGTCGGAACCGGAAATCGATCACGTCGCGCACAGGCTCGCCGTTGATGCGCACGACACGCGCGCCGGCCGGAATCGCGAGGTCGGCCGCGATGCTGCCCGGTACCACCTCGGCTACACGTACCATGGGCCTCTGGACTTCGGGGCAGCCGGTTCCGGCCGCCCCGAAGCTGAGTCGATCCGGCGGGAGACGACCCGCCCTGCCCGCATCATCATGATTCGATGCTGTATCGCCAACCCACCACCGTCACGTCCGTCGGCACCTCGAAATCGAAGCGCGTGCTGGATTCCGGATCGCCCGCCGCGACATCGACCCGGTGTGTCGCCAGAACATCGCCCGACTCGCCCAGCAACGCGAAGTTCAGCGTCACCTTCTCGCCCGGCGACAGTTTGAGATTCGTCAACCGGCCCGATACCGTCACGTGGTCGGTTTCCATCCGGTACTGAATGCCACCGACCTCGAACTTCATTGCTTCCGCCGCCTGCAACGCCTCGACGACGCCGTCCTGCCGCTCCTTCTTCGCTGCCGCATCCTCCGTCAGTTCGCTCAGCGTCCGCAGCGCCTGCGCCTTCATCATCAGCGAATTCCTGAACGCCGGATCCAGCTCGTTGATCTTCTGCGCCACGGTCAGGAGTTCCTCGTTGACCTCCTTCACCCGTTGATCGAGCGATGCCTTCCCGCTCTCCGTCGCGGACGCGCCCGCGTCCTCGATCCTGCCGGACATCGCGAACAGCGCCTGGCCGAGGTTGTACCAGCCATCGCGCGAGTACGGATTCACTGCGACGGCCTTCCGGAACGCTTTCGCCGCCAACTCGGGTTGTTCGGCACTGTACAGCCGCACACCCGCGTTGAACCACGCCACGTCCGACAGGTCGCCGCCGGCCAGCAGCTCCTCGTACATGGCCGTGGCCGCCTCCGTCTGACCGGCCATTGCCAGCTCGGCCGCCAGAGCCGCCTTCAACGTCGCATCTCCGGGACGCTTCTCGAGGACCTCCCGATACGTGGCGATCGCATCATCGTGACGGCCGAGCTGCGAAAGCAGCGAGCCCAGCCGGTCCACAGCACTCTGCAACTGTTCCTGCCACTTCTCGCGATCATCCGGCTTCACCCGATCAGCCGCCGGCCCCAGAGTGATGTCGAGCGCCGTGCGATACGCTTCCTCCGCACCCGGCAGATCGCCGCTCTGCGTCCGCAGCGAGCCCAGCATCAGCACTGCTTCCGGACGACCCCGATACACCCGGTCCGCGGCTTCGAACGCCGCCATGGCCTGCGCCCGATCATCGGACTGGAGCGCAGTCACTCCCGCGTTGTACCTGTTGATCCACAGATTCAGACGTTCCGGCTCGATCTCATCGGCATAGTCCGGATACATCGATTCCGCCTTGTCAAACGCCGAATCGGCACCCGCCACGTCACCCATCCGGGCATACGCCTGACCGGCCATGAACCATATCCTCGGATTGGCCGGGTCGTTCTCCACGCCGTCCATGAGCACTTCGAGCGCCTTGGTCAGCAACTCGTTCATTTCGTCGCCCGGCGCCGCCGATTCCGCGCGCTTGAGATAGATCTCCGCACTGCGCGTCTGCATCGAGTTCGACGGCTTCTGAGCCTGGACCGCCGTGGGCAGGACGGGCAGCAGGACCAGGGCGTACCTGATGATACGTCTCATTTGATGAGCCCTCCGACATGCCATTGCGCACTTGATGAAGTGGCTGCTATACACCGTATCCTCCGAATGGTGGCACCCTGCTGCCCGCGCCGGTCTCGGCATCAAGCAGACGACGCGTCTCGAGCACGCTCAGCCCCAGCGCCCGCGCCGCCGCTGCAACATCCTCGTACTCCGGCTTGACCCGCGTTCCGCCATCCGGTAGCCGCACGCGCTTGCTGCGGATGCGCTGACCGCGCCACTCGATGACCTCCTCCTCGCGGTCGAGCGCGGGCCGCTCCACACGCCACGACCGTACACCGATCGTCGAAGTCTCGCGGAACAACGCATCGATCACGTCCCGCATTGCCGCCTCGGGCGCAAGCGCCTCGATTCTCAGCCCGGACCGGCCCTTCTTCATGCCGACCGGCATCGACGTCACGTCCAGCGCACCCGCGGCAAGCAGTGCTTCCTGCGCCGATCCCGCATACTCGGGCGACATGTCGTCCACATCCGTCTGCACCACGTACAGCGCCCTGTCGTTCGCCTCGATCCGGGCCGCGATCAGACGAAGACAGTTCGGTCGGTCATCCGGATCCCGCGAACCTGCGCCGAACCCCGAAGCCTCCAGTGTGAATCGCGGTGGCGCGGCGAGACCGCCCGTGAACTCCGCCAGAATCGCGGCACCGGTCGGCGTTGTGCATTCGCCCGCAAGCTCGAAGCCCGTGAGCGTCATCCCTTCGAGAATGCCGACCGTCGCCGGTGCCGGCACGGGATAGCGGCCATGCTCGATCTCGACCCAGCCGTGACCCATGGCGACCGGACGCGTGAAGAACGCCTCGAAGCCGAGGTGCTCGATGCCCGCAACGGCACACAGCACATCGAGGATCGAATCCAGCGCGCCGACTTCATGGAAGTGGACCTTCTCGCGCGTCGTTCCGTGCACCTTCGCCTCCGCATCCGCAATGCGCTCGAAACAGCGGACGGCCCGTTGCCTCGCCGCGTCCGGCAATGGTGTCCGGTCGACGATCTCGAGCACGTGACGAAGATGTCGGTGTGCGTGTTCGTCCGGCAGATCGAAAACGACGCGGCCGCACGAAATACCGGCCCGCAGGGCGCGTTCCATGTGCACCGCGACGTCCGGCAGGTCGAGAGAGGCGACGAATTCACGCAACCAGTCGGGCGGAAGGCCGAGGTCCAGCAGAGCTCCGAGTATCATGTCCCCGCTGATCCCCGCGAAAGGATCGAAGATCAGTGCGCGTCGCATGCCGTGAGGCCGAAGTTCGGCCGGAGCCGGATCACGGTTGGCGGCCCAGATGATCGGCGACCTGTCGGGCCAGAGCCATCGACACGCCCGGCACCATCGCAATGTCCGCGACGGATGCGTCACGCAATGCGCGAACGCTGCCGAATTGCCTCAGCAGCGCCTTCCGGCGCACAGGACCGATCCCGGGAATCTCGCTCAACTCGCTCGCCAATGTCTTCTTCTGCCGCCGTTTCCGGTTGAGCCCGTGCGCAACGCGGTGTGCCTCGTCCCGCATGCGTTGCAGCATTCGCAGGGCGCGGCTCGTGCGCGGCAGTCGCAGCGGCTCGGAAAGGCCCACAAGGTAGACCTCCTCCTCACGCTTGGCCAGACCGGCGAACGTCACATCCGTCGCCCCGCAATCGCCCGCCGAACGCACCGCCGCCGCCAGCTGGCCGCGCCCGCCATCGATCAGTGCCAGGTCCGGTAGCGGCCGCTGTTCCGACAGTCGCCGGCGGAAATAGCGGCCCACCACTTCGGACATCGATGCGAAATCATCGTTGCCCCAGTCACCGCGCACCCTGAACGTCCGGTATTCGCTCCGGTCCGGTTCGCCGTTCCGGAACACCACTGCACTGCCCGTGACCTCATCGCCCTGAGTGTGGGAGATGTCGAAGCACACCGCGAGCCGAGGCACCACCTTCATGTCGAGCGCTTCCTGCACCTCGTACAGAATGTCATCCGCGCGTGTTGTCGCGTCACTGGAAAGCACCGTCCGCTCCTCGAGCAAATGCCGGGCATTCTGGTTCGCCAGCTCGATCAGCCGGACCTTCTCCCCTCGACGTGGTACCTGGACATCGACGTTGCGGCCAGCGCGCTCGGTGAGCATGCCACCGACCAGTTCGCGGTCGTCGAACGCACCGGGAACCAGGACCTCGCGCGGCAGATCCGCTTCAGCCGTGTCGCCCCGCCCGAAATACGCGCGTGTCGTCGCCGCTCCCAGCAGCGTCGCCTCCGTCTCATCGCCGGTATTGCTGAAGAAATCGACTTCACGGCCGAGCAGCTTGCCACCCCGTATCCGCAACAGCACCGCGCAGGCGAGGTCGCCGTCACGGGCCACACCGAGCACGTCCAGATCCCGACCTCGCATGTCGAGCGCGCGCTGTCGTTCCTCGATTGCGTGCAGACCCGCAAGGACATCGCGCAGCAGGGCCGCCCTCTCGAAATCGAGCGATTCCGCAGCATCCTGCATCGTCGCCTCGACCCGATCGCGAACTCCGCTCACGCGCCCGCCGAGCACCTCGATGACTTCATCGATCATCGCGCGGTACGAGGCCTCGCTCTGAAGGCCGACACACGGTGCCTGACAACGACCGATGTGGTAGTCCAGGCACGGCCGGTCCGGCCGGTCTTTCGGCAGATCGTATCGACAGCTGCGAATCGTGTACAGCCGCTTGATCACCTCGAGCGCCTGTCGCATCGCGTACACGTCCGTGTATGGACCGAAGAAGCGACTGCCGTCGCTCGTCAGACGCCGCGTCACGAATACGCGCGGGAACCGCTCCCCGAGTGTCACCCGGATGTACGGGTAGCGCTTGTCGTCCCTCAGCCGGATGTTGAAGCGCGGCCGGTGTGCCTTGATGAGGTTCGCTTCGAGCAGCAACGCTTCCGCTTCCGAGCCGACGACGATCGTGTCCACATCCCGGACCCGCCGCACCATCTCGACGTTCTTCAGCGACGTCGCACCGTCCGTCGAGAAGTGATTGCGTACCCGGGAACGCAGCGACTTCGCCTTCCCGATGTACAGGATCTCGCCGCGGGCGTCCTTCAAGAGGTAGACGCCCGGGCCCGTCGGAAGGTGTTTCAGTTTCCTGTCGAGTGATACGGATGGCAATGCGGATCTACCTCCGGTGGTTCAGCCCTGGCACCGGAACTGATACACCCCGCGTTCCGTCACGGACCGCGCCCTGTGGCACGCCCCAGTGTCCGGACCAGAATGTGGCGGACATCCTTCACGCCGACCGCCATTGCGATCGCGAAATAGGCAATGCCGTAGACCGGCAGTACGACTGCCGCCAGGGGGATCGGGTGCAGGGTGAGCAGCCGCGGCAGGACCAGCAGCCGCAGTGCCAGTGCCGGGATCGCGGCCGAAACGAGCAGCCGGACCATGACACGCGCCCCCGATGCCAGCCCGCCAAGGTGCCGGCGCATGCTCCGGCGCAGCAGCATCCACTCGATCCAGGCAGACAACCCGGCGCCCAGCGCAAGCCCCGCCGCGCCCAGAGGCCTGGCCGTCGTCAGATCACCCGGGTTCGCAATGATCCGCAGGGGTGAGACCAGCGCGTACCGTTCGCCGATCAGCATCAGTGTGCCGCCCAGCGCTGCCGCCGCCACGACGCGGATCGCCGCGTACTGCGCCGGCGTCTTCGTGTTCTGAAGCGCGTAGAACGCGGACGAATACAGGCGAGTGCTGGTCGACGCGATCAGACCGAACGAGTAGGCGCCCAGAACGATCCACACGAGCAGCGTGTCCAGACGATGGAATGCGCCGCTCTGGTACAACGCACCCACGATCACATCGCCCATCACGATGTAGCCCACCGCGCTCGGCACGACCAGCACCGCGATCTGGCGCAGACCGGACTCGAGCCTGGCACGCAGCGCATCCGACGCCGCCCTCCCCTGTCGCGACATCTCCGGAAGCTCCGCGGCCGCGATCGCCATGCCGAACAGGCTCACGGGCAGCACGTACAGCGTCTGTGCATAACCGAGAGTCGCCACGGCGCCCTCGAACAACGTCGACGCCAGCAGTAGATCGACGTACGTGCTGATCTGGACGACTCCGCGACCGAGGATCGCCGGCCCCGCATTGCGAACCACCCGTTTCGCCGCGCTCGATCCCGGCGCCGGCCAGCCCCCGAATCGCTCCAGGCGCAGCACCCACGGCAACTGTACCAGAAACTGCAATGCTCCGCCCACCAGCGCTCCCCAGCATGCCGCGATCACCAGATCCGCACCCGTCAGTCGACCGCCGAACACGAACAACGTGACGATGATCGCCGCACTCCACGCGACCGGCGCAGTGTACGAGATGAAGAAGCGACGGTGACTGTTCAGGATGCCCAGTGCCCATGCGGATAGAACCAGTATCCCGGTCATCGGGAACAGAATCCGGACACAACGGATCGTCAGCGCGCGCAGCTCTCCGGAGAACCCCGGGAAGAAGAACGACACGAGCACTGGCGCCGCCGTCGCGCCGAGAAGCGCAAAGCCGCTCGCCACCGCCAACAACATGGCGAAGACCGTACCGGCGAGTCGCCCAGCCGCCTCCGTCTCACCGCGCTCCAGCAGCTCCGAGTAGACCGGGATGAACGAAGCGCTGAGCGTTCCTTCTCCCAACAGGTTCTGGAGCACGTTCGGCATGCGCAGACCCGCCCGGAACGCGGATGCGAACAGTGATGTTCCGAGGAACTGCGCGATGATCCGGTCCCGGATCAGACCGGCAATACGGCTCAGCAGGATGCCCGTCGCGACAATGTGCGCGGACTGTCGACCGGAACCGCTCGATGGGTGAGCCGCGGCGCCCGACTGTGCCGCCGCAGCGCTGGTCCCCTGGTCAGGACTTCCCGTCACCGGGCGGCAGAAGCTCTTCCGTGGCCGGCCGCTCTTCCAGCAGACGCTGGAGGAAACCTGTCTCCTCTTCCAGTTGCCGGACCACTTCGTTCAGCCGATCCACGTCGCCCTCGAGTGACGTCACGCGACCCTGCAACGTACCTGCACGGTCCTTGTCGCCCTCGAGGCGCGCCGCGATTGCCCGACCGACCTGCGAGTCCAGAACGACCGCCGTCAACGGGATCAGCAAGGCGATCCCGAGCAGCACCAGTATACCGATCAGCGCCATGACTTCAAGTTATTCTGATATCACGGATTACGGCAACCTGTCGCGCATGCCGGCACTACAATCGACATCGCGCCACCCGGGTGCGGGCCGGTCCATCCGTACTTCCATGGCCGACCGCACATCGTTCAGCAGGCCCGGGCCATACCGGGCAAGGTACGGGAGCACGTTCAGAACACGCTCCTGCGGCGATCCGTCCGGGAACAGGTTCATCGAGATGCGCCGGAGCTGGCCTGTCTCCTGACTCCGTCGCTTCTTCATGTGCGACGTGACCTTGTGTTCGGCCTTGACGATGTCGCCAAGCGCCCGGTTCCTCAATCGGAGAACCCAGCGCCGCAGCGTCGGATCGATCGCCGAGGCCTCGTCGGCCAGTGCGTCGTATTCATCCTCGACGCTCGTGCCGAGCCGTTCGAGCAGACCCGTGATCGACGCCGGCAACTCGGCGTGCATGACCTCGGTCGTGATCTCGTGCAGCGGCCGCATCACGTCCGCGGGTTCCAGGTCGAACCGCTCGAGCAGTCGGCGAATCCGCGGCTCGACCAGTGTCACGCTGTGCCGTGGAACGACGATCGGTGGCGCGATCCCGTGCGCGTGAAACAGACATCCGATCTGTCCGAAATAGCTGACCTCACCCGGTCCGCCAACGTACGCGACCGTCGGGATCAACGCCGATTCCACGACCGGCCTCAGGAGCACGTTCGGAGAGAAGCGCGTTGGCTCATCCGCCAGCATCCGCTCGATCTCACCGGTCGGATATCCGCGCCGGCTGCGCCGCAACTTCCACCCACCCGCTGCGACCGACAGTCGGTCACGACCCGCATCGCCGTGCAGAAACACGTTCGCGGCGTCAGCCGAAACGGCGACCTGTGCGTGATAGCCGGCCGCCACCAGTCGATCGCTCTGTTCACGGATCAATCCCGCGTGCGCCTCGGCATGTGCCAGTTCACGCGCCAGGATCGGCGCGGCGGCTCGCTTCAGTGCTGGATGCGCCGAGTCGATGAGAACGAGATCGACCCCTTCGAACAGACCGCGCAGCAGGCTCGTGAACGCGGCCGCCATCGTCGTGCCCGGTCGGTAGGATTGCGCGACCAGCCGGCGCAACGGCTCGGCATGCACCGTGTCGGGCAGCAGCGCCTCGAAGTCCGCCACGACTGCCCCGACCTCCGCGGGCAGCGCACGTTCCGACATCGCGACCGGAATCGCGGCCGCCGGAGCCGGCAGGGCCAGCCGGTGAACGTCGTCCGCGTCGTCGACCACCGTTGTGTGGTTGACTTCGGCCCAGTCGTGATCGTCTGATGCGATCCAGAAGACCGGCAGCACCGGCTCGCCGAACAGTGGCTCGAGCGATTCGGCCAGTCGGATGGCAGACAGGATCTTGTAGACGGTGTACAGGGGACCGCCGAAGAGACCGGTCTGCTGCCCGGTCGTGACGGCCAGTCCCCCGCCCGCGAGCACCGACTCGAGCTTCGCCGCGGCCGTATCGCTCGTCGGGATGAACGCGTCGACCAGTCTCGCGCGGTGCGCCGCGGGCAGCCTCGAGTGAACGGCGCTCGCCTTGCGCCTGAACGCGTCGGGATCGCGGTAGTGGCCGGCATAGAACGGCGCCAGTGCCGGCACGCCCTCTATCAAGTCACCCATCAACGCCGACCCACCCGGCCTCCGTACCCACAGTTCGAGACCGGTTTCACGACCTGTAATGGCGCCGGCCGGCCGCATCGTCGCGGACCGACTCACTCGCCGCCCTTGTGGTAAGGCTCCCTTCGGACGATCGTCCCCGCCCTGTACAGCTGCTCTGCCAGGAGCAGCCGCGCCAGATCGTGCGGCAACGTCAGTGCAGAAAGCCGGAGTCGTCGATCGGCCAGGTTCAGCAGCTCAGCGGACAGACCCAGGGCGCCGCCGATCAGGAACGCTGCGCCGGCCTTCGAGCCGGTCGCCATCGCGTCGAGCATGCGTGCCAGTCGGGTCGACGAGAATGCGTCACCCGTGCGTGTGAGCGCCAGTATCCGGCAACCGGACGGCACGCGCTCGAGTGCGCGTCTCGATTCGGTCTCGCGCACCGCTTCGTCATTGCCGCCACGCCCGCGCGCCTGCTTCACTTCCACGAACTCGACCGGCCAGTACCGTCCGGAACGGCTCTCGTATTCCCGGATCGCATCCGCCAGCAATGCGCCCGGACGACCCACTGCAATGACGATCAGCTTCACCGGCCGTCACGCATAGATACCGCGCATCCGGTGTACCGCCGCCACCCGGTCGATCGACAGCATGTAGGCCGCGGTCCGCAGATTCACGTTGTGTTCCTTCGAAAAGCGGACGACATCGCCGAACGACCGGATCATGGTCTCGCGCAGCCGGTCGTTGACCATCTCCTCGCTCCAGTAGTACCCCTCGCGGTTCTGAACCCATTCGAAGTAGCTCACCGTCACACCGCCGGCGTTCGCCAGGATGTCCGGTACGACAAATACGCCCATGTCCTCGAGGATCGAGTCCGCTGGAGCCGTGATCGGTCCGTTTGCTCCTTCCGCTATGACTTTGGCCCTGATGTTGGGCGCGTTCTTCCGCGTGATCACGTTCTCGAGGGCCGCAGGCACCAGTACGTCCGCCTCGATCTCGAGCAGTTCCTCGTTCGTGATCGGCTCGCCGAACGGATACCCGTCGAGAAACCGGTGCGCGCGCACCCATTCGATCGCATCACGGACGTAGATGCCGTGCGGATTGTAGATCCCGCCCGACTTGTCGCTCAGTCCGATGACCGTCATCCCCTCGTCCTGGAGCAGCTCGGCCGCGACTGATCCGACGTTCCCGAATCCCTGAATCGCGACCTTGCTGCCCGCCAGCGGCATGCCGAGGTGCTGGAGAGCTTCACGTACGACGATCGTCACCCCGCGCCCCGTCGCTTCGCGCCGACCGCGCGATCCGCCGATCGCGATCGGCTTGCCCGTGACTACCGCCGTCACGGTATGGCGCTTGTGCATGGAGTACGTGTCCATGATCCACGCCATCACCTGTTCATTCGTGTTCACGTCCGGCGCCGGTACATCCGATTCCGGGCCGAGCACCTCGAGGATCGATGCCGTGTAGCGCCGCGTCATCCGCTCCAGTTCCGCGTTCGACAACCGGAACGGCTCGCATACCACACCGCCCTTGGCGCCGCCGAACGGAATGTCGACGACCGCGCACTTCCACGTCATCCACGCCGCCAGCGCGGTCACCTCGTCCAGCGTAACACCCATGTCGAAGCGGATCCCGCCCTTCGCAGGTCCCCGCGACGTGTTGTAGAGAACACGGTAGCCTGTGAAGACTTCGACTTCACCGTTGTCCATCATCACCGGGATACGCGTGATGATCTGTTTCTCCGGGTTCCGCAGGATCCGGTAGATGCCGGGGTCCAGCGCCAGCAGCTCCGCCGCCCGGTCGAACCGCTGCATCATTCCCTCGAACGGATTCGCTTCATCCAGGACAGGACCCTGGTCTCTGCCGGCTTGCTGTGAGGCGTCCATTATCCCTTCAGTTCGTCGTCACCCGTGGCCGGCCAC
>Ga0055448_10000127_pt1 | contig 17070 bp, 16 predicted proteins | sample China_Galinas_PW_4_FD_57744 | JGI IMG/M metagenome (GOLD analysis project Ga0055448, IMG submission 57744) | Wetland microbial communities from San Francisco Bay, California, USA, that impact long-term carbon sequestration - China_Galinas_PWA_D2 | ecosystem: Environmental > Aquatic > Marine >... | reverse complement strand
ATCTCCTGGAAGCAGGAGTGCATTTCGGGCATCAGAGCAGCCGCTGGAATCCGAAGATGAAGCGATTCATCTTCACTCGCCGCAACGGCATCCACATCATAGACCTCAAGAAGACACTGAACGCGCTCGACACGGCGCGCCAGGCGATCCGCGAGGTCACGCTCCAGGGTGACCGCGTGCTGTTCGTGTGCACGAAGCGACAGCTCAGGTCGGTGGTCGAACAGGAGGCGTCGCGTTGCGGCTCTTTCTGGGTGACGGAGCGTTGGCTCGGCGGGATGCTGACGAATTTCGCGACGATCCGGAAGCAGATTCGTCGCCTGAAGGAGCTCGATCGCGGCCTCGAAGAGAATGCGTACGAGTTCTATACGAAGAAGGAGCAGCTGCTGCTCCAGCGCGAGCGCGACAAGCTCGAGAAGTATCTGGGCGGCGTGAAGGAGATGGGTCGACTGCCGGGCGCACTGTTCGTGGTCGACGCGAAGAAGGAACTGATTGCGGTACGCGAGGCGAACAAGCTGGGCACTCCGGTGATTGCGATAGCGGACACGAACGCGGATCCGGACCTGATCGACTATCCTATTCCCGGCAACGACGACGCGATCCGCTCGGTCTCACTGATCGCGCGTGCGCTCGGTGATGCGATCGAGCAGGCGAGGCGTGATCTGCCGCCCGATGCGCGGCGGCGCGGCGAGGATGTGGAGGCGGTCACCTACTCGTCGGAGGGCGGGCTGGCCCAGGAGGTGGTGCCGGAGGAACGTCGGGGCCGGAAGCGGCCGAGGCGGCGGCGCCGGCCGCGCCCCGAAGTGATCGCCAACATCCGGACCGGCCCGGAAGGCGAGGAATCGGAAAGCAAGACTTCGGGGGAGAATCCGGAAGGCGGCGAGGACTGAGCGACTGGATTCGCGTTACGGCGTGGTCGCAACGAGCGCTGTAGTGCTGCTTTCGCTCGCAGCCCTGCAGCGCTCGTTCCATGTCGGGGAAACACACCCGCGGCGACATTGCGCCGCGGCGGCCGGAAGGGGCCGCCGGTCACCCGTGCCGATGTGGCCGGAGACAAGCGGAATGCGGGGACCGGTGTGGGGGGGGATGCAGTGCGGCGGGACAATGAGGGCGGACTGACGGATAACCGGTGAGGGAAGAGGCTGAAATGGAGATCAGTGCGGCTCAGGTAAAAGAGCTTCGGGACATGACGGGCGCCGGGATGATGGAGTGCAAGAAGGCGCTTCAGGAGGCAGGCGGTGAAGTGGACAAGGCGGTCGACCTGCTTCGGGTGCGGGGCGCGGCGAAGGCGGCGAAGCGGTCCGGCCGGGAGGCCCGCGAAGGCGCGGTCGGCAGCTACATCCACATGGGCGGCCGGATCGGTGTCCTGATCGAAGTGAACTGTGAAACGGATTTCGTCGCACGCAACGAGCAGTTCCAGGAACTGGTGAAGGAACTGGCAATGCACATTGCGGCGATGAACCCTCTGGCGATAAGTGCGGAGACGATACCGGCGGACGTGGTGGAGCGGGAGCGTGCCGTCGCAACGGAGAAAGTGAAGGCGGACGGCAAGCCGGAGCACCTTCACGAGAAGATCGTGGACGGCATGTTGAAGAAATTCTTCGAGGAGCAAGCGCTGCTGAGCCAGGCATTCGTGCGTGATCCGGACAAGACGATCACTGATCTCGTTGCGGAGGCCGCGGCGGCCACGGGTGAGAACATCGTGATCCGTCGATTCGTCCGCTATGCGATCGGCGAGTGAGCGAGTGAGCGAATCAGCGGACGGACCCGAACTGAAGTACAGCCGCGTGCTGCTCAAGCTGAGCGGCGAGGCACTGGCGGGACAGCAGGGATTCGGCATCTCGCCGCCTGTCGTCGACCGGCTGGTCGATGAGGTGAAGATTCTCCACGAGATGGGCGTCTCCGTGGCTCTGGTCATCGGTGGCGGCAACATTGTACGTGGCACGCAGGCGAGCGCGCAGGGCATGGACCGCGTGAGCGCGGACTACATGGGCATGCTCGCCACAGTGATCAATGCGCTGGCCATGCAGGACCTTCTCGAGCGGAAGGGCGTGGTCACACGTGTAATGACCGCCATCCGCATGGAGGCGGTGGCGGAGCCGTACATCCGGCGGCGAGCGCTGAGGCATCTCGAGAAGGGACGCGTCGTGATCTTCGCGGCCGGTACGGGCAACCCGTACTTTTCGACGGACACGGCCGCGGTTCTGCGCGCGATCGAGGTACATGCCGACGTTCTGATCAAGGCAACGAAGGTCGAAGGCGTGTACACGGCCGACCCGGAGAAGGACCCGGCGGCCGAGTTCATTCCCGCGATCGGTTACCATGACGTGATCGCGCGTGATCTCAGGGTGATGGACGCCGCCGCGATCTCGCTCTGCCGCGACAATGCGGTGCCGATCATCGTGCTGAACATCAACAATCCGGGCGCCGTCGCCGGCGCGGTTCGCGGCCGGCAGATGGGTACGCTGGTCAGCTAGTAACGGCGCGATTACCTTCGTTCGGGTCAACGGCGTAGAACCCTTGTGGAGGGGGTATGGCGGGCCACGCGGAAGTGCGACAACAGATGGAGAATGCGATCGAGGCGGTCCGGCGCGAATTCACGAGCGTTCGGACGGGCAAGGCCTCGCCGGCACTGCTGGACATGGTTCGCGTCGACGCGTACGGCTCGAAGATGCCGATCAACCAGGTCGCGACTGTCAGTGCGCCGGAACCGCGGATGCTGGTCGTCCAGCCGTGGGACAAGGGCCTGATGGGCGACATCGAAAAGGCGATCCGCAGCGCGGAACTCGGATTGAATCCGTCGAATGATGGCAACATCATCCGGGTCCCGATCCCGCAGCTCAACGAAGAGCGCCGCAAGGAGCTGGTCCGACTCGTCCACAAGCTGGCCGAGGAAGGTCGCATTGCGATCCGTCATGCTCGTCAGGAAGCAAACAAGCAGATCAAGCAGGCGGAACACGACCACGAGATCGGCGAGGATGATGCACGCCGTCAGGTCGATGAAGTCCAGCAGTTGACGGATGAGCACATTGCCAGGATCGACCAACTCCTCAAGGCCAAGGAGGAGGAGGTCATGGAGGTCTAGAATTGACGGTCGCACCGGGGTCGACCGACCCGCTGCAAGCGATCCGGCTGGGAGGCCGGATCCCGGAACATGTGGCCATCATCATGGATGGCAACGGCCGATGGGCGCGTGCCCGGGGGCTGCCGCGATTCCGTGGCCACTCGGCGGGTATGGCGGCCGTGCGGGAGACGATCGAAGGCGCGATCGAAGCCGGCGTTTCGTTTCTCACCCTGTTTGCCTTCTCAGAAGAAAACTGGAATCGGCCGAGGCGTGAAGTCTCCGCGCTGATGCGACTGCTCGAGCGGTACGTGACGAAGGAACGCGAAGAACTGTGTGCGCAGGGCGTGCGGGTCCGCGTACTCGGCGAGCTCGATCGTCTCGAAGCCGGTCCGCGGTCCGCCATCGATGCGATTCACCGTGCCACCGAATCGTGCGACTGCCTGAATCTGAATCTGATGATCAGCTACGGTTCACGCGGCGAGCTGGCGCGTGCCGCCCGGCGACTGGCCGAACGCGCAGTCGCGGGTGAGCTCGCTCCGGCGGAGATCGATGCCGAAGCGATCGGTCAGGAGCTCTACACGTCCGGCATGCCGGATCCCGATCTTCTGATCCGTACATCGGGCGAACTCCGGATCAGCAACTTCATGCTGTGGCAGCTGGCGTACACCGAATTGTACATCACTCCCGTGTTGTGGCCGGACTTCAGACGTGGCGATCTCTTTGCCGCGATCCACGATTTCCAGAAGCGCGATCGCCGGTTCGGTCGGGTGACGGCGAGCTGAGCCAATGGCACGAGGCGAACTGGCGAAACGCGTCAGTGTTGCGGCCATCGGCATTCCGCTGGCCGTGCTCCTGATATGGCTGGGCGGATGGGTACTCGGCATTGTCCTCGTACTGCTCGCGGCGATCGGGTCGGTGGAGCTGTTCGCAATGGCGGAAGCGGTCGGGATACGGCCGTACCGTCCTCTCGGCGCGGCCCTGGCCGCGGCACTCGTGGGCTTCGCGGTCAGTCGTGGCATGTTCGTGGAAGCTGCTCCCTGGCTTGTGGCGGCCGTTCTGATCGGCGCATTCGGTGCCGGTCTGGCCGGGATCGCTCTGCGTCGGGTGAGTGAGCGGCCGATCGAAGCTGCGGCGGTTACCCTCTTCGCACCTGTACTGGTGGGGGGCGGGCTGGCATTCGCCGCAATGCTGCGCGCGCTGGATCCGGCATCCGGGTCGTGGACCGGAGCGGCATGCGTGGCCTACCCTCTCGCGGTCACCTGGATCGGTGACAGCCTGGCGTATTTCTGCGGCAAGCGATGGGGTCGACGGAAGCTGAGTCCGGCGATCAGCCCGAACAAGACCGTCATCGGCGCCGTCTGCGGCTTCCTCGGCTCCGTTCTCACGGGTGCCGCGTTCGGGCTGTTCGTCTTCGATCTGTGGCTCGGAACGGGTATCGGTCTGACACTGGCGGCGGCCGGTGCGGTGCTGATTGCGCCTGCTGCACAGGCCGGCGATCTCGTCGAATCGCTGTTCAAGCGAGAGGCCGGGATGAAGGATTCCGGCCGTCTGTTCCCGGGCCATGGCGGGGTGCTCGACCGGTTCGACGCCATTCTGCTGGCCTTGCCCGTGGCGTATTTCTACCTCGCGGCCGTCGTCCCGCGGCTGACGGCGGTGTCGTGGCCGTAGGCGTGTCTCTGCTCGGTTGCACGGGTTCGATCGGCAGGAGCGCGCTCGCGGTCCTCGATCGGCACCGCGACGAATTCCGGATCGTTGCTCTGACATCCAACCGCAACGGCGAGCGGCTGTTGGAGCTGGCCCACCGGTATTCACCCGCTCTGGCGGTCCTCGCGGACGACACGGTGGACACGGGCGCAGGAATCGTCCCCACGAGTGTGACGCTGCGCGCGGGCCGGGCGGCATTGCTGGACGCCGCGGTCCACCCGGATGCCGACATTGTGATCAACGCGGTTGTCGGTGCTGCCGGCCTCGAGGCGACCCTCGCGACGCTGCGGGCCGGAAAGCGACTGGCCCTGGCCAACAAGGAATCCCTGGTTGCTGGCGGGCCGCTGGTGCTCGATGCGCTGCGGCAGGGGCGTGGCAGGCTCGTGCCGATCGACAGCGAGCACAGCGCGATCCTGCAATGTCTGGAAGGCGAACAGCGGGAGGGCGTGCGCCGTATCATCCTGACCGCATCGGGCGGGCCGTTCCGCGAGGCGAGCATGGACACGATCGCCGCTGCAACGCCGGCCCAGGCACTGCGGCATCCGACGTGGGACATGGGAGCCAAGATCACGGTCGACTCGGCATCGCTTGTCAACAAGGCGCTCGAGGTCATCGAAACGCGGTTCCTGTTCGGGTTGCCGTACGACGCGATCGAGACGGTCGTGCACCCGCAATCGATCATTCACTCGATGGTGGAATTCGTTGATGGATCCATTGTCGCGCAAATGGGGTTTCCGACAATGGAACTGCCGATCCTCTACGCATTGAGCTGGCCGGACCGGTTGCCGGATTCGGGGTGCAGGCCGTTCGATCCGGTCGCGGCGGGTTCGCTGACATTCGAACCGGTCGACCATGCCCGGTTTCCCGCGTTCCGGCTCGGAATCGATGCCGGACGGACCGGAGGCACGGCCCCGGCGGTATTCAACGCGGCGAACGAGGTCGCGGTTGCGGGATTCCTCGGCGGCCGGTTGCCGTTCAGTGGCCTGGCCGCGGTGATCGAAGCGGCCCTGACAGCTCATGACGCGGTGCCGGTCGATTCGCTCGAGACGATTCTCGAAGCGGACCGGCAGGCGCGGGAACTGGCCGCACAGGCGGTGAGGGAATACGGATGCTGACTACGCTTCTGGCGACGGCCGTCGTGCTTGGCGCGCTGATTTTCGTGCACGAACTGGGTCATTTCGTGACTGCGAAGCTCGTCGACATCGAGGTTCCGCGTTTCTCGATCGGTTTCGGTCCGAAGGTCATTGGATTCCGGCGGGGTGAGACGGAGTACGTGCTCTCGCTGCTGCCGCTGGGCGGCTACGTGAAGATGGCCGGCATGGAAGAGATGGAGGCGATCGAGGGTGGACCCGAACCGGGCGCTGGGTCCCGGCCGCCGGGTGAGCGCAAGCCGGGCCCCCGTGACTTCGAATCCAAGTCACTCCCCGCGCGGACTCTTGTCATCTCGGCCGGCGTGATCATGAACACGCTCTTCGCCGTGGTCGCATTCACCACAATCGGACTCGTCTGGGGCGTGCCACAGCCTCCCCGGCCCGTCATCGGCAACATCGTCGAGGAGGCGCTGTCACCGGGAACGCAGGCGCTGGCCGGTGTTCCCCGGCTCGCCCTGCTGAACGCGATCGGCAGGGACACGATCACGAATTTCGACGATCTCCAGCTCGTGCTGAGCACCGCGCGAAGCGGTCCGACCGAGCTGCGATTCGCCAATGCGCCGACCGTGACGATCGATGTTCCACAGCGCGACTCGGCGCGGGCAACGCTGATAGGTGCATTCGAGCCGGTGCTCACGGCGGACGCCGTGCTCGCCGCCGTAGCCGATGACGGTGCCGCCGCGATGGCCGGCATCAAGGCGGGAGACCACGTCATCTCCGCCGCGGGTCAGCCGATCACGACGTGGCAGGAGTTCAGTGCGGCAATCGAAGCGCACTCCGGACAGCCGCTGCCGATTCGTGTCCGGCGAGGCGCAGACACGCTCGATCTCGTGGTGAGGCCCGAACAGAAGACGCTCGAGAACGGCGTTTCCGCCGCCCGGATCGGCGTCAGCGCCCGCGCCGCAACGCCGTTTGCGGTATCACGCAGGCGAGTCGGACCCGTCACGGCCGTGGTGTACGGCTTTGCCGAGACCGGCCACTGGATCCGGCTCACCCTCGATTTCCTGGGCGGCATGTTCACCGGTCGGGTCTCGGCCCGCAGCGTCGGCGGCCCGATCGCGATCACGCAGATCAGCGGCGAGGCGGCACGCGCGGGTATCGAGACGTTGATCAACTTCATGGCGTTGCTTTCAGTGAACCTCGCCATTCTCAACCTGCTGCCGATTCCAGTGCTCGATGGCGGACACCTCCTGTTCCTGCTGGTCGAGGCGGTGCGCGGCAGGCCGGTCTCGATCGAACAGCGGATCCGATGGACGAAGGTCGGATTCGTCATGATCCTCGCGCTCATGACGTTCGCAATCGGGAACGACATCGTGAGGTGGATCGGATTCTGATCCGGTCGGCTGGTGGACGGCCGCTGGGCTGATGCCCGGCCCCCGCCCGGACGCCGGCGGCCACACAGCCGCCGGTGCCGTCTACAGCAGGGTCAGTTGCTCGGCGGCGTGGCGTCGGCGCAGGGTGATCAGGTCAATCGTCTCCGTGGGTATCGCCTGCGGCGCGACCTCGACCCAACCGCGGAACCCGGCGCGATCGAGCGCCCGGCCGACAACGGCCCTCGCCAGTCCCGCATCGTTGCAGTGTGTGCTCAGGTGCGCCAGCGCCACAGCCACCAGGTCGGGGTGCATCAGCTCACGTGCCAGACTGGCGGACGCGCGGTTCGAAAGGTGGCCGTGGCTCGACGCAATGCGCTGCTTGACCGACCACGGATAGGGTCCGCGCCAGAGCAGCGCATCATCGTGATTCGCTTCGAGTACGAGTGCGTGACAGCCGGCGAGCGCCGCACGGACCGCCGTTGTCGGCCGCCCGAGGTCCGTTGCGATCCCGACCTTGCAGCCCGATTCATCATGCGTCACCGTCACGGCCACCGGATCCGCAGCGTCGTGGACCGTCAGAAACGGGTGCACGGACAGAGCGCCGATGCGGAAAGGCCGGGATGACGCGTACTCGTGCACCCTCTCGGTTCCCGTGAACAGGGCCGAACAGGCCGCCGCAGTCCGCTTCGTCAGGTAGACCGGTACGCCGAACCGCCGCGCGAGGATGCCGGCACCGCGGGCATGGTCACCGTGATCGTGCGTGATCACGATGCCGCTCAGCCGTGTCGGATCGAAATCCGCGGAACGAAGACGCTGCTCAGTGTCTCTGCCGCTGAACCCGGCATCCACGAGGATCCCGGTGCCGTCGGCCTCGATCAGGGTGGAATTGCCTTCACTGCCACTGCCGAGGACAGTGACCTTCACCAGCCGTCCCTCCGACCGGCCGTCCAGGCCCGCTCGAGCACGGCCTGCACGCCGGCCGTGAGTGCGACGTTCCGCCGGGCCATGACCGTGGCGGCCGTCTTCATGAACCGGTCGAGTTCATGCGTGGTGTCGCCATTGCCCCACGAGAACGGAGGCACGTACTTCGGCGGCATGCGCTCTCCGAAGAGGACCGAGCCCGGCCCGATCACCGTGCCGGTGTTGAGCAGCGTTCCGATCGCGGTCTTCACGTGGTCACCAATGAAACAACCGACCTTGATCGCATCCGTGTCGACCTCACCGGCGGGTGTGGTGACGCGGACGTTGCCGTAGTTGTTCTTGAGGTCGCTGTTGGTCGTGAATGCACCGAGGTTGACCCAGCGTCCAATGAAGGCGTGGCCGATGAATCCGTCGTGCGCCTTGTTCGAGCAGCCGAGCACGACGCTCGCTTCGATCTCACCCCGTACCTTGCAATGCGACCCGATCGTCACCCCGTCGAACGAGCCGCCCAGCAGCGTCGAGTGCGCTCCGATCCGGGCCGGTCCCGCGATACGCGTGAATGCGCGGACCCGTACATCGTCCTCGATCCAGATCGCGCCGGCCGAACAGTCGATAGCGACGCCCGGCTCGATCTGCACTCGCCGACCCACCCGGATGTTGGCGGGACTGCCGGCGACCGGAGTCAGCCCGCCCGGCAGCCCTTCGCCGGCGCCATCCACGAGATGCCGCATGTCTTCGGTGAGCTGCTCACCGTGTTGTGTAATCAGCTGCCAGAAGTCGGTGAGCGATCGACCCGCGAATTCGATGTGAGGGACATCCTCGAGTGGCAGGGAAGGCCGATCGAGGAACGCGCGGTCCGGTCCAACCGAGCCTGCCGGGCTGAACCACCCGATCGCCCGGCCGTCCGCCACCAGCACCGCGGTCCCGTCCGGTGCCTCGAATCGTGCATTCCAGGCGGGCACGAACCTCGAATCGAGGTAGAGCCGGGCGACGCTGGTATCGATCGAATCCGACTCGACTACGGGCGCCGCGTCCGGCTCATCAAAGCCGGCAAGGTGCGGCGCAATGCTGCCGTTACAGGTCAACCCGGTCAGTCGCTCCGCGCGTTCACGGAATGAACACGCGCCGAAGACCAGCTCGCCGACCGGTCGCGTCCATGCGAACGGCTTCCACTCTGCGGCGATCGCGTCATCGAAGAGGATGAGAGCAGCAGTCACCGCTCACCCCCGCCGGGTTCGCGCAGGGATGCAGGCAACCGGTCCAGCAGTGACTTGAGTTGCGGCGCACGGTCGCGCGGCGCGACGAACGTGATTCCGTTGCTGCGCACGACGATCAGGTTCTTTGCGCCGAAGGTGACCACGGACCCCGTTTCGGACCATGCAATGCAATCATCCGAGTCGATCATGTGGACATCTCCGACCGCCACATTGCCGCGCGCATCCCGCTCGCGTGTCCGGGCGACGGCATCCCACGTGCCGACATCATCCCAATCGAAGGTGGCCCGCGCCACCGCCACCTTGCGGCTGCGTTCGAGCAGAGCGACATCGATCGTCGCCGCGGGAACCCGGGTGAAGAAGTCGGCCACGCGTCCATCACCGAGCAGTGGCAGGTGCTCGGCGATCTCCGGTGTGTGTGTGCGCAACTCGCTCAGCAGCAGTGCCGCCGGCCAGACGAACAGACCGGTGTTCCACAGACAGCCCCGCGCAATGTACGCGCGGGCGGTCTCGACATCCGGCTTCTCGACGAAACGTTCGACGCTCGAGTATTCCGGCGTGCCGTTCAATGGAGGGCCGGGCATGATGTAGCCGTATCCGGTCTCCGGTCTCGACGGCACGGCGCCCACCGTGAACAGCCGGCCGTGCGCACTGGATGCCGCCGCGAGCCGCGTGAGCTGCGAGCGGAACGCGGCCGCCGGCTCGATCACGTGATCGGCATGCAACGAGACCAGGACCGCGCCCGGATCGAGCCGTTCGATTTCAGCCGCCGCCCACGCGAGCACCGGTGCCGTTCCCTTTGCCGTCGGCTCGAGCAGGAAGCTGCCGCTGCCGAGGCCGGGCACGACATCGCGGATCGGCGCCTCGAGCCTTTCGCCCGCGAGCACGCGAATGCGAACATCCGGGATCAACGGCCGGATGCGTTCGATCGTCTGCCGGATGAGGGGCACTTCGCCGGCCAGCGGCAATAGCTGTTTCGGCCGTGCCGGCGTCGAAACGGGCCAGAATCGACTGCCGGTGCCGCCCGCCAGGATGACCGCCCAGAGCGCGGGTTCAGACACCGAATATCTCGTCAATGCGGGCTAGCAGTCGCTTCGGGCTGAACGGCTTGACGATGAAGTCGTTCGCGCCCAGCGCCTTTGCCTGGGTCCGGTCAGTCTCGTTGCCCTTGGCGGTCAGCATGATGACGGGCGTATCCCGATGATGAGGCAGGCGCCTGAGCTGGGCGAGCAGTTCGAGGCCGCCGAGACGGGGCAGCATGATGTCGAGCAGGACGAGGTCGATCGGATCGTCGCGTCGCAACAGATCGAGCGCGGCAACGCCATCATGGCACAGGAGGACATCGTAGGGTCCATGTTCGAGCTTGAACTCGATAATCCGGCCGATATGTGGCTCATCATCGACGACGAGAATTCGGCGGATTCCTTTGTCTCGAGCCGGGAGCATCGATCGGTTACCCAACGAGGGACGGACCGCCGGCGATCCGGAAGTGTCAGCAATGCGCGGAGTGCCGGCCTCCACGGTGGACCACGGCCGGAGCCAGTCCCGGCACTCGATTCCGGGCGTCGGGGCCCTGCCGTCGGCACGCCGGAACCACCCTGGACCACGCGGGTGCCGAACCGCGGAAATGTTTACCACCGGCCGGGTACAAAGTCAACGCGCGAAAAACGGATCGTACCCTGATCGCGCACACGAATCACACGGGCCGCGATGCCGCAACCGAATCCGCATACGAGAGGCTCGAAACCCGGGTTGACAGCGTCGAAACGCGGCCGGTACTCTTCGCGATTCGCGAATCATGGAGCTCATGCACACAAGCGGAATGAAAGCGGCCCTCACTTCCGGCGTGCTCGCGCTGGTCGCGACTGCCGCCTGCAACGACAGCCTCGGCCCACCGACGTGGGACCCGACGCCGGCGACGACGGTGATCTATTCGCTTTCGCGGCCCGACCTCGTCGGCAAGCCGTCGGCCTACGACTTCGTGGGCCTGAGGAGGCTCGTGATCGAGGCGCCCGGTTCCACCGGCGGCTGGGACATCGCACTCGCCGAACAGAGCGGTAACTTCGTGTTTCTGCCGGTCGGCATGTTCCCCGGCATTGACGACGATGTCCTCGTCGCGGAGACGACGGCGCGGATCATGGCCAACGTGAAGAAGGCGCCGTCGGACACGACGGAATATTCGCGCGGCCCGATACCGGTTCGCCGGGGCGAAGTCTACATCGTGCGGACGCGTCAGGAATCGTGCGTCACGTTCGGCCGGGGCCCGTTCTACGCCAAGTTCCAGGTGCTGTCGGTCGATCCGTCGCTCGGCTCGGTCGAACTTGCCGCGATCCGCAACCCGTACTGTACGGACCGCGCCCTGACGCCGCCCATCAACTGAGCCGTGCTCGACCTGCGATTCGTCCGGGACCATCCCGACATCGTCAAGACGCGCCTCGCCATCCGGGGCACCCCCGAGCTGGCCGGGATGGTGGATCGGTTGCTCGCGCTTGACGATGAAAGACGCCAGTTGATCACCGAAGTCGACGCGATGCGAGCGGAACGCAACGAGGTCTCGCCGCGTGTCGGCCGACTCAAGAAGGAAGGCAGGGACCAGGAGGCCGACCAGCTGGTTGCGGCCATGCGCGCACTCAATGAACGGCTTGTCGCCCGCGAGGAGCAGGCATCGCGGGTGGACGAGGAAGTCGCCGGCCTGCTGTTGTCGATCCCGAACCTGCCTGCGGAGGCCGTACCCGCCGGCGGCGAGGACGCAAACCGGGTCGTGCGCGAGTGGGGTGCCGAACGCACGTTCGATTTCGAGCCTCTGCCGCACTGGGACCTGGCTGAGCGACTCGGGATCCTCGATCTGCCGCGTGGTGCGCGAATCACCGGAAGCGGCTTCCCCGTCTATGTCGGTGCGGGTGCCCGACTCGTGCGCGGACTGATCGACATGATGCTCGACATCCACACGAGGGAGCACGGCTACACGGAGATCGCGCCGCCGTTCCTGGTGAATGCAGCAGCCGCAACAGGTACCGGGCATCTGCCGAAGTTCGGCGAGGACATGTACTACGTTCCCGACGATGAACTCTATCTGGTTCCGACCGCGGAAGTGCCGGTCACGAATCTGTACGCGGGCGAGATTCTCGGGCCGGACGTACTGCCGCGCCGGTTCGTCGCGTACACACCCTGTTTCCGCCGGGAGGCGGGCGCGCACGGCAAGGACACGCGAGGGATTCTGCGCGTCCACCAGTTCGACAAGGTCGAGCTGGTGCGATTCGAGCAGCCGGGTGATGGCATGCGGGCACTCGACGAGTTGACCTCGCACGCGGAAGCCGTGCTGAAACGGCTCGGACTGCGCTATCGAGTCGTGCTGCTGGCAGGCGGAGACCTCGGCTTCGCGAACGCACAGACCTACGACCTCGAGGTATGGGCGCCCGGCGTCGGCCGGTGGCTCGAGGTCTCGAGCTGCTCGATCTACGACCAGTTCCAGGCTCGCCGCGCGAACATCAGGTTCAGGCCCGCCGCGGGTGAGAAGCCGGAGTTCGTGACGACCCTGAACGGGTCGGGCCTCGCCCTGCCACGCACGGTCATTGCCGTTATCGAGAACGGACAACAGGCTGACGGCAGCATCCGCCTCCCGGACGAACTCGCGGAGTACGTGGGGACGGACCGGATCTCGGAGTGAGGCGTGTTCAGAGGACGGCGGTTCTGGCCCGCAATTCTCGCGGCAGCCGCGATCGTCGTGTTCGCATCCTACCTGGCCTACACGCAGTACCTCGTCCGACAGTTCAACGGGCAGGCCACGATCAACAGCCGGATCTACTCACAGGTACAGCGTGGCCTGCTGTCTGGCGCGGGACAGGGCCTGACGAGTGACGAGTTCCAGGCACTGTTCGAGATCCAGGGTCTGTTGAATGCACTCGATCTGCCGCTCGTGCTGCGGACCGAGGATGGCGAGTACACGGGCGCGAACCTGCCGTTCGATGAAGACCCCGCCTCGCCAGAGGGGAAACGCAAACTGGCCGCGTACATGGCCGAGCTGGAACGGACGCGCCCCGAGAACGTCACGGTCGTGCCAGGCGTGGGTGCGATCGCCTTCGGCGATACGGCGCTGCGTCGCTGGCTGGGCTGGTTGCCATGGCTTCAACTGTCGAGCGTCGGCCTGCTCGCACTTGTCGCGGTAATGGTGGTGCGTGTCGAGTCGCGCGCCGAACGCGAACGCCTGTGGTCGGCCATGGCGCGCGAGCTGGCGCACCAGATGGGAACGCCACTCAGCTCGCTCGAGGGCTGGCTCGAGGTGCTGGCACTGCCGCCCGGTGAACGCGGGAGCTTTGCCGAGGACGATTACATTGCACACGTCATGTCGGCCGACGTCGAGCGTCTCGAACGCGTGTCGCGCAGATTCGAGCTGATCGGCAAGCCGCCGGCGCTCGACGTGGTCTCACTCGAGGAAGTGGTGAACGAACTGCAGGACTATTTCGGTCCCCGGCTGCCGAAGTTCGGACGCGGGATCACACTTCGCACACGAGTCGAAGGCAGGCTGCCACACGTCCGGGCCAGCCGCGTGCTGCTCGCGTGGGCGCTCGAGAACGTGGTGAAGAACGCCGTCGACGCACTGGGCGGCAGGGGCGGCCGGATTGTCGTTCTGGCTCACGGCGGCGAAGACGGCAACGTACACGTCCACATCGGCGATGACGGCCCCGGCATACCGGCCGGCCTTCGTGAACGCATCTTCGAGGCGGGTGTCACGACGAAATCGGGCGGCTGGGGCGTCGGCCTGTCACTGACGCGCAGGATCGTGCAGGATCTCCACGGCGGAAAGGTCAGCGCCCGCGCTCGCCGCAGACACGGCACCGTATTCGACATCTCGCTTCCCGTCTCGACCGCATGAGCATATTCACCGACCGTACGACGGATCCGCTCGCCGGGCTCAACCCTGAACAGCGCGCGGCGGTCGAGCACTTCGAAGGCCCGATTCTGGTGCTTGCCGGCGCGGGATCCGGCAAGACCCGCGTCCTGACGACGCGCATTGCTCGGCTGATCGAGGAGCACGGGGTGGATCCGGCCGCCATCCTGGCCGTCACGTTCACGAACAAGGCGGCCGGCGAGATGCGCAAGCGCGTGCATCGCCTGCTCGACCGTGAGCCCGCCGGCATGTGGATCGGCACGTTCCATTCCGTCGGCGCCCGCTGGCTCCGGCGACACGCCGCTCTGATCGGCTGGTCATCGAGCTTCACGATCGCGGACGCGGATCAGTCGCTGCGTGAAGTCAGACGCACCATGGCCCGGCTCGACATCTCCGAGAAGAAGTGGCATCCGAAGGCCATCCAGAACGCGATATCCGCGGCCAGGAACGCACTGGTCACACCGGCCGAATACGAGGCACTGGCCGCCGATGCGTTCTCGGGCATCGTCGCACAGGTCTATCCGCTCTACCAGGCGTCGCTCAAGGAGCAGAACACGTTCGATTTCGATGACCTGCTCGTGGCCCCGATCCGGATGTTCGAGGAAAACGAGTCCCTGCTCGGTCGCTATCGGGCGCGCTTCCAGTTCCTGCTCGTGGACGAGTACCAGGACACGAACCGCGCGCAGTACCGCCTGCTGAGCATGCTGGCATCCGGGCACCGCAACCTGATGGTGGTCGGTGATGACGACCAGTCGATCTATGGGTGGCGGGGTGCCGATGTCCGGAACATCCTCGACTTCGAGCGTGAGTTCGACGGCGCGGCTGTCATCCGCCTGGAACGCAACTATCGCTCGACGGGCACCATCCTCGAGGTCGCCAACGAGGTCATAGCGAGGAACACGAAGCGCAAGGGCAAGACGTTGCGCACGGATGCGGGACCCGGCGAGATCGTGACTCGCGTAGAAGCTGTGGATGACCGCGATGAGGCGGAGTGGATCGCGACGACGATCATGGGCCGGAGAGCGGAGCCGGGCCGGACCTTCCGTGATTTCGTGATCCTGTATCGCACGAATTCGCAATCGCGCGCGTTCGAGGAAGCGTTCCGCCGCAGCAACGTGCCGTACCAGATCGTGGGCGGCACGCGCTTCTACGAACGGCGCGAGATCATGGATGTGCTGGCATACCTCCGCCTGATCTCGAATCCGCTCGATGCGGGCGCGTTCGATCGCATCGTCAACTATCCACGACGCGGCATCGGCGCAACGACTCACGCGCGGCTCGCGGACTGGGCGACATCGCGCGGCATCGGCATGCTGGAGGCTGCCCGCCGCGCCGGCCAGTGTCGCGGTCTGCGGGGTGCAGCGGTCACGGCACTCGAGAGCTTCGCGACCCTGATTCAGCGTTACTCCGCACTGGCAGTGCATCTGCCGGCCGGCGAACTGCTCGAACGGCTGGTCGAGGAACTCGGTATCATCGAGGCTCTGAGAGACGAGGGCCCCGAAGGCGAGGACCGCATCGAGAACGTGCGTGAGCTCGTGGCCGGCGCGCTGGAGTTCGACTCGCCCGATGACTTCGAGCCGGAAGACGAGCCGGACGGAGATGTGACATCGCTCGACCTGTTCCTCCAGAAAGTGTCCCTGTTGACGGATGTCGACCGCCATGATCCGGATGCCGAGACCGTCACACTCATGACGCTTCACAATGCGAAGGGTCTCGAGTACCCTGTCGTGTTCGTGTCCGGCCTCGAAGAGGGACTGTTTCCGCTGTCGCGGACGTTCGATGATCCGGACGCGTTCGAGGAAGAACGTCGCCTCTTCTACGTGGGCATCACCCGAGCGAAGCGCAAGCTGTACCTGACGCATGCAGGACGGCGGCGCAGGGGTGCCGAGTTCATGGACTGCATCCCTTCGAGCTTCCTCGATCCGATTGACGAGCGCCTCATCGAGTACCTGACCACGCCCGAACTCGAACGGCGGCGCATGGATGGTTCGGCACGTACCCACGGGCGACGCGGCGCGCGCGGCGGACTGCGGGTCGGGCCGTCCCGGACCACGGCAAGAAGCGGCGGGAATGCTGATTCGCCGTTCGACAATGGTGGGAGTGATGGCGTCTGGATCGACTACACGGACGCTCAGGATGTGCCGCGATTCGTGAAGGGCGAACGTGTCAGACACCCGCGTTTCGGACGGGGCACGATCCGGGGATTGACCGGGTTCGGCCAGGATCTCAAGGCCGAGATCGACTTCGACGCCGTGGGTCGCAAGAAGATCGTCCTGCGCTACGCCAACCTCCAGAAGGAACTCTGACGGTGACGGTCAGTCCTGACCAGGTCCGCGCCATTGCAGGACTGGCCCGGTTGCGTCTCACTGAAGCAGAGGTCGTACTTTACGCGACACAGCTCTCCGACATTCTCGCACACGTGGCGGACCTCGGAGAGGCACCGGAACCCGGAACCGCGATTGATCCGCCGATTCCGGCGGCCGGTTCCGTCCGGGCCGATGTCGCGGGCGCGGACCCGTTACTGCGGACGCCGGAGGAATTCGCGCCCGGCTGGGTCGCCGGCTTCTTCACGGTACCACGACTGATCGCACTGGACGGTGATCGGGAGGGCGCGGGACAATGAAGCCGGTGCCGGGACCCGCGGCTGCCGCGGCGGCTGCGGCTGGCGCCGGTGATCAGACGGCGGAGTCGATGGTGGCAATGTGCCTTGCCGCCGTCCGCAACGCGGACGCCGCCGGAGATCTCAACGCGTTCCTTTCGATCGCCGGCGATTCAGCGCTGGACGCCGCACGCGTGGTCGACGCGCAGGCGAGGCGGG
>Ga0055448_10000125_pt1 | contig 17208 bp, 19 predicted proteins | sample China_Galinas_PW_4_FD_57744 | JGI IMG/M metagenome (GOLD analysis project Ga0055448, IMG submission 57744) | Wetland microbial communities from San Francisco Bay, California, USA, that impact long-term carbon sequestration - China_Galinas_PWA_D2 | ecosystem: Environmental > Aquatic > Marine >... | reverse complement strand
CCTTACTGACAAGCCCATAATAGCGGTACCTACTTCGGTGGGTTACGGCACCAGCCTGGGCGGACTCACCGCGCTTTTTGCGATGCTCAACTCATGCGTGCCGGGCATAGCGGTCATGAACATAGACAACGGCTTCGGCGCGGGCTGCCTCGCCCACAAGATAAACTCCCTTTAAACTACCGTCAGGTCTTAGTGCCAGTCGAGCTTTCTTCGCTTCCTGTGCGATATGTACTTCTCAGCCGAGAGAGCCGCGATGCATCCATTTGCCGCGGCAATCACCACCTGCCTGACCTCTGTGCATGTGACGTCGCCCGCGGCGAACACACCGGGAACAGTGGTCTCCATCATTCTGTTTACGATCACGCACTCGGCGTCGGACGTGTGCACGCTTTCGGCCAGGAAGTCCACGATAGGCTTTGAGCCGTGGATGTAGACAAAGACTCCGGCTACTTCGAGATCGCTCTCGATATCGTTCTGGTCCCTCATCTTAATTCTCTCAACGGCATCTGTGCCCTCTATGGCAATTACCTTCTGGCCGAGCAGCACTTCCAGGTTCTCTTCCTGAAGAGCTGGGTAGTCGTCCTCGACCTTCAGTTTCGGGGAAGGCGAGATAAGATAGACCTTGCCAGCATACTTCGTGAGCAGCCCCGCCTCCTTGGCGGCCTCCTCCGAGTCTCCAAGCACGCACACCGTTTTGCCCTTGAAAAACGCGGCATCGCATATGGCACAGTAGCTTACCCCCCTGCCCAGGAATTCTGCCTCGCCGGGAATGGCGGCCTTCCTGCCCATAGACCCGGTGGCTATTATGACCGCCTTTCCCGAGTACGTTTTATCCATGGTGAATATCTCTTTGATCACACCATCGATCTTGACGCCCACTACCTGCGCGTCTGCGATATACTCGGCGCCGAAGCTCAGGGCCTGTTCCTTAAACCTGTCGAGCAGCTCTTTGCCCGTGAGGGGCTCGTGGACTCCCGGGTAGTTTTCTATCCTGTTAGTGTAGGCCAGCGCCCCGGCGGTCGCCGATTTATCGAGCACCACGGTCTTCAGTTTCGACCGCGCGGAGTACTGCGCCGCGCTCAGACCCGCCGGCCCGCCGCCGATAATAATAACGTCATAGAGGTCCTCAGCCATGCTTCCTCCAGTAGGGTTAGAATTTCCTTATCAGATTATAATACGTATCGCGCTGTGCGGCAATAAAGCCCGCCGACTTTACCGCGTTTACCATATCGTCCATCGATACCATGTGGCTTACGCCCGCCGCCTTGACGACGTTTTCCTCTATCATTGTGGAGCCCATGTCGTTGGCCCCGAACCTCAACGCCACCTGGGCCATCTTAAGCCCCTGCGTCACCCACGAGGCCTGAACGTTGTTAACGTTGTCGAGAAAAATCCTCGACAGGGCGAGCACCCTCAGATATTCGACCGCCGTCGCAGGCACCATGCCCTCAAACTCCGTGTTCCCGGGCTGAAAAGACCACGGTATGAACGCCGTGAAACCGCCCGTCTGGTCTTGCAGCTCCCTGACACGCATAAGATGCTCCACAATGTCCTCGGCATTCTCCTTGCCGCCGAACATCATCGTGGCCGTTGTTCTCATGCCCTGCATATGGGCCTCGCGCATGACCTTGAGCCAACCTGAAGAACTAAGTTTCTTGGGGCTCATCATCTTCCTAACCCTGTCCGAGAGTATCTCGGCACCTCCGCCTGGAATGGAGTCGAGACCCGCCTGCCTGAGCACCACGAGCGCCTCTCTTACCGTAAGGTCCGACTTATTTGCGAGGTATGTAATCTCGGGCGGAGAGAAGCCGTGCACGTTGATCTCGTATTTCTTCTTGATGGAGCCCAGCAGGTCCACGTAGTAATGGATGTCGAGTTCGGGATTAAGCCCGCCCTGTATGAGTATCTGCGTGCCTCCGAGGTCAAGAGTCTCCTCTATCTTTTTGAAGAGCTCGCGCTTGCTGAGCACGTAGCCCTCGGGGTCGTCCGCGTCTCGATAGAACGCACAGAACCTGCAGCGGTTGATGCATATATTCGTATAGTTGATGTTGCGGTCAACGACGAAGGTGACGATATTGTCCGGATGCAGTTGGGCCCGCATATCATCGGCCATACGCCCAAGCTCAAGCAGGCCCGCACCCTCGTATAGCCTCAGGGCCTCTTCTCTCGATATCCGGGATGCGCTCATTCCTTCGCCTTCCATATCTTCAGCGGTTTGTAGTATGAGTCCCTCTCAACTGGCTGCTTTCCCGAAGCGCGAATGAGGTTTACGAGCTCGGCCTCCGAGATGCTCTTTCTGCTCACGCCGCCCGCTGAATAGGTGATCTTCTCGTCTATGATCGTGCCGTCGAGGTCGTCGGCCCCGAACAGGAGCGCCAGTTGCGATATCTTCTCGCCAAGCATGACCCAATAGGCCTTTATGTGCGGTATGTTGTCGAGCACAAGGCGGCTCACGGCTATCGTCTTTAGGTCGTCGAGCCCCGAAGCGCCGCTGCCGCCGATATCCGTCTGAAGCGGATGGTATGAAAGCGGGATAAAAGCCTGAAAGCCTCGGGTCTTGTCCTGGAGGTCGCGCAGCCTGAACAGGTGGTCGACCCTGTCCTCGTGGCTCTCCATGTGTCCGTAGAGCATCGTGGCGTTCGTCCTGATGCCATGGGCGTGGGCGGCCTCCATGATCCTAAGCCAACCCTCCCCGCTGAGCTTCTCGGGGCAGAGCTTGTTCCTCACGGCGGTGTTGAATATCTCCGCGCCGCCCCCCGGCATCGTGCCAAGGCCGCTTTCCTTGAGGGCCTCAAACACCTTGTCTATGCTGAGGCCGCTTATCCTGCTGAAATACTCTATCTCCGTCGCCGTAAACGCCTTAATATGCAGGTCGGGGAAATTATCCCTTATTTCCGAGAGAATTCGAAGATAGTGCTCGAAGGGCCAGTCCGGGTGGAGCCCTCCCACTATATGGGCCTCGCTCACCGGCATTGCCGCCTTAATATTGTTGATTATTTCCTCTATCGTGAGTTCGTAAGCCCCTTCTTCGCCCCGCGAACGGCTAAAGGCGCAGAACCTGCACCGGTTCACGCAGATATTAGTCGGGTTGATATGGATGTTCCTGACGTAGTAGGCCATGTCGTCGTTGTGGTTGGCGGCGGCGAATGAAGCGAGCTTTCCGATTGTGAAAATATCGTCGCTTCCGAGAAGCTCAAGCGCCTCCTCCCGACCGAGCCTCACCGAGGAGCGCACTTTTCTGTCTATCGAATCAAACACTTCTCATTATAAAATAAACCACGCCCCTGTTTTCCATTATGTACATCTATGCGTCTTCATTACGCGCTCTTTTGCTATATATGGCTATCAACTTGCCTTATAAAGTAATAAAATGTTACAATAAATTCGAAGCTTAATGGAGTATTCAGTCGCTGGACCGCAAAGTATTGAGCTTTGCGGTTAATTTATTTTGACTCGCTCCCCCTGAACTTCATACACATTTTGCGACTCTTAAAAACATTAACTATGGTGAAAGGGTAATTGGCAATTGGCACAACGTGGCGGATTCTATAGAGGCGAAAAGAGGCGGAAGGAACTTAAGCGGCAGAAAAAGCAGGAAGAAAAACGCCTGAGAAAGCAGCTTAAAGCCTCAACCCCGGACGAAGACTCAGCGGAAGCGGCCGGTGAGGACGACCTTACGGAGCAGGCACCCGAGGAGAAGCAGGACGAGGAATCGGAATAACAGAGCATATCGGTCAGCAAGAGAGGTGGATTAATGGCGCAGAGAACTACAGCGGCGGCTAGAAAATATGCCGCGGATCAGGAACGCAACGAGAAGAAAATAGCCGCAGGCCTGGTATCCGAGAGGTTCCCAAAGGTAGCGGGCATGGTAATAAAGATGACCTATTACCAGGAGATGGCCAACCCCGTGCTTATGGTGCGCACGGTAAACGTATTTCCGTCGAGCCACGCGTATTTCCATATGCAGTGCGCGGTTAAGGAATGCGATGAAGGGGGCTTCGACCTGGAACCCATAATCGCCCGCATGATTAGAGGCAACAAGCGCTCTGTAAAAGGCGAGATGACCTGCTCCGGCAAGGGTGATAAGCTCGACAAGAACCACGCGAGCATCTCCTACGAGATCAAGGTCCGCTACAGAAACAAGTCCAAATAATCCGTCGCGCCCAGGTGTTGGCGTGGGCGATGTGGTTATTGACAACCCACGAAGAATGCGGATATTGTTAAGGGACAATTGCGCCTTAATGGAACGGGTATGAACACCGAAGAACCAGCCCTGAATCGAACCGCGAAAGATGTCCGCTCCCAGTGGCCGGCCTTAGACATTTTCCTTGGATTCGCACTTCTCGTGGCGCTATTCTTCGTACAGAGATTCAATCCATTCTCCGATGACCCATGGAAGGCGCAGGCATTTGAGCTGGCGGTTATCGTGACATCGCTCATCAGCCTCGTTCTGTATTCGGTCTATTCGTGCAGGAAGAGCCGCCTCTGGCCCATGTTTCGGAAGACATCTCTCAAGGCGCTGGGCAAAGAGTTCATAGTATCGTCGTGGTACATGTTCGTAATGCTCCTCGTCTGCGGCATCCTACTTCTCATCCCGGCGCTGATACTTCAGCCGGGCATGAACAGACATGAGATATTCACAGGTACGGGCATCGAGTCGGACACCGCGCTAACCGTGGCCCTCCTAATAGTGGTCATGACGCTGGGGCCATTCGCCGAGGAGCTTTTCTTCAGGGGGTTTTTATACAACGCTCTTAAATCAAGGCTTTCGATCGGCACGGCCGCGACCCTTCAGGCCTTAGTGTTCTCCGCATTCCACCGCTACGACCTCTTCAACAGCCTCAGGGTCTTTCTTTTCGGCATCGCCTTTGCCTACATATACGAAAAGAGGCGCACCATCCTCGCCCCGATCTCGGCCCATGTATTCGTAAACGCGGTAGCCACTGTGCCGCTCCTGTTCGTCACGGCGTTTCACCTTTATCCGGGATATTAAGACAGGTCCTAAAAGGAGGGGTTAAATCTGCTCGTCGAACGTGCAGATCATGACCCGGTAGCCGTCTCCCATGAGGGAGTCGGCGAGGCCTTGGGCTTCATCGCGGCTTCCGAACTTGCCCATCCTCACCCTGTACAGGCGTTTACCGCCCTTGTCCGCCTCGAAGATATAGGGCTTGCGTTTATCGTATCTGGACTTCAGACGGTTTAGGAGTTCAAGCGCGTTTGAGCGGTCCGAAAACGATGCCACCTGCACCGTGAACGGTCCCTTCTCCACGCTGTAAGACTTATCGTACGCCACATATTTGGCGTCACGCCCCAGAGGCTCTATCTCCACCTTGGCCGTGCCCGGCCCTATGATATCGAGCTTCTTGGCGGCAGCGTAGGAGAGGTCTATCTCGCGACCTTCCACATACGGGCCCCTGTCGTTCACCGTTACTACGACGCTCTTGCCGTTCGTGAGGTTTGTGACCCTTACCTTCGTGCCCAGGGGGAACGTCTTGTGGGCGCAGGTCAGATCGTTCTGGTTATAAGGCTCGCCGGATGCCGTAAGCTTCCCATTGAAACCGGGGCCGTACCACGAGGCGATTCCGGTCCTCCTGGTAGGCTGTTCCTCGGAGAAATCGTGAGGGGAAGTGAAAACCGGTCCATGGCGGCGCGCGTAATGCCCGCCTCCGCACGATGTCATTAGCAGCGCCGTTACGAGCAGAGCGGCTAATAGCAGACTTCTACAGGATATATCTGCTGAGGTCTTCGTCCTTGACGACATCGCTGAGTTTCTCCTTCACATAATCTCTATCAACCACAAGGCTCCCATTTTCTTGCTCTGGGGCTTCGAACGAGACATCCTCGAGGAGCTTTTCGAGAACCGTATGGAGGCGCCTGGCACCTATGTTTTCGGCCTTGTCGTTCACCGTTGCGGCTATCTCGGCTATCTCGTCGATTCCGTCTTCGGTGAACTGCACGTCGAAGTCCTCGGTCTTAAGGAGCGCTATGTACTGCTTTATGAGCGCGTTGTCCGGCTCGGTGAGTATCCTTTTGAAGTCGTCCTTCTCAAGGGCGTCGAGTTCCACCCTTATGGGGAACCTGCCCTGAAGCTCGGGCACGAGGTCCGAGGGCTTGGCCGTATGGAATGCCCCCGCGGCGATGAACAGGATATGCTCGGTCTTCACCGGGCCGTGCTTGGTAGCCACCGTGGAGCCCTCTACGATGGGAAGCAGGTCGCGCTGCACGCCCTCGCGCGAAACGTCGGGGCCGTGAGCGCCCCCTCCCCTCGTGGCTACTTTGTCTATCTCGTCTATAAAGACAATGCCCACCTGCTCGGTCTTCTCTATAGCCTCCTTGGTGACCTTCTCGATATCTATGAGCCTGTCGGCCTCTTCCTGCGTCAACAGCACGCGGGCTTCGGCAACCTTGACCTTCTTGCGCTTGGACTTCTCCGGCATGATATTTCCCAGCATCTCCTTGATGTTCATCTCTATCTCGTCCATGCCAACGTTAGAGATAACGCCGAAGGGCATGACCTTCTCCCTGGTCTCGACCTCCACAAATCGGTCGTCGAGCTTGCCTTCCCGGAGCTGAGCCCTGAGCTTCTCGCGTGTATCCTTGTATGCGGCCCTCTCGTCTTCTACCGTCTCGGGCGCTCCGATTCTCCTTGGCTTTGGCACAAGGAGGTCGAGGAGTTTTTCCTCGGCATGTTCCTCGGCGCGTTTCTGTACCTTCTCCATGTGCTCGGCCTTCACCATGCCCAAGGAGATCTCGGCGATGTCCCTTATCATGCTCTCGACATCCCGGCCCACGTAGCCCACCTCGGTGAACTTCGAGGCCTCGACCTTTACAAAAGGCGCCTCGGCAAGGCGCGCGAGACGGCGTGCCACCTCGGTCTTGCCCACTCCGGTGGGGCCTATGAGGATTATGTTCTTGGGAAGGACCTCGTCCCTGAGCTCATCGGAAAGCCGCTGGCGCCGCCAGCGGTTGCGCAGCGCTATGGCCACCGCGCGTTTGGCCTTGTCCTGGCCTATGATGAACTTATCGAGCTCCTCCACTATCTTTCGAGGCGTGAGCTCGTCCATCATGCCAGCTCCTCCATGGATATCTCGGTGTTCGTATAGATGCAGATGTCGGCGGCTATCTTAAGCGACTTCTCGGCTATCGACGTGGCGTCGAGCTCGGAGTTCTCGTAGAGCGCTACCGCCGCGGCCTGGGCAAACGCACCGCCCGAGCCTATGGCCGCGATGCCGCCATCGGGCTCTATGACGTCGCCCGTACCGGATATTATGAAAGTGTGCTCCAGGTCGGCCACTATGAGCAGGGCTTCGAGCCTGCGGAGAATTTTGTCGGTCCGCCAGTCCTTGGCAAGCTCGACCGCGGCTCTCGTGATATTTCCCCTGAAGGACTGAATCTTACCCTCGAACTTCTCAAATAGCGTAAACGCGTCGGCCGTGGCCCCGGAGAACCCGGCCAGTATCTTGTCCTCGTACATCTTGCGCGTTTTCCTTGCGTTCTGCTTGAATACGGTGTTTCCCATCGTGACCTGCCCGTCACCGGCCAAGGCCACCTTACCGTTTCGCCTGACGCATATGATTGTCGTTCCCCTGAACATATTTCGTATCCCTTTAATTTCTATGAAAAAAGTTTAATGAATTATATTATCAGAAATCGCCCTGCCAAACAAGCCGACACGCGGCGATTTGGTTTGACCAGCCTCTGAAGAATGTGTTACCTTGCCCTATGGACGAAGTGACGGGCGAAAAGCCTTTTATCTCGGTGATAATACCCAGCCGCAATGGCGCGGCCACGATAGGCGAGTGCGTGCAAGCCGCGCTCGGCTCCGATTATGGAAATTTCGAGGTGGTGGTCGTGGACGACGGCTCCACGGACGGCTCGGTGGAGATCATCGAGAAATATCCCTGCAGGCTCATCCGCCTTAAGGAGCACTCAGGAGCTTCCGCCGCAAGAAACGCCGGAGCCAGAGAGGCAAAAGGTGATGCACTCTTCTTCATAGACGCGGACTGCATAGTCAGGCCCGATACCGTCTCCCTTGCCGCCGCGGAGTATCTCGCCCATCCGAATGAAGTGACGGGCGGCACCTACACACCGATAGCACACGACAAGAGTTTTTACAGCACTTTCCAGTCCCTGTTCGTCAACTACTCCGAGACGAAGTCCCCCACGCCCGACTACGTTGCCACTCATGCCATGGTGATATCCTCAAAGGTGTTCGAGGAAAGCGGCGGGTTCGACGAGGACTTCATGCCCATTCTCGAGGACGTGGAGTTCAGCCACAGGCTCACGCGCGCGGGTGTCCGCCTGAGGATGCAGCCTGCACTGCAGGTGGAGCACATATTCAACTTCGACCTCTGGCGCTCGCTCAGAAACGCCTTCAGGAAATCCCTTTTCTGGACAATGTATTCCATTAAGAACCGCGACCTTCAAAAAGACTCCGGCACGGCGTCGAGTGAGCTTAAGTCAAACGTGATAAGCTGGTTTCTCTGCACGGTGCTCTTCGCGCTATTCCTTATCTTGGGCAATAGCCGCCTTCTCATATGGCTTGCCGCCATCTGCGGAGCCAACATGGTGATAAACAGACACTTCATCTCATCTATTTTCAAAGCAACAGGCCCCGCCTTTACTTTAGGCGCAGTTCTATACTACACCGCCATATACCCGATAGCGGTAGCCGCGGGTGGGGCTCTGGGCGCGATGAGGAGCCACTGATGCACTCGCCCCTGCGATTCATTCCCGACATTCTCATCAAGAGGCGGCCCATCCACCTTACGCTGTTTCTTACACGCCGCTGCAATGCCAAGTGCCCGTTCTGCTTTTACGCGGCCGACGCCAAGCCACCCGAGCCGGAGCTCACCCTTGAGGAGATCGAAAGGCTTTCGGCCTCCCTCGGCCCGCTTCTTTGGCTCGCGTTCTCCGGTGGCGAGATATTCCTGCGCGAAGACATAGTGCGTATTAGCAAAGCGTTCTATACGAGAAACCGCCCGTCCATAATCCTGCTCTCCACAAACGGCCTCCTCACCGAGACCATTCGTGAGCGGACGGAGGAAATCTTAAAGTCCTGCCCTGAGAGCGTGATCGCCGTGAAACTCTCCCTCGACGGTATTGACGAGCGCCACGACGCGCTTCGCGGCATGCCCGGAAGTTTCAAGAAGGTCATGCAGACTTACGAGTCCCTCAAGGGCCTGCTCGGCAGATACAAGAACTTCGAACTTGGAATCAATACCGTCTTCTGCCGCGAGAATCAGGACGACATGGACGAGATAATTGAGTTTGTCCGTGGAATGGACGGCATCAAGACGCACACGGTCTCGCTCGTACGCGGCGATGCGCGCGACATGGCCTTGAAGGACGTAGACCTTGACAAGTACCTCGACACCATCGGCAAGCTCCAGACCGACCTCGAGGAGGGGCGCGCTCCGGTATACAGTTTCAGGGGGGCACGGCTCAAGGCGGCGCAGGACGTTCTCCAGCGAAAGCTTATCTATAAGACCATGAAGGAAAACAAATGCCAGATGCCATGCTACGCTGGAGCCCTCAATCTGGTGGTCACCGAGACCGGCGTGGTATATCCCTGCGAGACCTTCGAGGACAATTTCAGGATGGGTGACCTCAGGAAAGTGGACTTCGACCTCAAGGGGCTGCTTGAGAGCCAGAGGGCCAGCGACGTCATATCCTCGATTAAAAACGGCTGTTTCTGCTCGCACGAATGCTATGCGATGACAAACATCCTTTTTAACCCGAAGATGTACCCGGCCCTTTTGAGGCAGTACCTGAAGATTTAGCCTTAAGAGTGCGGACATGAGCTCGCTTCTTCTTATCCCGGTACATCATGTGGTCGGCTTCCATGATAATTGCGTGCAGTTCGCTGCCTTCTATAAAGTTCGCACATCCAAAGCTGAATGAGAGCTCGTAGTCTTCGCTGCCGAAATTCTCGTTCCACTCCTTAAGTGTCTCGTCTATGCGGGCGATAAGCGGATGAGAATCGTCACATCCGACCTCGGGAGTGACAATAATGAACTCGTCGCCGCCGAACCGGCATACGATATCGGTTTCCCTTGACACATCCATGAGGATCTTCGCGCATTCCATGAGCACGCCGTCGCCGTGCAAATGGCCGTAGGTGTCATTTATTTTTTTGAAATCGTTAATGTCCACCATGATGATGGACAGTTTCTTTCCGTGCCGTTCGGCAGATTTTATCTCTCGCGTTATGGTCTCGTTGAAATAATGACGGTTGTAAAGCCCCGTAAGTGGGTCTCTTATCGCCATATCTCGGAGTTTCGAAACGTTGACCTTAAGGTTTGTCGTGAGCGTCAGGAGGTGCTCATATATCTCTGTGACGGCATCGGTGAACACTGTCTCCTGATAGACGTCGCACTGAGTGCAGCTCTCGAACTTCTTGGCGAACTCGCCCGTGACCTTGCCGCCACACATCGTCCCGGCCACAAGCCAGCATCGCATATCCTCTTTATGAAATGCGGGGCAGTCCTCCTTGCCGCAACCCTTTCTCTCCCAGCACCTTATAGGGTTGTTCCCCTTAAAATGCTCGAGCCACTTGTCGAGGTAGCCCTCTGGCTCTGAAATCGACAGCTCTATCAGAAGACGCAGGTCGCCCGCTATCTTTCTCAAGATGTTATCTACAGTCGCGTTGTCGGCGCATCCGCTCTGAGCGTATGGATACTTGCCGTCGTCTCCCAAGCGCTACCCCTTTCCGGTCAGTGTCCGGTTAATATGTACTTCTCCATCTCATTTATTTTGAAGTCCTGGTTCGTGATTACCTCATTGACAACGTCGCCGATCGAGATTATCCCCGCGAGCCTGCCGCCGTCCACAACGGGAAGATGTCTCAGTTTGCGTGCCGACATGAGGGCCATGCACTCTTCCACTGTGCTGCTCGGGCTTACGCATAAGAGGTCTTCGGTCATCAGGTCCCTGACCGGAGTTTCTTTAGAGGATTTCCCCTTGAGGATTACCTTTCTGGCATAGTCTCTCTCGGAAAAGATGCCAACGGGTCTGCCGTCCTGCACCACCACGAGTGCTCCCACGTCCCTTTGGGCCATTACTTCGAGTGCCTCGTACACGGTGGCGTCCGGGCCAATGGTCCAAACTTCCTTGCCCTTTGCCTTCAACATCTCCGAAACGGTCTGCATGTCCATACACCTCCTCTTCACCAGCCTCCGGGGCGATATGGTGCAAACTAAAGGCCCGATTGCAAGTCATCCCCTGCAGTCGGGCCATCGTCCAATGTCTCGGAGGCCCGATACTCTTCCGACCCGTAAATTCGGGCGGGCCGGTAATCCGGGAACCCCTGCGCCTTTCTATGTCTTTTCTGCTTTGCTCTCCCTTACCCCATAATTATCACAACCTAAAAAGGTTGTCAATTGGGTAATTATAACTTCACATTATGTAATTAACTTGTCTTGGGAATAGAGAGATTAGAAGATTACAAGGTTACTTCAGAATCAGATCGAAAAGCTGCTTGGCCCGCTCGCGGTCTATGCCGCGAAGGGCACGGTACTGCTCCAGTGCGGATTCCCTGTCACCGGTCATCAGATATACTACGCCCAGGCCGAACCTCGTCTGCGGGTCTTTGGGATTAATCTCTATCGCCTGCCGAAAAACACTGACGGCCTCATCGGTCATTCCTAGGCGAACGTAGGATTCGGCGAGGTTGTTGAGCGTGCCCATGGCGTTGGGCTTAATCTCGAGGGACTTCTTAAAATACCTGACCGCATCGTCGTATCGCTTCATGGCGAAATACACCCTTCCCAGATTGTTATAGGCCTCGGAATTCTGGGGGTCTATCTCAGCGGCTTGCTTGAAGGCTACCTCGGCATCCGCGTACCTTCCCGCCTCCTTGTGCTTAAGCCCCATCTTATTCCAGTATGAGGCGGAATGCTGCGACGTGGCGCATGACAGCATGACAAAAGCGACGGACAGTATTGCGAAGCAGCTCAATGTCTTTATGCAACGAGAACGCATTATTGAGTATCCCATGGGATCATATCGTAGAGTTTTCTGGCGAGAACCGGATTGTGGTTTCTTAGCACTTTATACTCCTCAATCGCATCCTCCTTCTGTCCGTTGCGCACGTACGCCTCGCCGAGGTTGAATCGGGCATTGGCATCGTATGGGTCAGTCTCAACAACAAGCTTGAGCTGCGCTATGGCCTCGTCGAGCATCCCGGCCCTAAGATAAGCCCGGCCGAGGTTCTCATGCGCGGCCAACGCTTCGGGCATGATGGATACCGCCTTCTCGAACGAGGCTATAGCCTTCTTGTACTTCTTAGTCCTGAAATAAACCCTGCCCAGGTTGTTATTGGCACGAGCGTCATAAGGGTCCAGGCTCAGGGCCTTCTTGAAATCCCTTTCGGCTCTCGAGTACTTCGCGTTATTAAGGTCATCGAGGCCCTTGTTCTGCCAATACTGTGCGTCCTTTGTAGCAGCGCTCGCGCAGGAGAGTAAAAGCAGGGCCAACAGAACTGTAAATATCTTTCGCATCACACTACCCCCTCCTAAAAAGCCCCGGCCTCGCCCATATCCAGAACAGGCCGGCAATCCCCTTGATTGCCACATTGATATCATGCAGTGTACGAATGCCGAGCAACCGCCTTAGCAGAAATCTCGGTCTCGAATAAAAACGCCTGAACGCAATCTGCCGGAGCTCGGCGACCTGCTCGCGGCTCATGGTATAAGGGGTAAAAGCTATCCCCTGGTAGGTGAAGTCCGAGAGGTCGGTGCTCACGGTGCCGTATTCGTCGAGTTTATCATAAAGCTCGGTGCCCGGAAAGGGCGTTATCGCATGGAAGTTGGCCACGTCGGGGTCGAGTTCGCATGCAAAGTCTATTGTTTTCAGCCCTTCCTCGAAGGTCTCCCCCGGGATACCGAACAGGAAAGGCGTGAGCACCTGTAGCCCCACTTCCTTGGCCGCCCTTACGGCCTTCTTCGTCTGCTCAAGTGTAATGCCCTTGCGAATGGCGTTCAGGTTCTTCTGCACGCCGCTCTCGGCTCCAAAGAGGATGGCCCAGCATCCGGCATCCTTAAACGCCTTTAGCAGGGGCTTGTCCACCTGGTTCACGCATGCCGAGGCGAACCACGTGAAGTCCAGCCCTCGGCGCTTTATCTCCGAAGCTATCTCCATGGCCCGGTCGTAGTCCGCGGCGAGGGTGTCGTCGATGAATTTTATCTCCTTGTAGCCCTGCCCGAGCACTTGCTCGATTTCGGCCATTACGTTCTCGACGCTTCGGTATCTGATGCCGCTTTCACGGTACTTGTCTATCTGGAAGCAGTACAGACACCTGCGGTTGCATCCCCTTGAAGTGATCATCACCGCGACGGGCTTGCGCCTGTATGTGGCGGGCGGGGGGGCGTAGTTCATGGCGTCCCCCAGAAGCTCGCGCGCCGGGAAAGGGAGGCTGTCGAGGTCTTCAACGAGCGGCCTGGGCTCGTTCTCAACGACCGAACCGCCGTCCCTGTAGGCAAGCCCCTGCACTCCATCTAGGCCCTTACCCTCGGAGAGACGCTCGAGCATCTCCACAGACGTGAGCTCGGCCTCGCCCGTTACCACTGCGTCAATATCACTGCCGCTATCCCTGAGACACTGTCCCTTAAGCGCTATCGGATAGGGCCCTCCTGCAAACACGAATATGCCATTGTCCATGGCCTTTATTGCCGAAGCGGTGCGCTCCGCCTTGTTCCACCCGAAAGTGGTGGAGTAAAGGCCAACGACTTCTGGCCCGAACTCGCGGAGTTCGTCCATTATTCGTTCGTGGGTCATGAAAGCGCCGTTTAGGAACCTGACATCGTGGCCCGCGCGCAACAGGCAGGCCGCTACATAGAGAGTTCCCAGGGGCTGCCAGTAGTTAATCTGCGAGCCCGCGGTCTTGGAAGAGAAGATATCGTCAGGCACCCAGGCGGGTACTACGAGTGCGCACTTCATTCTCCTACCTTGTTGCCCAGCATTTCGTCGGCCACCTCGAAGCCGGAGATTATCGCATGGTCCATATTGTAGTACTGGAACATGCCCGACCTGCCGGCGACACGCAGGTTCTCAAAACTTTCGAGCCACTCAAAGAGACGCTGGACGTGCTCTTCGAACCCGACCTCAAAGAGAGGATACGCACCCGGCACTCGAAGCACCTCGGCGCCTATGACCTCGTCGCCCTTGATGAAGCCCAGGCCCTCGAGACCTTCGACCGTCTTTTTCGAGAGTTCCTCGTCGGATGTGTTCCATACGTCATCTCCCCTGAAACAGAAATACTCGACGACCAGATGCGACTTCCCTTCGGGGGCCATGTCGGGAGACCAGTTCTTCGGCTCGTGCAGCCTGCCAAATGGTATCGTCTTTTCGGGAATGTAAATCCACGTCTGGTCGGTAACGTTTTCCTTGTCCACCATCACGGTGACAAGCAGAAGGTCCCTGAAACGGAGCTTCGCCGCGGCCTCGCGCACATCGACCGGTGGCGGAGGCTCCATCATGGTTACGAGCGTGTTGACCGGAATTGTGGAGACAACGGCATCGGCATCAATGCGGCTCTCCCCGGAGGGGCCGCTTACGGTAAAGCCGGTAATGCGGTTTCCGTCTCGATGCACCTTCACTACCTTGCTCGAAGTGAGAACGGAGTTCTTGGTCTCTATCTCCTCCGCAAGCCTGTCCGACAGGCGTCCTATGCCCAGGCGTGGATAGAAGAAAGTGTCCACGAGCGTCGGTATCTCTTTTCCGCCTATTTTGAAGAAGGCGTTCTTCAGGGCTTCCCATAGCGAAAGGCCCTGAATGCGCTTTGCCACCCACTTCTCGCTTATCCTCTGGCAGTCTATGCCCCAGACCTTCTCGCTGTATTGCTTGAAGTAGATGTTGAACATGGTGCGGCCGAAGTTCTTGACTACCCAGTCCTCGAGCGACACGCACTTGCCGTTGCCGAGTATGGACTTGGCCCTCTCATACGCATAATCGGCAACTATCCTTGCCACCGTGGGAATGCCGAGGCCGCTGATCGCGTTGAGGGGTTTCAGGGGATAATTGAAGAACCTGCCCCTGAGAAGTATCTTGCTTGAGCGCGAAACCTCGATAAGCTCGTCGCCCATGAGCACCTTTATGAAATCGTCAACGTCCTTTTCCTTTGTGAAAAACCTGTGGCCGCCGAGGTCGTAGAGGAAATCCCCCACACGCTCGGTTCGGGAAAGCCCGCCGACAACGGGGCCTGCCTCCAGCACGGTAGTGCCGACTCCGGCTTTCGTAAGGGAATAGCCCGCGGCAAGGCCGGCGAGGCCGCCTCCGAGCACGACCACGTTATCGCTTGGATGAAGCTTATGTTTTTTCAGTGGATTTTCCGCAGATAAGTCCATGATTTAATATTATAAATCAAACCCTGCGCCATTGTCTCGTCGCGCTTGCGCGGGGATTGGGGGACATCAGCCGCAGCGACAGGATGTGCCGAAGATGTGGATCTCGAATCCGCCTTCCTTGTCATTGACTTCCGACTCGTACCCTGACATCTTTACGAAGGCCCTTATCTTCTTCAGAAGAGACTTGTCAGCCACAAGCAGGTTAACGCACATCTCGGTGGCAACGTCGTTGTGCCTGAAGATGTCCCTTAACTGCGTGAGCAGCTCCTTCTCCGTCATCCCTCTGGCGTCTATTGCTCCCATATCTCTATTTTAACCCAAGAAAAAGCCGGAGGGAAACCCGCTCCCTCCGGCTCACGTTTTCAAAGTGTTTTAATCGAGGTCCATATCTCCCATGGGCCTGATGAACTTGTAGTAAACCATGGTCCAGTTTCCAAGCAGAATCGCGATGGTAGCCGCGATGCTGCCGATGGAGAGAGTCGAGAAACCGGTTATGCCCTGCCCCATGTTACAGCCCAGTGCGGTGGATGCTCCAAAGCCCATCATCAGGCCGCCGCCGAAGACCATCAGCAGCTCCTTGGCCGGAGGCGTCTTCCACGAGAACTCCTTCAGGCCCCTCGCGCTGATATAGGCGCCGAAAGGCACGCCCAGCAGGAAGAAGATGCCCCACGTGGTGCTCACGGTCATCCCGAAGTAGGTGATCTCCTTGTTCGGGAAGAAACGCGAATGCGAAGTCCCTTGGAATATCGTGTAGAAGAGCTCGCGGGTCGGTGTGGTAAAGGAGATTCCCCTTGCGAAGCCGCCGTAGTGCTCGGAGGCCCAGAACGCAAGTACGGAAGCCAAGCCTACGAGGACGCCCGTTACCGACCAGTAGTAACCCTTCTGCTTACCCAGGCTGAACGGCTTGTCCTTTTGTATGAAGATGAAGCCGGCAATAACGAGCACGGCGATGGTGCCCCACTTGATGGCCATGCCGTCACCGAATATCTGCCAGAGGCCCGGGTCGTTAATTCCGTGAATCGGTATGCGAATGCTCATCATCGCCCTGTTAAGCGGCTTGAGCATTCCGTCCACCGTGGTGACTATGCCGGCAAAGAAACCTACTATCGCGACCAATGAGGCTATCTGCCCTTCTCCGGCCCTGTACCATATGCCGCTGCCGCAGCCGCCGGAGATGACGATGCCCATTCCGAATACATAGCCGCCGATTATCTGGGCCACAGGCAGAAAAGGCTGCCTTGCCAGATGGAGGACATGGAAGTAGTCATTGAGCAGGTTCGCACCTACTATCGAGATCATGAGCGCGATGATATAGGCGCGAAGGAGTGTCAGGTCCTTGATGAATATCGTGTCCCTGAACGCCGTGTTCATGCAGAACCTTCCGCGCTGCAATATCCATCCGAAGAGCAGTCCCACCAGCAGGCCGGAAAGCACAAAGCTAAGACTCATCTTGTTGCTTGGAGCTTTCTTTGCCGAGGCCGGAGCCTCAGGAGCCGCTACCGGCTCGGGCTTTGCCTCCTCGGTCGGAGTGGCCGTAGCCGCTGCCGGAGTTGAACCGTAACCACCGGACGTTGACGTCGTTGTCTTCGCCGCAGGAGCGGAAGATCCGTAGCCACCGGACGTTGATGTCGTTGACGTCGTCGCTGGTGCCGATGAGCCGTAGCCACTGGATGACGACTCCGCCGGTGCAGACGAACCGTAACCGCCTGACGTCGATTCCGCAGGCGCGGATGAACCGTAACCGCTGGACGATGTCGACTCCGCCGGTGCGGATGAACCGTAACCGCTGGATGTCGCCGCAGGCGCGGATGAACCGTAACCGCTGGACGATGACGACTCTGCCGGTGCGGATGAACCATAACCG
>Ga0055448_10000122_pt1 | contig 17309 bp, 11 predicted proteins | sample China_Galinas_PW_4_FD_57744 | JGI IMG/M metagenome (GOLD analysis project Ga0055448, IMG submission 57744) | Wetland microbial communities from San Francisco Bay, California, USA, that impact long-term carbon sequestration - China_Galinas_PWA_D2 | ecosystem: Environmental > Aquatic > Marine >... | reverse complement strand
ACAGCGCCTGACGACCGCGTCTTGTCGCACGGCGCCGATCGCTTGCCCGAACCGTACCTGTGCGGCCGGACCGCTCAGTCCGGCACGTTCCCGACCGTCGAGTCCGGCTCGATCCGGGCGTGGCGCTCGATCCACGAGCGCGCGGCATCGTGCATTGGAACGGGCGCCGCGAACAGGTTCGTGAGCCGGATCTGGCCGGCGATCTCGACCGCCTGCCGCAGTTCCTCTGCGTCCTCGTCGAGGATGTCGAGCACGTGCGTCACGACGCTCCCATCCAGGTCGTCCAGTCCGATGATCCAGTTGAGCACCGACACGGTCGCGACGGGCGAGTCGGTTCCCGGATACACGCCGCCCGGTATCGTGCCCTTCGAGTAGTACGGCCATTGCTCGATCATGCGCCCGGCGCGAGCGGCGTCGATCGGCAGCAGTCTGATCCGGCCCGTCGTCGTCGCCTCGAGCACCGCGGACGCCGGGTATCCGACGGACAGGATCGCGGCATCGATCGCGCCGTCGGCGAGTGCGGCCGCGGATTCCGTGAACGACAGGTAGCGGACCTCGATGTCGTCATACGTCAGCCCGTAGACCTCGAGCAGCTGGCGCGACACCTGCTCCGTGCCGCTGCCGGCCGCACCGACCGACACGCGCAGGCCGCGGAACCCGGCAATCGAGTCTACACCCGCGCCCCCGCGTACGAGAACATGTGTCAGGTTCGGGTAGAGCGGCGCGACCGTTCGCAGTTGCCGCAGCGGAACGTCGAATCCGCGGCCGCCGTTGTACGCCTCGTGCACTGTCGTGCCGATCGCCATGGCAATGTCGATCTGACCGTTGACCAGCCGGTGGACGTTCTCGACGGAACCGCCCGTCACTTCAGCCGTCCAGGTCCGTCCCGTGTCGCGCGCGGTCAGCCGGCTCGCGAGCGCGCCGCCGATCGGGTAGTAGAGGCCGCCCGTCCCCGCGGTACCGATGCTCATGAACTTCCCGCGCGACGAGGCGTCACCGCCGCAGGCGGCCACACCGGTCGTGATTGCCAGCACAAGCGCCATGCCATGCCGCGTCGGACATCTACGGGCCCATGGTGTCGAGGCGACACGGTTGCGGCCACCTTCGACGGCGCATGGCGGGCGATTTCGGCGGTTCATCGATTCATATCCTCCATTGAGCCGGTAGCGGCCCGAGCCTGATCGGACGGCGGACCGGCCGACTCCATGCGTCACGCGTTGGCCATGCTTTCGGCGGCGTCACGCGCCGGACCGGGCAGCATGAGAGTGGCCACGCCTGCGAGCCCGATTCCGTCCGTCCACCATCCAGGGAAGATGAGCAGGCACGCTGCCGTGGCCAGTGCGAGCCGGCTCCATGGGCGCAGCGGCCGGCGGGCGTGGCCGATGATCGCCGCCGCTAATCCGGTCACGCCGATCAGCGCTGTGACCAGCGCGAGCGCGACCTCGAGGATCGAACCGTCGAGCAGCAGTGGCGGGCCGTACACGAACATGAACGGCACCACGAAGCCGGTTGCCGCGATCGCCATTGCGGTCATTGCCGTCCGTGCAGGCGGCGCTCCCGCGATTCCGCTCGCCGCATACGCCGCCAGTGCCACAGGCGGCGTGATGTTCGAGATGCAGCCGAAGTAGAAAATGAAGAGGTGCGCGGCCAGGATGGGCACACCGAGCGAGATGAGCGCGGGTGCGCCGAGCGCGGCAAGCACCACGTAGGCCGCTGTCGTCGGCAGTCCCATTCCCAGCACGATCGAGCCCGCCGCGGTCAGCCCGAGAGCCGGTAGCAGATGGCCGCCTGACAGTGTCACGATCAGCTCCGACATGCGCAGACCGATGCCGGTGAGTGACGCGACGCCGACGACGATACCGGCCGACGCACACGCCGCCGCCACCTGGACGGTGCTCGCGGCGCCGCCGACCACTGCCTTCGCGAATGCCCCGCGTGTCGGTCTCGTGCCGCGACGCAGCATTGCCGTGGCCAGTGCCGAGACGACCGCCCAGAACGCCGCCCGCATCGGTGACCGCCCGGCCGCGAGCAATGCCACGACGACCAGCAGTGGCAGCAGGAGATGCAGCCGGCCGAGCACGTCGCCACGCCTCAGATCCTCACCCGCCGGCAGATCCATCTTCAGTGCACGGAACCGGATCGCGGCGAACAATGCGCCGTAGTAGAGGATCGCCGGTACGAGCGCGGCCAGCGCGACCCGCGCGTACGGAATCCCCGTCCACGTCGCCAGAATGAACGCGCCCGCACCCATGACCGGCGGCATGATCTGACCACCCGTGCTTGCCGCGGCCTCGATTGCAGCCGCGAAATGCGGACGGAACCCCGCCCGCTTCATCAGCGGAATCGTGAACGTGCCCGTGGTCACGACGTTCGCGACCGCACTGCCCGACAGTGAGCCCATCAGCGCGCTCGCCACGGTCGCGGTCATTGCCGGACCGCCACGCATTCGCCCCGCTACCCGCGAGGCGAGCGCAATCAGCAGCGCGCCGCCACCGGATACCTCGAGCACCGAACCGAACAGGACGAACAGGTATACGAAATCGGCCGACACGCCCAGCGGAATGCCCCACACGCCTTCGGCGCTCAGATACAGGTGCTCGGTGAGGCGAACGGGCGAGTAGCCGCGATGCGCAAGGAAACCCGGCAGCCACGGCCCGGCCAACGCGTACGCGAGCGCCAGCACTGCCACAACGACCAGGCCGTTGCCCGCCGCCCGGCGAGCGAGCTCGAGCACTACGATGATCGCGATCGCGCCCGCTGCCAGATCGAGCCGCGTCGCCGCACCGGACCGGCCAACCAGCGATTCCTGCTCGATCGCGATGTACAGGAACGAGAAGACCGAACCCGCGATCAGCAGCACCCGCGCAACGGCATCGACGTGGCCACGCGGCCTGCCCGCGCGTTCGCCCGCCTCGACAGCGGCCGTGCCGACGCCGAGGAACCCGAGCAGCGCCATGAACAGCAGATGGATGGGACGCTGCACGAGCGCGGTGAATGGACTCACACCCGCGGCCCAGAGGTGGAAGCCCGCCGCCAGTGCCGCAATCGCGAGCGTAATGCGGCCGGACCATGCGCGCGACGTCACGAGCCCTTGCTCCTGGCCGGGGAGTCCTCCTCGGTCGGTCGGTTCGGTTCGGGACGGTCGCACCGCGGCAAGGTATCCGGTGACGCCCGGCGGGCCAACGGCCGCACTCGCCGGCCAGCGGGACCGACAGCCGACCCATGCGCCGAAAGCCGGAGGCGGGGTGGACCGCCTCGCCATATATTGTCCGCATTCCGGGCGATGATCCGGCAGCCGACTCGCCGGCGGGATCCGCCCTACCGGTCCAACCGCACACACGGATCAGAGCCATGTCCGCGTATCCGACGTGCCGCTTCCCCATCGCATTCCTCGCCGCCGCATCGCTGCTCGCCGCCGCGGCACCGTTGTCCGCCGGTCCGGCTGAACCCGCCGTCGCACAGGCAGGCGCCGAACAGCGGGTCACGACCGACCGAACGGCGGCCGGGCCGTCGCTGCCGGCCGAGGCCGCAGACCGGACGACTCACGCCGCGCTTCCGCGTTCGGTAGCCGCCGAGCCGATCCGGTTCATGCACGATCCGCACGTTGCGAACGGCATGATCGCCTTCTCGTACCAGGGCGACATCTGGATCACGGGCACGAACGGCGCGAACCCGCGACGCCTGACTGCGCACGCCGCGCAGGATGTCGAACCGCGATTCTCGCCCGATGGCCAGTGGGTCGCCTTTGCCAGCGACCGCATGGGCAACATGGACGTGTACGTCGTGCCTGTCGGCGGCGGCGAGCCGCGTCAACTCACGTTCTTCACCGGGAATGATGGTGTGCAGTACTGGACACCCGATGGCCGCGGCATCGTGATCACGACATCGCGCGGCTCGCATCCGTTCGGTTCGCCGCTGTACATCGTGCCAGTGGATGGCGGCCTGCCCATGCCGATGGACATGGACTTCGCGCGCGCAGGCATGATCCGTCAGGACAATGGCATGGTCGCGTTCAACCGCAACGGCATGAGCGACACGCGCAAGGGTTACCGCGGCAACAACAGCGCGGACATCTGGGTCCAGGACCTGAAGACGAAGAAGATCACGCAGCTCACGGACACGGATCTCTCGAAGTTCCGCGAGCACGTGCAGGACGGCCACCCGATGTGGGGCGCTGACGGCATGATCTACTTCGTATCCGAGCGCAGTGGCGTCTTCAACATCTGGAAGATCGCGGCGGCCGGCGGCCAGCCCGTGCAGGTCACGCGTCACACGACCGGCGGAGTGAAGTATCCGTCCATCAGTCCCGATGGCCGGACCATCATCTACACGCAGAACTACGAGCTGTACACGCTCGATGTGCCCGACGGCCAGCCGCGGAAGATCACGGTCACACTCGCGGCCGACCCGACGGTCACGCCCTTCGAGGTCGATCGCACACAGAATCGCGCCGACGGCTTCGCTCCATCACCCGATGGCAGCCGGCTCGCCGTCGACCATCGCGGTGAGGTATTCGTCGTACCGGCGGAGGAAGGCCTTGGAGAGAAGGTGCGGATCACGCGTTCGGCGCGTCGCGACCGGTACCAGCAGTTCTCGCCGGATGGCTCGAAGCTGGCCTGGGTCTCGGATGAGTCGGGCGAGGAGGAGATCTGGGTCTACGACTTCGCCGACGCCTCACGCCGCCAGCTCACGCACCACAAGTCCGAGAAGAGCGACTTCGTCTGGTCGCCCGACGGCTCGCGAATCGCCTTCGAAGCCGCCAACAGACTCTTCGAGGTCAATGCCGACGGCGGCGGCCAGCGCGAACTCGAGTACAACATCGCCGGCGGCTACAACCTGGCCGGCTATTCGCCTGACGGACAATGGCTCGTCTACAACCGCAGTGATGCCGACCAGAATTCCGATGTCTACCTGTACGAGATCGGGGCCGGCCGTGAAGTCAACGTCAGTGACAATCCGTTCCGCGATTCCGGCGGTGAGCTGACACCGGACGGCCGCACTCTCGTCTTCGCCTCGAACCGCGATGGCGGCACCAACCACCTCTTCGCGGTCTCGCTTGCACGTCTGGCAGAGGACCCGGCAGACCCGCTCGTGCGCGAGCGGTTGCGTGAGGCGGACGCCGATGCCGAAGCCGGCAACGGCGGACGCGGCACAGGCAGCCGGTCCGGTCGCGCCCGTGACGCCGATGCCGCCGTTCAACCGCTCGTCGTCGATGCCGAGGGCATTGGCCGGCGCGCCATCCAGCTCACGACCGGTGACAACGGCGCCGGCAGCTTCTTCCTCTCGCGCGACGGCCGTACGATCTACTTCACGTCATCCGATGATGATGGTCCCGGCCTCTTCTCGATCGGCATCGACGGCCGGAATCGCCGCAAGGTCGCAAGCGGAGGGTTCGCCCAGCTTACACCGTCGAACGACCATCGCTTCGCCTTCTACCGCCAGGCCGCGGGCGGCGGAAGAGGCGGCCGTGGCGGTGGCAGGGGCGGCGCGAACGCCGACATCTTCCGCATCCCGGTCCCCGGCCAGCGAGGCACGCGCGTGACCTTCGACCTCTCTGTCGAGGTCGACCGGCGCGCCGAATGGGCGCAGATATTCGATGAATCGTGGCGAGTCATGAAGTACCGGTTCTACGACGAGACCATGCACGGCCGCGATTGGGATGCGATCCGCGCGCAGTACGAGCCCATGCTGAAGGATGTCGGCAGCTACGAGGAAGTCTACGACCTGGCGAATCACATGATCGGTGAGATCAACGCGTCCCACGTCGGCGTCCGCGGTCCCGGCAGTCGCTCACAGCCCGACGTCTACAGCGGCCGCTACACCGGCTTCGAGATGGAACCGGCGGCCGGCCGCTACCGCGTCAGTCACATCTACCGCGATGGGCCAGCGGACAAGGAGTGGCTCGACATCGATGTCGGTGACTACGTCCTTGCCATTGATGGTACCGAGCTGCACGCCGGCGACAACTACTGGAACGTCCTCAACCACACACTCAACGAGTACGTCTCCGTCCGCGTCGCCGATGATGCTGCCGGCCGCAATGCGCACGACCTCAGGATCAGGACGATCCCATCCATCACCGATGTCCGCTACGAGGACTGGGTCGCTCGCAACCGCGAGTTCGTCGAGAAAGAGACGAACGGCCGGATCGCCTACGTCCACATCCGCGCCATGAATCAGCCGTCACTCGACCAGTTCGAGAACGAGATCAACCGATACTGGAACAGCAGGGGCATCATTGTCGACATCCGGTACAACGGCGGCGGCAACATCGACCAGCAGCTGCTCGACATCCTCGAACGCCGGCCGTACCAGTTCTGGAACAGCCGCTGGGGCGCGCCGACCTGGGGACGCCGGCCTCGCCAGGCTATTGCGGGGCCCAAGGTCCTGCTGACCAACCACCGGTCCGCGTCCGACAGTGAGGTCACGCCCATGGGGTTCCGGCAGCTCGACCTCGGCCGCATTGTAGGCACTCCGACCGCCGCTGCCGTCATCGCGACCGGCAGCTACAGCCTGATCAATGGCGGGACCATCCGCACTCCCGGCGCCCTGGTCGTGACGTACGACCCGACCAGGCCGAACAACCGGGGCATCGATCTCGAGAACTACGGCGTCGCACCCGATCTCATGGTCGAGAACACGCCCGAAGATGAGCTGAGCGGTTTCGACCGTGAGCTGAAGGCGGCCATCGACGAAGCCATGCGGATGCTCCGCGAAGGGCACTGGCAGTACGTCTCGGATGAAGGGCAGGGCGGGAAGCGGAACTGAGAGACGCGAGCGCGATCGTCAGCGGCCGACCTGCCGGCTCAGGGTGAGTTCCTCGTCGGCAATCGCCGCGATCGTCTCCTGCTCGCGCCAGACGCGTTCGAGGTAGCGCAATTCGCCGCCCATGGCACGACGCTCAATGGTGTCGTTGACGGCGATCTCGAGCGCGAGCCGGTGAGTCGGGCCGAGGCTCCAGAGTGAGCTCTGATTCGTCGACACCGCGGACAGCAGGTCGATCGCGGACCCGGCATCGCGTATGGTCGCGCCCGCTTCCCGCAACGTGATGTCTGATGCGCCATCGATCTGCTGGTACGCCAGCACGCGACGCAGGATGTGGCCGGCATCCTCGCCCCCGATCTCGTAGACCTTCTCCGGCGTCCACGGGTCGCAGCGATCGCACGGCACGCCGACTATCACGCGACCGTCGGCGTCCACGCCCGGCTGGAGCCACCACGACAGGTCGAAGCGCACGGCAAGCAGTACGCTGTTGCAGTGATTGCACCGGACGCGGCCGTGCCACGCGGCCCACGGGAAACGGCGCCAGCGCATCACGTCGACCAGCGGGTTCGTATCCCACGCGATCTTGATGCCCGTGTCGGTCAGCCCGATCGCTTCGGAGATCGACGCGAGCGCGGCAAGGCTCCAGGCACCTATGCTGGATTCCCGACGCTGGAACTGGAGACGTCGCCTGCGCAGCTCACGGCCGTAGCGCCACCACGCTTCTTCCGCCAGGTCGACGCGGCCGACCCGCAGCAGAAACCGCCCCTGCGCCGAGAACAGCGCGGCGTTCGCAGTGCTGGCCAGGAGAGTGCCCCGGTCACGCGCCAGCCTTTCGAGTGCGTCAATGACCTCGAGTCGTTCCTCGAACGGCGCGAGCGTCCATTGGTGGCACCGGTCGCAGATCGCCCAGAGCCGGCCTCGCATGGGATCCCACGCCACTCGCCGCCCGCACGCGAAGCCGGAAATCGACCCCGCATCCGGAAACGGCGAGTCGCAGAAGATGCACTGTCGGATCATGGACCCGGGCGCCCGAGGGCTGATAGAATGACGGTTCGACGTGGAGCGCTGCTTCGTCTATTGTAATCGCATCCGCGGTCACGTGGAACTTGGACACCCCGCCACCCGGGCCGCGAACGGTTCACGCGGGAGTCGCCCGACCGGCCGGATCGGCATGTCGAACGGCCGTTTTAACGGACGAGCCGCAAAGCACGTCCACTCAGGATGGAAGCCGATCGCGGGATCGGCGTGCAGGCCGGCACGACCGGAACACATCCGCCGGCAACCGTTTCGACCGGATCAGGATGCCGGACCCCCGCGGTGAGTTGCAGGAGGCATGGAGGCAGGAGGCAGCATGAATCGCACGCGCGTTCTCGACCGCCGGTACCGGCGCATCATGGTTGGCAGCCTGGCGGTCTCCGCCGGCATCCACATCGCGCTCTTCGGGCTGAGGTTCGAGGTACCGTTGCTGCCATCCGACCCGCCGCTGACCGTCGAGCGGATCGCGGATCCGTTCGACGCGGTCGAGGTCGTTGCGGTCGAGCCGGCGGAACTGCCGGCGCCGGCGGGCGCGCAAGTCTCCGATCCCGCGCCGGTCGGACCCGCACTCGCCACGCTTGCGGCTCCGGCACAGGCGGCGGCGGCCTCGGCCACCGCATCGGCTCCACCCGTTCCCGAGGCGACTCCGGCGGACATCGCCTTCGAGGAGCTGGCCGTGTTCGATCCATTGTCGCAGGCGCCGATCCGGCCGGTCCACTTCACGGACCTGCCGGTCGCGATGACCGACTCGCCCGTCGATTCCGGGCAGGATGGTGAGGCCGAGGATGACCTGGACATCTACGTCCCCGGCTCGATCGGCGCGGCCAAGCGCAAGTGGAGTGGCAACGTCGGCACGAGTGCACTCGGCGGCGGCGGCGGATTCCGCATCTTCGGCGGCACCGGCAGTGGCGGCCATTGTCCAATGCCCGGCGGCGGCAGAGCCGTGCCCCCGGTCTGGAAGTAGCCGTCCCTCCTCTCGATCCATCGCGCCAGCGCCGCGAGTCGGGCTCACCTCCGGTATCGCGCTCGATCAGGGGCCCGGCTTGATGAGTGGTGCAACCACGACGGATTCGACGCCGAGTTCATCGACCGCCACGCCCGCCACGTAATCATCTCCGATCTCGTAGACCCGAAACGCAACACTGACCGCACCCAGATACCGGCCTTCCGGATCGAACACGTCGAAGTGATCGGGCGGCGCGTTTCGTGTGGCGGCATTGTTCGCGCCGACCCACCAGTTGCCCGCCGCGTCGGCCAGCAGATGCGTGATGGCCGACTTCCTTGTCGGAAACTCGAAATCCTGCATCTCGCCGTTGCCCGTCAGCTCACGGGCCAGTGTCCGGTACCTGTCCAGAGTCGAATCCCGCTCCGCCGCGGATATGCTGGCGGGCGCCGCATCCCGGGAGACCGTGCGCCGGACCTTACCGTCCGGTGCAAGCAGATCGAAGGCCATCGCCGCGCCATCCGTGCGCGCGATCGTGCCACCGGGCCCGACCGCCGCGACACCGGACGGCGCGAATGGTATCGGCATGCTCGCCTGGAGACGGCCGTCCTTGTACACGTCGATGTCGCGGCGTGGCGACTGCACTGCGAGCACGGAGTCACGCAGTGAGCCGTCACCTGCATAGCTGATCACCGCGAGCGAATCGTCCGAGCCCACGCCTCTCTGGATGGACACGCGGTCCCAGGTGACTTCGTTGCGATCGACGCGGAACCCGGTGCCGTTGCTGATCTGCGGGTATGGTCGCTGAATCCTGAAATCCGACCGGTACTCGCCCTCAGGATTGAAGCGAGTGACGCGGAACAGCATCGGGTCACGGACCAGGATGTCACCCGCGGGCGTGCGAGCCAGCCCATCCACTTCCTTGAACTCGCCGGGCCCCTCGCCGGAACGACCGAATCGGAACATGAACTCGCCCTCCGGCGAGAACACGCGGATCTCCCTCGCCTGACCATCAGCGACGTAGACGCGACCGTCCGCCCCCAGCGTAACCCCACGGATCGCGCTGAACGCGTAGGGATCCTCCGCCATCGGATCGGCGCCGATCCGGACCGGCGTGCCCAGACGCCATGCTGCATCAACCGACCACGCGCCCGACCCCGTGTTCCGGGCGTACACCACGTCGCCGACGGTTTCGATTTCGAATCCGCCGTTGCCCGTACCGCGATCGCCACAGGTGGCGGACGCCAGCACGAGCGCAGAACCGATCACGTACCGGGTGCGCCACCCGATTCGCAGGTCTCGGCCTGCTGTTGCCGTGGCGGTCGTGTCGGCCGCGGACGGTCCGAGATGAACGGCGAGGAAGCCGGCTGGCATGCGCTTCTCCAGATCTGTTTCGGTTGCGTCAGGGAAGCTGGCATGCTTCCGCGCTGCCGTCGACCGCCTATGTTCCGGCCGATGGGAACTCACACGTGAACCGAAGCGCGCGAATGCGGTCCGGCGTCCTTTTCACGGTCGAGCTGCGCCGTCTGTTGCGGCTGGCCGGGCCGATCGTCGTGAGCCAGCTCGGCCAGGTCGGCATGAACACCGCCGACACGGTCATGGTCGGACCGCTCGGCGCCACGCCGCTCGCTGCCGCCGGCCTCGGCAGTGCCATCCACTGGCTCGGCACGGTCATCTGCGTCGGCATCCTGGTCGGCATGTCACCCATGGTCAGTCAGGCGTTCGGCTCCGGTGATCTCGACCAGTGCCGCCGGGTGCTCGCCCAGGGCATGTGGCTCGCTCTGGTGTTGGCCGTACCGATCACGATCATGTCGCTGGCCGGCAACACCATTGCACTCGCACTCGGCCAGGACCCCGCCGTCAGCATGATCACTGGACAGTACCTGGCCGCCCTGGCGTGGGGCGTGCTGCCGTTCTTCCTCTTCATGGCCGCTCGCCAGTACCTCGAAGCCACCGGCCACGTGACCTCGCCCATGGTCATCACGTTCATCGGACTCGCCATCAACATAGTCGCCAATCGTGCATTCATCTACGGAGTGGGCGACACGGTGCCGGCAATGGGCGTCGCCGGCAGTGGCTGGGCAACGACGCTCGTTCGATGGTCGATGCTCGTCGTCGTCGTCCTTGTCATCCTCCGCGATCGGCGCATGCGCCCGCACGCGGGCGAGCCGGTCCGACCGGACCGCGCGATGATCCGGCGCGTGCTGCGCGTCGGCCTGCCGATTGGTGGCCAGTTCGGCCTGGAAATGGGTCTCTTCTCGTTCGCCGCGTTCATGATGGGCTGGCTCGGCCCGCTCGAGCTGGCCGCGCACCAGGTCACGATCAATATCGCGTCCACCACGTTCATGGCAGGGCTGGGCGCCAGCATGGCCGGCTCGATCCGGGTCGGTCACTGCATTGGCGCCGGCCGGCCTCGCCGGATGCGGCGAGCCGCGCTGGCCACATGGGTCCTCGTCATCGTGTTCATGGGCCTGTGCGCCCTCGCGTTCATCGCGTTCCCCGCCTCGCTCATACGCCTCTACACGCGGGATCCGGACATCGTGCGAATCGGCGCCTCGCTGCTGCTCGTCGCCGCGGCGTTCCAGGTGTTCGATGGCGGACAGGTCGCCGGCGTTTCCGTGCTGCGCGCCGCCGGCGACACGCGTGTGCCCGCAATCATTGCGGCGGTCGGATACTGGGGCATTGGAGTGCCCGTCGCCTACATCCTCGCGTTTCGCGCCGGCATCGGACCGGTCGGCATCTGGATCGGCCTGACCGCCGGTCTGGCTGCCGCCGCGCTGCTGCTCGGCCTGCGTACGCGACGCGTGCTCTGGCAATCGCCGCTCGATTCGCTTCGCACCGGCTGAATCCTCCATCGGATCTCGACCGGCGCATGAGCTCGGCATCTCGACCCGTCGGCCGGTCGCCGAGCATTGAACACCGTCCGAATGTCCAGTACTGGCGCAGGAACCGGTCAACCCGCATTGTGTACCGTTCGACCGCTCAACAGCACGATCCTCGAGCGCCGGTGACAGTGGCGAGCCGAAACAGAAGCATCATCCGCAAGGGCCTGACGCTGCTGGTCGGGATCGTTCTGGTGGCTGCACTCGACGTGTGGCCGCTGCTCGATCTCGGCCTCGATGCCAGCTCGCCGGCCCACGTCGAGATCCCCGGCGGCTCACCCGGCTTCCACCACACGGCCCACGATCACGGAATCTGCGGCGCAATGGGTTCCGTGCACGTGGTGCCCGTCGGCCGATCGCGTCTCGCGACCGCCGCCGTGGCGAACCGTGTGTTCATGCCGTGCACTCCGCCCGGTCTCCCGTCGGGTGTTGCGTTCTCCGCTCATCACTCGCGAGCCCCACCCTCGACCTGATTCCTCATTGCGCTCCCTCTCGGGAGTGCGGCAGCTGCGCGTCCGGCGGTCGGACGCGCGCGTCAGGAACATCGGGGAGGATCCTCTTGAAGAGATCGACCAGATTGGCGGTCGCCTTCGTCGCGGCCTGCATACTGCTGCCCGCGGGCACCGCGCCCGCGGCCGCCCAGGTGCCAGTGACACCGGTCGACACGCTCCGCATGCGACTGGATTCACTCGTCCACCAGATCGACAGCCTGCGCGCCGTTCTGAGCAGACAACAGACAACGCCCCGGCCCGCCGCGGCGGACACCATGGACCCGATAGCCCGGATCCGCGCCGCTGCCGCTGCGGCCGCCGCCGGTGGCGCCGCGGCGGACACCACATCGGCGCAGCCGGCCGCCGATGTCGAGTTCGTCGGCCGGCAGCGAAACCTCAGTGCGTTGAACCCCGAGATCAGCGTGACCGGAGATCTGTTCGCGTTCTCGCGCAGCGATGATGCGACGGCGGACAACTTCGTCGCGCGCGAGTTCGAGCTCAGCTTCGTGTCGAACCTCGATCCATTCTCGCGTGCGAAGGTCTTCGTCGCACACCATGCGGGCGGCGGAGAGATCCTGCCGTTCGACGCGCCGTCTGAGGTGCTGCTCGAGGCGACCGCCGCGCAACCCGCCGCGGCGGAGAGTGAGGTCGAGATCGAGGAGGGATACGTCGAGTGGGTCGGTCTGGCCGGCGGGCTCGGCGTCACACTCGGCAAGTTCCGCCAGCGTTTCGGCCGACTCAATCGGTGGCATTCGCATGCGTTGCCCGGCCAGCAGTATCCCCTGCCGGTGATCGCGTTCCTGGGCGAGGAGGGCCTGGCACAGGCCGGCGTGTCCGCCCACTGGCTGCTGCCCATCCGCGGATTCGGTACTTACGAGGTCTGGGGCGAGCTCACGCGCAGTGACAGTGATGTCCTGTTCGGCACGGACAACGGCCTCAGCGGACTCGGCCACTTCAACGCGTTCTTCGAGCTCTCGCCCGCCACGTACGCCGAACTCGGATTCTCCGCGCTGACCGGCGGCCGCCGGATGACGAGCGCGCCCGGCCTCGCCGCCACTACCGGCGAACGCCTCTTCGGCGCCGACTTCACGCTCGACTGGCGGCCGCCGGGCCGAGCGCGCTACCGCCAGCTCACGCTGAGCGGCGCAGCAATGCTGAACCGCCGGATCTTCGACAGCGCCGACAACCTCGATGCATGGGGCGGTTACGCGATCGGCGAGTTCAAGTTCGCGCAACAGTGGATTCTCGGCGCCCGCTGGGAATACACCGAGAACCCCGACGCACCGTCGCAGCATTCGTCGCTCTTCGCGCCCGCACTCACATGGTGGCAGAGCGAGTTCGTCCGACTGCGCGGCGAGTACGACATCTTCAGTGGCGAGTACGACGATTTCGGACAGTTCGTGCTCCAGGCGACGTTCGCCATGGGCCCGCACAAACACGAGAACTACTGAACCGGCGCGATCCGGTCCTCTTCAGGAGCAATCATGACAAAAGTCCGATCGATCGCAACCGCACTGGTTCTCGCGACCCTGTCGACGACGGCGTTCGCGCCAGCCGCCGCGGACGCCAGCCAGGACCCGGTTCGCGTGGTCGCGACCCTGCCCGTCTACGCCTCGATCGTGCGTGCGATCGGCGGCGATCAGGTCAACGTATCCAGCATCGCCGACCCGCGCGAGGACGCGCACTTCGTCAGGCCGAAGCCCAGCTTCGCCGCCGACATCCGCCGCGCCGACATGTTCATTACGACCGGCCTCGACCTCGAGCTGTGGGTGCCGCCGCTGCTCGACCGGGCCGGCAACACGAACGTCAGCGAAGGCGGCCGCGGCTACGTCACCTCCTACACCGGCGTCAAGCTGCTTCAGGTCCCGGTCAATACCGACCGGTCGGCCGGCGACATCCACATCTACGGCAATCCGCACGTCTATACGGATCCGCTCAATGCGATCCAGGTCGCGCGCAACATCACGGCGGGCCTCAGGAAGGTCGCCCCTGATCGCGCCGCCGTCTGGGACAAGGGCCTCGCCGCTTTCACCGATCAGATCTACCGCAAGCTCTACGGTGACAAACTCGTCGACATCGTGACCGGCGAGCAGCTCGCGAACCTCTCGCGCCAGGGCACGCTCTCCAACTTCCTCGATTCCACTCCCTACGAAGGGAAGCCCCTCGCCACTCTGCTCGGTGGCTGGATGGCCGAAGCCGCGCCGTTGAGGGGAACCGAAGTCATCTGCGATCACAAGAACTGGGCCTACTTCACCGACCGGTTCGGCATGAAATGCGCCGAATACCTCGAGCCCAAACCCGGCATCCCGCCCACGCCCGGCCACGTCGCCAAGCTCATTGACCTGATGAAGTCACGGCACATCCACGTCATCGTCGCGGCCACGTACTTCGGCCGTGACAAGGTCCAGACCGTCGCCCAGCGCTCCGGCGCCACCGCCGTCGTCATTCCGTTCCAGACGGGGGACGGCCCCGGACTCGATGCCTACGTCGGCCTTGTCGATCGCTGGATCAAGGACCTGACCGCCGCCGTCGCCTCCTGACAACGGAAAGACGACATGTTCGACCTCATCCTGATACCACTCGTCGCCGCGTTCGTGATCCTCGCGATCAACGCGTACTTCGGCCTCCACATCATCCGGCGGGGCGTCATCTTCGTCGACCTCGCATTCGCCCAGATCGCCGCGCTCGGCAGTACCATCGCCTTCATGCTCGGCCATCAGGACAACGGGATGTCGTATCTGTTCGCGTTCGGATTCACCGTGCTCGGCGCACTGCTCTTCAGCTTCACCAGAGTCGAGGATGGGCACGTATCGCAGGAGGCGTACATTGGCATCAGTTACGTCGTCGCGTCCGCCGCCGTCATCCTGCTATCGAGCTTCAGTCCGGAAGGTGCCGAGCACATCAAGGAAACGCTGACCGGCTCGCTGATCTGGGTCACGTGGTCGACTGTCGCCAGGATCGCAGGTGTCTACGCGCTGATCGCGATCTTCCACTGGTTCGTCAGACGACAGATGATCGCCGTCACCTTCGCGCCGCTCACCGTGAAGAACGTCAGGCTCTGGGACTTCATCTTCTATGTCTCGTTCGGTGTCGCGATCACCTTCTCCGTCAATCTCGCCGGCGTGCTCCTGATCTTCAGCACACTCGTCATCCCGGCGGTGATCGCCTACCTCTACACGTCGAGATTCGTGCCGGCCCTCATCATCGCGTGGGCCGCGGGCGCCATCGCGATCGTCTCCGGTGTCGCGATCTCGTTCACGTGGGACATCACGACGGGTCCGCTGCTCGTCGTCACCTTCGGGCTGGTCCTCATCCTGGCGGTCCTGCTCAAGCCGCTGCTCCGCCGCGGTCCGGTATCGGAAATGGAACCGCCCGACATGCCCGAAGTCGCCGCCGGCGCGGCTCACGACTGAACCCGCCGTTGCCGGGCCGGCCGCGACGAACCGTGGCCGGCCCGGTCCTGCTCAGAAGTCCGTCGACACGCGCAGCACCAGGTTGCGACCGGGATCCGCAGCGAACTCCTTGTAGCGGCTCAGGAAGCTGCGATAGTCCTCGTTGGTCAGATTGCGCACCCGGCAATCGAAGCGCAGGCTGCGTGCACCGAGGCGATAGCGGAACCCCGCATCGAGGTCGATCAGCGTGTAGCTGTCCGTCGCCAGCTCGTTCGGCGCGTTCCGGTCCTTGGCTGACGTGACCTGCGTCTCGATGCCGACGAACGCCTGCTCCGCCTTGCCGAGACGCGGAGTGTGCAGGTTCACACCGAACGTGCCCATCCGGGCCGGGATCAGGGGCAGTGGTTCGCCGGTCTCGTCATTCGTTCCGCGAGCAGTGTCGAACCGGCCGTGAAGCGTGAGAGCACGCGTCGCATCGACGTCTACCGAGAATTCTGCGCCGTTCAGAGTCGCATCGCCCTGGAGATAGCGGTAGACGCGCAGCCCGTTCATCATGTCGGCCGTTGGCATGACGTAGATGTAGCGGCTGATGCTGTTGCGGTAAGCCGAGACTTCACCGCGCACGCGCGAGCCGACCCAGCGGATCGAGCCATCGAGGTTGAGGCTCGTCTCGGGCTCGAGCTCCGTGTCGCCGATCTCGACTCGCGCCTCACCCAGCCGCGGCCCGTTCGTGAACATCTCGAACAGGCTCGGGGCTCGCCATGCCCGGCCGACATTGACCGCGAACGACAGCCGGTCCGTCGCCCGTGCGACCGCACCTGCGTTGCCGACCGCCACATCGTAGCTGCGTGACTCGTCCGACAGGCCGAGGTCGGCGTTCGCATCGGCGTCTACCGACCGGTGCTCCGCACGGACCCCACCCAACAGGCTGATCACGCCGGCATCGACTCGCTCGAACGCGTATGCGGCAATCGACGAGGCGCGCGCATCCGGGACCAGTGGCACGATGCCGCGCGTGTCGTTCGCCTTGCGGCTCGCCGATATGCCGAAGCTGCCCGCGCCACGGTCGCTCGAGTGGTGCAGAATGACATCACCGGTCAGTGTGCTGAGCACCAGGTTGAAGACTTCGGTCTCGACCTTCTGCCCGCCCTGCGACAGGTCGTCCGACAGTTCCGCAATGAAGTGCCGCTGCCACTGCGCCTTGGTCTCGAGACGCAGTCCTCCCAGCACGTAGTTGCCGTCGAACTGGATGCGGTCATCGGACAGCTTGCGTTCCGGGCCTTCCTCCTCCTCGGGTTCCGTTTCCGTGCCCGGAACCGGCCCGCCCGCCTCGAGCAGCTTGAACTCGCCGCCGTAACGACCGTAGCGCAGCGTCGACGTGCCGCTCGTGTGGTGCATGCCGAGTACGATCTCGCCGTTCGCCGCACCGAACCCCGTGTTCGCCAACTCGCCGTCCGGCGTGTGCAGATCGTCGCCCTTGCGCCCGACGATCAGTGCTCGCCAGCCGAACCGGCCGGTCGTGCCCTCGTAGCGGAACGCCGTGCCCAGTTCGCGGTTGTTCGACGCGAAATAGAGTTCCGCCTCACCCGTCGCGCGCGAGCCGGGTGTCGGGTCCGGCAGCGGCGCGGGCAACGCGTTGATGACTCCGCCGATCGCGTCCGAACCGTACAGCACGCTCGCCGGACCGCGTACGATCTCGATCCGCTGCTCTACGCGGGCGTCCACTGATGGGCCATCCTCGTCGCTCCACGAGTAGTCCTCGAGACGGTGCCCGTTCTCGAGGACGAGAACCCGCGGACCC
>Ga0055448_10000118_pt1 | contig 17461 bp, 19 predicted proteins | sample China_Galinas_PW_4_FD_57744 | JGI IMG/M metagenome (GOLD analysis project Ga0055448, IMG submission 57744) | Wetland microbial communities from San Francisco Bay, California, USA, that impact long-term carbon sequestration - China_Galinas_PWA_D2 | ecosystem: Environmental > Aquatic > Marine >... | reverse complement strand
CGACGTGAGGCACCGCGACGGAGGACGTGATTCACCCGCCGGTCCCCGACGGCTCACCCCGGCACGCGTGCGCGCCGAACAGCTCGCACGACTGACCCGTACGGAGCCGCTGCTCCGACAGGCGGTCGAACACTGGGACCTCGAACTTGTCGACTGACGAATCCTGCCATTGCGTTGCCCCGGCCTGGACACGGGCTTCCAGTCATGGACGGCCCACACGAGTTCGGCAGGGAATGCGAGGCCATTGCCGCCCGGTCGCTGATCGCGGCCGGCTGGCGGATCGTCGCACGCAACTACCGCTTCGGCCACCGCGAGATCGATCTGATCGCGCATCGCTGTGGCGTGATCGCATTCGTCGAGGTCAAGGGCAGGCGGGGAACCGGATACGGCCACCCGCTGGAAGCGATTACGGCAAGGAAGCGGGACGAGATCCGACGCGTTGCCGAGCACTGGATCGCGCGACACGGCAGGGCGGGGCACACGTACCGCTTCGACGCTTTCGCCGTGACCCGGATCGGTGGCACCGTGCGCGTCGAGCATCTCGAGGACGCGTGGCGGCTGTGAGCCGGTCGATGGGTTGTCCCGCAGGATATGCCGGAACCCGCCGCCCCACGGGGGTAGAATGACGCGCGGTCGCGGCCGGCATCGCACTTGCCAGCCGCCGAACCGGCCCGGTACCTTCAAGAACTGCACAGATCCGGCGACGCTTCATCCATGACCAACATTCAGCAGCTCCTCCAGATGGGCCAGCAGGTCCAGGCCCGCCTTTCCCAGCTCCAGACCGAACTCGGCAGCAGGACGGTGACCTGCTCGAGCGGCGGCGGCATGGTGACGGTCACTGCGGACGGCCGGGGTCATTTGAAGTCCATCAAGATCGATCGGACCGTGGTCGATCCTGAGGATGTCGAAATGCTCGAGGACCTCGTGCAGGCGGCCGTCAACGAGGCGCAGCAACGCGCGCTGCAGGTCTACGAAGAGGAGGTCAGGAAGCTGGCAGGAGGCCTGCCGCTTCCGTTCGGCCTGCCCGGTCTGCCGTGAGCGTAATCGATGGACTGGTAGAGGAGTTCGCTCGTCTGCCGGGCATCGGTCGCAAGACGGCGCTGCGCCTGACCTACCACCTGCTCGAACGGCCACGTGACGAGATGCGACGGCTTGCCCGGGCGCTCGACGATGTGGTGGCCCGCGTTCGCGCATGCTCCGTCTGCGGGAACCTGACGGAATCCGATCCATGCGATCTGTGCGAGAGCAATCGCCGCGATCCGACGCTGCTCTGCGTGGTCGAGGACGCGTCGGATATTGCGGCGATCGAGCGCACCGGCGCGTTTCGCGGTCGGTACCACGTTCTCGGCGGCCGGTTGTCGCCGCTCGAGGGGATCGGCCCCGATGAGCTGCGCATCGCCTCACTGCTTGCGCGCGTTCGCAATGGTGGTATCGTGCGCGAGGTAATTGTGGCAACGAATCCGAGCGTTGAAGGAGAGGCGACAGCGCTTTACCTTCAACGGCTGATTCGACCACTGGGTGCGCAGGTCACGAGACTTGCCAGAGGGATGCCGGTCGGCGGTGATCTCGAATACACGGATGGAGTCACGATCGCCGAAGCACTCGCGGGCCGGCGGGAGATAGGTTGACTGATGCGGCGCGGACGGATACTCCGGATCGTTGGACTCATAGCGCTGATCGCCGGTGCGGTCACGGGCATCAGCACGCTCGTGGTGCGTGACCAGATCACACGCCACAGACGGGATCTGTTCAGTGCGAGTACCCGTCAGCGGCTGGCGGCGCTCGGATATCTCGCAGGACTCGCGGCGTCCGTCGAACTCGTGCATCTTCTGCGCGACTACGTGGCGTGGGAACCGCGCAGCCTGCTGCGGCGCCGCGCCCTCCAGATCATCGAGCGCATGGAGCGCCATCTCCGCCAGAGCGCAGGGCCGCGCGCCGAGATCGCCGGATGACGAGTGCCGACAACATTGCATCGATCGGCACCGACGATCTCGAGCAAATCGATTCCCTGCTCAAGCGGTACCTCCAGGAGACGAACGCACGGTGTGCCGTTCTGATCGATCGCACCGGCCGGCTGCTGGCGGCGAGCGGCGACACGGGCGGTATCGACCAGACCGCGTTCGCTTCGCTCGCGGCCGCCGATTTCGCCGCCAGCGATCAGCTCGCCACACTCGTCGGCGAGCAGGAATTCGCGGCGCTGTACCATCACGGTGAACGACAGTCCATGTACCTCGCGGACGTGGACGGCCGGGCTATCCTCTCGGCGCTGTTCGACAGACGGACGACCCTGGGAATGGTGCGAATCAAGACGAAGGGTGTGGTGGCGCGGCTGGGGCGCGTCTTCCAGGACATCGCGGAGACCGGACCGTCCGGCTCCGTCGTCTCCATGGAAGTCGGCTGGGCCGATGACGCCGAATCGGAAATCGACCGCCTTTTCACCGAATAGAGGGGGTGGCCGATGTCGATGATCAACTATGCCAGCCGCGAGATCAACTGCAAACTCGTCTACTACGGGCCGGGTCTGGGCGGCAAGACCTCGAATCTCGAATACATATACGGCAAGATCAACCCCGAGACGAGAGGCAAGCTCATCTCGCTGGCCACTGAGCAGGAACGCACGCTGTTCTTCGACTTCCTGCCCGTCGATCTCGGCTCGATTCGTGGCTTCAAGACACGGTTCCACCTCTACACCGTGCCGGGCCAGGTCTACTACAACGCCAGCAGGCGGCTCATTCTCAAGGGTGTGGACGGCATTGCCTTCGTCGCGGACTCACAGGCGGAACGCATGGATGCGAACATCGCCGCCATGGAGAACCTCTACGAGAATCTGGCCGACTACGGATACGACCCCAGGAACGTGCCGATCGTGCTCCAGTACAACAAGCGCGATCTGCCCAGCGCGGTCCCGGTCGATGAACTGCGGTCGCATCTCAATCCGGCAGTGCAGCTTCCCGAGTACGAAGCGGTCGCGATTTCGGGACGTGGTGTTTTCGACACACTGAAGGCCGTCAGCAAACTGGTCCTCAAGTCGCTCAGTTGAGGCGGAACGTGGTGCTTGAACGGAGCACCATCCCCAATGTGATCACGGTCACGCGGATCGGCGTGACACCCGTGATCGTGCTGCTTCTGTTCACGCCGACGTTCGGCGCCCGGCTGGCCGCGTTCATTCTCTTCCTCGCTGCCGCGATCTCGGACCTCTGGGACGGACACCTGGCGCGGAAGTACGGCTGGATCTCGGACTTCGGGAAGCTCTGGGACCCGATTGCCGACAAGCTGCTGCTCGGTGCGACGTTCGTGCCCTTCTACATTCTGTCACTCCGGTCGTCGTACGCGACCCGCATCCCGGTCTTCGGAACCCTGCCGCTCTGGGTCCTGCTCGTCGTGCTCGGCCGGGAGGCGCTGGTGACGCTCATTCGTTCGCTGGTCGCACGCAAGGGCACGGTCATACCGGCCGGCAAGGCCGGCAAGATGAAGGCGCTGTTCCAGAACATCTTCATTGGCACGACCATCTTCTGGTTCGCGCTCCGGACATCAGGCGAGGCGCACGACTGGTCCGGTCCGGCGTGGCAGTACTGGCAGGTGTTCCATGCGGCGGTGCTGCTCGCCACCCTGACGATCGCGGTCGTCCTCACTCTGTGGTCGATGGCAGTCTACCTCTGGCAGTGGCGGCGCATCGTAAGGACGGTCGTCTGAGTCGGCGAGCCGCGGTCGAGGTCATCGCGATCGGCGATGAGCTGCTGATCGGCGATACCATCGACACGAATGGCGCGTGGCTCGGCTCGACGCTCGCCGAATCCGGCATTCGCGTGGCGAGACGCACGGTCGTCGGCGACCAGGATGACGCGATCCGTTCCGCTGTGAGCGATGCGCTCGCCAGGACCAGTGCGGCTGTGTGCTGCGGTGGGCTGGGCCCCACGCCGGACGATCGGACCCGGCCGGTCGTCGCCGCGATCTATGGCTGGCCGCTCGAGCTGGATGAATCATGGATGACAGCCATGCATGCCCGCTTCGACGCGCTCGGTCGCGACATGCCGGAAGCGAATCGTGTGCAGGCCGAAGTGCCCCGCGGCGCCGTCCTGTTCCGCAATGCGATCGGCACCGCGCCGGGTCTCGGTCTGGCCGATGACGCACACGGCATCACGGTGCTGCTGCCGGGCGTGCCCCGGGAGATGCGCTGGCTTATGGAGAACGCAGTCGTCGGCTGGTTGCAGGATCGCCTGGACCACACGGACCGGCCGATCCGCCGGCTGATCCTGCGGACGACCGGCATGGCGGAGTCCTCGCTGGCCGAGCGAATCGCGGGCGTCGAGGCAGAGATCGCGCCGCTCACGCTCGCCTACCTTCCAATGGGGTCGGGCATAGACCTGCGGATCACGAGCTGGGGCGATGTCGACGAAGCCGATGTCACGACTCGCTTCGAGCGGGCTGAGCGCCTGCTGCGGGACCGGCTCGGCGATGTCGTCTACAGCACCGGCTGGACGGACCTCGCCGATGTCGTCGGCCATGCTCTGCGGCAGCGGGGGCTCACGATATCACTCGCCGAAAGTTGTACCGGCGGACTGCTCGCGAAGCGGCTGACTGACTCGCCCGGTTCCTCCGATTTCATGGTCGCCGGCGTTGTCTCCTATGCGAATGCGGCCAAGACGTCGCTGCTGGACGTACCGACCGCCACGATCGAACAGTACGGGGCGGTCAGCCGCGAAACCGTAGCGGCCATGCTGGAAGGAATACTGCACCGTACGGGTACCCGTTGCGGAATCTCGGTCACAGGGGTGGCCGGGCCGGGTGGCGGAACGGACGAGAAGCCGGTCGGCACGGTGTGGGTGGCAGCTGCCGCAGGTGATGGGCGCCGGGTCCGTCGCCTGAACCTGCCCGGGAATCGCGCCGAGGTGCGGGAGCGCGCGACGCAGGCCGCGCTGAAGATCCTGCTCGATATGCTGACGCGGGCCTGAGCCCGCAGATTCGGCAGGCACCGCATCGGCATTGCACGGAATGGCAGGGACCGCCGTGGCCTCCGGCTTGCACGGAGGGGGCGGCCCGCCTGACATTTCCGCGCGAATGACATGAACGGAGAGAATCGATGACGGAGCGGCAGGTGAACGGAGCACCAGATCGGGAGGCGGATACGCTCGACGCCCGCGGATCCACAGTCCCGGGACACGGCGATGATGCCGGCGTCGGTCCGGACCCGTCCTCGCCCGGGGCGGCAGGTTCGGTGCCGGACGACCCTGACGACGGAGCATCGGCGATCGAGGATGTCGAAGCGGCGCTCGAGAATGCGCGCGTCGAACTCGATCGCGCCCAGGACCGATACGTCAGGCTGGCCGCCGAATTCGACAACTACCGCAAGCGCACGGACCGCGAGAAGCTCGAGATGTATGCCCGGGCTCAGGCGGACCTGGTGACGAGAATGCTGGACGCCGTCGACGATCTCGAACGCGTCGCCGACTTCGACGAGAGCACACCCAGCAAGGCGTTGCTCGAAGGCGTGCGGCTCGTCGAGAAGAAGCTGCTTGCCGCGTTCGAGGCTGTCGGGCTGCGCCGCCTCGATGCGGCAGGCAAGCCGTTCGATCCTGCGTCCATGGAAGCCGTTGCCACTGTGCCGGCCGATTCGCCGGACGATGATGATCTCGTGGCCGACGTGTTCCAGGCCGGCTATCTGTTCGGCGACCTGCTCGTCCGGCCCGCGCGCGTTCGCGTCAGGAAGTACGAGGACTGAGATCATGCCGGCTTCCGGAACGAAGGACTACTACCGCGTCCTGGGTGTACCGGAAAAGGCGAACGCCGACGAGATCAAGAAGGCGTATCGCCGACTGGCCAAGCAGCATCATCCTGACGCGAACCCCGACAATCCGGGAGCAGCCGAACGGTTCAAGGAGATCGGCGAAGCATACTCCGTCCTGTCGGATGCGGAGAAGCGGAAGCAGTACGACCAGATGCGGAAGGCGGGCCCGTTTGCCGGGTTCAACTTCAGCAACCGGCCGAGCGGCGGACAGGGGACGACCCAGCAGACGCAGGGCTCACCCGGTTTCTCGTTCGAGGACCTGGGTGATCTCGGCGGGCTCGGTGACATCTTCGGCTCGTTCTTCGACCGCGGCCGGCGTGGCAAGCGCAGGACGACGGCACGCGGCCGCGATGTCGAGTACGTCGTCGAGATCCCGTTCCGCGTAGCCGCGCGCGGCGGCAAGGTCACAATCTCCGTGCCGATCACCGATGATTGTCCCGTCTGCAACGGATCCGGCAGCGCGCCCGGAAGTCGGCCGCGCAGCTGCCCCGAGTGCAACGGCAAGGGCACGATCTCGTTCGGACAGGGCGGCTTCGCCGTCAGCCGGCCCTGCCCGAACTGCCTCGGCCGCGGCCAGATCCCGACCAAATCCTGCTCCCGATGCGGTGGCACCGGTCAGAACACGGAGGAACGGCAGATCGTGCTGACCGTACCTTCCGGCGTCGACAACGGATCGAAGATGCGGCTGTCAGGCCAGGGTGAGAAGGGTGATGCGGGGGCGCCGGCCGGTGACCTCATCGTCACTTTCAAGATCGGCAGTGATTCGTTCTTCAAGCGCGATGGCCTGGACGTGCACTGCACGATCCCGATCAACATCGCGCAGGCGCTGCTCGGGTCTCGCGTCCGCGTCAAGACAGTCGACGGCAAGAAAGTGACACTGCGCATTCCGCCGGGCACACAGTCCGGAACGCGGTTCCGCATCACGGGGCAGGGAATCGAGAAAGGCGAGCGCCGCGGCGACCAGTACGTCCAGGTCAGGATCAACGTGCCCGAAAAACTCTCGCCCGAGCAGCAAGAGCTTGTGAAGGCCTTCGCGCAGACCGCCGACCTCCGATACTAGCGGTCCGGAGACGCCTCGAGCGACGGGCCGCTACCCTTCCACGACCCGGTCACGACCTGCCCCGGTACGGAATCTCCTTCCCGCGCCCGGCGGATGCGTCCGCCGCCCAGCACCCGCTCATCAGCGTCGTACAGCACACCCGACTGACCCGGCGTAACGGCGCGCTGGCCCTCGTCGAACAGAAGCTCGATGCGTCCGGCCTCGATCGAGGTGACCGTCGCGGCGGCGGCGTCGGCACGATGGCGGATCTGAACGTCGACACGGTCCCCGGCGCGGGGCGGGTCGGCCAGCCAGTTGAGATCGACGAGCACGATTCGGCCGGCGTCGAGCTGCTCTGCCGTGCCGACGACGACCTGGCGCGACTCCGGCCGGACATCCAGCACATACAGTGGCCGTCTGAACCCGCCGCCGAGTCCCTTTCGCTGTCCCACCGTGTAGCGGGCGTACCCTCCGTGCCGGCCGATCTCTCGTCCGTCCGGCAGCACGATCGCGCCCGGCTGGAGTGATGCGTGCCGCCGGCCGAGCCGGCCCTCGAGGAAGGCGGCATAATCGCCGTCGGGCACGAAACAGATCTCCTGGGACTCCGGCTTGTCCGCCGTTACCAGTCCGAGATGCCTCGCCCGGCCCCGGACCTCGGGCTTCGTCAGACCGCCGACCGGAAACACGAGATGGGGCAGGACCGATGCCGGAACGTCCCAAAGGAAGTACGACTGGTCCTTGTTGCGGTCGACGGCGCGCGACAGCCGCGGCGATGTCTCGCCGCCATTCATGATCCGCGCATAGTGGCCGGTCGCAATAGCATCGGCGCCGAAGGCGCGGCCGCGACGGAACAGGTCCGGGATCTTCGTGGTCGAATTGCAGCGGACGCACGGGTTCGGCGTTCTGCCGGCCGCATACTCGTTGACGAAGTCGTCGATCACGTCATTCGTAAAGGACTCCTCCATGTCGAAGACGTAGTGCGCAATGCCGAGCGCGTGCGCCACGCGACGGGCGTCCGCTATGCCATCGAGCCCGCAACACGTACGAGAATGCGCCGGCGTGCCGGAATAGCAGAACGTTTTCATGGTGATGCCGATGACGTTCCAGCCCTGCTCGACGAGGAGCGCGGCCGCGACAGACGAGTCGACACCGCCGGACATTGCGACCAGTATGGTTCCGCGAGCGCCGCTCACACGACCGCCTTGCGGACGCGGTCCACGACACGCGGTACGATCTCGCTGGCACGATCAATGTCGGTCTCCGTGGTGATGTGACCGAGCGAGAGGCGGATCGAAGCGGCGGTCTCGCTCGTGCGGCCCATTGCGGCGAGTACATGGCTCGGCTCGGCGGCCCCGCTCTGACATGCCGATGCGACCGATACCGCGACACCTTCGGCATCGAGTGCGATCAGCAGCGCTTCCTGGTCGATGTCCGGGACCGTCGCGTTCAGGATGTGCGGCAGACGCGGCGCCACACTGTTGATGACAAGACCGGGTATGCCGTCCCTCAACGCCGCCTCGAGCCGATCGCGCAGGGCCGCCAGCCGGACCTCCTCGGCCGGTTGCTCGGCCACTGCGAGCTCGGCCGCTACCGACAGCGCCACCGCACCGGCGACGTTCTCCGTGCCCGGATGCAGCCGCCGCTCCTGGCCACCGCCGAACTCGAGCGGCTCCAGGCCCAGGCCGTCACGAACGTAGAGCAGGCCGACGCCTTTCGGCCCGCCGAACTTGTGCGCGCTCAGCGCGAGCATGTCGACCGGCGTTTCGTCGACACGCACGCGCACCTTGCCGAATGCCTGCACGGCATCCGTGTGATACGCGACGCCGTCGGCACGACAGCGCTCCGCCAGCTGCATGACAGGCTGGACAGCGCCGACCTCGTTGTTGCCCCACATGACGCTGATCACCACGGGTCTCGCCGCGAGCACCTCATCGAGGGCACCCTCATCAATGTGGCCGTCCGAGTCGACGCCGAGCAGAATCAGCGGCGCCCCCGCCGCATGGGCCGATTTCGCCGCGAGCAGCACGGCCTTGTGTTCGATCGCCGAACACGCGACGGGCGAATCTGTCTGATGCGATGCACGCCAGGATCCCAGTACCGCGATGTTGTCAGAGTCGGTGCCGCACCCCGTGAACACGACATTCCGGGGACGTGCGCCGAGCGCGGCCGCCGCACGTTCCCTCGCCTCTTCGAGCGCGGCCCGCGCTTCGCGGCCCCAGCGATGCGAACTCGATGGATTGCCGAACGTTCCGCCCAGAAACGGCAGCATTGCATCCCGGACCTCCGCGCGCACCGGCGTGGTCGCTGCATTGTCCAGGTATATCGGTTCCAATGTCTTGCTCCTCCCGATTCACGAGCCCGGTGGTCCGGTTCAGGGTGCATGCGAGGAAGCCGCCCGCGGCGGACGCCCTCCACCGACATTGAACGGCGGGTAATTCCCCTCTACCGCAGGCATGCCGAGGTCGTAGATTACCCCATATGTCTGCACGTGTACCACCCCCATTGCCGCCACAGTCCGCTCCCCGTTTTCGCACGACCGTTCACGGGCTCGTGTTCTGCGGGCGAAGCGCCCAGCTCGAGCAGGTCAGGGCCGGCGATGAGCTGGTGCTGCTGCCGGGTCCGCCGGTCGACGACCACCCCGGCATCTGGGTACACCGCCTGGGCGGAGCACTCATCGGTCACCTGCCACCCGAGATCGAGGCATGGTTGACGCCGTGGATGCTGCGGGGCGGACATGCGACCGCGCGCGCCGTGCGAGTGTCAGGTGAGGATGTTCCGAGCTGGCGACGACTGCTGATCGAGGTCGACTGCGGCGCCTGAGACCTTCAGAACGTGCTCACGTTCAGGTCGAGCACATCATCGATCCGCATTGTCTCGCGCATCCAGTACGGTTCGCCGTATGGCCGCCGGATGAGTGAGCCGTAGTGCGCGGCGTGGACGCGGACCTGATCATAGAGCTCACGATCGCCGCCACCGAAGATGTCGCCCACACCCGCCTTGCCGTCGAACTGCGAGCCATATGCCCTGATCGCATCGATCTTCCGGTCGATCTGGTCCGTGATGTCGACCACGAAACTCGGCTGCACGGGCTCTTCACGATATGACGCGCAGTAGATGACCTTCGACGGACGGTGCGGCGAATGATCGACGGGTGCGTGCGACAGGCCGGCGATGAAGCAGGCGTCGCGACCCAGCTCACTCGCGGCTCTGTGGTCCGGATGCCGGCCGATCGGCCAGTGAAGGATCACGACCCGCGGCCGCAACTCACGGATCAATCCGGCGACCACGAGGCGGGCGGCAGGCGAATTCTCGAGCTCGCCATCCGGCAGACCCGCGTGGACGCGGGCGTCGAGCCCGAGGATGCGACCGGCTTCGGTCGCCTCCCGCTCACGCAGGCCGGCGGAACCGGCCGAGCCGCGCTCGCCGCCCGTCAGGTCGATGATGCCCGTGCGATGACCCAGGTCGGCGGAGCGGATGAGCAGACCGCCACAGAGCAGTTCTGCATCGTCCGGGTGTGCCATGATGGCGACAATGTCCGTCATGTCACTCGTAGCGTAGCGCAACTACCGGGTCCAGCCGTGACGCCCGCAGTGCTGGCCACAGCCCGAACACAATGCCCGCCAGCCCCGCCATCGAGAGCGCGGCGACGATCGCTGGCAGGGGTACGGCTGCCGGAATCGGTGAAACGGCCGCGATCAGCGCCGCGGCCCCGCCGCCGATCGCCATGCCGATCGCACTGCCGACCAGCGTGAGCGTCACGGCCTCGAAGAGGAACTGCCAGAGGATCTCGCGTCGCGTCGCGCCGATCGCCTTGCGGATGCCGATCTCACGCGTGCGCTCCGACACAGCGATCATCATCACGGCAATGACTCCTACACCGCCCACCATCAGGGCAACCGAAGACAATGCGATCATGATCACGAAGAAGGCGGCCGTGAAGCGGTTGAACGTGTCGACCATCTGATCCTGCCGCACGATCGCGAAGTTGTTGTCCTCGCCCGGCGGCAATCCCCGCCGTGTGCGCAGCAGCGTGATCACGTCGTCTATGGCGTCCGCCTGCGTCGCGTCCGGCGAGGTTACGACGAACACGCCGAGCATGCCATCCCACGCGTTCAGGTGCTTGATGGCCGATGTGTACGGCATGAGAGCCAGGTTCTGCTGCAGGCTGGCAAAGATGTTGTTGGCCATCGCGAACACACCGATCACCGTGAATGGTATGCCATTGACGTGTATCCTGCGGCCGATCGGGTCAAGCTGACCGAACAGTGTCTCGGCCATCCGGTCCGTGATCAGGACGACGCGGTTCGCCGACGTGACATCGGCGTTCAGCATGTCGTGACCGGCCACGATCGTCGCCCTCGTAAAGGCGCCCCAGCCCTCCTCGCGCCCGGCGATCTGGACACTCGACAGACGCTGGCGGCCGAACGTGAACTCGGCACTCAGATTGATGCCGATGACCTTGCGCCGGATCGATGGCAGCCGGCCGATCTCGCGAGCTTCAGTGGTCGTGATCTTCGGGTTGTCGGCCCAGGGTGGACCCGAGTGGTCATCCGTGACACGGACTTCATTCGCGTCGTAGCGCGCGACGAAGAAGTTCGTCGGTCCGGCCGCCTCGAACTCGGACATGATGGTAGACCGGATACCCGAAATCATCGCGCTGATCGTCATGACGGTCGCGACGCCGACGACGACCCCGAGAATCGTGAGCCCCGTGCGGAACCGGTTCGAGCGTAACTGGTCCAGCGCCAGACGACTGCCTTCCACGAAGCTCTCGAAACGCATTGGCTACTCCGCCCTCAGTGCGACGACCGGATCGAGGCGAGCAGCCCTCGCCGCCGGATAGATGCCGGCCAGAACGCCGACACCGACACCGAGCAGAACGGACGTGATCATCCAGACGGGCGCGATCGCCGTGGGCAGTGGCGACACGGCGCGGACGATCTGCGCCAGACCGACACCAATGCCGATGCCGATGGCAGCACCAAGACCGGACAGTGTGGCCGACTCGATCAGGACCTGAGCGTGAATGTCGTGGCGGCGCGCGCCGATCGCCTTGCGTATGCCGATCTCGCGTGTGCGCTCCGTCACCGACACGAGCATGATGTTCATGATCACGATCCCACCGACCACGAGCGCGATTGCGACGAGGCCGGGGAACGCCACCAGCAGGATCCGTCGGATCCGGGTCCAGAAGCTCAGCGACTCCTCGGCCGTGTCGATCGCGAAGTCGTTCGCCTGCGTTGGCCGCAGCCGGTGACGCACGCGCATGGTGGCTTCAATGTCCAGTCCCGCACGGTCCATGTCCCGCTCGTCATCGACGCGGACCAGTATGTTGTCGACGACGTTGTGCGGGTTGACGATCCGGCTCATTGCGGAGTGCGCCGGCGCGATGGCGTAGTTGTCGAGTGACATGCCCAGCAACGAGCCCTGCTTCTCGAGCACGCCGATCACACGGAACGGCAGGCCGCGCGCCTTGACCGTGCGACCGACCGGGTCCAGCGTGCCGAACAGCTTGTCCGCGGCTTCCCAGCCAAGAACGATCACCGCCACGCCAAGCCGGTCCTCGGGTGCGGTGAACGCGCGGCCCTTCACGACATCGTAGTTGCGGATACGGAACAGCTCCGAGGATGCGGCGACCAGTCGCACGTTCTCGATCTCGACGCCGCTCGACGACACGAGATTGCCGGATGAACCGCTCGTGACACCCACGATCGCCGGGACGCGCACCGAGGAACGGATCGCGTCCGCATCATCGAAACGCAGTCGCGGGCGGCGCCGATACTCGCGCCAGACATCCGGATCGCCGGTCATGTTGATTTCCGGCGTGCGGCTGACGGTCAGCGTGTTGATGCCGAACACCGCATTGGCGAAATCCTCCTCGACATAGCGGTTCATGCCCTCGACGACACTGACGACCGTGATGAGGAACATGACGCCGATGATCACGCCGACGACGGAGAAAAAGCTCTTGAGCTTCTGCGTCCGGATCTGCGCGAGGGCGAGGCGGACGGCTTCGCCGATGCCCATGGGTCAGACCATTGCGGTCTGGTCGCGGTGCACGTCGGCGGCGATTACGCCGTCCCGGAGCGTGACGGTCCGGTCCGCGCGTTCCGCAATGTCGTGCTCGTGCGTGACGACGACGATTGTCTGACCGTCGTCGTCGTGGAGCCGGTCGAAGAGGTCCATGATCTCGTGGCTGGTCTGACTGTCGAGGTTGCCCGTGGGCTCGTCCGCGAGCAACAGCGCGGGGCGGTTGATGAGGGCGCGCGCGATCGCGACACGCTGGCGCTGGCCGCCCGACAGCTCCGAGGGACGATGGTCCATCCGGTCACCGAGGCCAACGCGTTCGAGCATCACCGCGGCGCGTTCACGGCGCTCCTTCGAGCCGACGCCGCCGTAGATCAATGGAAGCTCGACGTTGTGGAGCGCAGTTGCGCGCGGCAGCAGGTTGAAGGTCTGGAAGACGAAGCCGATCTCGCGGTTGCGGATGCGCGCCAGGTCGTCGTCGTCCAGGACGGAGACCGGCTGGCCGTTGAGCCAGTATTCACCGCCCGTCGGCGTGTCCAGACAGCCGATCAGGTTCATGAACGTCGACTTGCCCGAGCCGGACGGTCCCATGATCGCCACGTACTCGTTGCGGTCGACCACGAGATCCACGCCGCGCAGCGCGTGCACCGTTTCGGAGCCCAGCACGTAGTCCTTCAGCAGACCTTCCGCGCGGATTACTGCTGCAATCTCTGCCATCGAAGTTCAGCCACCCGTTCGGTTGCTGGCCTGGGGCCCGTTGGTCTTCGTTTCGATCATTCTCCGAACGGTCTGGCCGTCCGTGAGCGAGCGGATCGTCTCGTACGGCCCGGCGACGACCGAGTCGCCCGCACTGACACCCGACAGCACCTCGAAATGCTCGCGACCGGCGATGCCGACCGTCACCGGCACGAAGCTGGCCACGCCGGACCGTACGACGAAGACGCCTTCGACATCGTTCGTGCCGGCCGCACTGCTGGCCGCGGCTCGCGCAGCCGCGTCTTCCTGCGGCAGCGCTTCGGTCGCACCGCGATCCCGGACGGTCAGTGCGATAATGGGGATCGCAACGGCATTGGCGCGGCGGTCGGTGATCACGTCCGCCGTGGCGGACAGGTCGGGGCGGAGCGTGGCGGGCGGATCATTGAGTCGGACCACGACCTCGAAATCGACCGCCTGACCACCGCCGGCACCGGCTCCCGCCGTGATCGATTCCGGAGACCGCACCGAGCTGTGCGAGATCTCGGTGACAATGCCCCGGAACGTGCGCCGCGGAAACGCGTCGATCGTAATGTCGGCGCTGTCACCCAGCTCAATCTCCGGAATGTCGGTCTCGTCGACGCGCACAACAGCTTCCATGACAGACAGATCGGCCACGGTCAGCAGAAGGCTGCCCGAGTTGTTCATGGTGCCGACGATCGCCGTCTCACCTTCCTCGACATCGAGGCGCGTGATGGTACCATCCATGGGTGCCTGGATCACGGTCTTGCTGAGCCGATCGAGGGCTTCGTTCACCGAGGCCTGCGCCTGCGCGACGGAGAACTGAGCCGCGTCATAGAGCTGCTTCTGCACCGTCTCCTGCGTTTCCGCTTCTTCGAGGTCCTGCCTGCTGACAAGTCCGCTGTCCACCCTCGCCAACTGACGCATGCGGCCCGCATTGCGTTGGGCCTGAAGATAGTTGGCGTGAGTCTGAGCTTCCCGGGCGCGCGCCTCGCTGAGCGCGCCGCGGGCCCGCTCGACGGCCGCTTCCGACTGCGTCGGATCGATCTGGAGCAGCGTGTCACCCCGCTGCACGTACTGGCCCTCCTCGACGTGCAACCGGGTGATGCGACCCATGATGTCCGACTGCACGTCGACCTTGCGGTTCGGCCGGATCCAGCCACTCGCATTGACGACTGCGACGAGGTCCCGGCGCTGGATCGGCTCGATCCGGACCTCGACACCGTGCTCGCCCATTGTCGCCGACATTATGGAAACCGCGGCAATGCCGCCCACGACCGTCAGGGCGATGCCCCATTTTGTTCGTCTGCGCATCAGTGGAGTCCTCGTTTGCATGGCGATTCGGCGCCGGCACTGACTCGCCGGGTCGACCGCATCTGTGTGACCGATGCGATCGGGCCTGTCCGGCGAGAAGCCGGCCGCCCGGCGGTCGGACCTGCCACGGGGTACGTGCCTCGGACGCGGGAGGTTTCACCGCCAGTGGCGAGGCGCCGGTCGGCGGTTCTGGCAGGCGACGGGCCGGGGCGAACGCCGGCACGCATCACGACCGGACCTGCCTGCCTCACTTCGGGAGAGCGGTTCGTTCGGCAACGAACTTGCGATCCGGAATCTCGAACCGGATGACACGGTCGGCATCATCCGTCCAGAGCAGGCGGACACCGCCGGGCTCACCGGAGAGGCGCAGTTTCCGGCAGTCGATCGGGGTGCCTGCCACAGTGATCGTCTCGTTCGGCAGAATCTCGACATCGATCCACGACTGGCGGGCATCACGCGGCACGATCACGGGCACATGGGTCTCGCCAGCGCGAACGCGCCGTGCAAGGAAGTAGTGCTGATGCGCGACCATGCCATCGAGAATGATTGCGCCCTCGCTGACCAGGTATTCCCTGACGTTCTCTCCGGTCGAGGAGACGATACGGGCGCTGACGCGGCGACCGGCGACCCGACCGCTGAGGCGGTCGCCACCTTCGCCGCCGACGGACACGGTGTACTGAGCCGGCCGGAGATCGAGACCGGAGAACTGGACGGATGTAGTCCTCGCCTGGCCAGCGGCATCATCGAGTGTCACGCTGCCCGTGGCCGTCGTCTCCTCGCTGGCGCCACTGCCGCGCGCCTGTATGACGAAGCGTTCCGTGCCGACCTCGCGACCATCGACGACAAGGCGGAACGTGCCCTCGTCGATCGGAGCCTGTGCGGCGGCGCCGGCGGCCCCGACCAGGGTGGCCGCAAGGCCCGCCAGCAGATTCGCACCCGACCTTCGCATCAGTGTCCCCTTTCCCACGCCCTGATCCGATCTGCTCTACCCCTGAGCCGGAGGGGTGGTTCTTCGATCGACCGCCCGGCAATCGATGAATCTGCTACGTGAGTGACGGCGTGGCCGTTCACATCACATGGTGTCCGAGTCGGCGGTTGCTGGCGCGGAGAACACGGCCCGACCAATAACGTTCAGCATTCTGCGGTAGATTCGCTGACCGGTCATGGCCGACGCATGGGTAGGGAATCCTACGACACCGACGCCATCGGGGCGGGGTCGCGGCAGGGATTCGCGATCGCCGTTCAATCCTCCGCCGGGCGGCGGTTCGTCACGCGCACGATCCGTTCGAACGCGCTCCGGGTACAGATGCAGCAGGACCGACGTTTCAGCTTCGCCGGCATGCAGCGGCTCGGTCTGGGTCTCGAGCAGATCCGAGATGTCGACGTCCCAGACGGAGACCACGCGGACACGGGCGGCACGCGTCATCAGCGTGGTGAGCGCATCGAGGTGTGGGCCGTAGCGGTGCGCGGTAACGAGAATGAACTCTGAGATGCCGTGTGGTTCCCAGCTGTAGAGCAGCTCGTTGAGAGCGCGGTGCATGGTCTTGCGTCGGAGTGTGGCGGTTCCGGCCCAGGCCCGGCCGGGGTGGACCTCGCCGCCATAGTAGTTCACCCCGTAATTCACCGGCGGGGCGCGCAGCACGCGGTGGGATTCGGAGAGGTCGCGGGCAATTCGCGACGCGATGAGGGTATTCGCGCCGAGCGGCAGGTGCGGACCGTGCTGTTCGAGCGCACCGATCGGGATGATGAGGCGAGCGTCGCGGGCGAGATGCGCGGCGACATCGACCCAGCTCATTTCGTCGAGCATCAGCGAGGCGGGGGCTTCATCAGTCATTGGACAGTCATCCGGATGATGAATTGACGATACGGCTGCGCGCAGGCGCGTTGCGGTTGCCGGTCACGTTCGGAGCCGCCGCGATCACGGTTCTCGGTGTGCTCGCGTGGTCGCGGATGCTGGAAACGTGGATGCTGTTCGTGAGCGGCGCCGGAGTGGTGGCAGCGGTGTCGCTGGTCTGGCGGGACCGCGATCGCTGGTTGCTCGCCGGTCTTGCCATGGCGGTCGGGGCGCAGGGTGCGGCGATGTTCGCGGTCCGGGATTTCCGGCGCATCGAGTTTGCGTGGCCGAACGTTGCGGCAAGGCGCCAGGCTCAGCTCGAAGGGCGGCTCGCGGACCTGATGGGTTCGCTGTCGGAACGCGGGCGGGCGGCTGCCGAGCTGGCGGCGGAAATCGCATCGCGGCAGGGCATGGACAATGCCGAGTTGTTCCGCCGGCTCGAGGAGATCCGGGCCACGACCGGCGTGGATGCGCTTGCTGTGTTCGGTGCCGGTGGCGGCCTGGTCGCATGGAGCGGTGATCACCGGGGCAAGGTACCGGATGAAGTGCGTCACGGCGACGGGCTTGCGTACTTCGCGGAGCGGCCGCTCTACAGCTACCTGTACTTCGCGGACACGGCGGAGAGTCTGGACCGGCAGGCGGTCGCGGCGGTGCTCGTCGAGACGGGCGCAATCCCGAGGGCGGGACGGCCCGGTCTCGCGACGACTTTCGCGGGTCGGACCAACGTACCGGCCGTGTTCCGGTCGGG
>Ga0055448_10000116_pt1 | contig 17567 bp, 17 predicted proteins | sample China_Galinas_PW_4_FD_57744 | JGI IMG/M metagenome (GOLD analysis project Ga0055448, IMG submission 57744) | Wetland microbial communities from San Francisco Bay, California, USA, that impact long-term carbon sequestration - China_Galinas_PWA_D2 | ecosystem: Environmental > Aquatic > Marine >... | reverse complement strand
CCTGCTGAAGAAGGTCCTCGCCGAGCATGAACTCCGAGAACAGTTCCTTGACCTGTTTTTCATCCCATCGAAGAGACGAAGACGCCCTGTAGTGAAAGAGCCGCCTGAGTATTTCCTCCGCAGTTCCATCGCCCATGTCTATCTCCTGCGGAACGTAGGCCATGCGCTGACGCACCCTCCAGACCGAATGCCCGTCGAGGCGCACGCCCTCAACGGAGACCTCGCCCTGTGAAGGCTTCACGAATCCCATTACGGTCTTAAGAAGCGTGGATTTGCCCGAACCGGATGGGCCGGATACGACTACGGTCTTTCCGCATTCGAGGCTGAGCGAGAACGGACGAAGGATAAAGCGGTCTTCGAGGCGCACCGCGAGGTCCTTTATCTCTACCATGCTCATAAAAGGACCCTGCGTGGTTTAAGTATCATGACAGCCTCATTTTAACAAAGCGCGGCCGTCATGGGAACTTATTCCTTATTGGTAGTGTGGTCTTCGCTATCCGGTCTTCAGTACTTGACCAGCCAGCCGATGATCGTTTCCGCCCTTGTGGTGTCGTCGGGATAGAGGTGCTTCATTTCTCTTTCGATGCGCGTCATCATCTCATCATCGGCCGGAGAGAACCCCTGAAGTATCTTGTCGAAGACCCTGTTTCTCGCACAGGCCGATTTATCCGAGAAACAGTACCTTTTCTTGTAGCTTTCGACCATCTTGGTCATGGACGTCATTTTCTTGTTGAAAAAGGAACACGCCTCCGCCCTAATGCATGTGTCCATATCGTCCCCCACGGTTGAAGTTTCGCGTACGCCTCGCACAACTATATTGAGTATTGTCTCAGGTTATCACAACCGTGTCAAGAAGTTATTGAATTAATTTAGAAAGTCAAGACTTGCTTTATTGTCTTACGCAGAATGGAATGCCGATTGCTCAGGCAAGAACGAATGGCGGAGAGGGGGGGATTCGAACCCCCGGTGGAGTTGCCCCCACAACGGTTTTCGAGACCGCCGCTTTCAACCGCTCAGCCACCTCTCCTCGAACTAAAAAACTCCCTTAAGAGCGCCGCGCATTCTTCTTCGAGCACTCCCGGGAGGACATCAACCTTATGGTTAAGCTTCCCGTCTGCGAGCAGGCCGTATATGCTTACAGCGCCACCCTTCGTGTCGGAACACCCATAGACGAGCCTGCCAAGCCTCGCGTTTATCATGCTGCCCGCGCACATAACGCAGGGCTCCTTGGTCACATAGAGCGTGGCCTCCGTCAGCCTCCAGCCCTCACCCGAACTCGCCCCTTCGCGAAGGGCCAGGACCTCGGCGTGCGCCGTGGGATCTCCAGAGGTCTCGCGGAGATTATGCGTGGCCGCTACAACCTTTCCGTCGACCACGAGCACCGCACCCACAGGAACCTCGCCCTTTTCGCCGGCCACGCGGGCCTGCTCAAGGGCCATCTTCATGAATTGCTCGTCTTCTCCCATGAGCGGCTCTCCCACAAAGTTTGAATTTACAATATGTTACGGCTAAAAATCAACTCGCGCGCCCCTTGCTAAGCTTAACGATTAGTGATATAAAATAAGTATGAGACGAATATTGCTGGCCCTGATGGCCGTAGTCATGATGTCTTCGTGCTCCCATGTTATCTCCGAGCAGACACGAAAGAGCGCACGCCACGACGTCACCTTTACTCAGGTAGCCAAGGACCCCCTCATGTACGATGGATCGCTATTTATCTGGGGCGGCGTGATAGTTAAGACCAAGATTACCGATTCCGGCGCCACCATTGAGGTCAGACAGTCGCCTCTCGACAGCTACGGCACTCCCAAGGATACCGACGTATCCGAGGGGCGCTTCCTCGTAAAATCTGACAGGCACCTCGACCCGCTGATATTCGAAAAGGACAGAGAGGTAACGGTGGCCGGTGTTCTCACAGGCACTGCCAGGGGCCGCATAGGCGATACGGAGTACGAGTACCCGGTGCTTGAGGCAAGAGAGATATACCTTTGGAAAGAAGACGAGTATTATTACTATCCATACTACGACCCATGGCTGTTCGGGCCGCCCTATTACTACGACCAGTGGGGCTACGGACGTCCGTACAGACATCACCGCGGGCACAGGCACGAACACTGGCATTAATTCAGGAGTGAGAGGCTTTTCCCCGGAGTCCGTAATTTGAGAGTCGATTAACTCTGCGGTGCCTCGGCGGCCTCGCCGCTCATCTCAAGGAGCTTCGCCCCATCGTTATGCATGGCTATTCTGCCGTCCACCGAACCGCCGTCGGCCACGGTAAGCTTTGATGTGATTATATCGCCCTTAACGCGGCCCTTCTTCTGTATATCCACCATCCCCTTGGCAAGCACGTTGCCCTCAATGGTGCCGCCTACCACCAAGCTCGTTGCGGTAACGTTCCCTTTGATGTAGGCCTTGTCGCCTATGATGAGCCAGTCGGCATTGACGTTGCCGTCGACGTTTCCGTCGATACGCAGGGTCCCTTTGGTGGTTATCTCTCCTGTGAAGGTCGTATTGGTTCCGAGAAATGATTCGAGTTTTTCGCCCTTAGCAAACATTATTTCGCTCCTGCAATTAGATATGAAGTTGGGTTGACCGGCTTTCCGTCCTTCCAGACCTCGTAATGAACGTGAGGTCCCGTTGAACGTCCGGTTGAGCCGAGATACGCTATGATATCGCCCCTTTGCACAACGTCTCCCACCTTAACGTTAATTTTCTTGTTGTGTGCATAGTAGGTCCTGAATCCGTGGCCGTGCTCGATGGCCACCAGCCTGCCGTTCGCGCCGCTCCAGCCCGCGAAACTGACGATGCCGTCGGCCGTAGCCCTGATCGCAGTGCCCGGGTCCTGGGATATGTCCACCCCGGTATGGAAGTCTCTCTTGCCCGTGATCGGGTGAGTACGATATCCGAATCCGGAACTTATCCAGCCGCTGACTGGCCACCCTCGAGGCGTAGCCATGAACAGGTCGCGCTGCTGGCTCAGGTAGTCCTTGATCTCACCAACGTTGTCGATGGTCTTGTTAATCTGCTGTCTCAGGACCTCCATGTCGATGGCACCGGCGTCGGAGAAATTCATGCTCTCAAGTACTTCTTCCTTGGAGTCAACCGAGAACAGCTTATCGAACTCAGTCTGGGCTTCCTTGAGCGCGGAAATGGTGGATTTCAGGTCGTTGAACTCTCCCGTGTAGTAGTCGAGCTCTTTCTTGGTTTCCTTGTACCTGATCGCGTCGACGGTGACGTTATATATATAAACGCCGCCGACTATTGAAAGAACTGCCACCTGGATGAGCACCAGCGCGGGCACCCTAAGCCTGACGGGCTTAGAGCTCGAATGCGGCACAAACATTATGGTAACGGACGTAAAAAGCCGCTTAAAAACCTTACGCCACATACTGGACTCCTCTTTCCCCCTGTAGTACAGTGCCTATTATACACGAAGGGAATCCCGTTTTGTCCAGCAATTTTAGGGCCTCTTTAGCGTTAACTTCATCCACAACTATAACGAAACCCACGCCCATGTTGAAAGTGCTTCGCATATCTTCGCGAGGCACTCCGCCCTTGTCCTGAATTAGCTTGAAAATTCGCGGTTCTGGCCAGGACTTCTCGTCCACCCGGGCACAAACGCCCTCCGGAAAGGCCCGCGGCAGGTTGCCGGGGATTCCGCCACCCGTAATATGCGCCATCCCCTTGATTTTCATCTTCGATTTGAGCGCCTGGACGGCCTTGACGTATATTTTTGTTGGTTTTAAAAGCTCTTCCGAGAGCTTGCAGCCGAGTTCGGGCACATCGGCGTTGGCGTCGAGTTTCAAGTGGTCGAACAGAACTTTTCTCACCAGAGAGTAGCCGTTGCTGTGGATGCCGCTTGAGTGAAGGCCAATGAGCGTATCGCCGGGCTTGATGTCCGCGCCATTGATTATCTCGTCCTCATCGACCACTCCGACTGCAAACCCCGAGAGGTCGTACTCGCCCTCGCCGTAGAAGCCGGGCATCTCGGCGGTCTCGCCGCCTATGAGGGAGCATCCAGCCTCCCTGCATCCCTCTGCTATGCCCTCAATGACTCTTGCGGCCCTGCCAGCGCTGAGCTTTCCGGTGGCGAAGTAGTCGAGGAAGAAAAGCGGCTCGGCGCCGCTCGTGAGGATGTCGTTCACGCACATTGCCACGAGGTCTATGCCCACGGTGTTATGAACGTCCGCGAGGAACGCCACCTTGAGCTTCGTGCCCACGCCGTCGGTGCCGCTTACGAGAATGGGCTTTTTGTACTTGCTCATGTCGAGCCTGAAAAGCGCGCCGAACGAGCCGATATCGGTGAGAACCTCGGGCCTGAAGGTCTTCTTTACGATGGGCGCTATGGCATCGACAAGCCTGTCGCCCTCCTCGATGTCCACACCAGCTTTTTTATATGTGAATTCCGGCATATTCCCCCTTGAGCAAGTATCTATTTTACACTCTACGAGAGGCCAGCGCCATATGTTTTTTTGTTAAAATAGGCATATGCCCATCATTCTTGTCACCAACGACGACGGAGTACATGCGGAGGGCATAAGAACGCTCTACGAGACCCTCCGCAAGATGGCCGATACATACGTAGTGGCCCCCGACAGGGAACGCTCGGCCGCCGGCCATTCGCTGACCATACACAGGCCCCTGAAAATTCAGAATATCTCGGACCGCATCTACAGCGTTTCGGGAACCCCCACCGATTGCGTTGCGGTGGCGGTGGAAAAGCTCCTGCCGGAAAAACCCGCGCTCGTGGTCTCGGGCATTAACATCGGCCCTAACCTCGGCGACGACCTCACGTATTCCGGCACGGTCTCCGCCGCGCTTGAAGGCACGATAATGACCATCCCCTCAATTGCAGTCTCTTTGGCCGTGGAAAATGGCGCGGAGCCTCTGTTTGAGACGGCCGCCAAGATAGCGGCCGAGGTGGCGGAGTACGTCCTTGAAAACTCCCTGCCCTACGACACGCTTCTGAACGTCAATGTTCCCAACCTCAAACCTGTTGAATTAAAGGGCATACGCTTTACCCGCCAGGGCAAGCGCCTATACGAGGGCTCCATACAGGAGACGTTCTCGCCGTGGGGAGAGAAATATTACTGGATAGGCGGCGGTATCCCCCGCTGGGAGCACGCCGAGGATACCGACATCACCGCCGTAACCGAAGGCTACGTCTCCATAACACCTCTTCACCCAGACCTCACCAATTACAAGGCCATAGATTTCCTGCGCGAGAGGCCGGGCCCGTGGAACACCAAGAGCTAAGAGACCGGATGGTCGAACGGCAGATCGCCGTTCGCGGAGTCAGCGACAGGCGAGTGCTCGAAGCCATGCGCGGGGTACCGCGACATATCTTCATCGGCGAATCAATGAAGGCGCGAGCCTATGATGACATGGCCCTTGCCATAGGTGACGGCCAGACGATATCTCAGCCATACATGGTCGCCAGGATGACGGAGCTCTTAGCCCTCGATGGAAACGAGCGAGTGCTCGAGATAGGCACCGGCTCGGGCTATCAGGCGGCGGTGTTGGCCGAACTCGCTCACGAGGTATTCACCGTAGAACGGAATGGAAGCCTGTCGGCAAGGGCCAAGGAAGTGCTCAACGGTCTCGGTTACAAGAACATCCGCTTCCGGGTCGGAGACGGCACGCTCGGGTGGCCTGAGGAGGCCCCTTTCGACAGGATAATCGTAACCGCCGCAACACCCGCCCTGCCCCAACCCCTCGTGGAGCAGTTAGGCGAAGGCGCGATAATCGTCGCCCCGGTTGGTGATAGGTTATCGCAGATACTTGTCAAAGGCACAATGAGCGGAGGGACGTTGTCCACTGAATCAAACACGCCATGCGTCTTCGTTCCCCTGCTTGGAGACCACGGGTTCAAGGAGTAAATACTAACCTCTCATTTCTTGACGACTGCCTCGAAAAGCTCCCTGCACCGTGCCCTGTCCCCGCTGCCCAATTCCACTCCTCCGAAACGAGCATCCTCGTATAGCCGAACCAACTCGTAAGCGCTCTCGACATCCATCTCGAGCCTCCCGGCCTCCAAAAGCACTTCACGTGGGGATGAAGAAGGTTTCAAGACTCCGCCCCTTCGGGCTATGGTTCTCCTGAGCTTCATGTATGCGGCTGTCTCAAACGATCTCTTTGGGGAAAATCCAAACGCCAGGCATTTCATCGCGACAAGGATCAACAGCCCCGCGATGACGATGAGATAAACGGGCCTGACGTGCAGACTAATGCCCGATATCTCCGGCAAAGTTAAAGACGGAGCGGTGACGGAGCTGAATATCGTCCGCTGATCGGCGGCGTCGAATCCAACTACATAGCGATACCAGCTCATCCTTATGGAGTCGTACATGAGCGCGAAGGAGGACAGAGCACCTTTCGGAGCGGGCGGTGTCGGGTCGAAGCGAACCCATTTTCCTTCTATCGCCGCCTCCACCCATGAATGGGCATCCCTCTGTCGGACTATGACATAATCGCCGTCGGTATTCCCCTCGCCACCCGAAAAACCATTCACTATCCTCGCGGGTATTCCAAGCGACCTCAGCATGAGCACCATGGACGTTGCGTAGTGCTCGCAATACCCGGTCTTCGAGTCGAAAAGAAAGTATTCTATGGGTGTCACTCCCTGAGGCGGCGGAATGGTTTCCAAGGAGTATTGATAATTCGTCTTCAGGTAGTCTTCTATCCGGCGCGCAGCATCATGTTCAGAAACGGCTCCGGCAGTAATATCTTTGGCCAAAGCAGCTACTCTCTCCATGCCGGCAGGTAATTGCAAGTAGTACTCCGTATATCTTCTCCTGACGCCCAAATCTCCCCCGGGGATGCTGTAGGCGGTATACGTAAATCTTCTGTCGTTCTTGAACGGCAGCTTGACTCCCATAGCAACGTCTCTCGATATGTACCACCCGGGCGCTTCGACGGCCACTATCTCTCCAAGGCCGAAAACTACGTCCGTATCTATGGGTTCGAGATGTATCTTCTGGATGGTCTCCACTCGTGGAGAACCGGGGTGATGGAAATCGAACTTACCGCCAGCCTTTCTGACGCGAACACTCCGTTTCATTGTGTCCTTCCAGGAATAGCCGTCGAAGTAATCAAGCGTGATACCACGCCAGTAAAGCGGCAACTTTGGTCCCGATATAGATACCCTCATGACCACCCGGGAGTCCTCGAGGGCTCTGCCGAAAGAGCCGAGATCGACCTTGTCCGAAAAGCCGACGGCGCGTATGCTCGTGGATGACTTCCGCTGCCAGATGCTCCCCCTCGCCCTCGGCACCGCCAGAAAGAATATCGCCGTCGTTGCGAAGGCCGCAAGAGTTATTATGGCCACCGGCCTTTTAAGCGAAACCGAACCCAGCGTGTCTTCCTTCATGAAATGCGAGAGCACGATGGCAGTAACGAATATCACTAGGAACACAACGAACATACCTCCGACCGCCATCGATATCGCAAGCTCCGAGGCCATTATCAGCTGAAGCAGCGACATGAAATATACCTGCAGGTGGTCCCATGGCTCCCTAAGGTCGAAGCTCTTGAGGGCCTGGAAGATTATCGTCATATGCGCCACGGCAATGAAGAAGTCACCCGAGACGGTCAGGGTGTCGAATGCAACGAGTCCCGCGGTAAGCAGCGATAGCACAGCTATCACCCACCGCGGCGCCGGCTCAAGACCCTTCAAGACCCTGTAGTAGCCGGGGAATATCGCCAGCCCCGGTATCATGAAGACCGGCATGAGCTCGCCCGTGATGACAAGGCTTATGCAGCCCGTAAGGGCCAGGAGCGCCGTCATTATCCTGTAGCTACGAGGCATAGACCACCATGTCGGCCCCTATGTTTTTAATTGGAGAGGCCGCCGATTTAAGGACCAGAACGCTCGTTCCCGAAGGGTCGCTCTCAAAGTTTGTCAGTGCCGACTCCGTCTCTCTAACGACAGCGAGAACGTCGAGTATCTTGTAGAGCTGCTCCATACCGCTTCCGTATGGCAGCCTCTTTGCGGCCGTAACGAGCCCCACGTAATACCCCTCGTCAAGAAGTTTATACGCGAAAGAGGCCGCATAAGACACCGCCCTCTCGAAAGCCCGCCCATCGAAAGGCGCGATGTCGTCAAGAATGATGTTCACGGACCTCGGCCGCTCCTCGGCAAGCTCCTTAACCATCAGCTTCTGGGCCTTGGCAGTGGCCTTCCAGCTAACTCGCCGCACGTCGTCGCCGGCGCGGAACTCCCTTATGCTCAGAAGCTCCTCGCCCCCTCCCGGCCTGATAGTAAATGACGCGAGACCTTCGCCAGAGTAAGCGTTAAGGTCCGGCACTTCCACCAGCCCCGGATACACGACCACCGCACCCTCGACGCGCACCCTAAAAGCTCTTGTCATGAATATGAACGGGAACCCGCTTTCAAGAGTGAAGTCCCCCCACCTGTATACGCCTCGTTTGTTTAACACGACCGGGCACTCCACGCTCGCGCATGAGGAAGGGTCCACCTTCGCGATGGTGCATCTCCCCTCTATGCCCTTGGGTAGATGAATTCTCAGGGAATAAGAAGGCAGTACCCTCTTTGAGTTCGACACGGAGACTTCGAGGTCGGCGCCCTGTCCCGCATAGACCGGCCCCCTCAACGATATATCAAGCGAGAGACCTCTGGTGTTCAGAATGAGAGATACGATGGAAATCACGACTATTGAGATCATGAGGGCCAGAACGAGATAGATGAGGTTGTTGCCGGTATTGAAGGCGGCGAAGGCCAGAAGTACCGTTGCGATCAAAAACCTCTTACCTTCACGCGTGAGTCTCATTGGCATGCGGCGGGAGGCCATATCGTCCTAAACCGGTACGGGGATCTGTTCCAGTATCTGTCTAATAACCCTTACCGCGTCGGAAATGTAGGTCTGCCGGTTAAGTATTATCCTGTGCCCAAGTACGCATGGGGCCATGAACTTAACGTCGTCGGGCACCACAAAGTCCCGTCCCTCGTAATAGGCATTCGCCTTTGCGCCCCTTAGAAGGAACTGCGCGCCCCGAGTGCTCGCACCAAGTCTGATGCGATCATTGCGCCTGGTCTCGGCCACGACCGCAAGCAGGTAGTCGAGCACGCTTTCGTCGACCCTCACGCTCTCTACCTCGGCCTGCATCCTCAGTATCTCGCTCGGAGTGACCACCGCCCCCATGCGCTCGATGGTGTCGAGGTCGGTCTGCTCAAGTAGGGCCTCTCGCTCGTCTTCCTTCGCTGGGTAGCCGAGTCTCAGGTGGAGCATGAAACGGTCGAGCTGGCTCTCGGGCAGTGGGAAAGTGCCCCTGTACTCCATTGAGTTCTGCGTGGCGACGACCATAAATGGCTCCGGGAGGGTGTAGGTTTTGCCGTCAAGGGTCACCCTGCCCTCGTTCATGGCCTCAAGCAGTGCTGACTGGGTCTTCGGTGACGTCCTGTTTATCTCGTCTGCGAGCACTATGTTGGCGAAGACCGGGCCCTTCTTGAACTCGAAATCGTGCTTCTCGGGATTATAGATATTCAGCCCTATGATGTCGGAAGGCAGGAGGTCAGAGGTAAACTGCACCCTGTTAAACGTGCCGCTCATGGCGCGGGCAAGCGTAAAGGCCAAGGTGGTCTTGCCAACACCCGGGACGTCCTCTATCAGTAGGTGCCCCCTGCCCAGAAGCGTGCAAATCGATAGCCGCACCGCCTCGGGCTTACCCTTTATTATCTGCGTAAGTCTGGCCTCAAGCGCCCTGAGGCTGCCGCTCGCTGTCTGCTCCATATCCATCGACTTTCCGTCCATCACTTTTATGTTATCACCAACACGCCGAATCGGTCTAATCTAACGAATAACTAGCCACAATTATATCATAATTTACTTTAATTGCAAGTGCTTATGATATTGATTATTAAGGCATTTAAAAGAATTGCTATGGGTTGGTCAGTTGAAGCCGTTGGATGGCGGTGGCGCGGCCCGAGTCGTCGTTGATATCGACCACCACTGCGCACAGGACGGTCGGGCCCTTGGCGACCTCGAATCTCGTGGGTATCTGGTAGAGGAACCTCTCGAGGACCTGCTCGTTCTTGACCCCAATCGTGGAGTTCTCGGGGCCGGTCATGCCCACGTCGGTGATGTAGGCCGTGCCCTTGGGCAGTATCTTCTCGTCGGCTGTCTGAACGTGAGTGTGTGTGCCAATGAGTGCGCTCACCCTGCCGTCGAGGTAGTGGCCAAGGGCGATTTTCTCGGACGTGGCCTCGGCATGAACGTCCACTATGATAATGTTGGTCTCCTTGGAAAGCCTCTCGATCTCCCTGTCGGCGGCCCTGAACGGGCAGTCTATGTAGGGCATGAATATCCTTCCCTGCAGGTTCAGCACTGCCACGGTACGCCCGCCCACAGGGTATAGCAGACTCCCCCTGCCCGGGGTGCCCGCCGGGTAATTAAAGGGCCTCAGCACCCTATCTTCCTTATCGAGGTATGGAACGGCCTCTTTCTTGTCCCAGATGTGGTTGCCACTCGTAATAACGTGCACGCCCATGTCGAAGAGCTCAGTGGCGGACTTCTCGTTGATGCCGAACCCGCCGGCCGAGTTCTCGCCATTTACTATCACGAGGTCGAGCTTGTAGCGGTCTATCAGCTTGTGCAGGTGAGCCCTGAGCGCCGTCCGCCCGGGCCGTCCTATGATATCGCCTACAAATAATACCTTCATCGTCTATCGTCCTTCAGAAATTATAACAGGCCGGGAGCGCCGCAGTTCTGGCATTCCCGGCCCGTTGCAGACTCCAAGCTCACTACTTAGCGTACTCTACGTATCTTGCTTCCCTCACCACGGTAACCTTTATCTGCCCGGGGTAGGTCATCTCCGACTCTATCTTCTTTGAGAGATCCTTGGCTATGTTCCACGCCATGTCGTCGTTGATGTTGTCGGGCTTCACGATTATCCTAAGCTCGCGCCCGGCCTGAATGGCGTAGCATTTATCAACGCCTTCGTAGGACATTGCCATCTCCTCGAGCTTCTCGAGGCGCTTGAGGTAGTTCTCGATGCTCTCGCTCCTAACACCGGGCCTCGCGGCCGAGAGAGCGTCCGCTGCTGCCACAAGGGCCGCCTCGGTGGACTGAGCATCTACGTCGCCGTGATGGGCCGCTATGGCGTTAACTACAAGTTCCTTTTCGCCGTGTTTCTTGGCCACACGTGCGCCGATGTCTGCGTGGGGCCCCTCTATCTCGTGGTCCAGTGCCTTGCCAATGTCGTGAAGGAGGCCCGCCCTCTTGGCGAGCTTGGAGTCCACGCCGAGCTCGTCGGCCATCATACCGGCGAGGTATGCGACCTCGCGCGAATGCTGAAGCACGTTCTGCCCGTACGACGTCCTGTACTTCAGCCTGCCTATGGTTCTGATGATGTCGGCATCTACGCCTGATAGCCCCAGGTCGAAGACTGCCTTCTCACCCTCCTCCAGGATGGTGTTATCGACTTCCTTGGTGACCTTGCCCACGACCTCTTCTATCCTTGCCGGATGAATCCTGCCGTCGGTGAGGAGCCTTTCGAGCGAAAGCCGGGCTATCTCCCTCCTTACGGGGTCGAATGCCGACAGTGTGACAAGCTCAGGTGTGTCGTCAACTATCAGGTCGACGCCGGTGGCGGCCTCTAGGGCGCGGATGTTTCTGCCCTCTCGGCCGATGATCCTGCCTTTCATGTCGTCGCTGGGCAGGCTGACGGCGGTCACTGTGGCGTCGGCGATGTAGTCGCTCGCGTAGCGTTGCACGGCGCCCCCGATTATCCACTGCGCCTTTTTCCCCGCCTGAATCTTGGCCTCGTCCTCTATCTCCTTGGCGAGCTTGGCGGCATCGAAGCGGCTTTCTTCCTCAACCTTCCTGAACAGCTCTGCCTTGGCGTCCGCAGCGCTCAGGCCCGAAAGCTTCTCGAGCACGGCAGTTTGCTCGCCGATGAGACTGTCGATCTTGCGCTCCTTGTCCTGAAGGGCCTGTTCTCGCTGGCCCTGTTCGCGCTCCCTCTTCTTAAGCTCCGAATCTCGTTTTTCTGCCTGTTCGAGCTTTTTATCGAGGGTATCGTCCTTTTGTCTCAGACGCCTCTCGGTCTGGTTAAGCTCTTTCTGTCTTTCTTTGATCTCGTTTTCGGCATCCTGCTTGGCCTGATAGACAATGTCCTTGGCCTCGACCTGCGCCTCCCTTTTGATGGTGGCGGCCGCTTTCTCGGTCTCCCGTTCGATGTTCTGGCGTTCTTTCTTCACTGCCGTCCACTCGGCCTTGAGAGTCTTCTTGTAAAGCAGGCTGAGCACGACACCGGAGGCAATACCAGCTACAATCGCAATCAGAACGTACCCGATTTCCATGAGGCAGTCCCTCCTTATACCTTTCAGTTCAGGGAAGGACAGAAGCGAGGCTATTTGGTGATTATTTGGATTTTATTGGTAAAAACAGGGTTTTATGTTTTCATGCCCTGGAGGGTCCGTATCCCTCTCTGATAAATCTATTGAATCAATAGGCTCAACCAGCAACCCAATAAAATCAAAACCCGCCCTGCCGTTGGGGTGATGAATTAGATCCGCCTGCAGACAGGTGGGTGCTCTAAATGAGCCATAAGGCTTTCTTCCCGTTACCGGGAAGACCTGCTCACCGGTCTCACTACCCGAGCTCCCAAAAGATCTAATTTGATGGATCAACATTATCACCCTATCACTAACAGGGCAGGTTATTCTGTCCAACCCTTACATATTTTATAACAGATATCAAGGTATAAACACAATGAAAAAATTAAAGTTCACGCACGCTCAACCGTCATAAAACAGCCCCTGAAGCGCGGCGAGAAAACTGTACACATGGCTGGGATTTCCGTGGCTCATCTGGCCGCCTACTATCCTTGTCATATCCCCTTATTTATGTTACTCTTTCTGATGCTTAAGAACGACCGCTGGATACTCGAGATGGCCCGTAAAGGCATGATAGAACCCTTCAATGAATCCCTCCGCACCGAGGGGGTTATATCGTCGGGTGTGGGCTCTTACGGGTATGACATGAGGATAGCCGACGAATTCAAGATTTTCAGGGGCCGCCCGAATGGCATTACCGACCCCAAGAACAACGACCCCGAGAGCTTCGAGGACTACAAGGGCGAGGTCTGCGTGATACCTCCTAATTCGTTCGTCCTGGGACGCTCCGTCGAGTATTTCAGGATTCCGAGGGATACACTGGTCATCTGTTTTGGAAAGTCCACCTACGCCCGTTCCGGCGTGGTCGTAAACGTAACCCCGCTTGAGCCAGAGTGGGAAGGAAACGTAACCATATCCGTATGCAACACGTCGTCCTCACCAGTTAAGCTCTATTCTAACGAGGGAATCGCCCAGCTCGTCTTTTTGGGTGCCGATGAGCCCTGCCAGACCTCCTACGCCGATAGGTCCGGCAAGTACCAGGCTCATAAAGACATAACACATTCGAGGACCTGATGGGCAAGGATAAGATAATACTGGCGCTCGACGTCAACGACCCGGGCTACGCTCTTGAGATAGTGGACAGGTTTAGCGAGCACATCTCGGTCTTCAAAGTGGGTCTCGAGCTTTTCACCACGGCCGGGCCATCCGTAGTCGCCGCCATCCAGGACCGCGGGAAGAAGGTATTCCTAGACCTCAAGTTTCACGATATCCCCAATACCGTAACAAGGGCCGCGCTTACCGCCGCGAGGCTCGGCGTCTATATGTTCAACGTCCACGCCTCAAGCGGTCTTCAGGCTATGAAGAGGTGCCACGACCAGGTCGTTGAGACCTGCCTCAAGGAGAACATCGACCGCCCGTTGATGCTCGGCGTGACAGTGCTCACAAGCATAGCGCCCGAGATGCTCCGAGAGGAGTTTGCGATACAGCACAGCCTCCGCACCCATGTAAAACACCTCTCAACGCTCACTCAACAGGCCGGGTTCGATGGCGTCATAGCCTCGGGGCACGAGGTCTCCCTCATTCGCAGCCGCTGTGGCGACGATTTCCTCATAATTACACCTGGCATACGCCCCTCATGGTACCCGCCGGACGACCAGCAGCGAACCATGACCCCCAGGCAGGCCATTCGCGAAGGGGCGGATTATCTCGTTGTGGGCCGCTCGATTCTCGATCAGCCCGACCCCCTCAAAGCACTCGACCTCATCACCGTCGAAATGCTCACTGCAAAATAGGTAAATATACTTTATTTTTCGGGGCTTAAGTAATTTTCCCACTACTGTATTTACCTTATTTTGTGTTATATTACATCTCTGGCGCATAACGTATGTCTACCTTACTAATAAACAAACGTTTTATCACAGGGATTGCATTCATTGCGATTGTGGCCGTCATGTGCCTTGCTCCAGCAAGCGCGCTCGCCGAGACTGTTGGCGTCATCCTGCCTCACGGGGCATACGACTACGAACGCATCCAGCAGGTCCTGAAAGCCAGCCTTGAAAGCGAGAGTCTCACAAGCAACATCAAGTTCCTCCTGCAGCGGCCCTATCCCGACCCCATCGCCTACAGTAACGCAGCGCGTAAGCTCATTGCCGCGGACGTGGATATTATAGTTGTTTACGGGGCCTCGCCCACCTTCGCAGTGCTAAGGGAAAAGCCCAACATACCCGTGCTTTATGCTGGTGTGTACGAACCCGTCGCAGCGGAGATAAAGGGCAAAAAGGTGGTAGGCGTTTGCACCAAGCTCAACATGTCAAGCCTCGTCAGATATCTCAGGGGAAGCACAACCATTAAAAACATGGGCGTGGTGTATTACAGCTTGGAGAGCGATTCCAAACAACAGCTCGCGGAACTCCAGGAGATAGGCTCCAAGTACGGGTTTAACGTGAGCCCCATTGACCTGAAGTACAGGGCGAACCTGACGGAGCTTCTCGATAAATCCAACGCAGACGCTTTCATCATAACTTCATCCATAATGGCAGTTGACTATCTGCCGACAATCTTAAATGTGGCCACCGCCAACAAGATTCCCACCGCGTCAATGATTACCAGAGAGGACTCCGCCGCGCTGATAACGCTTACCGCCGACCCCGTGGACCAGGGCAAACGCCTGGCGCAAATGGTCACTCAACTGAGCAATGGTAAAAGCGTGGGCCAGATAGACGAATATTGCGCAAGGAAGGTTGAGCTCGTGTACAACGTCAAGGAGGCCACCCGCATGGGCCTGAAGATATCGGTGGACCTCGTGACTGAGGCAACTAAGCTGATAAATAAATGATGAAGAAAATATTTCATATAAGCCTATGCGCCATTCTTCTTGTGGCAACTATACTTGCCGTACCGCGGATATCGCACGCCGAGGACGAGTTTCTCATCGGCCTCATACCGGAGGAGAACATCTTTAAGGCAATAGAAAAGCACAGGCCGCTCGAGGCATATCTGAGCACCGAGCTCGGCGTTAAGGTGAAGTTCACCATTCTGAGCCGCTACGGTGACATCGTGGACAGGTTTACATCGAGGGATATGGACGGGGCCTTCTTCGGAATATACACATCCATGCTCGCCGCGGACAAGCTAAACGTTGAACCGGTAGTGAGGTCAGTCAACCTCGACGGGAGCACCACGGCAAGGGGCGTGCTCTTCGTTCGAAAGGACAGCGAAATAAGAACGCTCAAGGACATGAAAGGCCGCCGTGCCTCTTTTGTTGATAAGGCTACGGCCGCGGGCTACATATTCGTGATGGCATATCTTAAGAACCACGGAGTCCGCGATACGGAGAATTTCTTCAGCGAATACTCCTTTACCGGGAGCCACGACTCCACTGTGTACGCGGTGCTTGACGGCAGGGCCGACGTGGGGGCGGCAAAGAGCAGAGTGCTCGACAGGCTCATCACCAAGGACCCGATGATCGGCGAGGAACTCTACATCATAGCCGATTCACCTTTCCTGCCCGACAACACCCTGATGATACGAAAAGACCTCGACCCGGCACTTAAGCAAAAGCTTAAAGACGCTCTATTAAAACTCGACAGGACGCCCGAGGGGCTGAAGATACTGGAGACACTCGGCATTAAAAGGTTCATAGACGCAAGCGACGAGGATTTCTCGGCGGTGCGCTCGCTTACAAATGAGGCGGGGATAACTCCGGGAGAATGAGCACTTGAGGAATAAACTGATATATTCGCTTTTCTCGCTATTCGCCCTGTTCCTTCTGGGTGCGGTGATAAGCATGCTCTACATGTACAGGACCACCGAGCATCTGAAGAGCGTTATCGCCCTGCACCGCGTCGAGATAATCAGGCAGGACCTCGTCATCAGCGCCCAGACGGTCCAGTCGAACCTCTATACCTTCGGTACCGTCTTCGGCCCCGAACTGGACATCATCGTTGATAACGTGATAGACCTGGGCCATTCGGCCAACCGCTGCCTCGATTGCCACCACAGCCCGGAAATCACCGAGCGCCTGGTAGAGGTCAACAGCATCGTGGACCAGTACAAGGACGCCTTGAGCCACCTTATCACTACATCGGCGAACCCCGAGAGGGTGGACAGGCTTAGATCGGTAGCAATCAACATAGGCGCCACACTTCTGTCTAAAACTCAGGAAATGGCTGTAATCGCAGGCGAGCGCCTCAACAAAATGTCTATCAACGCCATAGCAGAGATAGAGAACTCGAGGATCATCCTTATCGCTACACTTGTGCTCTCGTTCTTCATAGCCCTTGCCATCGCAATTACCATGACAAGGCAGATAACGGAGCCCATATACGAGCTCGTGGACGCCACGAGAAAGATCAAGGGCGGGGATTACGGCTATACGACTAATTTCACCGCTAAGGGCGAGTTCGGCGAACTCATCTCCTCATTCAACGAAATGAGCGTCTCGCTTAAAGACGGTAACGAAAGAATAATGCATAACCTCCAAAACCTCTCGAACCTCTACTCCACCACCCTCACCTTCCACGCCATCACGAGCAAAGACGATATTTTCCGGGAGGTGGCATACGGGGTTTCGGAGATTGTGGGCGCGGAGCAGTGCGGTCTGATGCTACCGGAGGGAGACGAATTCCTCCATATGGCGCCCGCAGTGGGCCTCGACGACGCGGCCATATCCAGTCTGCGGGCCCCCCTCGAAAAGGTCCAGGAGCTATACCAGAGCACCAAACGCAGGGCGCTGGTTCTTAACGACGGAATAGAGGAATCTCCCACCGTGGCGGCGGATACGCAGCTTGGGGTCAAAAACGTGATGTTCGTCTGGGTCAGGCATAAGGGCGACCTCATAGGCGCCATAAGAGTGGCCAACAAGAAAAACGGAGGCTTCACCGAAGAGGACGTTAACCCGCTCGCTATATTGGCTAACAACTTATCGGTCGCTCTCGAGAACGCCAAGCTATACGAAGACCTGAGGCTGCAGATGCAGGAGCTAAGGAGCGCGCAGGAGCAGCTTATTCAGGCCGCAAAGCTCGTCGCTATCGGAGAGCTTGCCTCAAATGTCGCGCACGAGATAAACAACCCCCTCACGAGCATTCTCGGCTACGCAGAGCTTATCAAGGAGGAGACCGAACTCGGGAGCATCATGCGGGACGTGGAAGTCATCGAAAGCGAATCTCTTAGAGCGAGGGATATTGTTCACCAGCTTCTCGAGTTCTCGCGC
>Ga0055448_10000114_pt1 | contig 17598 bp, 16 predicted proteins | sample China_Galinas_PW_4_FD_57744 | JGI IMG/M metagenome (GOLD analysis project Ga0055448, IMG submission 57744) | Wetland microbial communities from San Francisco Bay, California, USA, that impact long-term carbon sequestration - China_Galinas_PWA_D2 | ecosystem: Environmental > Aquatic > Marine >... | reverse complement strand
CTTACGCGATACTTCGTCCCGCCGTAATATTCGGCGGCGAGGACATACTGATTAACAACATCGCGTGGTTCGTGCGCAGGTTCCCGGTGTTCGGGGTCTTCGGCTCGGGGCGCTACAGGCTCCAGCCAATCTATGTGGACGACCTCGCCGGGCTCGCCGTGGAGCACGGGGAGTTAAGAGACAACGTTACGGTTGACGCCATAGGGCCCGAGACGTTTACTTACAGGGAGCTTGTCGAGGACATCGGGGAGATACTCGGCAAGAAGCGGCCCGTCATATCCATCAGTCCCTCGGTGGGGTTCGCGGTGGCGCGAATTGCCGGGGCTCTTCTGAATGATGTAATTATCACGAGGGAGGAAATAGACGGACTCATGGAAGACCTCCTTTATGTGGACGCGCGCCCGGCGGGCACGACCAGGCTCACCGGCTGGGCCAGTGAGAACGCCCATACCCTCGGGCTTCACTACCACAGCGAGCTCGCAAGACGAAGGTAGTTCGGGCGGATAATACGCCTGTCTAAAACCCCTCAAAAACAAAAGGGAATCGATAGTTTCATTGACAAAACCGGGCCAACTCATATATCATATCAATTATTTGTTATACGTGAGTCTTCTTTAGTGTGAAGGCCGATCTCAGAGCAAAAAGGAGCGACAGATGATCCCAGCGAAGATGGTAATGTGCAGGAGCGCGGCGGTTTTTCAGGACAGCAACGTCCTCGAGGTGGTTAGGAAAATGATGGCCCACGGCTGCCCGAGCATGCCCGTGGTTAACGACGATGCCGAGATAATGGGCATGGTCAGCATGTGCGACATTCTTAAAGTAGCAAAGACCGAGGGCAAGGACGTCGATAAGGTGACGGTCGACAAGATAATGACGGCCGTGCCCGCAACGGCGGACCCCGAGCAGTCGATCGAAGAGATAGCGGCCCTCATGGCCGACAGCAGTTACCCGGTAATTCCCATAGTGAAGGGCAAGAGGCTCGTCGGTCTCATCAGTGCCCGCGAAGTGGTTGACGCGCTCGTCGATCCTCACCTGCTTACGGCGCTCGCGGCCTAAGGGACTTTTTTTAGCGGAAGCGCGCCCGTAAGCTGGAAATCTGGAATATCCCGGGTGCGCTGAAAAGGGCTGCTGTCACATCAGCCGCGTGATTGCCGGGGCTATTTCTTCAGGATCTTTTCGACCGAAGGGAAGCGACCGAGTTCCGTGTGCGGCAGGAACATGGCGCTCATGTACTCGTCCATGTAGCGTCCCGAGACCGACAGCTCCACGTATGTCATCATGGACGCAACGTTCTCGGCCTCCACTCTCAGGTCTTCCGACAGCAGCGTGAGGTACGCTCCCGCAACCGAGGTGTTGCCAAGGTACTCGAACCTCTCGACCGGAATGTCCGGGAGCATGCCCATCACCACGGCGCGCTCGATATCGATGTAGCGTCCGAAGCCTCCGGCGATATAGACCTTCCGGATGTCTTCCATGCTCATGCCCACCTCGCTCACAAGAAGGCTAACGCCGGCGTAGATGGCGGCCTTGGCGCGGAGGATGTTCTCGATATCCACCTCGGTAAGCGTGATGAGCCCGCTCTCTCCCTTGTGTATGACGAACTCAGAGCCCTCTTCGCCCTTAACGAGCAGCTCCGGCGGGAGGCTGTCGCGGAACTTGCCCTTCTGGTCGAGCACTCCCGTGAGGAACATCTCCGATATGGCCTCTATCATTCCAGAGCCGCAGATGCCGGTGGCCGGGCCGTCGCCTATGACGGAAATGCTCGGCGTAAACGTTGCGGGGTCTATCTTTACCTTCTCTATGGCGCCGTCCGTGGCGCGCATGCCGTGGCGTATGCCGCTTCCCTCAAAGCACGGGCCCGCGGATGTCGCCGCGCACATGAGCCACTCGTTGTTGCCGAGGGCGATCTCGCCGTTGGTGCCTATGTCCATGAAGAGGGCGAGCTCCTCCTTGCGGTGCATCTTGCTTGCTAGCACTCCGGCCACGATGTCGCCGCCCACGTAGCTTGCCACCTGCGGAAGCGTGTACACGGGGCCGCGGCGGTTTATCTTGAGGTTGGCGCTCCTGGCCTGCCAGCGCGGGTACGAGTTGAGCGTCGGTATGTAGGGCTCTTCCCTTATGGTGCCGGGGTCGAGGCCCCAGAAGAGCTGTGTCATCGTCGTGTTGCCCGCGATGGTGGCGCACTCTATGGAGTCGCGCTCAATATTGTGCTTTGAGGCGAGCACAGAGGTGAGGTCGTTGATGTCGGAGACGACGGCGCGCCTGAGCTCCTCGAGGCCGCCGCCCTCGGTGGCGTGCACTATGCGGGTTATGATGTCGTCGCCCCAGCGCATCTGCGAGTTATATGTGAGGCCCACGTCGACTATCTTCCCGTCTGCGAGGTCCACGAGGTAAACCACGACCGTCGTGGTGCCAATGTCCACGGCGATGCCGTATTTCTTGTCGCTGCCCACGGGGGATACGAACACGGCCTCCGGGGCATCGGCCGAGGCGGTATGGGTGAGCGTAACGTTCCATCCTGCGTCCCTGAGCGCCTGTCCCATGGTGGAGACGAAGTCGCGCGAGAACCGCATGCCGGAGAGTCCTGACTCATCGAGAGAGCGCCTCATGCGAGCGAGGTCGCTTATGTTGTCGTCGAGCGTCGGGGGCGGTAGCGTGAGAGATACGTGGCCCACAAGCGGCGTGATGCCCGCCCCTTCGGGCAGGTACTCGTCGGGCCTGGTGATGCCCGAGACCGCTATTTTCTGACCCACCACGAGACGCGAGCCCTCGGGTATCTCTATGAGGACGTCTCCCTTCGGAAACGCCCTGCAGGCAAGCGCCAGTCCTTCCTGCTTGTCGGCGTCGCTTATCTTGCCGGGAGAGGGTATGTCCGCCTTGCCCTCGACAATTCTTACCTTGCACTTGCCGCACGTGCCCTTGCCCCCGCACGAGGCGGTGAGGTATATCTCCTGCCGCCAGAGGGCGTGGAGGATGCTCTCGCCTTCCTCAACCGGTACCGTTTTGCCTGTAGTGAGCTTTATTTCCATAACGTAATTCATAGTATTATATACTACTTTGAACGATGAACAAGACCCTTAAAAAACTGCTCATATTCGCTCTTAAAGTGTCCGTTGCGGGAGCGCTGCTTTACCTCGTGCTCAGGCAGGCCGGGGGCGGTGACGTCAGGGCCGGGGCGAGTAAGGTCGTCGGCCTTATCCTGAGCGTGCACCCGGCGGCATTCGTCGCCTCGGTGGCGCTTTACCTCGTGGCGCTGAGCCTGGGCACAAAGAGGTGGAGCCTCCTTCTGCCGGGGAAGTTCCGCTTCAGGCGGCTCTATTCGCTCTACCTGGTGGGCTCGTTCTTCAGCACCTTCATGCCCGGCCTGGTGGGGGGCGACGCGGTGAAGATCTACTACCTCTACAAGGAGACGGGCGAGGGCGCCAAGGCGCTGAGCTCCGTGTTCATGGACCGCTACATCGGCTTCTGCTCGCTCATGCTCATTGGGCTTGCCGCGTACCCATTCGGGTTTAAGTACATAAGAGGCTCTTGGATAGAGTGGGCCCTTCCGCTCATAGTCCTATGCTTTGCGCTTGTGAGCCTCGTGGTCTTCGGTCTGAGAATAGGCAAGAGGATACAGGTGGTGGGCAAGCTGCACGACTACTTTCACACGTACAGAAAGAAATACGACGTCATCGTAAAGGCGCTGCTACTTTCCTTTACGCTCCAGCTGATAATAATCTTCGGCATCTACCTTCTCTCTTTGGGGCTTGGCCTGAAGATGCCGTTCTCGGCGCTCCTCGTGTTCATCCCGATAATTACGACCGTAGCCACCGTGCCCATCTCGCTTGCGGGCATCGGGCTCAGGGAGGCCGCGGCGGTGCTGCTCTTCGGCACTGTAGGCCTTGAGGCCGACAGCGCCATGGCGCTCTCGCTTGCGTGGTTTACGATGGTGGCCGTGGGCGGGCTTGCCGGGCTGTTCCAATACTTCAGGATAAAGGGCGCCTCGGCGAAGTCGCCCCCGCATAAACGGCCCGAATGATTTAAAATATGGCTGACATGGAAAAAGACGCAAAGATATACCTTGCCGGGCACACCGGGCTTCTTGGCTCGGCCCTCATGCGGAAGCTCGCGGAGGAAGGCTACGCAAACGTCGTGACCCGCACGCACTCGGAGCTCGACCTGACCCGGCAGGCGGATGTGGAGAAGTTCTTTGCCGAGGAAAAACCCATGTACGTCTTCCTTGCCGCGGCCAGGGTGGGCGGCATATACGCAAACAGCACCTACCCCGCGGAGTTCATCTATGAAAACCTGGCCATTCAGCTAAACGTCATTCACGGCGCTTGGAAAAGCGGGGTGAAGAAACTCCTGTTCCTCGGTACTGGCTGCGCCTATCCGCGCGAGTGCCCCCAGCCGGTAAAGGAATCGTCGCTCATGTGCGGGCCCATCGAGCCCACGAACCTCGCGTTCGGCACGGCGAAAATAGCCGGCGAGATAATGTGCCAGTCCTACGACAAACAGTACGGCGCGGACTTTATCATTGCCGTCCCGACGAATCTTTACGGCCCGGGCGACAACTTCGATCCCAAGGACTCGCACGTCATCCCCGCAATCATGCGAAGGTTTCACGAGGCCAAGGAGCAGGGCGCTCCATCGGTGAGCGTCTGGGGGACGGGAAATCCGAGGCGTGAGTTCATGTATGTGGACGACTGCGCGGAAGCCTGCATATTCCTGATGAACAACTATTCCTCGCCGGAGCTTATAAACGTCGGCACGGGCGAGGGCTGCTCCATAAAGGAGCTTGCCACCGCCGTAAAAGAGGCCGTGGGCTTTAAGGGGGAACTCGAGTTCGACACCACGAAGCCGGACGGTGCGCCGCTCAGGATGCTGGATTCATCGAAGCTTCTTTCGATGGGCTGGAAGCCAAAGACGCCCCTTAAGGAAGGGCTTGAAAGGATGTACCGCTGGTTTCTCGAAAACCCCGACGAGGTAAGGTCGGGGCATTAAGTCTAATCTTCCGCGAGCAGTTCCTTCTCCGACATCAGCTCTCTGATATTGCCAAGAACCTTCAGGGCTTTTGTGTTTGAGGCGTCCACTTTGTGACCCGTGCTCACCATGTAATTGCGTCCAACCCCGGCCCGCTCTCCGGCCTCGATGTCTGACTCTTTGTCGCCCACGAGCACCGAGCGTTCGAGGTCTATCTCGAGAGCGTCCGAGGCCTCAAGCAGCATGCCGGGCGCGGGTTTCCTGCACTGGCAGTATCGCTTGTACGGGCCCGTGCCCTCCTCGGGGTGGTGGGGGCAAAAGTATATGCCGTGAATGGTAACGCCGTGCTTTTCGAACTCGCCCCTCATCCAGTCGTTCAGGCGGTGGAAGTCTTCCTCGGTGTAGTAGCCCCTGCCGATGCCCGACTGGTTTGTGATGACCACGACGAGGTAGCCCGCCTTCTGAAAGGCCTCGCAGGTCTCGAACACGCCGTCGATGAAGTGGAAGTCCTCGACCTTGTGGACGTAGTCCTTCTCAACGTTAATGACACCGTCTCTGTCGAGGAAGAGCGCCCGGTGCTTCATTTCTTGCCGAAGAGGGCGGCCTCCACGAGTTCGCAGATCACGTGGCCGAGCGTTATATGGGCCTCCTGTATGCGCGGGGTGTCCTTGGAGGGGACGGCGATGAGGTGCGTGCACTTGTCCTTCATAAGGCCGCCGCCTTTGCCGGTGATGCCCACAGTTATCATCCCGGCCTCAAGCGCCGCCTCGAAGGCCCTTATGATGTTGATTGAGTTGCCCGAGGTGGAGAGCCCAACGAGGACGTCACCCTTTGAGCCCTTGCCCCTGATGAGCCTCGCGTAGACCTCGTCGAAGGAATAGTCGTTGGCCACCGCGGTGAGGTACGAGGTGTTGACATGAAGCGCCTCGGAAAACAGGGGCGCGCGGTCGAAGTAGAACCGTCCGCTGAACTCTGCCGCCAGGTGCTGGGCGTCGGCGGCCGAGCCCCCGTTTCCGCAGAAGAAGACTTTACCCCCGTTTCGGAAGGTGTCCTCAATGACCTTGGCCACCCGGGCCACGGTATCGATGATGCCCTTGTCCTCAAGGACATTTTTCTTGAGTTCGATGGACTCGCCTATTGCCTGTGATATCCTGTCCAACCTCGCACGCTCCTTATCGGTTAGAATTTCGAGCCGCTTGCCTTCGCCCGGGTATTTTAGCATGTGGCGGGCGGTTTTGACCGCACCTGCGCTTTACCGTGATTAGTTATAAATGTTACTATATACGGTGAATAATACGGACTTATATAGGCTTGTGTCGCTGATACGGCACGCCGAGCTCAAGATTGTCGAGGTCTATCCCACCGACATAATGCAGACTCCCGTGCACCTGAGCATCGGGCAGGAGTCAATCGCATCGGCGCTTTGCGCGCACCTCAACCACGACGATATCGCCTACGGCACCCACAGGGGGCACGGCATCTACTTGGCCAAGGGTGGAGACCTGACGGGTTTTTACGCGGAGCTCCTGGGCCGCGTTGACGGATGCTCCGGAGGCTACGGCGGCTCGATGCACCTCATAGACCGTTCGGCGGGCTTTTACGGCACCTCATCGATAGTGGGGGGTGCAATACCGATTGCGGTGGGCGCGGCCATGGGCATCAAGGCCCCGAGGGTGGCGACTGTGCTTTTCGGGGACGGCGCATCGGACGAGGGTATTCTCTATGAGTCGCTGAACTTCGCCAAGCTCAAGGACCTGCCAGTGATATTCGCATGCGAAAATAACCGCTACTCCATCTACACGCATGTCAGCCACCGACGCGCCGCCGAGCCGCACAAGATAGCCGAGGCGTGCAACATAAGGACCGTCCATGTGCCCATCGAGATATCCAACGACGTGGTGGCCCTGCACGAACACCTCAGGGAGCACGTCGAATATGTCCGCGGGGGCAACGGCCCGCTCTTTGTCGAGTGCGAGACCGTCCGCGCCGTGGACCATCACGGCGGGGGAAGCGACGTCGAGAAGGGCATGAGGCCCAGCGAAGAGGCAGACCTCGCGCGCGAGCACGACCCGCTCGAGGTGGCCCGAAGACAGCTCGATCCCGCGACGGTGAAAGCGATAGACGAGGAAGTCCTGAAGACGATAGAGGAGGCCTTTGAGGCCGCCATGAAGAGCAAACCCGTTCACATAGAGGTAGATTATGAGCAACTGGGGAACAACCCCTTCGGTTCCTGACGTACTGCCCGATAGCGGGCGTATGAGCACCTACAGCGAGGCCATCTACGAAGCCACGAAGCTGGCGCTCGATGCCGACAGCTCGGTGAGGATCTTCGGCGAGGGCGTGGCCGATCCGCTCGGAAGCTACGGCACCACGCGGGGATTCCACGAGGAGTTCGGCTCGGAGGTATCGTTCGACGTGCCCATCGCCGAGGGTATAATCACCGGTATGGGCGTGGGAATGGCCATGGTGGGGCTCAGGCCGATAATGATACACCCCAGAAACGATTTCATGCTCCTGGCGCTCGATCAGATATGCAACCACGCTGCCAAATGGAATTACATGTATGCGGGTAAGTCGCCTCTGCCAATGGTCGTGCGCAGCGTATCGTGTCGCGGATGGGGCAGTGCGGCCCAGCACTCGCAGGCCATTCACGCAACACTCGCTCATTACCCTGGCCTTACGGTACTCGTTCCGTTTACCCCGATGGACGCCAAGGGATTTCTCATGTGGGCCGCGCTCAAGTCTCAGGGCCCCGTGGTGATAATGGAGAACAAGGGGCTCTGGAAGCTCATGGGCGAGGTGCCCGAGGGCGAGTACTTCTCGGAGCCAGGCCAGCCACAGGTGTTAAGGGAAGGCAGCGACATGACGATGGTGGGCATCTCGCAGGGCAACCTCGACGCGCTCGTCGCGGCGGGCAAGCTCGCCGACGAAGGCATCTCGGTTGAAGTCATAGACGTGCGGTCGCTCAAGCCTCTCGACGTTACGATGATTTGCGAGAGCGTGAAGAAGACGGGCCGCCTCATGGTAATTGACCCAGCGCCCAGGCTCTTCGGCTCGGCCGCGGAGGTAATAAGCCGCGTGATGGAACTCGTGCCGGTTTCGGCATTGAAAGCCTCACCGGTTAGAGTGGCGCTTCCTGATACCCCCGTGCCGGCGTCTTCGGAATCAACTTATTTCTTTACTCATGAGCAGATCGTAAAGCTTGCGAAAAAGCTCATGGCGAAATAATCCTGGAAATATAAAAGCACCAAGGAGGATACGCAGATAATGAACATACTCGTAACCGGAGCGGCTGGATACCTCGGCTCCATAATGGTCCCGGAGCTTCTGAGGCTGGGGCATAAAGTAGCGGTGGTGGACAACTTCATGTTCAACCAGGCATCGCTTCTGGAATGCTGCAACGACGACAATTTCAAGGTAATAAGGGGCGACGCGCGCGACAAGGACCTAATGAAGGGCCTCATGAAGGACGCCGACGCCATCTTCCCGCTCGCCTGCCTCACGGGCGCGCCGCTTTGCAAGAAGGACCCGGTTGGCGCACAGACCATAAACTTCGACGCCATCAAGATGCTCCTCGATATGAGGAGTAAGGACCAGGTGTTCATATTCCCAACCACAAACAGTGGCTACGGCGTTGGAGAGGAGGGGATCTACTGCACCGAGGAGACCCCGCTTAACCCCATATCCATATACGGACAGCTCAAGGTGGAGCTCGAAAAGATACTGCTCGACGCGGGCAACTGTATCACCCTGAGGCTTGCGACGGTCTTTGGCGCAAGCCCCCGCATGAGGCTCGACCTTCTGGTGAACGATTTTACTTATCGCGCAGTCTTCGATCGCTTCATAGTGCTCTTTGAGAGCCACTTCAAACGTAATTACATCCACGTGCGCGACATCACGAAGGCATTTGTGCATTGCCTGGATAACTTCGACAAGATGAAGAACGAGCCCTACAACGTCGGCCTGAGCGACGCGAACCTCTCGAAGTGGGAGCTCTGCGAGGAGATAAAGAAGCAGGTCCCCGATTTCTACTTCGTCGAGGCCAAGGTGGGCGAGGACCCGGACAAGCGCAACTACATCGTGAGCAACGAAAAGATAGAGGCCACCGGCTTTAAGCCCGACTACTCGATTCAGAGGGGCGTGGCGGAGCTCCTCAAGGCGTTCCAGGTGATAAAGAGGAACCAATTCGCAAACGTATAGCGAGGCGTGAAGGCGGGACATGGGCGACAGGCTTGACTTACTTCTAATAAACCCCGGCAACTGGTCGGCTATATACGGGCAGGTCGGAAAACTATCCTGCATCGCCCCGCCGCTGGGCATCGGCCTCATCGCCTCGGTGGTAAGGGACAGGGGATTCAGCGTCGAGATAATAGATGCCGAGGCCATGAACCTGAGCCCCGAGCACGTGGGCGACATGGTTGCAGAAAAGAACCCACTTCTTGCCGGCGTCTCTGCCTTTACTCCGAAGATGACCGCCGCCACCGAGACCGTGCACTTCATCAAGCAGAAGGCCCCGCACGTCAAGACCATAATGGGCGGCCACCATCCGGCTGCCCTCCCCGAAAAGACCCTCCTCGAGACTGAGGTGGATTTCGTCTGCGACTCCGAGGGCTACTACCCAACGGCGGGACTGCTCGAGGTTCTGAGGACGGACCCCGGGGCCGGTGAGGTCGCGGTCGAGGGCATTTGCTATAAGAAAGACGGCAAGGTTATTAAGAACCCCCCGGCACCGCTCGTGAAGGACCTCGATGAGCTGCCGTTCGTGGCCTGGGATATGCTGCCCATGGACAAGTACAGGGCCCACAACTGGCACTGCTTCGGCTTCGACAGCAGGGAGCCCTATGCGGTGGTATTCAGCAGCATGGGCTGCCCGTTTAACTGCTCCTATTGTTCGGTTAACGCCGTGTACGGACGCAGCGGCTTCAGGACGCGCAGTCCCGAAAACTTCGTGCAGGAAATTGACATGCTTGTCAGCAAATACGGGCTCAAGCATGCCGAGATAGTGGACGACACATTCACCGTAAACAAAAAACGCGTCCACAGGATATGCGACCTCCTCATAGAGGGAAACTACGGAGTGAACTTCTGGGCCTATGCCCGTACCGATACGGTGGATCCCCCGCTGCTCGATAAGATGAAGCGGGCGGGCATAAACTGGGTGGCCTATGGGTTTGAGAGCGGAAGCGAGCTCGTCAGGCAAGGCGTACGCAAGGGGCAGAAAAAAATATGGGACGCCGTGAAAATGACGTACGACGTGGACATGAGCATAATCTCGAACTTCATATTCGGCCTCCCCGACGACAACCTCGAGACCATGCAGGAGACCCTGAACCTGGCCAAAGAGATAAACGGCGAGTACGCTAACTTTTACGCGGCCATGGCTTATCCCGGCTCCGAGCTATACAGGCAGGCGGTGCGTGAAGGATGGAGGCTGCCCGACGACTGGCCGGGCTACTCGCACTACGCATACGATACGTTGCCGCTTTCCACGAAATATCTGAGCGGCCCGGAGGTGCTCAGGTTCCGCGACTATGCTTTTAACGAATACTACACGAATCCAAAGTACCTCGAGAAGGTCAGGAAGAAGTTCGGCCCCGAGGTCGAGGAGCAGATACGGAACATGACGAAGATAAAGCTAAGACGAAAGTATCTTGAAGAGGGGGATAAATGATCATATCGAAGACGCCGTTCAGGATGTCGTTCTTTGGCGGCGGGACGGACTACCCCGTTTATTACCGCGAGCATGGGGGTTCCGTGCTTGCCACGACATTCGATAAATACTGCTACATCACATGCCGGGTGCTCCCACCATTTTTCGAGCACAAGCACCGGGTAGTTTATTCGAGAATAGAGAATGTCAAGAGCATAGACGACGTCGAGCATCCCTCGGTCAGGGCGACGGTGAAATTCATGAACGTAGAAAAGGGACTCGAGATACATCACGACGGCGACCTCCCGGCGCGGACCGGCCTTGGGTCGAGCTCGTCGTTCACCGTGGGTTTGCTGCACTCGCTGTATGCGCTCAGAGGTGAGATGCCATCGAAGATGAAGCTCGCCACCGAGGCTATCCATGTCGAACAGGACATTATAAAGGAGAACGTGGGCTCGCAGGACCAGGTCTCCGCCGCGTTCGGAGGATTCAACCTCATCAGGTTTGAGACGGACAATACCATCCAGGTCAGCCCGGTAATAATCAGCCGCGAACGGCTGCAAGAGCTTCAGGATAGCATAATGCTGTTTTTCACCGGGTTTTCGAGGTTCGCCTCCGACATAGCGAAGGATCAGATCAAGAGTACACCGAAGAAGAAGGTGGAGCTCGGTACAATGCACCAGATGGTCGAGGAGGCGATGACGATACTCAATAGCCCCAAGACCGACATAGGCGAGTTCGGCAAGCTACTGAACGAGTCATGGAAGCTTAAACGCGGCCTTACGAAGAGTATAACCACCGACTTCGTGGACGACATGTACGAGACCGCCATAAGGGCCGGAGCGCTGGGCGGCAAGCTTCTTGGCGCTGGGGGCGGAGGCTTCGTGATAGTCTTCGCGCGCAAGCAGGACCAGCCTAAGATAGCTGAGAAGCTCGGTCACCTCCTCAGGGTTCCGTTCAAGTTCGAAAACACCGGCAGTCAGATAATCGTCTACCAGCCAAACGCGCTTTACTGAGAAACTCATGCTGCGGCCAGCCGACATAGACGTAGTCATCATCTGCGGGGGGCTCGGCAAACGCCTGAGGTCTGCCGTGGCAGACAGGCCGAAGCCAATGGCCGAGATTGGCGGAAAACCCTTCCTCGAGATACTCATCGACTACGTTGCGGGATTCGGTTTCAGGCGTTTTGTGCTGTGCACTGGGTACATGGGAGAGATGATAGAGGAGCACTTCAGGGGGCGCAAGAACCTGGAGTTCGTATTCTCCCGCGAAGACAAACCGCTCGGTACGGGCGGGGCTCTGAAGCATGCCGAGGCAGCTATAGAAAGCCCGCATTTCCTCGCCATGAACGGCGATTCCCTCTGCAATATGGACATGAGGGCGTTCCTTGATTTCCATGCCTCGCACGGCTCGGCTGTTTCGCTTGCGCTGGTTGAGCCCAAGCAGGGGGCCGAGTACGGGGCGGTTGCTATAGACAGCGCCGGCAGGGTAACGAGCTTCACGGAAAAGAAGGCCGCATCGGCGTACATCAACGCGGGTGTGTACGTTTTCTCGCACGGGGTGCTTGGCATGATCCCCAGGGGCGAGGAATACTCGCTTGAGTACGGGCTGTTCCCGTCGATGATGCTTGCGCGCGGGGTGTACGGATACGTGACAGGCGCGGAACTCATCGACATCGGCACGGCCGAGAGATACGCAAAGGCCCGCGATCTTCTGGGCAGGATGATAAGGGGGCGCGACGGATGAGGCGGGTCTACCTGTCTTCTTCGTGCCTGCGGGGCGAGAGAATCGGCGATGTCGTAGAAACACTCGCCCGCGCCGGAGTAAAGGATATAGAGCTCTCGGGCGGGACTTCGCACTACGAATCGATAGTTGATGACCTTCTGAGGCTCAAGGAGGAGTACGGGCTTCATTATCTCGTCCACGGATATTTTCCGCCGCCCATGGAGGATTTCGTAATTGACCTTGTGCGTGGACGGGAGAGGGCTATGGAGTTCATTGGCGGCGCGCTGGAGACGGCAATGAGGCTCGGCTGCGACATGTACTCAACCCATGCCGGCTTTACGGTGGACGTGCTGCCACTTACCAGGGGCGAGACACTTGCCGAGCAGTCCCCCGTAGATAAGCGTGAGGCAACGGAAATCTTTTATAATAATATCCAGTCCATAATGGACCTTATCGTGGGGCCCGAGGCAAGGTTCGCGGTGGAAAACATGTATCCCCTCATGGGAAGGGCCGATTACTCCATAGTTAGCTCACCCGAGGAGATACTGGAGTTCCTGGAGTTCTCCCGGAGGTGGCCCAACCTGGGTCTCCTTCTCGACCTCGGGCACTTGAACCTGGCGGCCGCGGTCGGGGGCTTCGATAAGGGGGTGTTCGTAAGAGACGTCATCCGTAAGTACGGGGACCGGATATTCGAGATACACATATCCGAAAACGACGGCAAGGCTGATTCGCACGATATCCCGGGCGAAGGCTCGTGGCAGCTTGAAGTCGCGGGAGGGGAAGTCCTTAGAGATGTGCCGGCCACTTTTGAATGGCGGGGAGAGGATATCGCAACGGTAACAGAACGCTACGGGGAGCTTTTGAAGAGCCCTGTGTTTGCTTAACAACCCGAGGAGGCATGGATAAAAGATGAAGATTCCTTCCGGTACGCTATCAGTTACGCCCAGAGCGAAAGAGCTTATAAGGGAGGCGCTTGAGGCGAACCGCCTCTCAAGCGGAAAGCTCGTCAGGGAGTTCGAAAAGAGGTTCGCCGAGGTCACAGGCACGAAGGAGGCAGTGGCGGTGAGCACCGGCACCGACGCCGACGCGCTGGCCCTTGCGGTGCTCTACGATTTCGGCGCCCATCGGGGAGACGAGATAATCGTTCCGGCTCTCTCGTTCGTAGCCACGGGCAACGCGGTGCTGCAGGCGGGGTTCACGCCGGTCTTCGTGGACGTGGAGCGTGAGACGCTGAACATAGACGCCAGCCGCATCGAGGGCATGATAAACGACAAGACCCGCGCCATAATGCCGGTGCACCTGATGGGCAAACCCGCCGACATGGACGCCATCAACGAGATAGCCCAGAGGCACGACCTTTATGTGATAGAGGACGCGGCCGAGGCCCACGGCGCCCAGTACAAGGGCAAGAACGTTGGCACCCTCGGTCATATGGGAGCCTACAGCACATACGTGGCTCACATTATAAGCACCATAGAGGGCGGTGTAGTCACTACCGACAACGAGGACTTCGCCGAAGTGCTGCGCTCTCTGCGCTCCCACGGGAGGGCCTGCAAGTGCAAGTCGTGCGTGCTCAATGTCACGTCCGGTTCCTGCGACAAGCGTTTCAAGTACAGGGAACTCGGGGATATAAGGTTCATATTCGAGCGCGTCGGGTACTCGGCCAAGATGAACGAGCTCGAGGCCGCTGTGGGCCTCGGCAACCTCGATATGTTCGACGAAATATTGGAGAGACGGAGGAAAAATCTCCTATATCTCATAGAAGAGTTTAAGGAATTCGACCCTTACCTGGCCACCATAAAGGAAGAGCCACACGAGAAGATCGGTCCCCACGGCCTGCCGATTATAGTGCAGGAGGCGGCGAAGTTTACCCGTGACGACCTCGTGAGGTTCCTCGAGAAAAATGAGATAGATACCCGAAACCTTTTCCAGTCCATGCCTACACAGTGCGTGGGGTTTGCTTATCTCGGGTACGAGTGCGGCCAGTTCCCCAACGCCGAGTACATGGGTCTGCACGGGTTGCACATAGGTGTGCACCAGGACCTCGGGCGCGATGAATGCGAATACTTCCTTGACAAGGTCGCCGAGTTCCTGGAGCAGAACGTCTGAGCATCAGGCGGTTGATAGATGTCTGAAGAAGTCCGTTCATCCCTTAGGACCGCCGTAAGGGGCTCGGCACTGCTTTTTGCAAGCAGCGCTGCGAGCCTGGTGTTGTGGTTTGTCATCAAGATATGGATCGTCCGGAACATCACCCAGGCTGAGTTTGGTGTCTACGCCCTTGCGCTGACCGTGCTTGCAGTTCTAACGGTGATTGCGAGCCTTGGCATGATAGAAGGCGTGACCAGGCAGATATCGGTCGTACGCGGTGGGGTTGAGACAGGGAAGTTACACGGTATTGTAAAAAGCGCTATTCAGATAGCAATAATATCGAGCCTTGTGTTTGCCGCGTTGCTTTATTACTCATCGAACACGCTTGCTGAGCGGGTTTTCAATATGCCATTGCTTCAGCAGCCTCTGAATATCATATCCGTGGTATTGATCGCGACAGTTTTCCTGAACATATTGGTATCTATCTTTCGTGGATACAGCATGATGCGTGGGAAGGCTTTATATGATGTTTTAGTACCGCTAATTTTCATCATACTGTTATACATTGCGTTTACGATCGAGCATTCCGTCATTGCTATTATTTTTGCGTACCTCGGAGCCCAAATCCTGGTTCTTGTCGGGGGCTCTATTTACGCGGACAGGAAGTTAGACCTACGGCGGATAATGTTTGGCCGTACAGAGACCTGCCGGAAGGATCTGCTTGTATTTTCCTTGCCGCTCTTGGGCGCTGCACTCGCCAGCATGATAATGACGTGGACTGACACCCTGATGATCGGCTATTTCATGCAGGCTAAGGATGTTGGCGTTTATAGCGTTGGAGATTCGCTTGCCCGGCTTCTGATGTTTCCGTTAAGTATTCTGGGTTTCGTATTCATGCCCATTGCGAGTGAGCTATATGCGCGGAGCCGCATGCACGACCTTAAGAGGACGTATCAGGTAATCACTAAATGGGGGGTTATGGCGACGTTTCCGGTGTTTCTCGTGCTCTTTGCCTTCCCGAATATGACGCTTGGTTTCCTGTTCGGGGCACAATATGAGGTGGCGTCTCCTGTGCTGAGAATACTCTCTGTGAGGTTCATGCTATGGCTCTTGATGGGCATGAGCGGAATCCTGCTCACAGCTTTTGGCTCGACGAGGGTGATCATGTGGACTACTTTGACAGGGGCGGTGGCTAATATTACTCTAAACTATATCTTGATTCCAATTAGCGGTATTACGGGTGCGGCATTGTCGACTCTGATTTCAGCATTGGTAACGATGTTACTAAATCTATTTTTCATATTTAGGACAGGCAGGATTCACCCATTTACGTCTCATTACCTAAAACCTATTGCCTATGCCGTCATCATGGCGATTGCGATTTATGCCATAGCCAAGAGTGTCCCCCTTCATTTCTGGTTGCTGCCGATTTATTTTCTCCTTTTCATCGCAGGGTATCTGCTGTCGATTCTCCTGACTCACAGCATCGAGGCGGAAGATATCGATATGTTCGATGCGGTGGCGGCAAAGCTCGGGTTCGACTTGTCCCCCGTCAGCCGTATCCTTAGGAAATTCTCCCATGATTGAGTCTCTTCTGCTAAAATAACTTAATGGAAGAACACGTAGTATGGCATGAGGGTCTTGTAACTAAGCAGGACAGACACAGGCTTAACCGTCACCGGAGCTGCCTCGTGTGGTTCACTGGCCTTCCCGCCTCCGGAAAGTCCACGATTGCGCACCATATGGAGAAGGAGCTCTTTGACCGCGGCATAAGGGCATACGTCCTTGACGGGGACAATATCAGGCACGGCATAAACTCCGATTTGGGCTTCAGCCGCGAGGAGCGCAAGGAGAACCTCAGGCGTATTGCAGAGCTCTCGAAGCTTCTCGTCGATGCCGGCATCGTCGTTCTTGCCGCTTTTGTCTCCCCTTACCACGAGGACAGGGAGTTCGTGAGGGGCATACTGGGAGACGAGAGTTTTTTTGAGATCTACGTCAAGTGTCCGCCCGAGGTCTGCGAGCACCGTGATCCAAAGGGCCAGTACAAGAAGGCAAGAGAGGGCATAATCAAGAACTATACGGGAGTGTCCGCTCCCTATGAAGAGCCGGAAACCCCGGACCTTGTGCTCAATACCGAGGAGCTTGCCGTAGAGGATTCTGTAAAGAGCATCCTTGAGCTGTTGGACAAGAGGAAGTTCATCCTCCTGGTGTAAAACTATATCCATATCCTGATGCGCAATTTCGAAAATAACCTTCACGACAGTCTCGTTGCCATGGCCAAAGAGGCCGGCTATGCGGTACTTGACGTATATGATTCCACTTTCCATGTGGAGTACAAGTCCGACCGTTCGCCGCTTACGGAGGCGGACAAGCGCTCGCATGAGATAATAGCGGCAAGGCTCGGTGAGGTGAGCCCCGACACCCCGGTGCTTTCAGAAGAGGGCAAGGGGGTATCTTACGAAGATCGAATGAATTGGGAACGTTTCTTTCTCGTCGATCCGCTGGACGGGACCAAGGAGTTTATAAACAGGAACGGTGAGTTTACCGTCAACATCGCCCTCATCGAGGGCAACTCTCCGGTCCTCGGAGTCGTCCACGTTCCGGTACAGGGGGTGACATACTTTGCAGTCAAGGGCAAGGGCGCCTTCAGGCAGAAGGGCGATGGCGCTCCGGAAAGGATATCGGTCAGGGAGGCGGATAAGGACGGGCTGGTGGTGGTAGCAAGCCGTTCACATCCCTCGCCCGAGCTTGAGGTCTTTCTGTCCAAGATCAGGGTAAGGGAGAGGGTTTCAAGGGGGAGTTCACTGAAATTCTGCATCGTCGCAGAAGGCGGGGCGGACATTTATCCGAGGCTCGGCCCCACGTGGGAATGGGACACGGCGGCTGGGCACGCAGTTGTGGAAGAGGCCGGCGGAAGCGTGACGGATATAGAAGGCGAGCCGCTTCTTTACAACAAGGAGAGCCTTAAGCACGCGGGTTTCGTGGTTTACGGGGGTAGTCGAACCGAAATAAATGATCAGCTAAACCAGGCCTGAAACCACCCGGCGCCGTGTCTGGAGCTCTACGTACTACGTTAACTCCGACCCGTCAGTTGCTTAAAAAGCACCCAGGGCCAGTAGGCCAGCTTCCGTAGGCTTATAAATATTGACAGCCCTTTTCTGGTTATTATC